>VFSW01008137.1_pt1 | contig 15106 bp, 17 predicted proteins | sample 5358111 | NCBI WGS metagenome assembly VFSW01 (sample SAMN11554181, study PRJNA540505) | mine drainage metagenome | isolation source: sediment from site ElyBrook_90M | place: USA: Ely Copper Mine, Vershire, VT | collected 2017
GGGCGCCGCGCGTGGCGCAGCAGCCGTCGCGAAAAAAACCGGTCAGCGGATCGTAACCGCATGCGAGCAAGAGTCCTCCGAGGACGTTTTTTTCCGGGGAGGGAGCGGCGCTCATGCGGGCGATTCTAGACTGTAGCCCGGCCGCCATGATTGCGCGGCTCCGCCAGCAGATGGCGCAAGCGCTCGAAAGAAAGGTTGCCGCCGGTCATCACCAGGACTACGTTTTTTCCGACCAGCCTGTCCTTGATGTTGAGCGCGGCCGCGAGCGGCGCGGCCCCCGCGCCCTCGGCAAGGTTATGCGTGTGATCGAGTAACAGCAGGATTGCGTCCTCGGTAGCCCTGTCGTCGACCAGCACGAAATCGTCCAGGTATTTGCGCAGGATTCGTCGTGTATTCTCGAACGGAACGCTTAGGGCGAGCCCATCGTCGAGAGTATTCGCAGCCACGGTTACCGGTTTGCCCGCGAGCCAGCTTTGTTGCATCGCCGGCGCCTGCGCCGACTGCACCGCGATTACCTCGATGCGCGGATTGATGGTTTTGGCGACGATGGCAGTGGCGCTGGCGCCGCTGCCTGCGCCGACCGGAACGATGATCACATCGACCTCGGGCAGGTCCTCGATGATTTCGAGACCATACGATCCGACACCGTGAATCAGCAGGTCCTCGGTGCCGCCGACCAGGCGGCCCCCTTGTGCCGCGGCCGCCCTCACCACCCATTCAAGCGCGGCCTCGTAATTGGGGCCGTGAACGACGACCTCGGCGCCCAAGCCGCGCATTGCCGCCACCTTGCCCGGGTTGGCGCCTTGCGGAACGGCGATCGTCGCCCGCAGCCCGTGCGCGTGCGCAGCGAAGGCGATGCTCTGACCGTGGTTCCCGGTCGATGCGGTAAACAGGCCGGATTCGCGCTCCTTCTGGCTCAAATGTGCCACCAGATTGAGCCCGCCTCGGACTTTGTATGCGCCTACGGGCAGGTGGTTCTCATGCTTCACCCACACCTTGGTCCCGACCAGGTCGCTGAGTCCGCAATAGCGGTACACGGGGGTGCGTTTTAAATACCTGTACACATGCGGCCTCGCCGCGATGATGTCGTGTAGCGTGGGCATCTGTTGGTCTGTCATTCGCAAAGTTCTCTGTCTTCCTGCATTGATATAAACACGCCGGGCTGCGCAATTCGGCGCGGGAGCCGGTGGCTTCTGACGCGACGGCCGGCAACGCGGGAGACACGACGTGGCGCCTCCCCTTACAGCAATCGTTAAATGAGCCCCATTATAGTCGGGGATTCGCTCACGCAGTCCGCCGCCGTGGCCGTTCTCGCCCCCGATTCGCGCAGGAGAACGGCGGCGGAACATCCCGAACATCGCCATCTTCCCGGGCGGCGGCATCGATCCAGAGCCGAAGGCACAGGCGCCTGGCATATGCGCGAGGTCAACCGCGTTCAGCGCGAGGACCACCTTGCCGTCCAGGACGGGATCGATGTCGACTGCGGCATCGAGGTCGAGCGGCGTACGCCGATAGCTGGGCACGTCTGCGACAAACACCTGGCGAACGCGCCACTCGACGCGCAATCCGGCACCGGTCGCCACGACCTCGTTTGACGGGAACACTTGACGTATTGCCGTGCAGTGCTATGATTCTTAAAGATTTAACAATTTTTAACAATCTGTCTGCCAGATGAGGCGCAAAGACCGATCTGGCGGGCGAATGATCCCGGCATTTGTAGCACTATCGACGCGCCTTTGCCGGGCCACCGCTGTCGTCGCAAGCGACGGTTCCGAGTTGTACTTTGCTGAGGGAGGTTGGAGATGAAATCGCTGGATCATGCCGTAGTAGTGAACGACCCCTATGCTGCAGCCGTCATCAAGCAGGCGCTACCGCAAGCGGAGATGGTTGAAGAGCGTCTGCCGTTCACCGTAAGAATCGTCCGTGACGAGCAGGCACTACACAAGGCGGTCGCCATCCGCCAAGCGGCATATGCGCGCCATATGCCGGTGCTGGCGAACAAGCTTAGGGCGCCCGAAGCCAATGACCACGACCAAGGCTCGGTGGTGCTGCTGGCGGAATCCAGGTTGGACGGATCGCCCCTGGGAACCATGCGTATCCAGACCAATCGCTTCAACCCGCTTTCCATCGAACAGGGGGTCGAACTCCCTGAATGGCTCCGGAACAAGAGCCAGGCCGAAGCGACGCGGCTGGGTATCGAAGTGGGCCGGACCGGGAGGCTCGTCAAGACGACGCTGTTCAAGGCGTTCTTTTTCTACTGCGTCGAGGCGAACATCGAATGGATGGTGATTGGCGCGAGGTCACCCCTGGACCGGATGTATGACGCACTAATGTTCCAAGATCTCTTTCCGGGGCAGTACATACCCATGCGCCACTTCAACAATATCCCGCATCGCGTGCTGGCTTTGGACGTCGGAACGTTGAAACAAAGATGGGCTCAGGCGAATCATCCTCTTTACAATTTCTTTTTCCGGACCCAACATCCCGATCTGGATCTGAGCAATTCGGACTACTCCGACTGGAACGTCCCTGCATTTACCAAAGAACTGTCCGACAGAGTGGCGATCAGTGCATAAGCGAAGCGGCGGCATGCGCGGTTTGCGTGCCGCCGCATTTCTTGTAGACACGATCTCACGGCAGTGATTGACCGGGTATTTCCGTGGGGTATTTATATTAGGATCAAAGCAGGTATCATCGAGAATTGCTTTCGCGCGCCAATGTGAGATATGCCGACGCCAACCATATTTGGGCCCGGGTGGACCAAACGCGCCAATGCGGCGATGGATACGCTTTTATATCGGGTTTCTGTATATGGTGTGCCCGGCATAATAGGCGTGGTGTCGTTGGTGGCGCTGCTGGCCTGGAACGGCGAATACAACACAAGCGGAAGCAACGATCTGGAATTCCGCGTTCTCGAGCAGACCGGTGCGACGCTCTCCCCGGCGCAAGCCTTGGCGCGACTGAAGGAACAGCCATTGGTCGACCATCGGGATACCAGGTTGTCCGAAGCCCCTTTCTGGTTCAGTTTCACGGCAGAGCCTGCGACCTTCGATGAGCGCAATGCCATCGAAATTCCGTCGCGCCACGCCCTCTCAGTCAGTTGCTGGGACGCCGCAGTGTTGAACTCTCTGGGCGTTGCCGACCGCCGCACTGCGGCAGGGCGGATGAAGATGGTCAAGACCGGGTTCGTGCTAGAACTGGGCAGGCAACAATCCCAAGTGCCCCTGCCGGTGTTGTGCAGGGCAACATTCACTGGCCCAGGCCGCATTAACTTGGTGCAGTGGCCGGAGTCCCAGTTCATTTTGTCGGCGCAAAAGTTTCATCGCGATTCTGGTCTGCTCGACGGCGGTCTGATCGTGCTCTCCCTGTTCGTGCTACTGACCGCTATCATCAACCGTGAATGGACCTATGTCGTATTCGCGGCCTGGCTGATGGCATCCCTCAGGCTGGCCGCCAACTCAGCCGGTTGGGACACACACTGGCTGGAGCACACGGTCCCGCAGTCATGGATCTTCCCAATGCGGAAATTGACTGCGGTCGCGTACTATGTAACGACCATTACGTTATTTAGCAGGTTGTTCCGCGATGATCTGGCAGATGTGGGGTACGCGCTTCTGCTCAGGATGGCTCAGTGGTCGTGCGTGCCCTTGTTTCTGGCGGCGATCTTTCTGCCAAATATTGGTTGGCTGTTGTGGCTATGGATTTCAGCGGCCTTTACCGTTGTCGTCTTGGTATTCTTGCTGCTTCGAATCATCTTGGTCAAGCGTTCCAGCGTAGCAATGCTGTACGGTGCGTCCTTTGGAATGACGCTGATGGTAAGCCTTTACGAAGTCTTGGCGGCGGCGCTGGGCGTGAAAGGGCTCATCGGAGCGGTTAATTTCGTAACGGCATCGCTTTCGTCTGGTCTGCTCGCCGCACTCGCCATAGCTGAGCAAATGAGGCAAGAGCGGCTGGGGCGCGTGAAGGCGCAATCCGAACTGCGCAGCACCTATGAGGCGATCCCGATAGGGCTGTTCACCCTGGATGCGCGTGGCGTGTTCTTGCGCGGCAACCCGGCGCTGCGAAAGATGCTGCAAGTAGATCCGTCGCGCGACACGAGCGAGACGTGGAAAGAGCACTTCGAGCCGGGTGCATGGACCAAATTGCGGGACATGGCTTTGGGCCAGACCAGCGAAGAGCTGGAAATACGCGACTCCGTCGCCGACGAGGAGCAGTCTCGGCGCTTCCTGGTCAAGGCGACGCTGGCCGGGGACACGATCGAAGGATCGCTGCAGGACATTACCCAACGCTCCAAGGCGACGGCCAGACTGCGCTTTCTGGCCGAGAACGATTCGCTGACCGGGGTGCTGAACCGGCATGGCATCGAGGAGGCGTTCGCCGCGGCGATGCGCAGCGTCGCCAACGGCCAGCCGCTGGCGCTGGCCTACCTGGACCTGGACCGGTTCAAGCTGATCAACGACCTGTTCGGCCACCTGGCCGGGGACGAAGTCCTGAAGCAGGTATGCGGCCGCGTGCGCGAGATGCTGGCCGACGGGCACGACGTCGGGCGGGTCGGCGGCGACGAGTTCGTCATCGTGTTCCGCAACACGCCAATCCGCACGGCGACCGCGATTTGCCGCGGCATCGTCGACTGGATCGGAGGCAGCCCCTACCAGATAGCCGACAAGGCGTTCCAGGTCAGGGGTTCGATCGGGTTGATCGAAGTTGCCGAGGGTACCAACGTAAAGGACGCGTTATCGGCGGCGGACCGCGCCTGCCGCGAAGCCAAGAAAGGGCTGCACGCCAATCTGGTGGTGTACGAAAAGAACGAGGCCGTATTCAAGGAACGCGAGGAAGAGTTGCAGCTGATCGAGCGCCTCGGAACCGGGGTGGTGCCCGAAGGACTGTTCCTGGTGATGCAGCCGATCATGTCCCTGCGCGCGCCGTATGAATCGCTGAACTTCGAAATCCTGCTGCGCATGCGCAACAAGGACAATAGCATCACCTCGGCGGGAAGAATTATCTCCGCGGGCGAGAATAACGGGCGCAGCGCCGTGATCGATCGCTGGGTCATGTCCAATACCCTGGAGTGGCTCGATGAGCATTTCGACAGTCTCGACCGGACGCGGTTCGCGTGCATGAATCTGAGCGGCGCCTCGCTCAATGACGAGCGCTTCATTCACGACGCGTTCTCGATGCTGGCACAGCACGGGCGCGCCGTGGGCAAGCTGTGCATCGAGATCACGGAAAGCGTGGCACTGCACGACCTGGACAACACGCGTCGCTTCATCGACAAGGTGAGGGATTTCGGGGCCAAGGTGGCACTCGACGATTTTGGCGCCGGCTACACCTCTTTTTCGTATCTGAAGGAGCTGCGCGCAGATACGCTGAAGATCGACGGCAGCTTCGTCCTCGGCGTAAACGCGCATCCGGCGAATCTCGCCATCGTCGAGGCGATCGTCGAACTGGCGCGCAACCTCGGCATGAAAAGCGTGGCGGAATGGGCCGAAGACCTGGCCACGGTCGAGGCCCTGGCAGAGGTCGGGGTCGACTACGTGCAGGGCTTCGTCATCGCCCGGCCGCAGCTCCCGGCCGCGATTCTGGGCGCGAAGTCTTCGGCGAGCTTCATCGAGGATGAGCGCGTTGCCCTGTATGTGCGCAACTACCTGGCAAGGGGACAGGCGGTCGAGCTGTGGGACCAGCTCAGGGAACTGCGACCGAAGGGCTCGAATAGTTGAGGGATTAAGCCCGGGACTCGGCGATCGAGGGCCGGATTTTGGTCGATGCAGCTGTTCCGGAGCCAGCCATGACAGACGCCCTTACCGCCTACAACGACCGGCAATATAACGCCCGCGCGATGATTCCCGATCATGCGCAGATTTTCGAGCGCGGCGCGAAGCGTTCAGCGGAAGCGCGCGCTCACTTGCCCTGCCGCCTGGATATACCGTACGGTGCGAGCGCGGCGGAAAGACTCGATATCTTCCCGGCAGAGGGCCGGAGCGAGGCCCTGCTCGTGTTCATCCACGGCGGCTACTGGAGGTCGCGCGACAAAAGCGATTTTTCCTATCTCGCGCCCGCATTCACCCGCCGCGGCGTGACCCTGGCCTTGCCCAATTACGGACTTTGCCCCGAAATCGGGATCGAGGATATCGTCAAGCAGAACCTGCTCGCCATCGCCTGGCTGTGGCACTACGGCGCGCGCTACGGTGCCAATCCGGGCAGGCTGTACGTGGCCGGGCATTCGGCCGGCGCCCACCTGACGGCGATGATGCTGGCGGCGCGCTGGAGCGCCTACATGCCGCAACTGCCCTACAACCTGGTGAAAGGGGGCCTGGCGATCAGCGGCATCTACGACCTGGAGCCGCTGGTGCATGCCCCGTTCGTGAATCAGGATCTGAAGCTGGACGCGGCGCTGGCGCGCAGGCTGAGCCCGGTGCACATCCCGCCTGCCACCACCGCGCCGCTGTATACGGCGGTCGGCGGGGAGGAAAGCGACGAGTTCAAGCGCCAGAACGCGCTCATCGCCCGGACCTGGCGCTATGCCTTTGCCGGCGACCTGCCGACGCCCGGCTGCAATCACCTCACGGTGCTTGAAACACTGGCCGATCCGAATAGCGTCCTGTTCAACGGTGCGATGGCGATGATGAACCGGTGACATCGCCGACGCTGCGGCGTGGCGAGCACCGCGGAAAGCTGCTATCTTGCGCCGGTCATGGATGCGCGCACGCTGCTCATTGAAAGCTTTCACGCTGCAATCGGCGCCGCCGATGCGCGCAAGATTCTGCCCCCGCACTTGCCACAACCGCCGGCGGGCAAGACACTGGTGGTTGGCGCGGGCAAGGCCGCCGCCGCCATGGCGCTCGCGGTCGAGCAGCACTGGCCATCCGCCGCGCCGCTAACCGGCCTCGTTATTACGCGCTACCAGCATGGCTTGCTCACCAACAGGATTAAAGTCGTAGAGGCGGGCCATCCGGTCCCGGACGAGAGCGGCGAGAAAGCGGCACAGGAAATTCTGCGCCGCGCGAAAGCACTGGGAGCGAACGACCTGCTGCTCGCGCTGCTGTCGGGCGGCGGATCCAGTCTCCTGAGCCTGCCAGTCGAAGGCATAAGCATGGACGAGCTGAGGGCCACGACGAAGGAACTGCTGCGCTGCGGTGCCCCGATCCAGGACATGAACACGGTGCGCAAACACCTGTCCGGCATCCAGGGCGGCAAACTCGCCGCAGCGTGCCGGGCGCGGGTGCTGGCGCTGATCATCTCCGACGTGACCGGTGACGACCCTACCCACATCGGCTCAGGTCCCTGTGCGCCCGATCCGAGCACCTACCAGGATGCACAGGACATCATCGCGCGCTATGGCGTCAAGGCGCCGGCGCCGGTGCTGGCGCATCTCGCGCGCGGCGCGCATGGTGAGATTGCCGAGACGCCCAAGCCCGGGGACAGGCTGTTCCGGCGCGTGGAGAACCGCATTATTGCCACGGCTCAAAACTCGCTGCAGGCTGCGGCCGCTTATTTCCGCGCTCAGGGAATTACGCCCGCGGTGCTGGGCGACAGCGTCACCGGCGAGGCGAGCGAAGTCGCCAAGGTTTACGCCGCGCTGGTGCGCCAGATCCGGGGACAGGGCGAGCCGTTCAAACCCCCTGTGGCGCTGATTTCGGGCGGCGAATGCACCGTCACCGTGCGCGGCAATGGCCGCGGCGGCCGCTGCACCGAGTTCCTGCTGTCGCTCGCGCTGGAACTGGGCGGCATGGCGAATGTCCACGCGCTCGCCTGCGATACCGATGGCATCGACGGCTCCGAGGATAACGCCGGTGCGGTGCTGGCGCCGGATGCGCTCGTGCGCGCGGCAGCGGCGGGCGTCTCGGCGAAGAGGCTCCTGGCGAACAACGATGGCTACAGCTTTTTCGAGACGTTGAACGATCTGGTGGTGACCGGCCCGACGCGGACCAATGTCAACGATTTCCGGGCGATACTTGTACTATGAGGAACGCTCCGATCGATCATTCCGATCGGCGGGCCGGTTGTCAGAAGCGGGAAATCTCGTCTATCGGCGCGCCGACCATCGCGCGCCGCCGCGTAATGGCGCGAACCGCGCAGGAACGCTCAACGCCAGGCTACTTCGTCGCCGATTTTGAGGCCAAGCAACTGCGCCGCGCTGCCGCAGTTTACCGCGATCTCCACCAGACCCTGGCTGTTTTCGTACCAGAACGCCTCACCCTCGGCGACTTCGGAAAACACGCGCCCATAAGGCAGTCGATGCGCGCCGACCACGAGCGAGGCCGCGCGCGCCATCCCGCGCGCGCGCACGCCCGTATGGGCGTTGCCATAGTGATCGACGTAAATGATCTCGGGCAGGTCGTCGCCGCCGAATTCGACTTTGAGTACGCTGCTGGGCACTAGCCAGTCCTCGGGCAAACCGCCTTGCGCGGCCAGCGTGGCGGCCACCGGCGCGAACAGGTCGCGTCCGTGGAACGAGGCCGAGAGCTGCGGCGGCTGCCAAAGAACACACCGGCAATCGCTCTTGCGCGCGCGCGCAGCGACTACCGACAGCAGGCCGTTGTCGGGGCCGACATAGTAGCGGCCATCCGCGTGCACGACGACAGCGCTGCGCGCCCCCCCGACGCCGGGATCGACCACGGTCAGAAACACGCTGCCTGGTGCAAAACGGTCGGCCAGGGCTGCGAGCAGGTGCGCGCCGGCACGCACGTTGAACGCCGGCGCGTCGTGCAGCAAATCGATTACCGCAATGCCCGGTGCGAGCCCCTGCAGCACCGCCTTCACCTGGCCGACGTAGATGTCGCCCGAACCAAAATCGGTAAACAACAGGATCGCCATGCGCGCATTGTAGCCCCGGCAAATAAAAAAGCCGGCGCGCGGCCGGCTTTTTCAGTGCGAAAAGGCAATCTTAGGATTTGGCTTCCGCAGCGGCAGAACCTTCCGCAGCCTCGGGACGGTCCATAAGCTCAACCAGCGCCATCGGCGCGTTGTCGCCCTGGCGGAACCCGTGCTTGAGGATGCGTAGATAGCCGCCGCTCCTCTTGGCATAACGCGGGCCCAGCTCGTTGAATAATTTGGTGACCATGTCGCGGTCGCGCAGGCGGTTGAACGCCAGACGACGGTTGGCGACGGTGGCGGTCTTGCCCAGCGTGATCATCGGTTCAACCACGCGGCGCAACTCCTTCGCCTTGGGCAGTGTGGTCGTGATGACCTCGTGCTTCAGCAGCGAATTGGTCATGTTGCGCAGCATCGCCAGGCGGTGGCTGCTGGTTACATTGAGCTTTCTCAGTCCTAAGCGGTGACGCATGTTCTTGCCTCTTCTGTTCCGCCCCCATCCCGGGGGGCTATGTTCCTCGCCCGCGTTTCGCCGCGGGCGGGCTCGTCTCAGACGCGCGCGACTTCCAGCCCGGCGGGCGGCCAGTTCTCCAGCTTCATTCCCAGGGTCAGTCCGCGCGACGCCAGCACTTCCTTGATCTCGTTGAGCGATTTGCGGCCCAGATTCGGCGTCTTCAGCAGTTCGGTCTCGGTGCGCTGAATCAGATCGCCGATATAATAGATGTTCTCTGCCTTCAGGCAGTTGGCCGAACGCACCGTAAGTTCGAGGTCGTCCACCGGGCGTAGCAGAATGGGGTCGACCTGGGGCGCCTTGACTGGCTCGCTCGCGATGGGCGTGCCTTCGAGCGCCGCGAATACCGACAACTGGTCCACCAGCACGCGCGCGGCGTAGCGTATCGCCTCTTCCGGCTCGACCACGCCATTGGTCTCGATGTCCATGATCAGCTTATCGAGGTCGGTGCGCTGTTCCACCCGCGCCGACTCCACCGCGTAGCTGACGCGGCGCACCGGCGAGAACGAAGCGTCGAGGATGATTTTGCCTATGCCCCTGGTTTCTTCCGGCATCACGCGCAGATTGCCGGGCTCATAGCCGCGGCCGCGCTCGACCTTGATCTGCATCTCCAGCTTGCCGCCGGGCGAAAGGTGGGCGATGACGTGTTCGGGATTGATAATCTCCACGTCGTGCGAAACTTCGATGTCTGCGGCGGTCACCGCGCCTTCGCCTTTTTTCTTCAGCGTCAGCAGGGCTTCGGTGCGGTTGTGCACTTTCAGTACCACGCCCTTCAGATTGAGCAGGATATCGACCACGTCCTCCTGCACGCCGTCGATGGTCGAATACTCGTGCAGCACACCGGAGATCTGCACCTCGGTCGGGGCGAAACCCGGCATCGAGGACAAGAGTACGCGCCGCAGCGCGTTGCCCAGTGTGTGACCGTAGCCCCGCTCGAACGGCTCCATCACCACTTTGGCATGATTGGGAGCAATGCTCTGCACATCGATGATACGCGGTTTCAGAAATCCACTGCTTTGCATGGAGGTTCCTCTGGAAAGCTTTTACGATTACTTGGAATACAGTTCGACTACCAGGCTCTCGTTGATGGTCGAAGGCAGCTCGGTGCGCTGCGGTTTGGCCTTGAACGTGCCCTTCATCGCCGTGGTATCGACTTCCAGCCATTCGGGTATGCCGCGCGAAGCTGCCGCCGTGGATGCGCCCTTGATGCGCAGCTGGTCCTTGGCCGTTGCCGCCACCTCGATCGTATCGCCGGTGCGCACGTGGTAAGAGGGAATGTTGACGCGCCTGCCGTTTACCATAATGCCGTTGTGGCGCACGATCTGGCGCGCCTCATTGCGCGAAGCGCCGAAACCCATGCGGAAGCACACCGTGTCCAAACGCGATTCGAGCAACTGCAGCAGGCTCTCTCCGGTAATACCTTTCTGCCGCGCAGCGACCGCATAGATACCGCGGAACTGGCGTTCGAGGATGCCGTAGATGCGGCGAATTTTCTGCTTCTCGCGCAGTTGCTTGCCGTAGTCGGACAGGCGTTGGCCGCTCTTCTGGCCGTGCTGGCCCGGCGCATAGGCGCGGCGCTCGACCGCGCACTTGTCAGTAAAACACTTCTCGCCTTTGAGGAACAGTTTCTCGCCCTCGCGGCGGCACTGGCGGCATTTGGGGTCTAGGTTGCGGGCCACTTTCCAGTCTCCTTAGATGCGCCGACGCTTGGGCGGGCGGCAGCCGTTGTGTGGCACCGGCGTCACGTCGCTGATGCTGGTGATCTTCAATCCAATCGCGTTCAGGGCGCGCACCGCGGATTCGCGCCCGGGTCCGGGGCCCTTGATGCGCACTTCGACGTTCTTCACCCCGCATTCCTGCGCTGCCTTGCCTGCCTGCTCGGCGGCGATCTGCGCCGCGAACGGCGTCGATTTGCGCGAACCCTTGAAGCCGGCGGCGCCGGAAGTTGCCCACGAGAGCGCGTTGCCCTGACGGTCGGTGATGGTAATAATGGTGTTGTTGAACGACGCGTGGATATGCGCGATGCCTTCGGCAACGTTCTTCTTCACCTTCTTGCGTACGCGCGCCGCTGCTGTGGCGCCGGCGCTCGGGGGTTTGGCCATTTATGCTTTCCTCTACGTATCCGTTGATGCGGGGCTTAGGTCTTGGTCGCCGCGGATTTCATCTTGATCGCCGCCTTGCGCGGGCCCTTGCGCGTACGCGCATTGGTACGCGTGCGCTGCCCGCGCACCGGCAAACCCTTGCGGTGGCGCGAACCGCGATAGCAGCCTAAGTCCATCAGGCGCTTGATCGACATCGATACCTCGCGTCGCAGGTCGCCTTCGACCGTGAATTTGGCCACCTCTTCGCGCAAGCGTTCCATGTCGGAGTCCGACAGGTCTTTGATCTTGGACGATGTTCCGACCTTGGCGGCAACGCAGATTGCCTGCGCGCGCGCCCGCCCGATACCAAAGATTGCAGTCAACGCAATCTCGGCGTGTTGGTGGTTTGGAATGTTGACGCCTGCAATTCGGGCCATTAGCTCACTCCAAGAATGCGAAACCGGTAATTATAGCTTGATATCATGCTCTGTGCCAGCCAATTAACCTTGACGCTGTTTATGCCGCGGGTTGGTGCAAATCACGCGCACCACCCTCTTCCTGCGAATAACCTTGCAGTTGCGGCACATCTTTTTCACTGATGCCTGTACTTTCATGGTGCTCTCCTGCTCCGCCCCGGTTCGCGCTGTTACACCCGCACTCGGGCTACTTCGCGCGGAAAACGATCCGCGCCCTTGTCAAATCATACGGCGTCAATTCCACCGTCACCTTGTCGCCCGGCAGGATACGGATATAGTGCATGCGCATCTTGCCCGAAATATGTCCCAACACTATGTGGCCATTTTCCAGCTTCACCCTGAAGGTCGCGTTGGGGAGGTTCTCCATTATCTCCCCCTGCATCTCGATAACGTCTTCTTTCGCCATCAGCGTGTGGGGAAGCCTGCGCCCTTGAAATTGGCTTTCTTCAACAGGCTTTCATACTGGTGCGACATGATGTAGGCCTGTACCTGCGACATGAAATCCATGGTCACCACCACGATGATCAGCAGAGAGGTACCGCCGAAATAAAACGGCACATTCCATTTAAGAATCAGAAACTCCGGCAACAGGCACACCAGAGTCACATACACCGCGCCGGCCATGGTAAGCCGTGTAAGGATCTTCTCGAGATAGCGCGCGGTCTGATCGCCCGGACGGATTCCGGGTACGAATGCGCCGCTTTTTTTCAGGTTATCCGCGGTTTCCTTGGGGTTGTATTGCAACGCGGTATAGAAAAAACAGAAGAATATGATCGCGCCTGAATAAAGCAGCACGTATATCGGCTGGCCCGGCGAGAGCGTGCTGGAGATATCACTCAGCCAACTCATACTTTTGCTCCGGCCAAACCAGCCGGCCAGAGTCGCCGGGAACAGGATGATGCTCGACGCGAAAATAGGCGGGATCACGCCAGCCATGTTGAGCTTGAACGGCAGGTGCGAGGCCTGGCCGCCGTAGATCTTGTTGCCAACCTGCCTCTTGGCGTAGTTCACCAGAATTTTGCGCTGGCCGCGCTCGACGAAACACACGGCCCAGGTCACCAACGCCACCGCCGCCGCGACCAGCAGCGCAGTAAGCGGATGCATGGCGCCGGTGCGCACCAACTCCAAGGTGCCGCCGACCGCGTTGGGCAGTCCCGCCGCAATGCCCGCGAAAATGATGATAGAAATGCCGTTGCCCAACCCGCGTTCGGTGATCTGCTCGCCCAGCCACATCAGGAACATGGTGCCGGTCACCAGCGTGGTCACGGTGACTAAGCGGAACGTGAGGCCCGGATCCAGCACCAGGCCCGGCTGCGATTCGAGCGCGATGGAAATGCCGGTCGCCTGAAACAGCGCCAGGAACACCGTCCCGTATCGCGTGTACTGCGTGATCTTGCGCTGCCCCGACTGGCCCTCCTTCTTCAACTGCTCGAGCTGTGGCGACACCGTCGTCATCAGCTGGATGATGATCGAGGACGAAATATACGGCATGATTCCGAGCGCAAAGATGGTGAAGCGCGACAAGGCGCCGCCGGAGAACATGTTGAACATGCCGAGGATACCGCCCTGCTGCGACTTGAACAATTCGGCAAGCGTGTTCGGGTCGATCCCCGGCACCGGGATGTGCGCGCCGATGCGGAACACGACCAAGGCGCCGAGCAGGAACAGCAGACGCTTTTTCAGGTCGCCGTACTTGCCGGTCTTGCCGATATTTTGAGCGTGGGTAGCCATTGCGCTGAGCTTAAGCCTTCTCGCCCTTTGTCTTGGATTTTGACGCGCCTTTGGCGGCGGGTTCGGCGCCGCCCTTGGCCGCCTTAGGCGCCTTGGGTTTGGCCTTCGCCTGGTCCGCGGATTTGGTTTTGACGCCCTTGGGCGCCTCGGCCCTGGCTTTGGCCTTGGCAATGGCTTCAACCCTGGCCTTGGCCTTCTTGCCCTTGCCTACGGGTGCTTTTACTTCCAGCGGCGCGATACTGCCGCCGGCCGCTTCGATTGCGGCCCGGGCACCCTTGGTGACCCGCAGTCCGCTCAGGCTGACCTTGCGCTCGAGCTTGCCCGACAGGATGACCTTGACGGCTTCGGTTGCCTCCGGTACCAGTCCGACCGCCTTGAGCGCCTTGAGATCGATGGCTGCGAGCTGCATTTTTTGCAGGTCGGACAGGCGCACCTCGGCGGTCAGTCCGCGCGCAAGCGAATTGAAACCGCGCTTGGGCAAACGCCGTTGCAGCGGCATCTGGCCGCCCTCGAAGCCGACTTTGTGAAAGCCGCCGGAACGCGACTTCTGTCCTTTGTGACCACGTCCGGCAGTCTTGCCCAGGCCCGAACCGATGCCGCGACCGACGCGGCGTCGCGGACGTTTAGCGCCTGCGGCAGGCTTGATCGAATTGAGTTGCATCTATGCCTCGCACTTCACCAGGTAGTACACCTTGTTGATCATGCCGCGAACCGCGGGGGTATCCTGCAATTCCACGGTATGGTTGATGCGCTTCAGGCCCAGACCGCGCACCGTGGCGCGGTGTGCCGCCTTGCAGCCAATCACGCTTTTCAACAGGGTAACTTTAAGTTTCTTGCCCGCCATGATTGCCCTCAACCAGTGATTTCTTCGACCGACTTGCCGCGCTTGGCGGCAATCTCGGACGGCGTGTTCATGGATTTCAATCCCTGCAAAGTGGCGCGCACCACGTTGTAAGGACTGCCCGAGCCGATGCATTTGGCGAGCACGTTGGTGACGCCCATGACCTCGAACACCGCGCGCATGGCGCCACCCGCGATGATCCCCGTGCCCTCTGATGCCGGCTGCATGTACACCTTGGCCGCGCCGTGGCGACCCATCACCGCATGGTGCAGCGTGCCGTTCTTCAGGCTGACGCGGAACATTTTGCGCCGCGCTTCTTCCATCGCCTTTTGCACCGCCACCGGGACCTCGCGCGACTTGCCTTTGCCCATGCCGACACCACCGTCGCCGTCGCCGACTACCGTAAGTGCGGCGAAGCTGAGGATGCGGCCGCCTTTCACCACCTTGGTGACGCGGTTGATCGCAACCATTTTCTCGCGCAAACCGTCACCGCGGTCGTCCTGGCCCTGCATCTTGCCCTGCATCCTGCCCTGCATCTTCGCCATATTCGTCCCCGATTAAAACTTGAGCCCGGCTTCGCGCGCGGCTTCCGCCAGCGCTTTGACGCGGCCGTGATACTGCAGGCCGCCGCGGTCGAATGCCACTTTCTCGATGC
>VFSW01008138.1_pt1 | contig 15105 bp, 10 predicted proteins | sample 5358111 | NCBI WGS metagenome assembly VFSW01 (sample SAMN11554181, study PRJNA540505) | mine drainage metagenome | isolation source: sediment from site ElyBrook_90M | place: USA: Ely Copper Mine, Vershire, VT | collected 2017
GAGCCACCGCCTGCCCGCCGGCGCCGATAATGTCGCTCACCAGCGATTCCGCCGCCGCCGCGCTCGCGCGATAATTCACCGCGACACGCGCGCCCGCCGAGGCCAGGCTCAGGACGATGGCCCGGCCAATGCCGCGCCCTGCCCCCGTCGCCAGCGCCCCCCGCCCCGACACCGCGCCCGGCGCCCAGGTTGCGTCCGCCAAGTGCTTCAGTCCTCTCCGCGCCTTCTTGTGGGCGCTCCTCTCGATCACGTCGCCCTTCTCCATCCGATGGATTGAGGGCTAAGGGAAATACAATCCGCTCTCCAATACCTTACGACGCAAAACCCGCCTCGCGCAACGCGGCGGCGGTGGCGGGAATGTCGTCGGGCGAGCCGGCGGGCAACACAGGGATGCCCCTGGCGATGCGCTTGATGAGGCCGGCGAGCACCTGGCCCGCGCCGATCTCGACAAAGGCCGTGACGCCGCCCTCGCTGACCATCCACTCGACGCTCTCAGTCCAGCGGACCGGCGCGGCGATTTGCGCCGCCAGCTCGGCGCGCAGGTCGCCCGCCGACGAGATAGGCCGCGCGGTGCTGTTGGCGACGAGAGGCGCGCGCGTGTCACCAACGCCGGCAGTGTCGATGGCGGCGACTAGATCGGGCGCGGCGGGAGCCATCACCGGCGAATGAAATGCGCCGCTGACCGCGAGGGGCACGACGCGCTTCGCCCCAGCCTCGCGGGCGAGAATCATCGCGCGGTCGAGGGCGGTCTTTTCGCCTGAGATGACGATCTGGCCGGGTGCGTTGTCGTTGGCGATGACAACCTGGCCCGCGCCGCTGTGGAGCGGGCGGAGCGCGACGACGGCTGGGTCGTCCGCGACCTCCTGTGTCGCCTGCCGGCACAGAGCGGCGAGCTGATCGGCGGGCATGCCGAGCACCGCCGCCATGCCGCCGGGGCAGGTCGTGCCCTCGCGGTGCATGAGCCGCCCGCGCTCGCGCACGAGGCGCAAGCCGTTGGCGAGATCGACACCGCCCGCCGCGATCAGCGCGGAATATTCACCGACGCTGTGTCCCGCGACGAAGGCCGGCCAGGGCGTGCCTACCACGCCTTTCAGCCCCAGGGCCTCGCGCAGCGCCGCCAGGGCGGCCAGGCTGACCATGGCGATCGCCGGCTGAGCGTTGATCGTCTCGCGCAATGTCGCGTCGGGTCCGTCGAAGCACATTCCGCTCAGGCTCAAGCCCAGCGCGGCATCGACGGCGTCAAAGACGGCGCGGGCCGCCGCAGACCGTGCCGCGAGCGCGGCGCCCATGCCAACTTCCTGGCTGCCCTGGCCGGGAAAGACAAACGCGATGCGCCCGCTCACGATCTCACGCTCCCCCTGAATCGGCGCTCGAATCGCGCCGGGGACTATTCCTCAGACGCTTCTTTGATCGCGATGATCTGACGGCCACGATATTTGCCGCAATTCGGGCAAACGTGGTGCGCCACTTTGAGCTGCTTGCAATCAGAGCACGGCACCAACTGTGGCAGTTGCAGCCGGTAGTGGCTGCGGCGGCGGCCTTTGCGGGCTTTTGAGGTACGTTGTTTTGGAAGTGCGCCCATGCGAGTAATCGCTCCCTCGGGGTCAATGTGCGCCCGCGCGCGGCACTCAGGCGCGTCTGGGGCGGTTGTGATGTGAGAATGCCCAGCCATTGTACCACATCGCGCGCGCTGCTGCCTATTTCGGCTAGGAGCGTAACCAGGGCAATCGCATAGCTCCCCGCGAGAAATGAAACAGGAACGGTTGCGCCGCGCTCTGTGAGGCTAGACAAACGCCTCTTTGTCTGCTACAGTACGCATCACTCCCAGCCGGGGCAGGCTCAGCGGGCGACCGGCGCACCACTCGACACCCCAAGGCGGAATGTCTCACTATGCGGATCGATGACTCCCTCACGTCAGCCTCTGGCGGCACGCAAGTCGCGGAAGCTCCACGGCTCGCGCCGACTCTGCCCCGCACTCCGCGTGTCGCGAAGATCGCCCCGGCGCGGGCGCGGTGGATCGAGCGCGGCGGGCTGATTGTCGCGGCGGGAATCATCTTCTACATCGCCGTGTACCTGCTCACCGTCAACATCGCGCTGCCCTGGCATTCGAAGCATGAAGACAACGGGAATTTTTTCGAGACTACCGCCATCAATCACATCCGCTATGGCTTCGATGTCACCAAGGGGCAAGATCTGCTCGATCTCGGTCCGGGCTATTCGTATGGCTATGGCCCATCAGGCCTCACTGAGAGCCAGCAATTCGCCCGTTATGTCTCTGGACCCGTGCAAACGCAGGTGTATGGCGATCATCCTCCACTGCTGAGCATCACCATTGCCGGCTTTTTCAGCATCTTCGGCTATCATTATTGGGCCGAGCGGTTAGTGGTCATCCTCTATGCGCTGGCTGGCCTGGGGCTCTTTTTCTTGCTGGTCCGGCGGCTGGCGGGTCCGTTCGTGGCGCTGGCCGCGTCGGCGTTTTACGCGACGTTCCCCATCTTTGACTATTACGGGCGCGACGTCTCGCATGAGTCGCCGACGCTCTTTTGGGGGCTGGCTCTTATGACCGGCTATTTTTACTGGCGCGAGACGCATCAGCGCCGGTGGTCGTGGCTGATGGTCGCCGCGATCGGCATTGGCGGATTTTACGGCTGGCCGATGTTCTATTTCGCCGTCCTCCTTTTTGCCATCGACTGGGCCATTCATCGCCGCTTCGACCGCGCGTTGCTCGCGCGCACCGTCGTGCCCGCCGTCGTCACTTTCGCGCTCGTTCTGGGCCAGCTCATCTGGGCGCTCAACGGCGACGTAGGGCACGTCATCTCACTCTTCCTCTTCCGCTCCAGCAGTGGCACGTCCTATGGCGCCAGCGCGTGGCTGCGCAACATCTACCTATTCAATATCGAAGATTATGGCAAATGGAGCCTGTACGTGCTGCTGCCGGCGCTCGGCTTCCTTGTCTGGCGGATTCGCGCCGAGGGCTGGTCGCGCCCGGCGATCATGACCGTCATATGCGCCGCGTGGGGTGTCAGCCACATCCTCATTTTTCGCGAGGGCGCCTATCTTCATGATTACTGGCAGTTTTACCTCATTCCGTTCTATAGCGTGCTCTATGGCTGGACGCTTGTCTTCGCGGCGAGCTGGCTGCTGAAGAGTGCGCCGCAAGCGCGTGAGCCGCTCGCGCGCTATGGGCACGTCCTCGCGCCGGTCGCGATGATCGCGGGTGTGGCCATGCTCAGCGCCGTCTTGCTCAAGCTCGGCCTCAGCTCTACCCACGCGCTCTATACGTTTCGTCATAATCCCTACGTCCCTCTCTTATCCCGCCTGTGACCGCCATCATCATGTCGCGACAGGGCGGCTTCGCCGCTTTTCAGCGACTTCTCTGCTTGACGACGCAGAGTATCGTGGCATACACCAGAGATGAGAACCTCGTGCCACACACTAAGGAAGCGACGGTAGCGGCAGCACAATTGACTTTATCGAGTGCCTATGTTATGGTGCGGCAGTTCGGCAGCAGGATGTTATCGAAGATCGATGGTATTTGAGGGTGGGCTGCAGACGCTACACATAGCCTCTTTCCTCTTCTGAGCTGATATCATGGGCCTGCGATGCGATAACACGTTGGTACGAGGTAGGAACATGCCATCATCCATCCGCTTCTCACAAAAAGTGAGAAGCGGGCGACATTACCCCCTCACTCTGGCAGCATCGCTGATCTTTATCGCCTGCCTGGCCGGCGCAACCTTGAGTCTCGCCCATTTTGCGACGCAAAATGCTCTGCCGGAAGACAGAGCGCCGAAAGCTCTCCTTGCCCTACGAATGACCACGGCACTGACACCGACATCGACGCCCCGAGCAAGCCACGGCGGCGCACCGCTGGTTTTGCCGACAATGATACCAATACCTACAGTGACACCAATCCCAACCGTTGTCCCGATCACGGCCTTCAAAGGCGCCAAATCTTTGCTCCTCTCGCCACAAGCGCAAGCGGCAGATAATACGACACCGCCTCTCTGGCAGACGTTTCCACCCCAAGGACTGGCGGTGCGGCTGGCCGTGCTCCTGTGGTGGCTGGCAGCCGAAGCACTGGGTTTGATGGTTTTCCCGCTCCTCTTTTTGGCAACACGCGGACTTCACGATCGCGGCTGGGGTATCGCCAAAGCCATTGGATTGATCTTGCTTGGTTATGTCACCTTTATGTTGGTCAGCCTGCATGTGCTGGAATATACACGTGCGACAGTCTGGCTTGTGCTGATCGCATTAATGATAGGCAGCGTCGTACTATATTGGCGTCAGCGTCGGGACATCCTCGCCTTTCTGCGCGAGCGCTGGCGGATCGTGCTGGGCAGCGAAGTGCTCTTTCTCATCGCTTTTCTAGCTTTTACCCTGATGCGTGCGCAAGACCCCAGCACCTGGCATCCGGGCCTTTCCAGTGAGAAGTCGATGGAACTTACTTTTACTGACGGCATCTTGCGCAGCCGGACGTTTCCCCCGGCGGACCCGTGGTTTGCCGGTGGCTACATCAACTATTATTATTATGGCCAGTATCTTTTCACCGTATTGATCCAGCTCACGGGTGTCATCCCCACGACGGCCTTCAACCTGATGGTTGCCCTGCTCTTCGCGCTGACAGCCAGTGGCCTTTTCTCGGTGGGCTATAACTTCACGAAACGCTGGTGGGCAAGCATTTTGGCCGTCTGGCTGGGCGTCATCGCGGGCAATCTGGAAGGCGCTCAGCAACTCCTCAACCAGTTGAACGTTTTATTCACGACGGGCACATGGCCGCCTTTCGATTATTTCAAAGCGGTTATTATCATCGGAGGAACGGATAACGAATTTCCCAACTTCAGTTATCAGTGGGCTGATCTTCATTCTCACATGATCGATCTTACCTTTGAGATCGCTGGCTTATTCATTGTCGCCGCGCTCTTGCTAGCCCCACAGCCAGCTACCTGGCGGCAGCGTCTGCCCTTGCTGACGATTGCTGCGCTGTTGCTGGGGGCGATGAGCTGCATCAACACCTGGGATTTCCCGTCGTATCTGATCTTGATCTCCGTTGCGCTCGTTATAAACGAGCAGCAGCGTCTTCAATACCTTTACAAGGGGAAGACATGGCGCCAGCACGTGTCGCTGGCTCAGATAGGACGGCCGATCGCTGTCTGTGCTGGAATAGGCGTCGGTAGCATCGCGCTCTACTTTCCTTTTTTCCTGAGCTATCAAAACTTTTTTGGCAGCAAGATTGAGTTTAATAGTTATACGACGTTGACATCGACGAGGCAGATCCTCACGATCTATCTGCTCGCTTTCTGTGTGCTGGTGACGTTCTTGATGATTGATCTTTATGATCGCTTGACCATTTCGTCAGAAGTACGCATCCGCTGGACCTCTCAGCGCGCCATACTATTAGTCGGCATCACAGTGTTTGCGATTATCCTGGCTGCTGCTGTGCCGGTAGTGATGATGGCAATGATGCTGACCTTGACGATCTTGCTGGGATTAGATGAGAGGCAGAGTGTTCCAAAGCGTTTCGTCTATATTTTAATGGCCTTTGGTCTGACAGTATTGATCGCGATAGAATTCGTCCATATCGCTGATTTCAAGGATCACTCGATAGGGGAGCGGTTCAACACTGTCTTTAAGTTCGGCGAACAAGTCTGGTTGATCTTTGCGGCGGCGATGGCAGTGGCAGTCTGGCAGATTCAGCAGCGGCTATTTACGCAGCCGTCACCCCAAGAAGCACCTACCCAGCGGCGCTTACCTGTGACGACGAAAGGCCTGGTGGGGTTTCAAGGCATATTGCGGCGCTCACGTGTTGGTCTGGTTCTTGGTTTCGCGCTCATTCTGGGAGCAATGACAGTGTATCCGATCGAGACGGTGATGGTACGCGGGCAGCAGCATGTCTCGACATGGGCTGCCGTGCCGCAAGCCGGGCCGATCTACTCCACGCCATCGCTCGACGGTTTCGCATATATGGATACATGGTACCCCGGCGATGCGGCGGCGATCACCTGGATCAACGAGCATGTCAGTGGCATTCCAGTCATCGTCGAGGCGTCCAATTCGCTTCTATACACAAGAGAAGGCCGCATCTCGATGTATACTGGTCTTCCGACGATCGTGGGGTGGTATTACTACGAGGGGGTTGAATGGCGAGACAACGTGCCCCTGATAGCGCAGCGCCTCAAGGATGTCACTGCGCTCTATAAGGAGGGCAATCCGGACACGGTCATGCGGATCGTCCAGAAATATCATGTGCAATATATTTATGTCGGTCAACTGGAATGCCTCCAATATGGCGTTATGGCCAAAAAGCCCGACTTCCCCACACAAGGTGAGGTCAATGCCTGTGCCGCGCAGCATAGTCTCGTCGGATCGCTTGCCGTCTTCGAGCGCCTGGTTGAAACTGGCCAGCTACAGATAGCTTATCAAAACTCCGACGTGACTATTTATCAGGTGCCTGGATAGAGCGGCCTATCACATGTGCCCTTGCCGCATCAGTTGACACGCTAACTGGCAATCGCTACAATCGTAAAAGCCTGCGCTGCGATGAGATCAGAGAGCGCTCCTCGACAAACGCCAGGCGTTGCCGCGATGTCGCTTGTCGAGGAGCACTCGATTTGGGTGACGCGTCTTTTTGGAGGATTTTTGATGACCACACAAGGTCGACACCCTTTCCTTTCCATCGTCATCCCAGCATTTAACGAAGCGCAGCGGCTCCCCCATTCTTTGCGGGTCATTTATGCTTTTCTGAGCGAGATCGGGTGGAGCGATCGAACAGAAGTGATCGTTGTGGATGATGGCAGTCGGGACCAGACGGTAGCAATCGTGAAGTCTTTCAAAGATCCTTGGCCTCAGCTTTCCATTATCGCGATGCCTCATCGGGGCAAAGGTGCTGCCGTCAAAACCGGAGTCTTGCATGCATCGGGGGATTATATCTTTTTCTGCGATGCCGATCTCTCCATGCCGATCGAAGAGATCGTCAAATTCCTGCCGCCACAGGGACCTGATTGCCCGATCGTTATCGGATCGCGCGAGATCAAAGGGGCAAAGCGCTATAATGAGCCGGCCTATCGTCACTTCATGGGGCGCGTCTTTAATCTTCTCGTGCGCCTGCTTGTTTTGCCAGGGATTCAAGATACGCAGTGCGGGTTTAAGTGCATGCAGTGTGCAGCAGCCTATACGCTTTGCATTGAGCAAACACTCGACGGAATGAGCTTCGATGTTGAGCTGCTGGCGCTTGCCAGACTCCATCAGTATACGATTGCCGAGGTCCCCATCAACTGGTACCACGAGAAGAACAGTCGCGTGCGTCCGATACAGGATACGCTTATGATGGCACGCGAGATATTCAAAATGCGGCGCCGGATGAAAATCTTGGGCCAGCAACCTCCTGATGCGAAGAGTGACATTCAGCAATATGCCGCGTGGCTCCATGCTCAAGATGTCCCCTTTGATGAAGTGACACACAAACGCCCCGTTGTAGATGACGCTGCCCGGTTCCAGCGATATACATGAGGTCATTGACCTCATCGTGTACTGGCTTGGCCTCGCCTCGACTCATGTGCTCTCTACGTTTCGTCATACCCCTCCGTGTCCCTCTCTTACCCCGCCTGTGACCGCCATCATCATGTCGCGACAGCGCGGCTTCGCCGCTTTTCAGCATCTTCTCAGCTTGACGCCGTAGGGTATCGTGGCATACTTACAGAGATGAATGCCTCTTGCCACACACCAAGGGAGCGACGGTATGAACAAGCGGAGCTGGGCGATCATCGGGCCGGCGGCGCTGGCGCTGGTGGCGATCGGCGCGCTGGCGTCGCTGGCTGCTCCCCCACGCGCGCTGGCTGCGGGAGGCGCCTTTCAGATCAGCGAGACGGGACAGATCGCCTCGTCGCAATCGAGCGGCACCGACAGCCAGGGAAAGCGTGTCGTCGCCGTCTCGCTCGACTTGATCACCATGCCGGGCCACTACCCCGCCGTCATGCTCCAGCTCGATGTCACCGAGCATCTCGTCACGGACGGATCGGGCACGCTGGCCGGCACGGCGACGCTCAGTGACGAGAGCGGCCAGACGCCCATCTTTAGCGCGAATGTGGCGGGGCGCATCTTGACGACCGGCGTCACGCGCTATCAGCTAGCGCAAGCCCACGCGGCCACCGGCTCTGGCGGCTCGCTGACGTGGCAGGGCGCGCTGAGCGCGTCGAGCCAGGGCGATCTCACCGGCATCGGGCGCGGAGCGCTGCAATTCCCCTCCGGGCTGGCATCGAGCCTGGTCGCGGCGATCTGGCCCGCCGTGAGCGCCCAATACGCGCAGAGCGCCAGCATCGCTGACCCCACACTGTGGTATGTCACGCGCGGCGCCGCGACCTCCGCGTATGTGCTGCTCATCGTCACTACCGTCTTGGGCATGGGCATCAGCACCCAGGCCTTTGACAGCGTGACGCAACGCTGGCGCGTGCTCGATCTGCACCAGGTGCTGACCGTGCTTATGCTGGGCCTCGTGGCGCTGCACCTGGTCACGCTGGCGCTCGATCCCTTTTTGCGCTTTAACGTGGGGAATCTTTTCTGGCCGCTCGGCGAACCCTATCGCGCTGTGCCGGTCGCCCTCGGCGTCATCGGATTCTACGCTCTGGCGATCGTCACCCTTAGCTCGTGGGTGCGCCAACAGTTGAGCTATGGCGTCTGGCGCGCGCTGCACTACGTCAGCGTCGTGGCGCTCGTCGCGCTAACGCTGCACGGTATGCTTGCCGGCACCGACTCGCCCACCGTCTGGATGACTGCCCTTTACGTCACCGGCTCGCTCGCGGTCATCGCTCTCGCCGCTTTGCGCGGCGCGCAATCCCTCACGCGCGTGCGCCGCTCGCCCCGCGTCAAACCGCAAAGTTTCTGATCGATTTTCCTACTTCACGCGCTCAAGCGTCCCGCCGGGCAACATTCCCCCTCCGCCAGATCGTATACTGGAGGAAAGATCTCGATTGTCGGTCAGCTATCTATAGCGTTGTGGCTGGCGCGACCTGTCGGTGAGGAGTTTTCTCATGATGAATTCCCCAGATCGCCCCACGGGCGGCCCCACGCGCGACCCGCAGGGGACGGGACAACCCAACGGCCCCACTTCGCCGCTGCCGCTGAGTGGCACCTTTATCGTCTCGGTGATTCTGGCCATCATCTTGATCGCCTACATCGGCTATGTATTCCTGGGCAACAACCTCAACAACAACAGCGAGACGATCAGCTATTCCTATTTCATCAGCCAGGTCAAATCAGGCAATGTCAAAGATGTGACCATCGACCCCTCACAGTTACTGGTGACAGGTGATTTCACACACTCCATTCAGTCCGATCTGGATCACACAAAGACGGAAACGAAATTTACCACCTATATTCCCGCAGTCGGCAATGAGAATCCGATTCCGACCTTGCTTCTCTACAACGTCAAAGTGCAAGGGACAGCTCAGAATAACGGCGGCATCTGGGGCGGCATCCTTACCCTGCTCTCGTACCTGCTGCCCGCGGCGCTGATCATCGGGGCGTTCATCTGGTTCACGCGGCGCTCGACCGGCGCGCAGCAAGGTCTTTTCAGCTTTGGCCAGAGCCGGGCGCGGCTCTATACCAACAGCAACAAGACGCGCACGACGTTCGCCGATGTCGCGGGCGTCGATGAAGCCAAAGTCGATCTGGAAGAGATCGTCGATTATCTGCGTATGCCCGAAAAGTATCAGTCACTCGGCGGCAAGATCCCCCACGGCGTGCTGCTCATCGGGCCGCCGGGCACAGGCAAGACGCTGCTGGCCAAAGCGGTGGCCGGTGAGGCCGACGTGCCTTTCTTTTCGATGTCCGGCTCGGAATTCGTCGAGATGCTGGTGGGCGTGGGCGCCAGCCGCGTGCGCGATCTGTTCGACAAGGCCAAAAAGCAGGCGCCGTGCATCATCTTCATCGACGAGCTTGACGCCGTGGGCCGCCAGCGCGGCGCGGGCCTGGGCGGCGGCAACGACGAGCGCGAGCAGACGCTCAATCAGATCCTCGTCGAGATGGACGGCTTCGATCCGCGCCAGGCGATCGTCGTGCTGGCAGCGACCAACCGGCCTGACGTGCTCGATCCCGCGCTCTTGCGCCCGGGCCGCTTCGATCGTCGCGTGGTGGTGGATCGCCCCGATCGTCCCGGACGCGAAGCGATCTTGCTGGTACACTCGCGCGGCCTGCCGCTGGCGAGTGATGTGCGCATTGACATCATCGCGCGCAACACGCCGGGCATGGTCGGCGCCGACCTGGCGAATCTGTGCAACGAGGCGGCGTTGTTGGCCGCGCGGCGCAACCTGACGCAGGTGAATATGCAATGCTTCGAGGACGCGATGGATCGCATCGCCATCGGGGCGCAACGCCCCATGGTGCTCTCGCCAGAGGAGCGACGCATCACGGCTTATCACGAGAGCGGCCACGCCATTGTCGCGTTGATGACGCCAGGCGGCAACCCGGTGCACAAAGTGACCATCGTGCCGCGTGGGCAAACCCTGGGCGTGACGCAGTTCATGCCCGCCGACGACCGGCATAACCTCTCGCGCAACTTTTTGTTGACGATGGTTGCCGTCGGCCTGGGTGGCCGCGTCGCCGAGCAAGTCGCCATCGGCGAGGTCACGACGGGCGCCGAGAACGACTTTCAAAATGTGACCGGCATCGCTCGCGAGATGGTGACGCGCTGGGGCATGAGCTCGAAGGTAGGCACGGTGTTTTACGGCTCCGATCGCGAGATCTTTTTGGGCCGCGAGATGAGCCTGGGCCAGCAGCGTGAATATTCCGAGCGCACGGCGGCGATGATTGACGACGAGGTGCACGCGATTATCAATGAGCGTTATCAGTACGTCGAGCAGCTCTTGTCAGGGCAGCGGGCGCTGCTCGACAAGATGGCTGAAGTGCTGCTGGAGCGTGAGACCCTCGACGCTAGCGAGATCAAAGAGCTGATGCGCGAGATCGGAATCGAGCCAGTCACCTTGCAGTCATGAGGCGCCGCCGTCATTCGCGTAAGGCGGTGGGCGAGGCGATGGCCTCAAGCGTGGGCACGGCTTGCGCCAGGCGTGACGCGCGCTGCTGGCGCACGATGGCCAGCCGCGCCACCAGCATGCCGCCCAACACCAGCGCCGCCGCCGCCATCTGCCCTACGTTCAGCGCCTGGCCCAGCAAGATCCATGCGATGATCCCCGCCATCACCGGCACCGGGAAGTTATAGATGGTGACGTAGCTTGCGCCGCGCAGGCCGATAGCCCAGTTCCAGATCGAATAGGTGATATAGATGGGGAAAAGCACCGAATAGGCGATCATCGCCCAGATCTGCCACGTCACCAGGTGCCAATTTTGCGCGAAGACCGAGGGCAAGCTGAAGGGAATGAGCGCCACCGTGCCAATGACCAGCGTATAGCACATCAGCTCTGGCGGCGAATAGCGATCGGCCAGCCGCACGTTGACGATGCCGTAGATCGCGAAAAGCACCGCTCCCACCAGCGTCAGGGCGTCGCCCACGATCATCTCGGTCGTCGTCAGCGGGTGCGTGCCAAATTCTCCGCCCTGCGCGTGCGCCAGCCAGAGAAAACCGGCGATGCCGGCGAAGGCGACGGCGATGCCTACCCAGCGGAGTAAGGTGATGCGCTCGACGCGAGCCAGCGCCAGCACCAGCGCCGTAAACAGGGGAATCGTCGCCATGAGCAGCGCGGAAGAAAAGGCCGTGGTGTGCGACAACCCAACCATATAGAGCACTTGATAGACGCCGTAGCCGCAGAGGCCAGAAACGATCAACCATCCTACGTCGCGCCGCTCGATGCGCCATGCCCGCCCGCCACGCGCGCCGCGCACCGCCAGAATGACGAGTGACACCGCCGACAAGATGGCGAACCGCACCAGCACAAAGGCCAGCGGATCCATGACATCAAGAATCTTGGTGAAGACCGTGGGCGAGAACCCCCACACGATCACGACAAACACGAGCGCCAGATCGATCGTTGACCGCCGCACGTCGGTACGCCTCCGCTGTATGATGAGTATCTTACTATCATAGCGCACGGCATGCTCGTTGGGAAAGGTCGCGCGCGTTTTCGGGTGAGCTATTCGCCGGAGCGCTGAATGCGCTGCTGCATGGTGTAGTCGTGCAGGGCTTGCTTGAGCACGCTCAGCGCGGTCGTGGCGCAGGTTGGGCGCGTCATCACCAGCTCGCGGCCCATCACGTCGATCAGCTCGTCGGCGGTGATCGCCTCGACTTCTTCGACCGTCTTGCCCTCGACCAGCTCGGCCACGAAATCGGCGGCGGCCATGCTGATGGTGCAGCCCTGCCCCTCAAACGCTACTTCTTCGAGCCGCCCGTCGGCGCCGACACGCGCGCTCATCTCGACGACATCCGAGCAGCCGGGGTTGCCACCCGACTTGACGAAGGTTGCGTTTTCGACCACTCCCCGGTGCTCCGGTCGCTCATAGTGGTCCATTAAGATTTCCAGGGCCTCCTGGCGGCTCAGCGACATTGCCTGTGGCTCCTATGCTGGTGAAGTCCCCCTCTCCACGGCGATGAAGAGGGGGATTCAGGGGTGAAGATCGCCCTTACTTCTCGATCGGCGCTCCGACGAGATTGCCCCATTCCGTCCACGATCCGTCGTAATTGCGCACGCTCGGATAGCCGAGCAGCTGCGTCAGTACGAACCAGGTGTGCGCTGACCGCTCGCCGATGCGGCAATAGGTCGTGATCTGCCGGTCGGGTGTGATGCCTTTGCCCTCATAGAGCGCGCGCAGCTCTTCGGGCGACTTGAAGGTGCCGTCTTCGCGCGCCGCCTGCGCCCAGGGAATGTTTTGCGCCCCTGGTATGTGGCCGCCGCGCGTCGCGCCCTCTTGTGGATAGTTTACCATGTGCAAAAGCTTGCCCGTGTACTCATCCGGCGAGCGCACGTCGATCAGGCCGAATGCGCTCTGGCCTAGGATGTCTTCGACCTGATGGCGAAACGCGCGAATGCTCACATCCGCATCCTGGGCTACATAGCGCGCGTGCTCAGACGCCGGCACGTCTTTGGTCAGCGGGCGCTTTTCGGCCTCCCACTTCATGCGGCCACCGTTCATCAGGTGCACGTCCTGGTGCCCATACATGCGATAGAGCCAGAAGCTATAGGCAGCGTACCAGTTGCTTTTGTCGCCGTAAAAGACGACGGTCGTATCGTTGGCGATGCCATAGCGCGAGTTGAGCGCTTCAAACGCCTCGCGGCTGACGAAATCGCGCCGCAGGGGATCTTGCACGTCCACGTGCCAGTCGAGCTTGACGGCGCCGGGGATGTGCCCGACATCATACAGCAGCGGATCTTCATCCGCCTCGACGATGCGCACTTTGGGATCGCTCAGATGTTCCGCGACCCACTGCGTGTCAACGAGCGCCTCGGGATGAGCATACGTATTCTGCGCCATGACTTCCCCTTTCGAAGGATGTTACTAAAAGTGACCATTGTGACGTGAAGCGACGCCATTGGCACTTCCCACGGATGGTATTGTACCATCGCCAGCGAATTCCGATCAACCCGCTCGGAATTCAATCGGGCGGGCAAGGGGGAGGAAACCTTGCATATGTTCCACCATCACGCCGCGCGCGATTGAGGTGCGCTCACCCTGTCGCCGCTGATGCGCATATAAGATGCTACTCCCCCATTCAGATGCCGAGCTACACTGCAACATCGTCTGCTTTCATGAAGCGGCCACATGATCGTGGCAGCTCAGCCGTAAAAACGAGCGGGCGAGTGTTTCGCGCGGATGGGATCATCGTCGCGAGCACTCGCCATACCTGCCTTCATTTGCGATCTCTTGATGAATGATTGTGGTGTGATCGCCAATTGTTGAGATTATACAGTTTTCATGTTCTGTCTCTCTCAGATGATCTCACTTGACAATGCGATGTATATTTCTGAAAGTACACGGTGTAATGCTCATGCTGTTGCTATAAGAGGTACAGGACATTGTTCAGAGATCACAACATGGTGCGATGGTCAAACGAAGCGCGCCGGGCCACCGCGCGCGAGATGCGACACATGCGCCGCCGGCGAGCGCTGGCTGCCGCTGGAGCATCGGGGGTGCGGCGCTGGTTGTTGGCCCGGCGCGACAGCTTGTTGGGTGTCGCGCGCTCCCTGTGGCACGCGATCCCTTCACTGCCCTTGCCAGATCACGCTGAAACGCGCGACCAGGCGGATCTTCCCGGCCCCCAGTTGCGCAATGTCGCCGCAAAGCAACTCGCGCGCACGCGCTAGCCTGGCGGTCACTAGTCGCCGTTGGTCGGCTCGACGCGCCGGCGGGTGCGACGCACGCGTTCTCCGGTGACGGGCGGCGCTGGCTCGGCGGCATCCACGACAGGGGGCTTGCCGACAGCTAACGGCGCTCGCGCCGCCGCCGGCTCGCCGCGAGTGCGCGACGATTCGAAGACGATCGCGCGCTGCTCGCACCAGGCGATATCCACCTCGTGCTGCCCGCGCATCTCGGTCAGGAATTGCTTGGTGTCGTCGTCGAGCGCTCGCTGCACGAGCAAGGTCGCGATGCGCTCCATGATCAGGCGCTGATGCCGGCCAAACGTGCGCAGCCGCTCGGGGAAATATTCCAGCGACAGCACGTAATTCGCGAAATCTGAGATGTGCGGGCTGGGAGTGCCCCCCAGCGTCTCGATGCGCTCGCGCAGCCCCGCGCAGGCCCATACCTCGTCGCCGCCGATCTTTTGCAGCATGTCGCGCTCGCTCGGGTCGGTCGCCATCGCCGTCAGCCCGATAACCGCCTCGACCGCCGCACGCTCTTCTTCCAGCATCTCATTGAGAATCTGGATGATCTGGGTGCTGATTGTGCGTTCCAAGTGATTGCCTCATATCGTGTTGTGCGTCCGCTTGCGGGCGGCGTTGGCTCGTTCAAGGGGTATGTCACCGCGCGGGGTAATCGCGAGAGATCGCGATGGTGCGCGACTTTGCCTGTATTGTACCATATCGCGGCCAGGACCAAATGGCCCGCCCGGACGATCTTCCCATTTCCATGGGAAAAAGAATCAGAAGTATCTGGGGACACCCCACGCCCCGGCAGGGTGGTGCGACCACTGCGGGTGGTGCGACCACTGCGGGTGGTGCGACC
>VFSW01008139.1_pt1 | contig 15104 bp, 15 predicted proteins | sample 5358111 | NCBI WGS metagenome assembly VFSW01 (sample SAMN11554181, study PRJNA540505) | mine drainage metagenome | isolation source: sediment from site ElyBrook_90M | place: USA: Ely Copper Mine, Vershire, VT | collected 2017
GCATACAGGGACTTACAGATTACTTACAGATATGTATTTATAAAGTTTGTTCACGGGGTTGACAATTAAATCCCAATTAGATATAAACAAGTTAATTATGTTCAGACATAAATTAACGTATAAGGTTCTCGCTGTAATAATGACATTTGTGTTTGTTTCATCGACGTGGGCGGCAGACGTTGCCATTATTAAGACACGTAATCTTGCTCCTTACAACGAAGCCATCACCGGGTTTACCATAAATTGCAGCGCTGTACGCACCAAGGAATATGATATGGAAGAAAACCAGTCGCGGGGAGAAGAGATTGCAGGACAGATAAATAAAAGTAAGCCGTCTGTTGTACTCGCGGTAGGCGCACCAGCAGCGCAGATAGCAAAGCTCTATATAGACAAATCAATCCCGGTTGTATTTGTCATGGTACAGGGACCTGAAAAGATGGGTCTCCAGAATATAGACAACGTAACAGGTATCTCCCTGAACATTCCGGTAGAAACGCAGCTGCGTGCATTAAAGGCACTTGTTCCAGCTGTAAGCAAGGTCGGCGTCATATACAACCCCAGGAATACATCGAATGAAATCAATCAGGCCATGAGGATCTCCAATCAACTCGGATTCAGGCTTATAGCGGCAAAAGTGGATACGCCCAGCGACGTGACAAGGGCACTCAGGGCATTTGCCGAAGGTATAGATGCTTACTGGATGCTTCCGGACATAACGGTTATGCAGGCGTTTACCACGATCCTGAATTATACGAACGACAGAAAGATACCGTTCCTTGCCTCGTCAAAGATTATGGTAGACAGGGGTGCGCTTGTCTCTCTTGCCCCGAACTATGCCAATATAGGGAGTCAGGGGTGCGGTATGGTCAATCAGATCATCAGTGGTGTAAAACCATCCCAGATCCCTATTTCTCCTCCCAAAGGATTGGAACTCACCGTTAATCTTACAGCGGCTAAAGCACTTGGATTGCAGAGCATTGCAACGAATGCCATGACATTTGCGGCATCAGAGGGCTATAAAATCAGTATATCGCAGTAATGGAAAGTATAATTAAATTCGGTACATCCGGCTTCAGGGGTATCATTGCAGACTCGTTTACGTTCAAAACACTCGGTGCAACCGTACGTGCCATAGCGGATTATGTAAAAGCGCATTCAATCAATACGCCGCCAAGACTTATGGTGGGTTATGACCCCCGGTTTATGGGAGAAGTCTTTGCAAAAGACGCGGCAGAGAAGCTCAACGTGTACGGAGTAGATGTGGTATTAACAAGCAGGGATACGCCGACACCCGTTTTATCGTTTTACGTTATAAACCATAAGCTTGACGGAGCCATAAATATTACCGCAAGCCATAACCCGCCGGTGTACACGGGTATAAAGTTTACTCCATCCTGGGGAGGTCCGGCCATGCCTGAGGAGACGAAACAAATAGAGTCTATGGCAAATCAATACCTTGCAGAGAACAGCTTATTCAGACCGACAGAAAAGCACAGAGGCACAACAGAATTGGTGGATCCGATGGCAGAATATATTGATCGTCTCAACGACTTTATAGATTTCAAAGAGATTGCACGGGCCAACTTGAAGGTAGCAATAGATTCTCTGCATGGCGCAGGCAGAGGATATCTGAAGGCAATATGTGAAACACATGGTATAAAATATGTATCCCTGCATGAGGCACGGGACCCATACTTCGGAGGTGCTGCCCCGGACCCCACTGAAGCGAACCTCTTTGAACTGAAAAAGCTTATGGCGGAAGATGAGGCCATTGCCCTTGGCATGGCAACCGACGGCGATGCGGACAGGTTCGGTATTTTAGACAGGCACGGCAGGTTTATACTGCCCGATTACGTGCTTGCGATTTTATCGGAGTATGTCCTCTCAACGCGTGATTTTGACGGGGGGCTTGGAAGATCGATTGCAACCACACATCTTATTGACAGGATAGCGCGTCAGCACAAAAGAGAGGTTTATGAAACACCGGTAGGGTTTAAGTACATCGGTAAACTGCTCACCGAGGAAAAGATCGTGTTTGGGGGAGAGGAAAGCGGCGGGCTTTCCATTATAGGCCATGTGCCTGAGAAGGATGGGATTATCGCAGGCCTGCTCATGCTTGAGGCCGTAGCAAGGACAAATAAGACCGTCACTTATCTTCTCGAGGATATTTATAAGATGGTCGGAACATTGTATGCAGACAGAAAAGATATCGAACTCGATAGCGAGAGTTACAACCATGCAAAGGCATTGATGTCGAACCCTTCCCTGTTGATAGATAAGTTCAGGCCCTTGCAAGTCGACAGGACAGACGGACTGAAACTCCTGCTGGAAGGCGGATCGTGGCTCCTGTTACGGTTGTCCGGGACCGAGCCTGTCCTGCGGATTTATGCGGAGGGAAGACAGCAGACAGAAACAGAACAATATATAAACAGTGTACAAGAGATATTGAAGCATGCTTAAAATAAAGTGTATTCCAGTCGGACCGCTCTGGACAAACAGCTATATAGTCTGGGATACAGATAGCAGGGAAGGTATATTAATCGATCCCGGTGACGAGGGTGACAGATTGATACGTGAAATAAAAAAAAACAAGGTTGTGTTAAAACAGATTATCATCACGCATGGGCATTTTGATCATCTCAAAGATGCAGTCTCGGTAAGCGCCGCACTCGAAGCTCCGGTACTTGCAAGCAAGGCAGAGCTTCCCTTTATCGAACATGTTTCAGAGCAGGCAATAATGTTCGGCTTCCCGCCGGTAACCCCCCCGGAGATAAATGAGTATCTTGAAAAGGGCAGCAGCATACTGGTTGGTCCCTACACGTTCAAAGTACTCTGTACGCCTGGGCATTCTCCGGGCAGTATAACCCTCTACAGCAGCTCGGAAGGTGTAGCCATTGTAGGGGATCTTATATTCCTGGAATCCATCGGCAGGGCAGATATACCGGGTGGGAATTACGAAACATTGTTAAAAAGCATTGAAGAGTATATACTTACCATGCCTGATGATACAAGGATATTATCAGGACACGGAGAAGAAACAACCGTTGGACATGAAAGGCAGTATAATCCATTTTTAACAGGTGTTTATAGAAATGAAGCTTGAAAATAAGAATATATTACTCGGCGTAACGGGGGGGATAGCGGCGTACAAGGCCCTTGAACTGGTAAGGCTGCTCACAAAACAAAATGCCATTGTCAATGTCGTAATGACCGGACATGCGGAGAAGTTTATAGGGAAGATGTCCTTCCAGTCATTGTCGGGCAATACCGTACTCACGGATACGTTTGATCTTGTTTCCGGTGTGGAGATCAAGCACATCTCTGTACCGGACAATGCATCCCTCGCGGTCATCGCACCCGCAACCGCCAATTTTATCGGCAAACTCGCGCACGGCATAGCGGACGATCTCCTGACGACCATGATGCTTGCCATGACAAAGCCCGTTCTTATTGCCCCGTCCATGAATGTTCACATGTACGAAAACCGCATAGTCCAGGACAATATGAAAAAGCTAAAACAGTACGGATATCATTTTATAGAGCCGAACGAGGGCTGGCTCGCGTGCGGGTACGAAGGGAAAGGCAGGCTTGCCGAACCCGACCAGATTGTCGAGGAGATAGAACTGTTATTGACGAAAAAGGACCTTGAAGGAAAGAAAGTTCTTGTGTCCGCCGGGCCGACAAGAGAATATCTCGATCCGGTGAGGTTTATATCCAACCCGTCCTCGGGTAAAATGGGCTATGCAATTGCCAGAGCTGCACGGATGCGAGGGGCCGAGGTAACGCTCGTTTCCGGGAAGGTAACTATAAAGCCCCCGTATGGTGTAAAGTTCATAGAGGTCGAATCCGCGAAGCACATGTTTGAGCAGATAACCGGTCTTGCCAGGAAGATGGATTGTATCGTTATGTCGAGTGCTGTGTCTGATTTCACCCCGTCAAAAACTAGCCAGCAAAAGATAAAGAAGACAGCAGAGCATCTTGACATACAGCTGGACAGGACCACGGACATATTGTCTTCTGTGGCAAAAAATAAGGGGAATACGGTCATTGTCGGTTTTGCCGCAGAGACGGAGAATGTCGAGCAGTACGCAAGAGAAAAACTAAAGCAGAAAAACATGGATATGATCGTTGCGAACAACATAACGGAGAAGAACAGCGGTTTTGAAGCGGACACGAACAAGGTGTTGATTCTATTCAGGGACGGAACAGCCGAGGACTTTCCCCTGATGCGCAAATCCGACCTCGCGGATGTCATACTAGACAGAATAGTCACATTGTTTGTAAAGAAATAACATTTTTACCTTTGAATTTTTACGGATCAAAAAACGGGGCGGACTGTGTGTCCGCCCCGCTGACGTTCATACATTACAATACTAAAAAGTTTTACCTTATTGGGGCCTCTCAAGCGCCTTGATCTGTTCCGGTGTGTATCCGAGCGCCTTGAAGTCCATGACCCCGTGTGCCGAGTGACACTTGTTGCAGGAAAGGCCGATCTTCTTAATCGCATGATTTACCGATACGTATGATGTTCCCGGGACCTGCATTGCCATCCATTCCCCGCTCCAGGTAAAGCCCATTGCCTCGAACGGCTTCATGCCCGCGTCCAAAGCTGCCTTTACATCGCCGGTCTTGTTGTATACCTCCCTGTTCGGAGCAAGCAGGGCAGGGAAGTTTGCCATCTGGGGGTTGCCCTTCAAGAAGCCCATGCCGGGTTCCTGCCACATCTTGAGCTTTTTATCGAACAGCATGACCTGTGTTAATCCACGCACAGGGTATATCTTTGCCCCGGGTGTTTTGATACTGGATATCTGGAATGCCATCCAGCTCTGCACATCCTGATGGTACTCTGTATTCGGAACCCTCCAGATATAGGTAGGATGCCCCATCTCTATCTTTACCGTTGGGACATATAATCCCGGGATTGAGGGAATCTTATCATATTTAGACAGTTCGCTGTATTTCCCGTTTATCGTGTCTTTGACAGGTTCACCCCAGTTTTCAGACGCTATACCCGATACAACGGGTATATGACATGTCTGGCATGCTATTTTCTCCGTGTGTTCATTGAGCATTTTTCCAATCTTGCCGGGATGGGGGCTGTTGCCGTGACAATTTGAGCAGGTGACCTTTACATTGGGTAGATCGTTTGCAGCCATGTCGGACTCATATTGTCCCTTCGGTATCTTGTGGTGCTCTGTTACATGACAGGTGATACACTGTAGACCTGCCTTTGCGTGCACATCCGTCTGCGGTGTATAGGGAGTGCCTCTCTTATAATCATAGGAAAATGCGTGCTCATGGCATCTCAGGCAAGCCTCATCTGTCGGGACCTTCGTTATGCTCAGAGCAGCTTTGAGGGATGTATCCTCCCCCCAGTGTGTGCCCGTTGCATCGGTGACCAGTGTTGCCCTGTCCTTCCAGTTATAGTCTTTTGCGTGACATACGAGACAGTCCACCGTATTTGCCTGTGCCTCTGCCGGCGGCTGGCCCGGCGGGAACGGGGGCATCGGCAGACTACCGATATGACATACACCGCATCCTGCAGCCTGAACCGTAGCATGCCCATTGGTAGAAGCAGTCCAGTTGGAAATCGTCAGGGAGCCTGCGAGCGCGCATTCCCTGTTAATCATGCCCCACCACGATCCGTCGGGTAACCCCTGTACGTTTCTGATAGGTGTGGCCATGTACCAATGTACGGTCTGCGTAATCTCACTCAACGCCTCGGGATGGCACATTGCGCATGTTTGCGCTCCCTGATAGCCGTTTTCTTTTATGGTTTCAGCGCCGGGATGAACCCAGCCCTTCAGCATGCCGTTATAGTTTGCCGCTGAAGCGATACCCGATAAAAACAGGAACGCTGTTATCGTCAGCCCTAACCTTTTACTCATAGTTTCCTCCTATATTTTTAAATATAGCTTATATATTTAAGAATAACGCAAACCTGTCAACAAAATGGTAGCGCGATGTTTTTTTGTCGGATCGGCCTCCGCGGCTTGCTGCGGAGGTATTCACGGAGCGGTGACTGCCCGATCGTTTGCTTTTGCACTTGCATTATTTGTTATTGCGTATTATGGATAATTATATACCTATAAAAAAGGAGCGGAAGATGGAAATCGAGAAGGTTAACGAGCTTGAACATAAAATCAGTGATCTCATAGATAAGTATACAGCTTTGAAGGAAGAAAATGGTTCTTTAAAAGCAAAGGTAGAGGACATGGAAAGAGAAAAGGAGGAGCTTTTGAAATTTAAACAAGAAGCCATATCAAAGGTGGACAAGATTTTGAATACCCTCAGTGAGGTAAGCCTTTAAAGGAAGGGGTTGTTGAAGAAACCGTACACTATAAATATACTTGGAATTGAGCTCGTCGTGATGAGCGACGATGAACCGGAATACGTCGGAAGGGTTGCGGCTTTTGTAGAAGAGAAACTAAAATCAGCAATGAGCGATGCGAATATTTCCGACACGGCTATTCTGTCTGTACTGGTTGCGATGAATATCGCCGATGAATTGTTTAAGACAGAAAACAAGTATAAAGAAAGGATTCTCTATCTTGAGACCAAGATAGAAGAATTGATAAAGATGATAGAAACAAAGGTAACGATATGATAATGTCCCTGCTCTTGCGCGTGATGGATCTTAATTTTTTTAGACCCTTAACTATTCAGAATGGAGACTGTCCCTTATTGCGGATAGCAAGCCTCTCCTGTAAGAGGAAGCATGAAACAATAAAATGGTTTCCCCCTGGCAAACCAGGTCTGAAAAAGGATTCACACGGCATGTTGGCGGGGACTTTTGTTTCTTTGTAAGGCCTTCAACGCATAGTATTAAAAACATAAAATGGACAATAAGTCAGCTATAAGAAGCAACATGCTCGAATGCAGAAAAGCTATGACGCCGCTGAGCTATAAAAGATTGAGTAATAAGATTCAACGTTTGTTTATGCAGTCCAAAATGTATAAAAAAACTCATTCAATCATGCTCTATATGCCCGTGCACAATGAACCCGATACCAGCATGATCATTTCATCCGCCCTGCACGACAACAAGGTTGTGCTGCTGCCCTCTATCAAGGGTGAAAGTGTTTGTCCGGTTATTTATAAAAAAGATATGCCTCTGAAACACGGCAAATATAAAATAAAGGAACCCGTTCATGCGGAGGAGTATCCCGTCCGGGACATAAACGTCGTTATTGTTCCCGGTGTAGCGTTTGATCCGTATGGCAACAGAATTGGGTACGGAAAAGGGTATTACGATAAATTTCTCGGCAGTTTGAGTCGGCAAACTGTAAAGGCAGGTTTCTCTTTCAGCAGGTGTATCGTGGATAGCGTGTACACAAATACGTGGGATATACCGGTTGATATTATTTTTACGGAAACCGGAATTAAGACAAAGGAGCAAAAAGTATGACTAATGATTTGATAGCCGTTGGTATAGGCATTGCAGGCATAGCTGCCGGGTACCTGATAGCTACCTATTTAAATAAAATTATCAGCGGGGCAAAGATACGGCAATCCGAGCAGAGGGTGCAGGAGATCCTGGATTCGGCCAAAACACAGGCTGAATCTATAAAAAAGGAAGCTGCGCTGTATGCAAGGAACAACCTTCTCGAGTTAAGAGCGGACTTTGAAAAGGAAACAAAAGACAGAAGGCAGGAGCTTGTAGTACTCGAAAAGCGGCTGCTGCAGAAAGAAGAATACCTCGAGAAAAAAGAGGATATAATAAACAAAAAGGAAGCGGATATTATCAGGCGGGAAAGGAATATCAGTATTACAGAACGGAACCTGTCGACGAAAGAAGAGGAGTATAAAAAGAAATTTAACGAGATCAGCATTGAGCTTCAAAGGATATCCGGCCTGACGACAGATCAGGCAAAACAAATGCTGATGGAGAGTGTGCAGGAACAGGCGAAACACGATATCGGTAAGATGTTAAAACAGCTCGAGGAAGAAGCACAGCAGACCGCCGAGAACAAAGCGAAAGAAATAATATCCGTGGCTGTACAGCGGTATTCCGGCGAATACGCCCAGGAACATACCGTAACGACGGTTGATCTTCCGAACGATGATTTAAAAGGCAGAATCATAGGGAGGGAGGGCAGGAATATCAGGGCCATAGAGGCGGCGACCGGTGTTGATATTATCGTAGATGATACCCCGCAGGCGATCGTTATATCAGGTCATGATCCTGTCAAGAGAGAAATAGCCCGTCACTCCATAGAAAAACTTATAGCGGACGGGAGGATTCACCCGGGCAGGATAGAAGACATTGTCAACAAGACTTCGCAGGAGATCGATAAAAGCATGAAGGAAGCAGGGGAGCGGGCGATGTTCGATCTCGGCCTGCACGGTATACATAGCGAACTCGTGAGACTGGTAGGCAGATTAAAATACAGAACGAGTTATGCCCAGAATGTTTATCAGCATTCCATGGAAGTTGCGTTTATACTGAGTATCATGGCGGGAGAACTCGGCCTGAATATAAAGCATGCCAAAAGAGCCGGTATATTACACGATATCGGTAAGGCGGTCGATCATGAAGTGGAGGGATCCCATGCGGTGATCGGTGCCAATCTTGCAAAGAAATACGGCGAACCGCCAAAGGTGGTAGAAGCTATAGAACAACACCATAACGATACGCCTGAAAGCCTTCTCGGGATTCTCCTTCAATCAGCGGATGCCTTATCAGCCGCACGGCCGGGGGCGCGCAGGGAGATGTATGAGGCCTATGTAAAAAGGCTGCAGGACCTTGAAAGACTCTCAACATCGTTTGAAGGCATTGAAAAGGCGTATGCTATACAGGCTGGCAGAGAAATAAGGGTGATAGTTTCACCGGATAAGGTCAGCGATGATGAGATACCATTGTTGAGCAAGCAGATTGCAGATAGAATAGAAAAAGAAATGAGCTATCCCGGGACGATCAAAGTCACGGTGTTAAGGGAAACAAGGGCATCGGTATACGCAAAATAAAAGCCGCTATGAACATTCTATTTATAGGGGATATTGTCGGGAAACCGGGCAGGCATGCCGCGTCAGGGCTTTTGCCTGTTTTAAAGGACCGGTACAGCATAGATTATACCGTAGCAAACGGTGAGAATTCCGCGGGTGGATACGGTATTACGCCTGATATAGCAAAGGCACTGCTGAATATGGGAATCGATCTCATTACAACCGGCAACCATATATGGGAGCACAAGGACATCATCCCTTATTTGTCCGGCAGTGATGTTGTTATAAGGCCCCTGAACATATCACCGCTGGCACCGGGAAAAGGGGTTGCTATCATAAAAAAGCCGGGGCTTCAGCCTCTTGCCGTCATGAATCTCATCGGCAGGGTATTCATGCCTCCTGCGGAATGTCCATTTCATACCTCACTCGGAGCCTTGGCAAAACTGACACAGGAATATCCGGATGTAAGGCATATCCTCGTGGACTTTCATGCAGAGGCCACATCGGAAAAACAGGCACTCGGCTGGTTCCTTGACGGTAAAATAACCTCCCTTCTCGGGACCCATACACATGTTCAGACATCGGATGAGATCATTTTACCACAGGGCACTGCATACATAACCGATGCAGGCATGACCGGTGTTGTTGACGGGATACTGGGCATGGACAAGGAACAGATCATTCCAAGATTCACAACATCCGTACAGAGGCATGCCGATGTGGCAAAGGGGAAAGAAGAACTCCAGGGGGTTGTTGTGACTACCGATGACAGGGGGAGGTCAATATCCATGGTTAGGATTAAAGAGCGGATATGAATAAAATCGGTATCTTTAAAAAGCCTGCAATCATAAAATTATGGCTCGCGAGAGCAGTCCCGGTGTATGTGTTTCTGGTATTATCTTTTATAATCATCAAATTTGGCTTGACGGCATATTTGAAGCACAAATATCCTCCTCTCATAAAAGAAGACACAATCTTCGGGGTGCGGGTTCCTTTTGCCAAGAGAGTATACAAGGACAGGTGGCTTGTTGCCTACGACAAATGGTCCCCGTATTTTTACGTCACCGTCATAGGCATAGCGGGGATATGGATGTTTGTCTTGATCGGATCAACATCAGAGGTTGCACGTGATTTGTCCATGTCTGCTCTGGAAAAGTCGGACAAGGAAGAAGCCGCCGACGATCTGTCGCGGGCTATCTATAATCTCAAGGTCGCAGCTTCTTTCAGTTTGGACGAGAATCTGATCGACGATATAAACAAAAAGATAGAACAACTGAAATCTTCTTTATCCTCGAAATCCGCGGTATTGAATAAAACATTCACCGGGCAAAAACAGGCAGATTCCGGTAAGACGGTGGTAAAACAGACATCAGACAATGCAGACTCTATAGCGAACAGATATAAAAAAATCAAAAAACTCGGTCAGGGGGCTATGGGAATAGTCTGGCTTTCGGAAGACACGGTACTGGAGCGGCAGGTGGCAATAAAGGAATTGCCGGTCCATATTGCAGAGGATGCTGAATTTAAAGAAAGATTTTTTAGAGAGGCAAAATTGCTCGCGAGATTAACGCACCCGAACATAGTCCAGCTCTATGATATTGTTGAAGACAGGGATGCGGTATATTATACCATGGAGTATGTGGAGGGTGCGTCGCTTGACCAGGTAGAAAAAGCATCAAGGCTGCCCATCGATACGATACTGGATTACGCGATGCAGATCCTGAAAGGTATGGATTATGCGCACAGTATGAAAATCATACACAGGGATTTAAAGCCGATGAACATCATGGTGAGAAAGGACAATATTATTAAAATCGCCGATTTCGGTCTTGCAAAACTTGTTGGTAGTTCCTCGGTCACTATAGCGGGTACGGTGATGGGGTCACCGATGTATATGTCTCCGGAACAGGCAGCAGGCGAGGATGCCGATGAGAGAAGCGATATTTACTCCTTCTCTATGATCCTGTACGAGTTGATTACAGGAACACCTGCATTTACCGGTATGCCCAGGGATGTCATAGCAAAACAAATACAGGCAACACCTGCGATGCCTTCCACCCTGGTGTCCATACCACACTGGCTCGACGAATTAATAATAAAGGGACTTTCAAAGAATAGAGAACAGAGGTACCAGAAGATTTCCGACATGATGACAGAAATAGCCGGTCACAAAAATCAATTATGAGATTCGGTGAACTGCCAAAGAGAATAGTAACAGCCATAGTAGGTGTCCCGATACTGATCTTTGCACTTGTAGAGGGTGGGTATGTATTATTGACACTCGTGGCGTTTGTCACCGTCATAGGCCTGTGGGAATTCTTTCATGCTATGGAACTGAGAGGGTATAAACCGCTCAAAACAGCCGGTTATCTGTCAGGGTTTGTAATAGTGTTTTCCGCTTATCTGTTAAAAGATTATTTCCTCATATTGTTTTTGGTGTTGCTCTTCATACTTTTTATAAGCCTTTTTGAAAAGGACAACAAAACAGCTCTGTCGGGAACAGGAGGTACTATTTTTGGTGTGTTTTACATTGCAGGACTGCTGAGTTTTGCGATCAAATTACGGGAACTCGGCACATTTCTTGCGGGACAGTATAAATCCCTCGGTTCATTTTTGGCGACCCGGCATATAGATGACAAGACCGGTATTTATGCAATCTTTTTCCCCATTGCCATTATATTTATCAGCGACACGGGGGCATATTTTGTAGGCAAAGCGTATGGCAAAAGAAGGGTTGCCCCTGCGATAAGTCCAAAAAAATCCTGGGAAGGTGTGCTCGGCGGTATTGCTGCAAGCCTTGTTGCAGCGTATGTTATATGGCGGATTGCCCCGGATAGATTCCCGCTGGGCCAGGCCGTTATCCTTTCAGTCATATTGAGCATTGCCGGGCTTGCAGGGGACCTTGTAGAATCACGAATAAAAAGAGATGCGGGCGTAAAGGATTCAGGCACTATTTTCCCGGGTCACGGCGGTATTATGGACAGAATCGACGCCCTGCTCTTTGGCTTGCCGATAGCGTATATATATTTCCTCCTGTATTTTAGATATATTTTCTCAAGATAGGCAGCATCGTATGAGGCTTCTCCTGGTCGAAGATGAAAAGAAGGTAGCAAGTCACATAAAAAAAGGACTTGAAGGAGAAGGGTACGCTGTCGATGTCATAAACAACGGTGAAGATGCCTATAGCATGGTTAAGACCTATGACTACGATCTTGTGATACTTGATGTCATGCTTCCCGGGAAAAACGGTGTACAGGTCTTAAAAGAACTCAGGGAAAATAAATATTTTACACCGGTTATCTTCCTTACGGCCAAGAACAGCACCGAGGAAAAGATCCTTGGATTGGATCTCGGAGCCGATGATTATCTAACCAAACCGTTTGAATTCGAAGAATTGTGCGCAAGGATACGGGCTATTCTGAGAAGGCACGAATCCATCAAGAGTACAACGCTTGCTATAGCAGATCTTGAACTCAATCCTGTTACCCATGAGGTGAAAAGAGCGGGCCAAAAAATAGATCTTACACAAAAGGAATATGCATTGCTCGAATACCTCTTGTACAATCAGGGTAAGATCCTGACAAGAACGATGATCGTGGAGCATGTATGGGATCAGGATTTTGACAGCTTTACCAATGTCGTGGATGTTTACATAAACCATTTGAGATCGAAAATAGATCAGCCGTTCGATAAAAAATTGTTGCACACTGCACGCGGTTTCGGCTATGTGCTGAGAGAACAGGATGCTTCCAATAAGGATTAGATTAACATTCTGGTATGTTGCCATCTTTTCAATAACATTGATACTTTACAATGTGCTTTTATTTGTATTCATTTCCCACAAAATCATCAGAAATACGGACAGGGAAATGATGGCAGAGGCGAAGGAGTGCAGATCAATTTTTCTTGAAGAAATTGCAAAACCATCGTTTGAAGAACTGGACGAAGAACTAAAAGGTATAAATTACTATCTGCAGATTTATTCAATCGACGGCAGGTTGCTGTACACCTCCGCGAACCTTTACAAAGCAAACCTGCCGGTCGGTACACAATCATTTCGTTCCATCGAACACAACGACTATGTGCTCAAAACTGTAACCCTGTTCCGGCATAGGGATGTCCGTATGTTGCTGTATCCCATCACTTCCAAGGGCTCGGTACAATACTATCTGAGCATGGGAATGCCTCTCAACGAACAAAACGAATTCTTAAACATGCTCAGTATAATCCTGATGATTGTTACACCCGTCTTCATCGTTGTTGCGAGTTGGGGCGGTATTGTTCTTGCCGGGAGGGCTATGAAGCCCGTTGATGAGATAATCGAAACGGCACGGCGCATTGAAGCCGGAAATCTGACAGAGCAGATTACCATAAAAACGCGCAACGATGAAATAGGAAAGCTTGCACGGACATTTAACGATATGCTCCTCAGATTAAAAAAAACGTTTGATGGACTTGCACATTTTTCCCAAAATGTATCGCATGAATTGAAAACACCTCTTACGGTTATGAAAAGCGGTATTGAAATTAACATGATCGGAGAAAGATCTGCTGCGGACTACAGGGAATTGCTGGTCAGTTTACTTGAAGAAGTCGATCAGATGACAAGGATCATCGATGATCTCCTGCTTACGTCCCTCTCGAACACCGAATCCATAAAAACAACTTTTACCCGGGTTAACATCTCGGAACTGATATTGCAGACCATAGATTTTCTCGGTATACTTGCAACGGATAAAATGATTTTGTTCGAACATAATATACCGGCAGGGATTACGGTAATGGGGAACGAAAGATTGCTCAAAAGAGCATTCAGCAATATCATAGACAATGCCATTAAGTTTACCCCGCCGGGTAAAAAAGTCTTTGTATCCGCTGTCCAGGACAGCACGGGTGTCGTGGCAGATATACATGACCAGGGCGTTGGAATATCAAACGATGAAATGCCAAAGATATTTGACAGGTTCTACAGAGGGAAATCCGCAAAAACGGATGGTCATGGACTCGGATTAAGTATCGTAAAATGGATAGTAGAACTGCATAACGGAACGATAAAGGTAGATTCAACACCCGAAGGCACAAATTTTCAAATCAGATTTTTAACGGCAAAATAGGTTTATCCTATTAGTCCGCCTGAGGCGGGAAACCACGTCTTCGTGCGGGCAGGCATTCTTTCTAAAAGGAATTTAACCTTATCATAAGGGGCTTTATAACGGGGTAAAAAACACCCGACTAAAATTATGCTTGACATCCATTTTTGGCTGTGTCTTTAATATAAATCCCCAAGAGGGAAATAGTTCTTTGAGAATTTAATAGTGGATAGTTATATTTCTTTGAGACAGAATTTTGTTAAGAGTTTGATCCTGGCTCAGGACTAACGCTGGTGGTACGCATAACACATGCAAGTCGAGCGAGAAACTCCGAGCAATCGGAGGAGTAAAGCGGCGAGCGGGTGAGTAACACATGGGTAACCTACCTTCGGAACCGGGATAATCCCGCGAAAGCGGGACTAATACCGGATAATCTGATTAATTGAGATATTAGTCAGCAAAGAGGCCTCTGTTTACAAGCTTTTATCTGAAGATGGGCCTGTGTCCGATCAGCTTGTTGGTGAGGTAATGGCTCACCAAGGCTATGACCGGTAGCTGGTCTGGAAGGACGACCAGCCACACTGGAACTTAAACACGGTCCAGACTCCTACGGGAGGCAGCAGTGAGGAATTTTGGGCAATGGGCGCAAGCCTGACCCAGCGATACCACGTGAGTGATGAAGGCCTTCGGGTTGTAAAGCTCTGTCGAGCGGGAAGATGGTGTTGTTCTTTAACAGAGAATGACATTGACTGTACTGCGAGAGGAAGCATCGGCCAACTACGTGCCAGCAGCCGCGGTAAAACGTAGGATGCGAGCGTTGTCCGGAAGTATTGGGCGTAAAGGGCGTGTAGGCGGTTTAGTAAGTTCAGTGTGAAATCCCTTAACTTAAATAAGGAAGTGCACTGAATACTGCTAAGCTAGAGTATGGGAGAGGGAGGCGGAATTCCCGGTGTAGAGGTGAAATTCGTAGATATCGGGAAGAACATCCTTGGCGAAGGCGGCCTCCTGGAACAATACTGACGCTGAGGCGCGAAAGCGTGGGGAGCAAACAGGATTAGATACCCTGGT
>VFSW01008140.1_pt1 | contig 15104 bp, 11 predicted proteins | sample 5358111 | NCBI WGS metagenome assembly VFSW01 (sample SAMN11554181, study PRJNA540505) | mine drainage metagenome | isolation source: sediment from site ElyBrook_90M | place: USA: Ely Copper Mine, Vershire, VT | collected 2017
TCCAGCCCCACGCGATAACTTCCGGCATACTCCACGCTCAATTCATTCGAGACTGTTCCCGCCTCATAATAGGAGAGCAACACGGGGCGGCCGTCATCGTGGCCTTTCTTCTCATTCACGCGCCGAAAGCGGTTGCCCGCCATGATGTTCTCGCCGACGACCCGCGAGACAGTCGGCACCGCCTGGGACACGATGTCCTTGGCCGCGCCAAGGTACTTCTCCAGCAACATGGGCGACACGGTGAGCACGTCGCCGATGTTGTCGAATCCATAACCGGTGTCATCGGGTGGGAATTCGACCTCGGCATTGTAATCGATTCCCATGAGATCGTGAATGGTGTTGCGATACTCGACGCGATTGAGCCGCCGGACGGTGACGCGGCCCGGATCGGGATTCTTGGGATCAATCCCGAAAGCCGCGTATTTGATCCAGCGCTCGATCTTCTGCCGCTCGGCCGGACTCGGGTGGGGCTTTTTCTGCGGCGGCATCAGGCCGGCGCGCAGATATTTTAATGCATTAAACCAGAGATCGGTATTGAGAATCTGATCATCAGACTTCAATTCGTCGAAGGCGACGCCGCCCTTCTTGGCGCCGTCTCCATGGCAATCGTAGCAATACTCTTGCAGGACAGGCTGAACCTCCTTGCGGAACTGGACGGCGGCGGGAACATCCGCTCCCGCCACAGGACGGCACCATAGGGCCGAAGCGATTCCCGCGGCCAACAATCCTTTGGCCACAAAACCCGCCGCGCCACGATTTCTGAATTTTGGACGCCTTGCGCCTGCGGATGCCGGGATGGCCGAGTCGCAGAGCACTTGCGAAGTTCGAGCGCGGGCAACTGCCGTTTCAAGGTTAAGCCAAAAGTCCATGAGTGACACTCTGGTAACAAGATAACCGCAATTGCAGCTTCATTCTTGCGCTCATGCGACAAAAACTTGGAAAATCCAGCCACAATGCCGCGTGTTGCAAGGTTTTCCAGGAGTTCGCAATTCTAAAGCGCGGTGTTACTGCCAAGACGGTGGGATAGACGACACTTCTTCACGGCTCTTTGGTTCTCCGGCGGCGTTGCTCGCTCGGGCAGAGACCGTTCACAGGTATCTTTCCTCGCTCGCGCCTTGCCGGAGAACCAAACTCCTCGTGACCAAGTGTCGTCTATCCCACCGTCTTGGCAGTAATGAGAAGGCGCGCGTAGTCCCGTGAAGTATCGGGGCTATGCCCGGGGATGCGTTTTGTCATAGACGCGCTTCAAACGCTCCGTGCTTAGATGCGTGTAAACCTGGGTCGTCGCCAGGTGCGCATGGCCCAGCAATTCCTGCACGCTGCGAAGATCCGCTCCGGCGTCCAGCAGGTGCGTGGCAAAGCAGTGGCGCAACGTGTGCGGCGTCAGTCCCGCATCCAGCCCGGCCGCAAGCAGGTATCGCTTGAGGCGCAACTGCGTGGTGCGCGGGGTCAGCGGCGCGACCCTCCTGCCCGATCCCGCGAAAACCGGCATCTGCGCGCCCGGAACATACCCCCGGAGTTGCCAATAGGCGCGAATGGCCTCCAGCGCCGGCACGCCAATGGATGCCAGCCGCTCCTTCTTGCCCTTGCCGCGCACACGAACCAATTGCTCGGCTTGATCAATATCCCCGGCGCACAACTGGCAAAGCTCGCTGATGCGCAAGCCGCACGAATAGATCACCTCAAGAATGGCGGCGTCGCGAAAATAAATGCCGGCGTCGACTTTTCCTTTTTCCGCGCGGCGCTGGAGCTCCGCCGCGGGCATTTTCAAGAGCGTTTTCAATTGCTCGACTGTCAAGAACCGGGGCAACCGCCGCTCCGGCTTTGGCAGCGCAAGGTTCTTGATCGGCGAGACGGCGAGGACGCCGCCGCGAATCAGGAATTTGTAAAATGAACGCAATGCCGAGAACCGCAGGCGCACGGCGGCGCGGCTTGAATTGCCGCGTCCCAAAAACCTGAGAAAATCGCGGAAATCATCGCGCCGCAAGGACGCCCATTGTGGCTGGCTTTGGCGCTGGGCGCTATGCCAGTCAAGAAACATGATCAGCGCCTGGCGATAATTCCGCTCCGTGTAAACGGAGGCGCCCCTGGTTCGCAGGTGCTGCAGGAACTTCAAAATCCATTCGTCAGTCATGTGTCGCGGGCGCCATTAAATCATAACCGCGCGCCGTTTGCGAGCCAACGGGAGGGGCGTCGGGTTGAGAGAAAGAACCGCGGGCGGCGCAATCGCCGAGTGGGAGGTGTGCCGATTATTCCGATTCGTGCCGTAATTTTTGATTCGGCGCGACGGCAGTTTGGACTTTGGGGCGGAGGCGGTTTGGAATAGTGTGGGAGGGTGAGTTGGCTTTATCGCCGGATGATTCGTCCCGTTCTTTTCGCGCAGGATTCGGAAAGGGTCCATGTTCGCGCGCTGAGAGCGTTGGGGTTTGTTAACCGGCATCCGCTTTTGCGCAGGGCGGTGGCGGCGGTATGCGCGGCGGCGGAGTTGCCGGTGGAGTTGTTCGGATTGAAGTTTCCCAATCCGATGGGACTGGCCGCCGGAATGGATAAATTTGCGCAGGCGGTTGGAGCTTGGGAAGCGTTGGGATTTGGATTTAGTGAATTGGGAGGCGTTACGTGGCATCCGCAGCCTGGCAATCCGTGCCCAAGACTGTTCCGCGCGGTCGCGGACGAGGCGCTGGTGAATCGCATGGGGTTTAATAATCCTGGCGCCGCGGCAATGGCCGAAATTTTGGAACGGTGGAGGCGTCTCGGACGATGGCCCAATCACCCGGTCGGCATTAACCTTGGCAAATCCAAAATAACGGCTTTGGAGGACGCGGCCGAGGATTATTCCAATTCGTTCCGGATTTTGCGCAGTTACGGTGATTTTTTTGTGGTCAACGTCAGTTCGCCCAATACGCCAAATCTGCGGCGGCTCCAGGACAAAGCGGCGCTGGACGAAATCCTGCGCGCGTTGCAGGAACAAAACAGCGCGCGCGCCAGCGCGGCGGGCACACTGGGAGACGCGCCGAAGGCCACGCCAATTCTGGTGAAAGTCGCGCCGGACCTCTCATTTGAGGCGCTGGATGAAATCCTCGAACTGTGCGCGTCGCGCGAATTGGCCGGAATAGTGGCCACCAACACCACCGTTGAGCGTCCGCCGGCGGCTGCGGGACGTTTAAAGGAGGTTTATGCGCAGGCCGGCGGCTTGAGCGGCCGTCCGTTGCGCGCGCGGAGCACACAAATCGTGAGCCATATTTATCGCCAATCGCGCGGGCGGCTGCCGATCATCGGCGTGGGCGGCATTTTCAACGCGGCGGACGCCTGGGAGAAAGTGGCTGCGGGCGCGTCGCTGGTGCAAGCCTATACGGGCTTTATTTACGAAGGCCCCGCGCTGGCCGGGGAAATCGTGGCCGGTTTGCGAAGGCGGATGGACGAAAAAGGTTTGACTCATTGGCGCGATGCCGTAGGATCGGGACACAGGGAGCAATCGGAAACAGGCAATGGGAAAAACCGCGCGCCGGCGCGCGTGGCAGAATGACAGAGCGTGTTGCCGTCCCTATGATTATTCGCGGTATTTGGTCTGGAAAGGTCCGATTTTGAGTATAACCCATAATGTGTTCAGGCTCTGCCGATGTGCGGCGGGGGTCGGTGTCGCGATAAATATCATTTTCGCCGGCCCGTTGCAATCGCGCGCGGCGCAAGTGCTCTCCGGCAATCTGCCGCCGGCGGCGGCGCGGGCCGCGGTGTTGGGGCGGCTCGCGGCGAAAACGAATCTTGACCTGGCCATAGGGCTGCCATTGCGCAATCAGGCCGCGCTGGCGCGGTTGCTGGAGGAAACGTACGATCCTTCCAGCCCCCGTTATCACCAATACTTGACACCCAGCCAGTTTGCCGCCTCCTTTGGACCTGCGGAAGCCGATTACCAGGCGGTGATCGAGTTTGCGAAAGCGCGCGGGCTGAGAGTCAAAGGCACACATTCCAACCGAACGTTGGTTGACGTCAACGGGACGGTTGCGGACATTGAAAAGGCCTTTCACATCCATCTGGTTCTTTATCAGCATCCGACTGAAGCGCGGACGTTCTATGCGCCGGATGTTGAGCCGTCGGTGGATTTGGACGCGCCATTGCTGGCGATCGGCGGCCTGGATAATTATATGACGCCGCATCCGAATTTGCTGCAACGGCCCGTGGCGGGGGGGACATCCGGCGCGAAGGTTGCGGGAGGCGCGTCACCCGGCGGACAAAAGGGAGGCACTCCTCACGGCGGGTCGGGGATTGAAGGCACGTATATTGGAACTGACTTTCGAGCCGCCTACGTTCCCGGCGTGCCGCTGACCGGCGCGGGCCAGTCGCTCGGAGTATTCGAGTTGGACGGTTACTTTCCGGCGGATATCATGGCGTATGAATCGCTTACGGGACTGCCTGCCGTGACCGTCTCCAATGTGCTGATCGATGGAGTGAGCGGCGCGCCCAGCGGCAATACGCACCAGGAGGCCGAAGTGTCGTTGGACATTGACATGGCGATGGCGATGGCGCCGGGACTTTCGTCAATAATAGTATATGAAGGAGTCAGCGCCGTTGACATTCTCAACGCGATGGCGACCGCCGACGCGGCGCGGCAGCTGAGTTGTTCGTGGAGTTTCACGGTCAGCGCCAACATCGAGCAGATTTTCCAGCAGTTTGCCGCCCAAGGCCAGTCGTTCTTCGAGGCTTCGGGCGATCTGGGCGCATACGTTGGCGCGGTCACAACGCCGTCGGACAACCCATACTTGACAGTGGTTGGCGGCACGACTTTGCGGACAAGCGGCGCCGGGGGCAATTGGAGCGGTGAAACGGCCTGGAACTGGCAAAGCACCGGCGCCGGCGTCGGCGCGACCGGCGGAGGCGTCAGCACTACGTTTGCCATTCCAATCTGGCAGCAAGGCATCAGCATGGCCGCAAGCGGGGGATCGACGAATATGCGCAACCTTCCGGATGTGTCGATTGTCGCGGACGACGTCTGGGTGATATACGCCAACGGGCAGCAGGGCTCTTTTGGCGGCACCAGCGTTTCCGCGCCGCTATGGGCGGGGCTTGCGGCGCTGGTCAACCAGCAGAACGCCGCGCTTGGCCTGCCGCCGGCGGGTTTCATGAACCCGGCGATTTACGCGCTGGCCAAGAGCGCGGCCTACTCCGCTTGTTTTCACGATATCATCGCGGGAAACAACACCAATGGCGGCAGCCCAACCAATTTCTACGCCAGGCGCGGTTACGACCTTTGCACGGGATGGGGCACACCCATCGGCAGCAACCTCATCAATGCGCTCGTGCAGTCGCCGCAGAATGATGCGAATGTTTTTAACGGGGGATTCGAGTCGGGCAGTTTTGCTTATTGGACGCTTCATGGGGATAGCACGATTGCGGGCGGGCTGGCCAACGGGGTGATCACCAGCCGTTCGTTTTCGGGCGCGGGCGCGTTCATCCATTCCGGCGCCTACGCCGCTTTTTTGGGAGAGTCGAATTTCCTGGCTTCGCTTTCCCAAACGGTGGCGACGGTCGCCGGGCAGGCTTACTTGCTATCGTTTTGGCTGGCCAACCCGTCCGGAGACACGCCCAATGAATTTCTGGTTTCCTGGAACGGGAGTACTTTGTTTGACCAGGTGAACATCGGAACGCTTGGATGGACGAATTTTCAATTTGTGGTTCCAACGACTCTTACGAACACCACGTTGATGTTCGAGGCGCGCAATGATAACAGCGGTTTTGGCCTTGACGATATCGGAGTGGAAGCCATTCCGATGCCTTCGTTCCAGGCTGTGAGCGGCGTTAACGGTTCGCTTGCGTTGACGTGGAGCGCCCAAACGGGCCTTTCTTACCAAATCCAGTATGGCACCAGCCTGGACCCCGCCAATTGGACCAACGCCGGCGCACACATCATCGCCACAAATGGGACGATGAACGTCTCCGTTCCCGTCCCATCGGATGCGCAAGGTTTTTATCGGCTGCTCTTGCTGCCTTGAAAACACAGGGTTCAGGATTTTTCGGGCGCCCGGCGGAAAATGAGAGTCGCATTGGCGCCGCCGAATCCGAAAGAATTGGTCAGCGCGTAATCGAGTTTTGCGTCGGTGGGCCGGCGCACCAGGGCGAAGCGGCAGAGCGGGTCCGGGGTCTCGATGTTGGGCGTCGGCGGAAGCCATTGGCCTTGGAGCGCCATCACGCACACCGCCGCCTCCACCGCCCCCGCCGCTCCCAGCAAATGGCCGATGGACGCCTTGGTGGAACTCACCGCCAGGGCGCTCGCCGAGTCTCCCGCCCACCGGCAAATCGCCGCGGCTTCCGCCGCGTCGTTGAGCCGGGTGCCGGTGCCGTGGGCATTTATATAATTGACTTGCGCGGACGAAATTCCCGCCTCCGCGCAGGCGGCCCGCATCGACATCAGCGCGGCGTCTCCGTCCGGGTGCGGCTGCGTCAAATGGTGAATGTCCGTTGCCGCGCCGTAACCGGACAACTCCGCCAGCACGCGCGCGTTGCGGCGGCGCGCATGTGTTTCGGATTCCAGAATCAGGATCGCGGCGCCTTCCCCCAGGGCCAAACCGTCGCGGCGCGCGTCGAAGGGACGGCATTGAGTTGGAGAAAGAGCCTGCAAGGAATCAAAGCCGGCAAACACCATTTCGCTCAAGGCGTCATAACCTCCAGTCAGTGCTATTTCCGCGCGCCCGTGGCGGATTAAATCGGCGGCGTGGCCAATTGCGTTGGCGCCGGACGCGCAGGCGTTGGCGATGACGCGGATGGGGCCGGTGAATCCAAAAGCTTGGGCCACGGCCATGGCCTGGCTTTCGGCAAGGTAATGAAGCAGACGCGCGGGCTGGCCGCGGTTCGAGAGCGGGCGCCGGATGGTTTGACGATAATAGGTCTGACCCAACGACATGCCGCCGCTGGTCGTGCCCAGAACCATTGGCAACCGCCTGAGACCGTCCATTTGCGCGTCGCGGCAGGCCTCGTCGGCGGCCAGAAGCAGCAGTTTTGCGGCGCGATCAAGGCGCTGGACGACGCGCGGTTTGAGGCTTCCCACGGGAATGGAGACAGGCATCTCGACTTCGGCGGCAATTTTGGCGCGATGATGCGAGACGTCGAAGAGTGTCACGGGCCGAAACTCGCGGCGTCCGTTGCGAAAGGCCTGAGCATTGGCCTCCCAACCGCGGCCCAGGGAGGTAACGATTCCCGCGCCGGTGACGAACACGCGGGACGGTGGGATGTGATCCGACTGTCGAGGAAACAACACTGCATCTAAGAACGGGCAGCAGCCCCCGCAATTCAAGAAGAAAATCCCCGGCCGCCGTGAGAGGGCGCATCGTGACACTGCCACCTTGGCAGGGTGGCGCTGCCGCGCCGCCCCATGATCCCTTTTGGCCGCGATGAGGTGATATTGCCACGACAGAGCAGGCGTGTGCGTTGCGCTCACCGGAAGGAAAGTCAGGGCAGAGCGGCAGCTCTGCCCCCCCGTTGGTGGCAGTGTCAAGATGCGGCCGCCGCGAGGCGGCAAATCTTGCCGGCTTCGGAAACCGGGCGGGGCAACTGGCGCGCGACACACACTCCCTCCGGAAACTTTGGAATCCGCCCGCTTTGTTGACAGATCCACTTCGGGACTTGCGGCATGTTAGAAGTTGATTTGAATCGGCGAGGGCGGCTGTTGTCCGGCGACCTGGTCGGAGGAGGGCGGATCGGTTTCGATCACCGAGGCGATCGCTTGATATACGCCGTTGGAATAGCTCAGTTCCACCGCGGAGGTCCAGTTCTGGTTCAGGATGCCTGCCAGTGACGAGGCAATTTGGCGAATGGTCGGGCCGGAGGACTGCACACTAATGTTGAAGGTATTGTTGTCGCAATAAAGGTAGTTGTATTGGTTGGTGACGTAGCAGACGTTCCCGGAAAGGCCGGGCATGTAAATTCCGATCAAACGCGTGGGATAATTTTTGGCGGGGAGCGTTTGGTACGCCAGCGTCGCGTAGTCGTAGGGAATTGAAACGCGGTAAGATTGAGCGGGCGCGCACCCCGTTTGCGGGATTTGCGGCGCATAGACTTGCAATGCCGGAGCAAAGGCGGCCTGCAAAATGGCGGGTAGATTATTGGCGGAGGGCGCGGACCCGGTTGCGGGATTGGTTAATGTCACCGTGTCGACGGTGCTCCATGCCAGGGGATTGCCAAGATTGGCGGTGGCCTGGATGAGTATCCGGGCGCCAACGGTGCCGGCGACGAGCAGATTGGGCCGGCCATTGTTAAAACTCATTCCCAGCACGGGCGGGATTCCCGGTATCTGATTCGTGCTTGGCGGAAAGGCGGGGGTGATCGGCGGCGCCACATACACATTTGTGTAGCCGACCATGTTCCCCCATGTGATTTGTTGGAAGGTCGCATCAAGCGCGTACACAATAAAAACATAGGTTTGGCCGGGGCTCAAATTATTGACAGTCACATTGGTTTCAGTCGTAAGAACCGAAGTCGTCAGATTGGGATTGCCGATTGTTCCTGTCCCCCAGAACAATTGGTACGATGCGGCGACATTGGTGGCTCCCCAGGTGACAACGGCCGAATTGGCCGCCGCGCCCGGTGAAACGCCGGCGCCCAGCGGCGCCAGTATGGTGGTGACGAGGTTGTTGGTGGGAGCAGGATTGTTGGTTTGAACGGGGTTATTGGTGGCGACGGCGACGCTGTTGGTGAAAACGATTTCGGCGGAATAGGGTCCCGGATTTCCGTTTGTGGCAAGGGCGGCCACCGCAAGATAATAAACATTGTTGGCCGCCAAATTGGTCACAGTCAAGCTGGTCTCAGAGCTTGGGCAAGTGGCGCTGGCGACATAAACGCCGCTCTGCGGACCACAAGACACCACGTAGCCGGACGCATTTGTGACCGGACTCCAGGACGTTTGGACGCCGTTGGGGGCGGCGGAAGCCGTGAAATTACCGGGACTGCCCAAGGCATTTGTATAGACGACCTCCGAGGAGAAACCGCTGCTGTTGGTCCCGGTTCCGCCCAACGCCATTACGGCAAAATAATAAATCCCGCCGCCAACCAGATTTGTTACCACCGTTTGGAGGCCCGCAATGTTATCGTTCCAGATGTATCCCTGGCTGTTTGTTCCCCAATATAATCCATAGCCGGCCGCATTTGCGACCGAACTCCAAGCAAGGGCAACTCCTGGAATCCCGTTGTTAGTCCCAGGCGCCGCGACCAAGCCCGGCGGCGCGGCCAATGTCACCGCCGGGCCATTGGTTGAAGGCGAACTGGCGATTGCATTTGAGTACACGACTTCGGAAGATAGCGGGCTTTGAAGGCCATTTGCGCCCGTGCAAGCCACCGCGAAGTAATATACGGTGTTGGTCTGCAAGGCGGCTGCGTCCAGGCTGGTTTGGGAGCTTGGGCAACTATTGTTGAACGCATAATTGTGGCTGGTGGTTCCCCACCGCAATTGGTAAGAAGCCACATTTGCGACCGAACCCCAACTGGCGGTGGCCGTCGGACCTCCGGCGGGCGGCCCGGACACCGCCAGCCCGGCCGGCGGCGTGGGTTGCAAATAAGTATTTGTGTAAACAACTTGGGGAGAATATCCGCTTTTATTGCCGCCTGCATCGCTGGCAACGACCGCAAAATAGTAGGTCTGGTTGGCAACCATACTGCCAATGCTCAAGTTGGTTTGAGGGGCGGCGCAGGTCTGATTGAACAAATAGATTCCATTCTGTGTTCCCCAATATAACGTGTAGGCTGCCGCGCTGGCGGTCGAACTCCACACCGCATTGGCCGGCGAACCACCGCCGGGCGGCCCGGAGACGGTCAGGCTATCGGGGGCCGGAGCGTAAACCACCTCTGCCGAATAGCTGCTTTGGTTCCCGCTCGCATCGACGGCGATGACCGCAAAGTAGTGGAACTGATTGGCCAAAAGGTTGCTGGCGGTCAAACTTGTCTGGGAGGCAACGCAACTGTTGCTAAAAGTGTAGTTGCCGCTCGCCGCGCCCCAACATAATGTGTACGTTGCCGCGCCACCTGCCGGGTCCCATGCCAATGTCAGATTTGTCAAGGCTGGGAGGGCCGCTCTGAGGTTCATTGGGATTATTAAGACAGCCGCAATCGCGGCTAAAATGGACGCTCGATACTTCATTGGTGGGGTCGTCGATCCATTTGCATGACATTCTACTCAGAATTGAAAGCAACTGTCCAATCAATTTGGTCTTTACTGGCTATGTAAGGAAATGTCCTGACAAGCATTGTCGGTTCCCATTTTCAGAAGTGGAGTTGCATAAACCCTGCCATTATCAAATCTGCGTCAAATGGCTTTATTTGGTTCCCATCCAATTCACAATCAAAGATGCGACGGCGGCCCAAATCGCGCGGCTCACCTCCTCCAACGCCGGGGTGGCATCGATCATGCGGATGCGATCCGGTTCGCCGGCGGCGATCTCCTTGTAACCCTTCTCCACTCGCTCGAAAAATTCCCGCCCGGCTTCCTCCATCCTGTCGCGCAATATCCGGGCGCCGGATTGGCCGGACGGTTTGAACAGCAGCGGTTGCCGCGCCTGCCGGCGCTCTTCGCTGACGGCGACCGGCACCATCAAGAGAATCGTCATATCCGGGCGAACCCTCCCCGCCGCAAATGAAATTATTTGCCGGACCGTTTGCAGATCCATCCCGCGTCCAAAACCCTGGTAGGCTGTCGTTGAGTCGTAAAAGCGATCGCACAGCACGATGTATCCGGCGTTTAGGGCCGGCAAAATTGTTTCGCGCACCAATTGCGCGCGGCTGGCGTTCATCAGCAGCAACTCCGTCTCCGCGGTCATGCCGCGGTTGGCGTCGCTGTGCTTGAGCGTATGGCGGATTTCCTCGCCAATCGGCGTGCCGCCCGGTTCGCGCAAACTTCGCACGGTGAGGCCCAGTGCCCGCAACCTTTCGGCAAGAAGAGCAATTTGGCTTGATTTTCCACTGCCCTCGGTCCCTTCGAAGGTGATGAACAATCCTTTCACGTCTCAAGGATTTTGGCGCGCGTCTCGGCCGCCCAGCGGCTTGAGCTTTGGACCGTTTGGAGTGTCCTCGATTGCCCAGCCCCGGCTTTTTAACTCCTCGCGAATGGCGTCGGCTCGCTTGAAATCCTTCGCTTTGCGCGCGGCCTGGCGCTCGTCAAGCAAAGCCAGCAACGCCGCCGGCGCCTCCCCCTCGCGCGCGGCGGCCAATCCCAGGACCGACATAATCCGGCTCAAGGCCGCGACACCCGCCGCAGCCTCTTCCGGCCGCATCTGTTTGCCGGCCAGCAAGCGATTGGCGCCACGAACCCATTCAAAAACAACTCCCCATGCCCGCGACATATTAAAATCCTCGTCCACCGCGCCGGAAAATTGCCCGAGCAGCGACGCCTCCGCCTGCGCGCTTGACTGGCCGGCCAACTCGCGAAGTTTGGCCACGCATTCGTCCAGCCGCTCCAGCGCCGTGCGGGCGTTCTGCAAACCGTCCAGCGTGAAATTGAACGATTCGCGGTAGTGGGCGGTGAGCAGCAAATAGCGGATTTGCCGCCCGGTGAACCCCTTGCCCAGGAGATCGCGCACGGTGAAGTAATTGCCGAGGGATTTGCTCATTTTTCGGCCCTCCACCAGCAGATGCGCGCCATGCAGCCAATACTTGACAAACGGGCGTCCCGGCGGTTGCATCCCGGCGCCCTCGCTCTGGGCGATCTCATCCTCGTGATGGGGAAAGATCAAATCCTCGCCGCCCATGTGGATGTCGAAGCCGGGTCCGAGCAGTTTCATGCTCATGGCGCTGCACTCCACATGCCAGCCGGGGCGGCCCTCCCCCCATGGACTGGGCCAAAACACCGCGCCGTCCCCGGCCGCGCGCGCCTTCCAAAGCGCGAAATCAGCCACCGATTCCTTGGCGTATTCATCGCTGCTGACTCGCTGGCCCGGGCGCATTTCCTCAAAATTCAACTGGAGCAATTGCCCGTACCGGTGGCCGGCGGCCTGGTATTTCTCAATGCTGAAATAAATGGAACCGTCCGTGGCGCGGTAAGCGATGCCGCGGGCCAGCAGTTTCTCAATCAACGAAATTATATCCGGAATATGGCCCGTGGCGCGCGGCGTTTCATGGGGGCGCAAGCAGCCCAGCGCCTCAAAATCCTCAAAAAACGCGCTTTCATATTTGGATGTGTATTCTGGCAGCGAAACATGGCTCTCCAGCACACGCTTGATGATCTTGTCCTCCACGTCGGTGATATTCATGACATGCCGCACCGCATGGCCCTTGAACTCAAGCCAGCGCCGCACAAGGTCCGCGAAAACAAACGTGCGGAAATTCCCGATATGGGCCAAGTCATGTACTGTCGGCCCGCAGCAATATAGTCCGGCGCTTTTGCCCGCCGGATCCAGCGCGACAAACTCCTCCACCGTCCGCGACCGCGTATTGAAAAATTTGAGTGCCATGTCCTTCACCTTCAGGCGCCCGCCGGTTTCCAGACATGGGCCCGCTCCCAGGCGCGCCCCTCGATCCACCCCCTCAACGAATCGCGCCCCGCGCGACGGGACTGCAATTCGTGAACCTCGACTTGGCGCGCCTGCCATTTGCGCCGCCGCTCTGCCTCCCCGCCCAATCCCTCATATTTTTCAGACTGGCTCCGCGTTGTGGTGCTCATGACGCGGGACTATACTAGCCGTGTCCATCAGCGACAAGCCCTTCGCTTATTGGGCCTGGCTCCGCGTCCGGTTCATCTCGGGCGATTGCAATCTTGAAAGCAGCAAACGGAACACTTCCCGATAGAGATCCTCCATTTGGTCGCCCATGTCCGTCATCGCGCGAATACGGTCGGGTTGCGGTTCGGTTTGGGCGGCGATCTTGGCCAGATGCCAGCCATAATTAAGGGCTTCAGTCTGGCTCAAAAGCAACGTCAATTCAAATGAATCGCCCGTTTGAGTGAGCAATTCCTTTTTCTTGGTGGCGGCGATCGCATCGCGTGTGGCGACTTCTGCGGGGGGCAGCCCGATGTCCTTGAGGTTGATGGCGGGGTCCTCCCTGGCAAACTGTTCCAGCAGCTTTGCGCCCTTTTTGGAAGCGGCGGCAATTCTCTTCATCAAGTCTTTCAGATCCGTGGGTTCCTGCTTTATGAAATGCAGCAGACTGATGTCCTTTTCATCATCCAGCAGTTGATGGAGCAAACTGTAGGCGTTGCTACGTGCCGGTCGCGCAATGATGCCGACAGGCGGAGCGCCGGCCCTGGACGTCTGACAGCCGGTAAGAAGGCAAGCGAGCAACAACGTCCCCGCCACAAACGGGAAAACCAGCTTGGAAGTTTTCGTGATCAGGCTGGGCCTTGGCGTGGCGCCTCGACACACGATCATTGTCATTTGGCGTTGACCGTTCCTTGGCGCGTGGGCTTGATGGCGGGGGGCACTTCGATGTTCAGCGCGGCGCTCAAATCAATTTCATGCTCCTGCTCTTGCACAATGATGCCGCGCAAGGTTTCGCTGAGCGCAAATTCGCCCATTGCCTCGGCCTGGCGGATTCGCTCGCGGTAACGTCCCACGGTTTGGCGCTCGTTATCCAGATCGGCGCGCAACATTTCCACCGGGTCGCTTGAGGTCTTGACGGGCTTGGGCGTCACGCACGGCATGCCGCCCAGGTAATCAATTTGCCTGGCAATTTTTATTGCGTGGGCAAGTTCCTCCCCCGCGTGTGTCTCCAACTCCCGCGCAATGTCCGTGTACGCGGCGCCCTTGAGCACCTGGCTATAAACCGTGTAGGCGATGATTGCCTGATATTCACCGGCCAGATCCTCATTTAGGAACTGGATCATTTGCTCGCGTGTGATTTCCTTTGGTGTGCTGATGTTCGCATTCGTCATAATTCTTCAAGTTGATTCGGCAAGTTGCAAATCCGCTCATCCCCCAGGTCTGGAGCCTAAAAAACGACTTCCATCCTGATTGCCGGTGTTCGCCTTTTGCCCTGTTGATGTTTCCCATTCGCGGAGCCAAGGCGACAAAGCAAATCTACGTGATGGACGGCAATTTTCTCTGGGGTAAAACCCGAATGCCCGCAGGGATTCCGCGCCAGGCGTTTTCGCGTTCGAGGTGGAAACATCCACGGCTTGGCGTTTGCAACGGCGCTCCTACCGTTGATAGGTGCAGTGATACTGCAGCCACTGGACGTCGCGGTCCGTCGGCGAGGTGTGACTCCCGGGCGTGGCGCCGCCCAACGGCACCAGGGTTGTCGGCTCCAGCCAGCGGTGAGCCTCGGCGTGGCCGTCGGCGAAGGCGGTTTCCCCCGAGTGGTTGTGGTAGCTGGCGGGGTAGTCAATGATCCAATACGGGTTGCTGGCGCCGGTCCCGTCCCTCGTCCCGGTATTGCTCATATCCACCCCGAAATAGCCGTCGTTGATGCTGTCGCTGCGCTCATCCAGGAACACGAAAATCTCCGCCGGCCGGGAGATCTCCTGGGACTTGCGAAAGGTCTCGTAGAGGGTGTTGCCACCGGCGGTGAATGCGGGGATGCCCCTGATCCGCGTGGGATTCATGCGGCAGTTCATCGAATAGCTTCGCACGAAACGGCTGTGGTCGCCGGGACATTTGTAAATCGCGGCGGTAGGCACATACCAGCCAAGGGACGAATAGTGAGGATCGATAAGGAGACCCGTGTTGGTCGCGTCGGTGGCGCGGCTCATCGTGCCCGCAACCCAGTTGGTGAAAACCCCCATGCCATCCTGTCCATCGGCGTTGCAGGGCAACTGACCGTTGCTGTCGCCGCTGTACATATTCCACGCCTGGCTGAGCTGCCGGAGGTTGGTGGCGCACTGCGTTCCTTGGGCCGCGGCCTTGGACCGGCCCAGGGCCGGCAAAAGCAGCGCGGCAACGATGCCAATCACCGCGATGGTCACCAACAACTCCAGGAGCGTAAACGCTCCCGCCTGCGAATGGGTCAATCGTTTCTTCATAATTTTATGATATTCACCGTTCCGACACTCCGGCGCCTCGGTCTTTCAACCAATACAATATGGCTTCTCAACTTCGGCGGCCATTCTTGAATCTCTCCATCACCCGGCCCACCTGAAATTGATGAACTGCTCCACCGCCCACGCTTGCAGCGCTCCGAGCACAACGACGTAGTACCAGAAT
>VFSW01008141.1_pt1 | contig 15103 bp, 13 predicted proteins | sample 5358111 | NCBI WGS metagenome assembly VFSW01 (sample SAMN11554181, study PRJNA540505) | mine drainage metagenome | isolation source: sediment from site ElyBrook_90M | place: USA: Ely Copper Mine, Vershire, VT | collected 2017
CCCCGAGGTCCTGCACCCAGAGGTCGCGCACATGGTCCCCGCCCGCTGGGTCGTGGGGGGAACCACACAGGGGCTTCAGGCCCCTTGCGGATCCGCGAGACCGTCCGGGGCAGGACCGGGGCCGCGGACCGATCTCCCGCGGCGGCCGGCGCGCGGGCCGCTAACGCCTCGGCAAACTTTCTTCCCCAGACTGGCCCCATGTCGGATCGCCGCCAGCAGCCCCGCCTGACCGCCGATCTCTCCGTCCGACTGTCCGCCCCTGGCCGGCGGGCCGGCGGGCGGCTGCGCGATCTGTCCGCCGGCGGGGCGCTGGTGCGTCTCGATACCGGAAGGGCGGCAGGCTGGATGGCCGGCAGCGCCCGGGTCGCCGCCGAGATCGAGGGTATCGGCAGCCTCTCCGCCGAGGTCGTGGCCTGCAACCGCGACCATCTGCATCTGCGCTTCCTGCCGATGCAAGCCGAGGGTGAGGCACGGCTCTGCGCCTGGCTCGGCATGGGCCTTGCCGCCTCGCCCGGCGCTCAGTTGCAGCCGATGCCCGACAGATCATAGGCCTGCACCACCCCGTCGCGCACCACGAAGGTCGAACGGCAGTCGAAGGAGGCGATCGAGGGGGGCCTGCCGATGCCCACATCATAGCTGTGGTCATAGCGATACCCCGCCGAGGGGTGCACATAGCGCGCGTCGATATGGTTGTAGATCAGGAAACTCTGGCTGATATCGCCGGAACGGTCATCGGGCTGGCCCAGCCGGCTGATCAGCGCGGCCTCGCTCAGCCCGACCAGATCCTCGATATCGGCCGCGTGGGAAGGCGGCCTCGCGGCCGCGCAGCCCGCCAGCAGCCAGACCGCCGCCAGCCCCGCCAACAGCAGCACGGATTCCTGCAGCCCTGCCAGGCGCAGCCGCGCTGCCAACACCCCCGCGTCCAGCCGCTCCGGCTCCCGCCGACCCGGGCGCCGGCGGGGGCGCCCTCCCGCCTCCGGGCAGCGCGGCGACATCACGATCCCGCACGCCGCGGCCACGGATGGCCGCGTAAGGTCTGCAAGGACGGGGGAAACGCCTGGCCCGGCATCGCGACATCCGCCAGCTCCTTCATCCCAGCCCCTTCATCCCAGCCCCGTCATCAGAGAAGTCCATCCGGCGCCGCCCTCATCGGTCTCGAACACCCAGGTGTCGGGGCCGACGAACGCCGTGTTCGGCCGGCCGGCAGAGGGGCAGATGGTGTTCACCGGCGTGTTGGGGAGGGTCGAGCCGATATCCGTCCGGAGCGCGCGGTCCAGGAGGCCGCGCCGTCGACCCTCTGATAGTTCCGGCAGGTGCCGAAATACCGCGTGCTCGAGCAGCCCATGGGCGCAGCCGATGGGGGCGACCCATAGGGGCAAGCCGATACGGGCAGCCGATACGGGCGACCCATAGGGGCAGCCGATGCGGGCAGCCGATGGGGGCGACCCATGGGGGCAGCCGATACGGGCAGCCGATGGGGGGGAGCAACGCCCGGCCCCTGCGCGATGCGCGCCGGGGGAGCGATCAGCCGGGCGGCGCCCCGTAGAGGGTTTCCGGGCTCACCTCCGGGGCCGCGATCTCCACCAGCGCACCCTCGCGCACCGCGCGGTAGAAGCAGCTGCGCCGGCCGGTATGGCAGGCAACGCCGCGCTGATCGACCAGCAGCAGCACCGCATCCCCGTCGCAATCAAGCCGCAGCTCCACCAGGCGCTGGGTCTGGCCGGAGGTCTCGCCCTTGCGCCACAGCCCCCGGCGGCTGCGGCTGAAATAGCAGACCTGTCCGGTGGCGAGCGTCTCGGCCAGAGCCTCGGCATTCATCCAGGCCAGCATCAGCACCTCGCCGGTATCGTGCTGCTGGGCGATGGCGGCGACCAGCCCGTCGGCGCCGAAGCGGATGGCGGCGGACAGAGCGGCGGATGCGGTTTGGGATTGCGCGGTCATGGGTGGTATATGAAGGTTGAACGGACGGCATGACAGAGCGCAGTTTCTCGCCCCGCACCGAAGCGCTTCTGGCCCACGCGGCGGCGCTGTGCGCGGCGAGCGATGTGAGGCTGACCGAACTGCGCCGCCATGTGCTGGGCCTGATCCTGGACGCCGCCGCGCCGGTCGGCGCCTACGACCTGCTGGAGAGCCTGCGCGCGACAAGGGCGCGGGCCGCCCCGCCCACGGTGTACCGGGCGCTCGACTTCCTGCGCGAACACGGGCTGATCCACCGGCTGGAACGGCTTTCGGCCTTCGTGGGCTGCGTCAGCCATGCCGATGGCGGGAAGCTTGATGCCCATGCCGCGCAGTTCCTGATCTGCCGCAATTGCGGCCGGGTGACCGAGCTCGACGATCACGACCTGGCCCACGCTTTGGCCGATGCGGCGCGGCGGCAGGGCTTCGTTCTGGCCGGCGCCACGGTGGAGGCGGAGGGGCTGTGCCTGGACTGCGCGGGGGGCGGGCCAGCCGCCCCGCTCAGCCCGCGAAGCCCCGCATGACGGCGAAGCCCCGCTCCAGATCGTCGATCAGGTCGGCCGGGTCTTCGAGCCCGACATGGAACCGCACCATCGGCCCCCCGAAATCGCCGGTGCCGGCGCTGCGGCTGATGAAGCCGGTGGTGGGCAGCGCCAGGCTCTCATAGCCGCCCCAGGACGCGCCGATGCCGAACAGCTCCAGCGCCTCCACCATGGCATGGGTCGCCGCCACGCTGAATTCCGGGCGGAACACCACCCCGAACAGGCTGGGCGCGCCGGTGAAGTCGCGCTTCCACAGATCATGGCCAGGGGCGCCGGGCAGCGCCGGGTGCAGCACGGCCAGCACCTCCGCCCGGCCGGCGAACCAGCGCGCGACTTCCAGACCCGATGCCATCTGCCGTTCCAGCCGCACCGCCATGGTGCGCACCCCGCGCAGCGCCAGCCAGCAATCATCGGGGCTGGCATACTGGCCGAGCTGCAGGGCGGTGCGGCGCACCCTCTCCCACGCGCTGTCGGATGCGGTGACGATGCCGCCCAGCAGCACGTCGGAATGGCCCACCACGTATTTGGTCAGCGCCTGGATCGAGACGTCCACCCCATGGCGGAAGGGCTGGAAGAAATGGATGCCCCAGGTGTTGTCCAGCAGCACCGTCACCCTGCGCGCATGCGCGGCCGCGGCCAGAGCCGGCACGTCCTGCATCTCGAACGTATGGCTGCCCGGGCTTTCCAGGAACAGCACCCGCGTCTCGGGGCGGATCAGCGCGCTCAGGCCGGCAGCATCGATCTCCGGCGGATAGTAGGTCGTCGCGACCCCCATCCTGGCCAGCATGTGATCGCAGAACTGCCTGGTCGGGCCATAGACGCTGTCGGGCATCAGCACGTGCTCGCCGGCGCCGAGATAGGCGAGCAGCGGCGTGGTGATGGCGGCAAGCCCGGTGCTGACGATCTGGCAGCGCGTGCCGCCCTCGATCTCGGCGACCACGTCCTCGAGCGGCCAATGCGTCGGGGTGCCATCCAGGCCGTACACCAGCGCCTGTTCCAGCGTCTTGTGGCGGGTGGCGCTGCGATGGGCGACATCCGGATGCAGCACGGTCGAGCCGCGCGAGACGCCGGGATTGACGAAGCCGTGCACATGCGTGCCCGCCCGCCCGGCATGGGACAGGCGGGTGAACAGGCTGTGGTTGCGGGGCGGGGCGGGATCGTCGCGCATCCTGATCGGTCTTTCCTGCTGGAGCGGCGGGTCAATCAGACCATTCGGGTCCGGATGGGTCAAAGCTGCAAGGGATCACCTTGCCGGGGCGGCTTCGGCGCATGACCCGGAGGATCGGGCGGAGAAGGCGGTTGGGGGGGAGCCGGTGCCCGCGCGCAAATGCGCATCAGGTCGACTTCCACCGCGATGGAGTTGCGCGATAAAACAAAGAGCCGAAGCGCGATCGGACCGCAGATCCGCTACCGCCGGTGCCGCCGCGCATCAGGTCTCGACCGGTGTGTCCGCCCGCCCCCCCCATTCGGTCCAGGACCCGTCATAGACCGCACCGGGATCGAATCCGGCGAGGACCAGCGCCATGCTGATCACAGTGGCCGAGACGCCACTGCCGCAGCTGGTCACCACTTTGCGGCTGCCATCCACCCCCGCCGCCGCCAGCCGCGCGCGCAGCTCCGCGGGCGGCAGGAAGGTGCCGTCCTCGGCCAGCAGCGCGCCATAGGGCAGGTTGCGGCTGGCCGGGATATGGCCGCTGCGCAGGCCGGGGCGCAGTTCGGGCAGCCTGCCCTCGAACCGCCCGGCCGCCCGCGCATCCAGCACCAGTTCCTGCCGGCTGGCCAGGTTGGCCAGCATGTCGCCGATGCCGCGCAGCCGGGTGGCGCGGAAATCCGGGCGGAAGGTCGCAGCGGGGACGGGCGCGGGTTCGCCGGACTCCACCCGATGGCCCTCGCGCCGCCAGCGGGCGAAGCCGCCATCCAGCACCGCCGCGTCGTCATGGCCGAACAGGCCCATCATCCACCAGCCGCGGGTCGCCCACATCGGCGCCCCCTGGTCGTAGAACACCACGCGGCTGGCAGTGCCGACGCCGAGCGCCCCGATCAGGCGCGCGAACCGGCCCGGGGTGGGCACCATATGCGGCAGGTCGCTGTCGGTATCGGCGATGACATCGACATCGAAATACCGCGCGCCGGGGATATGCGCGGCCAGGAATTCGGCGTGACCGTCGCGGTTCTCGTTGGGCAGGTATTTGGTGGCGTCCAGCACCACGAGGTCGGGCTGGCCGAGTTCGGCGGCGAGCCAGGCCGGGCTGACCAGTCTGTCCATGCGTATTCCTCCCTGTCCCGCGACCGATCGCGCGGCCATTCCGTCCCGACCCGCGCTCCGCCGGCCCTGCGACGCGCCCTTCCCCGTCGCCCGGCCCCGTGATCGGACGCCCCCGCGATCCGCCGGTCCCGTGATCGGCCAGCCCGTGATCGGCCGGTCCCGTCTTCAGCCACCCCCGTGATCGGCCAGCCCCGTGATCGGCCACCCCCGTGATCGGCTGCTCCGTGATCAGCCTTCCAGCGCGACGACGATCCGCCGGTTCTGCCGGCCCTTGTTCTCGATCTTCACGATCCGCACCCCGCCGATCTGCCCGGTATGCGCGACATGGGTGCCCCCGCAGGGCTGCAGATCGACCGGCACGGGGCCCGCGCCGATGCGCACCAGCCGCACCCGCCCCGCCCCGCGCGGCGGCTGTACCGACAGCGTGCGCACCAGGCCCGGATCGCTGTCCAGCACCGACTCGTCCACCCATTCCGTGCTCACCGGATGATCTTCGGCGATCAGCGCCGCGAGCCCGGCCTCCAGCGCGTCCCGGTCGGGCGCGGCGGGCAGGTCGAAATCCAGCCGCGAGCGCTCGGCGCCGATCTGCCCGCCGGTCACCCCCGCGCCCGGGATCAGATGGCAGAGCAGATGCAGCGCCGTGTGCATGCGCATGAGCGCGAAGCGGCGGGGCCAGTCCAGCACCGCCTCCACCTGCGTGTCTTGCGGCGGCAGCGTTGCCCCTTCGGCCGGGATTTGCAGCACCGCCCCGGCCTCGCCCTTCAGCGTATCGGCGATGGCGGTCTCGCCCCCCGGCCAGCGCAGCCAGCCGGTATCGCCGGGCTGGCCGCCGGCGCGGGGGTAGAACACGCTGCGGTCCAGCACGATCCCGCCCGGCCCCGCCGCCAGCACCCGCGCCGTGGCGGCCGCCAGCGTGGGATCGTCGCGGAACAGCAATTCGGTCATGGCATGGCCCAGTCCTCGCGCAGCCGCGCGCGGCTGGCGGCGAGCCAGAACAGCGCGATCGCGGTCACGGCATTGGTGATGCCGCCGGCGAAGGCGGTCTCGATCGCGCGCGCGGCGGGCCAGACGCGCAGCCTGATATCCTCGCCCTCGGTGGCCAGGCCGGCATGGCCGGCGAGACCCTCCGCATCGGCCGGCGGGGCGGCGATGCGGCCGGCGAACACCGCCACGCGCTCGTCGCAGGCGCCGGGGCTGAGCACGAAATCGCCGATCCGCTCGATCCGGTCGGGAACCAGGCCGATCTCCTCCTCGGCCTCGCGCAGCACCGTCTGCTCGGGGCGCTCGCCCGGATCACACAGGCCGGCCGGCACCTCGATCATCACCGGATCGACCCCGGCGGCGAGCGCCGGCAGGCGGAACTGCTCGATCAGCACCACCGCATCGGCGACCGGATCATAGGGCAGCAATGCCGCGGCACGGCCGCGACGCCATAATTCCCAGGTGTGGATCCGCGAGGGGCTGCCATCGAAGCGGCGATGGCGGAACCGCACCACCTGCAGGGGAAACCGGCCGCGCCAGACGGTCTGGTCGGTGAGGATGTCGAGGCCGGGACAGGGGTGCAGCTGCGCGGGGGCGGGCATGGATCGGATCCGGGTAACGGGCAGGGCAGCATCAGACCATCAGGGTAGGGTTCCGTCAAAGCGGCGGGGGAACCGGAAGGCCAGGGGCGCTGCCCCCATGTGCGCAGCGCAACCAGACCAGCCCCGCAGCCACAAGGTACCCCCCACGGATGCGGGTCCAGGGACCTCAGGTCCCTGGCGGGTTCCCAAAGGGCAGAGCCCTTTGGCCTTGCCTCGCCTTCTCCCGAAACCAGGGTCAACGCGGATCCGGCTGCTCCAGGAAATGCTGCACCGAGCGGAACAGCTGCATCCGGTTCTTCTCCATCACCACGGTATGGGTGCCCTCGCCGATCAGGTCGTACTGCTTCCACTTCGCCGCGCTCAGCAGCCCGAACAGCGCCTGGGCCATGTAGGGCGGCGTGTCGTGATCCCACTCGGCCTGCACCAGCAGCGTCGGTGCGGTGATCCGGGACGGGTCGTAGGTGGCCTTGCCGGACATGTAATAGCCGCGGATGTCCTGGATCACGCCGTTGGGCGCGCGCAGGGCCGGCGGATCGGCGGCGGCGGCCTTGGGGTCGCTCGCCCAGGTCGCCGCCTGCCACTGGTCGAACCAGCCCGGCGGGATCAGATCGGCCTTCTTGTCCTCCGGCACGCCGTTCATCCAGCGCGCCATCGCCGCTTCCCGCGTGACGGTGCGGTAGGCGCCGAGCTTCGCCGCATCGCCCGTGGGCGGCGTGGCGTGGGACAGCCAGACCGGCGCATACAGCACCAGGCGGTTGACCTTGTCCGGATGTTCGGCCGCGAAGCCGCCGGCGATGGTGGTGCCCCAGGACCAGCCCATGACGTCCAGCCGGTCGAGATGGCGGCGGGCCAGCACCCAGTCCACCACCGCGGCATAGTCGCGCACCGCCTCGGCGGTGGTCTCGAGCGGCGGATTGGCGGCCGCCGGCTGGTCCATCGCGGCCGGGCGGGTGGCGCTGCCATAGCCCGGCAGGTCCAGCAGATACACATCGAAACCCTGGCCGGCGATGAACTCCATCCAGGACAGGCCGCCCAGTTCCAGATCGAAGGCGGTGCTGGCCGGATAGGTCGCGCCATGGACGAAGACCAGGGTGCGGTCCGCGGCGAAGCCGGTCAGCCCGGCCGGGCGCTTGTTGCGGACATAGATGAACTGGCCGGCCTGCGGGGACGCGACCATCGCCTCCTCGGTCACCAGCGCCGGCGGCGCCGCTGCGGCCGGGAACACCGCGAGCGCGGCCAGGAGCAGGGCGCAGGATCGCGGAGCAACGGCCCGGACGGCGATTCGGGCGAGACTGCGCAGGGCATGCGCCTGCGTCGGACATGCGGCTTGGGGCATCGGCGTTTCCCGGATCATGGGCCGGGCCTTCCCGGCGTTTCGCGCTGAAGCCGGCCACCGCCGGCCCGGCGAACGGGCCGCCGGTCGCCGGCTTGGGTCAGACTATCAGGCCACATGGCGTCTGGCACAGGCCCGTCGGCGCGGCGGGGCAGTCTGCCGGCGGGGCGGGCCGCCGACGAGGACGTGAGGTGACAACCGGAGCGTGCCGGTTACATTGCAACGGATGATCTGTCCCGTCCGCCGCGCGCCACCGGCCGGACCGGCCGGGGCAGCGACCGTCAACGACCTCCACGGACCAGCAAACCATGCGAACGATGCTCCGACGCGCGGCCTACCGGGTCTTCGCCAACGACGCGGCCTTCTCGCGCTTCATCGGCTGGCGGCGCTCCGTGCTGAAACAGACCCTGGTGGGCCGGCTCGGCGATCAGGTGCTGCACGGGCCGCTCGCCGGGCTGCGACTCGATCCGGCCCATTCCGAGCTGCCGAAATTCCTCGGCACCTACGAGCACGTGCTGCATGGCTGGCTCGCCGGCGCGCTGGCCCGCGACTACCAGACGGTGCTGAACATCGGCTGCGCCGAGGGCTATTACGCGGTCGGGCTGGCCCGGCTGCTGCCCCGGGCACGCGTGCTCGCCTTCGACATCGATCCGCGCCAGCAGGCGATCTGCCGGGCGAATGCCGAACGCAACGGGCTCGGCGGCCGGGTCGCGGTGTCGGGAAGGTTCGAAGGCGCGATGTTCGCCGACCATGCAGGCGAGCGCTGCCTGGTGCTCTGCGACATCGAGGGCGGCGAGATCGATCTGCTGCGCCCCGATCTCTGGCCCGCCCTCGCCCACATGGACCTGCTGGTGGAACTGCATGAGGAGCACATGCAGAATCTGGCCGAGGAATTCATCCGCCGCTTCGCCGCCAGCCACGAGTTCATCCATATCCTGCGCCAATACCCCACCGATCTGGCCTTCCTCGACCAGATCCTGCCCGCCGAGCAGGACCAGCTCGCCGCCTGTTACGAGAACCGGACCGGCCCGACCTCCTGGATGGGGCTGACCGCGCGCAGCCTGGCCACCGGGCAGGCTTAACCGCCCCCCGGCCCGGCTCTATAAACGCGGCCCGGCCATCGCGCCGGGCGGGACAGGCAGGGATGGAACGGGCATGGCGGGCGCGCTGGCGGGTCTGAAGGTGGTCGATCTCAGCCGCGTGCTGGGCGGGCCGTACTGCACCATGATCCTGGCCGATCACGGCGCCGAGGTGATCAAGATCGAACCGCCCCAGGGCGACGAGACGCGCGACTGGGGACCGCCCTTCCAGGACGGCGAGTCCAGCTACTACCTGGGCATCAACCGCAACAAGCAGTCGGTCGCGCTCGATATCGGCCAGGAGGCGGGCCGCGCGGTGCTGCTGCGCCTGCTGGAAGACGCCGATGTGCTGGTGGAGAATTTCAAGCCCGGCAGCATGGAGAAATGGGGCCTGGGCTATGAACAAACCCTGGCCGCGCGGTTTCCCGCGCTGGTGCATTGCCGCGTCTCCGGCTTCGGCGCCGACGGGCCGCTGGGCGGACGGCCGGGATACGATGCCATCCTGCAGGCGATGACCGGGCTGATGAGCGTCAATGGCGATCCCTCGACCGGGCCGCTGCGGCTCGGCACGCCGGTGGTCGATCTGGCCACCGGCCTGTATTCGGCGATCGCGATCCTGATGGCGCTGCATGAACGTGCCCGGTCGGGCCTGGGCCAGTTCCTGGACATGACCCTGCATGATTGCGGCATGGCGCTGCTGCACCCGCAGGCGGCCAATTTCTTCCTGAACGGCAAGCGGCCGGTGCCGCTCGGCAACCCCCATCCCAATGTCGCGCCCTACGAGAAATTCGCCACCGCGACCGGCGAGATCTTCCTGGCGATCGGCAATGACGGGCAGTTCCGCAAGCTCGCCGAACTGATCGGCCGGCCCGATCTGGCCGCCGACCCCCGCTTCGCCAGCAATGCCGAGCGGGTCGCCCATCGCGTGGCGCTGGCCGCGGAACTCGCGCAGGTCTTCGCCGCCGCCGACGGGCACGCCGTGGCCGCGCGGCTGCTGGACGCGGGCCTGCCCGCGGGGCCGGTGCTGGCGGTGGACGAGGCGATGGCCGCGCCCCATACCAGGGCACGGGCGATGGTGACGGAACTCGGCACGTATCGCGCGCTGGGCACGCCGATCAAGCTGTCTCGCACGCCGGGCGGCACCCGCACGCGGCCGCCGCGTTTCGCCGAACACTCCGCCGCGGTGCTGGCCCGGCACGGCTACAAGGCCGAGGAGATCGCGCAGCTGCGCGAGGCGGGAGTGCTGCCGCAGGCGCGGCGGAAATAACGGTGGCGGCAGGCTGAGGCCGGGGCGCCGCCCCGCACCCGGCCGGCGAACAGCGCTCCCCGGACCCGCCTCCGCCGGGGGGCGAGACCGGCTGGTGGCGGAGCGCACGGCGCGGGACACGCGGGCATGATGGCCGGCATGTTCGCCGTCATATGGCCGGCATGTCCGCCGCAATGATGTAAGACAATTGCAATTTGTAATTTCTGACCGCGAGGGCACCTCCCCGACGAGGCCGGGCTGGTCCTGAGGTGGCGGCATCCTTCGCCACCAGGCCCGGTGAACTGGAGAGAGGAACCTGCAATGACCCGCAATCGGTGGTGGAGGCTCACCTGCGCCTCCGCCGCAACGACCCTGATGATGAACTCGGTGGCCTGGAGCGCCAATCTCGAGCCCGAGATCACCGACGGCCCGCCCTCCGGCGCAGTGGTCGCCGGCATGACCGTGCCGGTCGGAGCCGAGCCGAACCTGTCGACCGCCGACAAGATCCTGCTGCTGCGCAAGAAGGTGAAATACGTGTTCGTCCTGTTCCAGGAGAACCGCGCCTTCGACCATTATTTCGGCACCTTCCCGGGCGCTACCGGGCTGTTCCCGGCAGCCGGCCAGCCCGGCCGGTCGCAGCCCATCGTCAACACCGACGGCACGGTTGCGACCATCTCGCCGTTCCTGATCCCGCAGAGCGTCAAGGACAGCAACGGCAACACCGTGCCGCTGAGCCCTGCCGATACCGATTCGGTCGATCATTCCCATGTCGGCATCGTCAATGACATCGACGTGGTAGGCGGCATCCCGCGCAACGACCGCTTCGCCCTGAACGCCGAGGGTCTGACCACGGATGCCAGCGGCAACATCGTCTCGCGCAGCACCGGTGCCCCGCTCAGCTCCCTGCCGCCGCCGACCCTGGCACAGAAGCAGCGCGCCGAGCTGGTGATGAGCCATATCGACTGCGATACCATCCCGTTCCTGTGGCAATACGCCGACCGCTTCACGATGTTCGACAATTTCGCGATGACGGTGCTCGGACCGTCGGCTCCCAACGCGGTGGCGATCATTGCCGGCCAGTCCGGCGCCACCCAGTGGGCGCTGCACCCGAGCCTGGGCGGCAACAACACCGCGAGCCCCGTGGTGCAGAAAAGCGGCGGGCTGCCGCTGCTCAACGACCAGGGTCCCTATGCCGGCTCCAACCTCGACACCTCGCCGGTCAGGCCGCCCTACGGTCCGAACGACGTGCCGGCCAGCCAGCCGACGCTGAACCAGACCTACGCGACGCTGCCGCTGTCCTTCACGGGCAACAAGATCTTCGATGCGATCGCCACCGATCAGAACCCGGCGCTCGACCTGCTCGACGTCCAGCATGACATCCAGACCATCGCCACCAAGAACATGCCGGTGCACTGGGGCTGGTACCAAGAAGGCTTCGACCACGAGCCGACCGACGGCACGGGTCCCGCGACCTACAATACCTACATCACCCACCACAACGGGCCGCAGTATTTCGGCTATATCGGCGACAACCCGGCGCTCGCGGCCAACCTGCACGGGCTCGGCGACTTCTTCACCGATATCGGCAACGCGGCGCTGAGCTCGGGCGTCTATTACGTGCGCGGCGGCTACGGCAACAATGACGGGCTGAAGCCGGTGGATCCGAACCCGACGGTGCAGGCGAACTTCACCGGATCGGACGATCATCCCGGCTATTCCGATGCGCAGATTTCCGAGGCGCTGCTCGCCGATGAGATCAACGCCATCGCCGCCAGCCCGTACTGGAAGGACAGCGCCATCGTCATCACCTATGACGAGACCGACGGCCTGTACGACCATGTTCCGGCCCGGATCCGCAACACCGATGCGTTCGGTGCACCGATGAACGGTGGCCAGCGGATCCCGGCGATCGTGATCTCGCCCTATGCCGGCGTGCACCGGATCTCGCACAAGTACAGCGAGCATTCCTCGGTCATCAAGTTCATCGACAAGCTGTTCGGCCTGGTGCCGCTCGAGCGGCTGCCGGATGAACGCCGCGCCCGCGCCCTCGGCGCGAGCGAGCTTGGCCAGCCGAACCTCACCCCGGTGGACGACGAGCCGTATATCGGCGACCTGACCGAGGCATTCGACAATGCCCGGCTGACCGGTCAGGTCCCGCCACTGCCGGCGTCCTACGCCATGATCCCGGCGAATGCGGTGAAGTCGCTGCCGCATTATGGCGGCCAGGGCTGCTACACGCTGAACATCGTGCCGACCGACTATGTCAACGGCACGCTGCTGGACCCGGCGCCGGCGGACTTCAACCCGCGCCCGGGCACCACCCCGGGCCTGCCCACCACGCCGGGCTGGGGCGGCTGAAGAAACGCCCGACGGGCGCAGCATGACCGCCCGTGGGATGTCCGGTCGAAACCTGTCCGGAGGGCACAGCCCTCCGGACGACCCCCGGGGATCCCGGGACCCTGCACCCGATGCCAGCCCGCGTCGGCTGCGGAAGATGGGTCCCCCGGGCCCGCCATTGCCGCACCTCCCCAATTCCGAACGGTCCGATCCCGAATAATCCCAATCCGGACGATCAAGGAGTCTCGTTACGTGTTCAGGCTGAAGCTCTTCGCCGTCCTGCTGGCTCTGGCGCCGATGCTCGCCCATGCGGGCCAGGTGGCGGAGCGGGTGAAGGCCGCAGGGTCGCTGCCCTGCGGCATCATCATGGCGCTCAACGATTTCACCAAGGACGATACCCACGGACCGACCGACGAGTTCGGCACCGATATCTGCCGCGCCGTCGCCGCCGCCCTCTTCGGGGATCCCGACCGCGCCCGCATCGACGGGTTTGCGGACGAGGCGAGAGGCTACCAGGCGCTGCAATCAGGCAAGATCGAGTTGCTGGTCGGCGTCTCTCTGCGGCCCGGCCTCGCGAAGCGCTACCAGGCGGCATTCGGCCAGCCGGTGTTCTTCGATGGTCAGGGCTTCATGGTCCATGCCCGGTCCGGCATCGCGAGGCTCGCCGATCTGGCCGGCAAGCAGGTCTGCTTCATCGGCGGCACGGACGCCGAGGCCACCGCCATGGCCACCTTCGAGCGGCACGGCATCAAGGTCCTGCCGTTTCCGTTCGAGGAGATGGGCGAGATGGAGGCCGCTCTGGTGGCCGATCATTGCCAGGCCGAAACTCACGACGTGAGCACCCTGGCCGCCGATCGCGCGGGCTTCCACAGCCGCGTGCACGACTTCTCCATCCTGGCCGAGCAGATCACGCTCGATCCGCTGGTGCCCGCCGTGCCGGCGAACGATACCGACTGGCTGGCGATCGTCGACTGGACGATGCACGCCCTGGTCCAGGCCGAAATCAGCGGCATCACGCGCGCGAACGTGGAGCAGATGCGCAACAGCACCGATCCCACCATCAGCACGCTGCTCGGCACGCGCCGTGGCCTGGGCTACACGCTCGGCCTGCCGGACGACTGGGCGCTGAAGGCGATCAAGGCGGTCGGCAATTACGGCGAAGTGTTCGACCGCGATCTCGGCGAGGGTTCCGAATACGGCCTGGCGCGCGGCGTGAACCGCCCCTGGACCGAGGGCGGCCTGCTCTGGTCGCCGCCGTTCCGCTAGTGTCCTGCCCCCGAAGTTCGCGGTTCCTCACCACGACCTTCGGGGACCAGCAGGCCACTGAAACCAAAGAGCCGATGTCCCGGTTCCGACCACATTTCAATGCTGCGAATTTCGGAATCGGGACACAAGAGCGGTAGCCGGTCTGACCGTCTACCGGCCCCCGCTCTTGCTGGTTGTTTTGCCAAGCGACGTTATCCGGTCGGATGGGTCCATCCGATCGGATGTTGCGCCAGGCGCGCGAGGGCGGGGGCCGACGCAGGGGCGCAGTCCGGGCAGGAAGCCCGGGGTGCCGCCCCGGACCCGGCCGGTCAGCAGCGCGCCCCGGACCCGGTCTCCGCCGGCGGCACTGCGATGCCGCCCGCGCGGAGGGGTCGGGGCAATTCCCGCGCCGCCTGCGCGTCCACCCTGGCGCGAGACCCGTTTTGGTGGTCTGATCCTTTCATCCGCCCGGCCGAGGCGGGCAGACAAGACAGACGGGGGGACGCATGCAGTTCAGTCGCGAACAGCTGTTGGAAGCGTATCGGATGATGCGCACCATCCGCGACTTCGAGGAGCGGGTGCACGAGGAATTCTCGGCCGGCGGCATCCCCGGCTTCGTGCATCTCTACGCCGGCGAGGAAGCCTCGGCGGTGGCCGTATGCATGAACCTCGACCAGCGCGACAAGATCGCCTCCACCCATCGCGGCCACGGCCATTGCATCGCCAAGGGATGCGACGTGGACGGGATGATGGCCGAGATCTTCGGCAAGGATACCGGGCTGTGCGGCGGCAAGGGCGGGTCGATGCACATCGCCGACCTCTCCAAGGGGATGATGGGCGCCAACGGCATCGTGGGTGGCGGCCCGCCGCTGATCTGCGGCGCGGCGCTCACCGCCAAGACCCTGAAGACCGGCGGCGTCGCAGTGGCCTTCGTGGGCGACGGCGCGTCCAACCAGGGCACCACGCTGGAAAGCTACAACCTGGCCAAGGTGTGGAACCTGCCGGTGGTCTTCGTGGTCGAGGACAACGGCTACGCGGAATCCACCCCGAGCGGCTGGTCGGTTGCCGGCAGCCAGCTCAAGCGCGCCGAGGCCTTCGGCATGCCCGGCTATCTGGTGGACGGGATCGATTTCTTCGGCATCCACGAAGCCGCGCGCGAAGCGGTGGAGCGCGCCCGCGCGGGCGGCGGCCCGTCGCTGATCCATGCCAAGCTGCACCGGTATTTCGGCCATTTCGAAGGCGACGCCATGACCTATCGCGGCCCCGGCGAGGTCGAGATGCTGCGGCGGGAACGCGACCCCCTCACCCATTTCCGCCGCCGCGTCACCGAGGCCGGGCTGCTGGAAGCCGGCCAGCTCGACCAGCTGGACACCAAGGTGAGGGCCGAGATCGACGACGCCGTGACCCGCGCCAAGGGCGCGCCCGCGCCCGCGCCCCGGGGGCAGGGGTCCCCCCGGGAAGGGGGCGGCAGGGGGGGCGCCCCCCAAGTGGGAAAAAAAATGACCCCCCGCGGGCA
>VFSW01008142.1_pt1 | contig 15103 bp, 12 predicted proteins | sample 5358111 | NCBI WGS metagenome assembly VFSW01 (sample SAMN11554181, study PRJNA540505) | mine drainage metagenome | isolation source: sediment from site ElyBrook_90M | place: USA: Ely Copper Mine, Vershire, VT | collected 2017
GCAAAATACGGCGTGGGGACAACGATGATGTAGCCCGACATCTCCGGGTGAACTTTGCATAGCAAAGGAACATCTCCCAACACGTTAAACGTGTAAGAGCGCACGATTCCCTGCGGCCATGTACCCATATTGTGGGCCAACTTATGATCGTGGTTGATTACGGGCCAATAGACATTGTGCTGCACCGGATCATCATTGAGAAAGTTGACCGATGTGCCTTTCAGAATTACAAGAACATGCGGAACATACTCCATGCGCATCTGATCAACGACAGCATGGAGAATCGGCGGAGGGAATGTCTTCCCCGGAATGCTGTCAATGTAGACAACAACATTCTCCGAAGAACTCATTCCCTGCGCCGTAACTTTTCCCTTCACTACACCTGCCTGAGCAAAGCGTGTCAGCGATGCCCCCAGTATAAAAACTGCGGACAATACAGCGATTTTCTTGTATCTAGCCACGTCTACGTCTCCTTCAGGAGGTTGTGAAAGCGGAGAAAGTTTTTTAAGTAACACGAATCTATGCCGTTATCTCTTCACGATGAGATTGGCACTGGTCACGCCCGCCGCCGCAACCTTTACAGGCTGAGAGGCTGGCTTTGCTTCTTCACTCCAGGTCGTAAGCGTGTATGAACCCGCGGGTACGCCTTTGATGACGAAGTTTCCATCCTTGTCAGTCAAAGCAGAGTATGGTGTAGGAACAACGACGATGTAGCCTGACATTTCAGGGTGAACATTGCAGAGCAAAGGAACTTCCCCAAGATCATTAAAGGTGAATGATTTCTTTTGACCTTGTGGCCACGTTCCCATATTGTGCGCCAATTTACGATTGTGATTGATAGCTGGCCAGTAGATATTGTGACCAACTGGATCTTCGTTCGTAAAATCCACAGTAGTTCCCTTTAAAACCACAACCACGTGTGGAGCAAAGGCCAGATGAACCTGATCCATTACTGCAGGTTGTGCTGGGGCAGGAAATGTTTTACCCGGAATGCTGTCAACATACACAGCAATGTTCGCCGCAGAACGCATTCCCTGTGCAGTGACCTTACCTTTGATGTCGCCTGCCCGGGCAATGCTAGAAACAGCAACTGCGGTGATAAAAAGAGAGGAAAGGAAAGCCAGCTGTTTTTTCGTTTTCATCGTATACCCTTTCAAATCGGTTGAGCCATTACGGCTGCTGAAACGTACGTATTTAATAGACAAAGTCAACGCCAGCCAACATCTGATTCTGGCGATAAAACTGTGTTGTATTCGGAACAGGCTGTTCGTAACTGTAGGTAGCCTGCGTTTCTATTTTGATATTCGGACGCACATATACCTGTAAACCAGGACTGTATGTATTCCGTGTGTCATACCGAGATACACCATTGATTTGATCCGTTGGAGAATTGACACCATCGTAACGAATCATCCCGATGAGCCAGGGATAGAACCAATACTCGGCTTCCACAAATCCACCCGAGTATGTCACAGGTGTTGCAGAGAGATATCCCGTGCTCGCCGCATTTAGTGTTTTATTTGCATCCCTTGCGTGCTCGTAGAGCCCCCATAGCTCAAACTTTCCACGGAACTTATAATCGAATGCCCCGCCCGCACGATAAAATGGCTCGTGAAGAACCGGAGCGTTTGGGTACAGCGTGCCTCCCTGATTCAGTTCGTTCTCACCAAAATATCCAAAGGCATTGAGTCGAAGCTGGGTATGGTCATGAATACCAGTCGGGCCTGCAGCCTGGATCTCCTTACGCACTGAAGGATCGCGCTCCAGGTTGAATCGCTGCCAAAGATTAATGTAGACATCTTTGGAATTGCGCGATGCGATCGGAGCTCCTCCATATTGAGCATTCTCCCCATCTACAACAGCGACGGTCCACCATGAGTTACCCTTGTGTGGATATCCGCCAAACTCAATTCCTTCCTGTGGGCTTGCAAAGGTAAATGGATTCGCCGTCGTACCCGCTAGCGGGCCATTGCCCGATGGATTCACATTGGCAGTTTCGTTAAATATGGAATATCCCGTCAGGTTAATCGTACGCGCTTGTGAGAATGGAAGATCGAGTTCAAACTGTCCGTAGCGGACATTCAGATCATTTTGAGGAACATGTAGGTAATAACCTACAAAATTGTTTGCCTTCAGGTACGCATCCCCCAGGCCTCCGCCGCCCCCGTTCCCAGCGGTCGAAATGTCGTCGTCAATCCAAAACTCCAATGAAGGTCCCAGGCTACTTGCTGAAATTATAGTGAAGGTATTCGGAGTGAATATATTTGTCTGGGGAACAAATCCACTAGCTGCAGAAACGGCTGCAGGCTGCGGACTGGTGTATGTAAAGTATCCAGAATAGCGAAAGGCGATGGGAAGAATTGGTAGCTCACCTGGCCACATGGAATGAGGGAAAGCCTCTTTCTGGGCACGCGAACCTAACATCAGAGGCGGTTCCTTTACAAAATCCTCGTTATCCTTAGGAAATTTGAAGCCATTCATCTTGAATGCCATCCCAAAATCATTCAGCTCGGGCCAGTTGCTATGACAGGTAGCACACGATGTATGGTACTTCCGTGCGAAGGCTGGAATAGCCACAGCGCGTGGCGCTGAGGTCTGAATCGCCAGTAATATACCCGTTGCGATAAGGGTAATGCCGCAAGCTACCTTAATTTCCGGATTCATGGTTGAACTTTCTCCTTCTATCCCATCTTATGGGGATATCCACACCTGAAAGATGGGCATCCGAATACATGCAGATTAACTTCGATATCACGGGGCAACCATGACAACAATCACACGCACATGTGACGTAGATCACGAATACTCCTTTGAGCATGGAAAGTAAAGCTATTGGTGAGATATAGCAAGCAGGTGATGTTTAGTTCACGCTTAACATTCCTTATGCATTGCAGCAGCTATATTCCATTCTCGATAAAGCAAAGGTACAACCAGAAGTATTTGAATCCCTATCCAGATCATGTAGCAGGCTACAGCCGTAACAGCGGTAAGCATGCTGAGATTGGACTGTACGGCGAGCAAGATACCAATAAACGTAATGACTCCGGATAAACAACAAAGTGCTCCAGACTTTCCTGGACAAGATTGAACATAAAATGCAAGTCGGATCAACCACAGACTCCAGAAGATCCCCATTCCTGCAGCCAGTAGCGTCAACACATGTGTGTTCTGCCCATCCAACGAAAAAGCTGCCCATGTGATGCTTCCGCAGACAAATAGAACCGCGCACATGACCAAATAGGCTTTTTGAGGACGGATGTTCAGTTGGCACTTATATTTGTCTACTGCAAGTATTGCTCCTGGAACCAGAAATCCTACAGCAGTAGCAACAACTGCCAATGCGTAACCAGGATTACTACCCCTTATACTCGTCATCCATTCACCCAGAAAACATATGGCCATTCCAAGAATAAGGATAAAAATTGCATGACTAATGACATATAAACTTCCAATATTTGTTATTCGCTTTATGTGTGCCATGGAACTCCTTCATGATTTCGCTTTATATGTCAGGCATTCGTGGAATTTTATTACTTTTGTGCAACAGCTCCGCTCTGAATCCATGCCGATTCCTGCTTGAGTACAAGAACTGGACGAGGGGAATCGCACAAAACACGATAGGCTGTTCCTGGAGCAAACCGTGCATCAAAAGCTGCATGTGCAGAGGCACCCATAACAATCATGTCAGCTGCGTGTTTTGCAGCACTGGCAAGGATCGATTCTACGGGCTGGCCATAGACAACCTCGCAAACCGGATGACATTTGCCAATCGTTGCGCTTTTGACCAAGTCTTGCATCATACGAGTTGCATACGTACGCACGGGAACTGCAGTCGGATGTTCTGGTACCACATTGGCAATTACATGCAGCATCCAGATATCTGCCTGATGAATCTCTGCAACATTAAGCGCAAACTCTGCCATTCGCTTGGCGCCATAATCCAGAGAGGTAGCGAACACAATTCTCATCCGGTTATTTTCATCGATAGTTCGAAACGCGCTTTTGGGGCCGACTGCAAGAACTGGAATCTCGATAAGGTGAAAGATTGATTCAGCAGCTGATCCCAATATGTGGCGATGAAATCTTGACTTTCCATGTGAGCCGGCAACAAGACGATCCGCATTCCACAAGGTCGCAATTTTTATCATTTCAGCGACCACATCTCCATAAACAAGATGAAATGAACACGGAACACCAACTGCAGCTGCCTGAGCTACAGCATGCTCCAACTCTTTTTCCGCAGACTTTCTTAAACGATCAGAATCTGCATGCACCATCAGCACAGGATCAACATTGGAGCGATTTTCATCCGGCAATACATGTGCAATTAACAGCTCGGCCTTGTATGTTAATGCTTGCTGGATTGCTACCGGTAGCGTGAACTTTAGGTCAATTAGTGCTGTGGCCAAAAGAATACGGCGTGGATTGGCCCACATTTGTATTTGCGGAGTGGACATAGATACGCCTCTAACTCCAGAGTATGTACTGTAAATTGCTCCAGAGAATGTGAGGGAACGCACACATCTTCGTGACGGGCGTCACAATTTCCACCAGGATGTGAGATTTTCAGATCCGAAATAGCTGAAGGGCACATTGCAAATTACAGCAAAAGTTCTAAGGCATCCTTGCGAAGAATGGAAATCGAGGTTCCTTTGATCGCAATGATTTCTTTGCGCTTCATTTCATTCAGCGCACGGGTAACTGATTCGCGCGTAGTTCCCAGCATCGTCGCCAGATCTTCGTGTGTCAGTGCCATTGTAAAACGAAGGCTTGGAGTTTCCTGACCGGATGACATCTCCAGAAAAAGCCTTGCGACACGTCCAGAGATTGAGGTGGAGAGTGCTAGTCGGGTGGCATCGCTCAGTGCGTCGCGATACTCCTTGTTTATCATTTTTGTGGCGTGCATACTGCCTTCAATATGCCGCTCCAAAAACCGAAGGAAGTCTTGACGTTGAAAGGATTTTACCTGCACCGGATCCAGAGCATGTGCGGCGATTTCGTAGGTGGTGCCAGAGATGGCTGCGCTTAAACCTAAAACATCGCCGGGCTTGGCAATTCTTACAAGCAGCGTCTTGCCTTCTTTTGAAGAGGTCGTTAACTTTACATGTCCTCCGCAAAGGATATACACACTATGCGCGGTCTGTCCCTCAAAAAAAAGCGTCCCTCCGGATGGAACCATCATGTGCATTCCAAGTGCTTCGTACTCTGCTAACGCCTGAGGAGATAAATTGCAAAACCAGTCGCCGTGACGATTGGTACAGGTCAGACAGTTATCCGGGTGAATCATATTGGAACATGGATCGGTCATTGTGTCCTTCCCGAGACCCTTGTACCTTTGATACTACCAAATTCAAGGAAAAATAATCTGCACCCTCGTTTTTCTATTCATTCCTGTAGAGGTTCGCTTCAGGGGCTCAATTCTGTTGATTCCATTGAATTCAGGCATTGTTTTATTGCCAGCGAGCATATCAAATGCGTTTTTTATTTTGCGTTGCTGTTGTTTTGTAGAGTTCCTTCCCATCTCCATAATGTGACGCACACCACGAGCTGGAGATAAAGAAAGTCCAGATGGCTGGCCATTACAGTGTCGAACTCAACACGCTATTTGATGAAGATGCATTGGGGACTTGCCAAGATAGCATGAATCCCAGTACAACAGATGCGTAAAGAAAAGCTCGTCCTTATGGGACGAATAGCATGGAGGAGTTACTCAAATGAAACGTATGGCGCTCATTCTTGCTCTGGGAAGCATGACGATGTTTGGCACGGCTCAAAATGCTACGACTCATGCATTGACTGGTTACATCAGCGATTCGAAATGTGGAGCCATGCACATGGACAACGGCATCGGCTGCGTAAAGCAATGCATTGAAAATGGCAATCATCCAGTTTTTGTTGACGCACAAAAGAAGGTTTGGGCCATTGAGAATCCTGAGATTGTAAAGGATGCTTATGGAGACAATGTAAAGGTGGAAGCAACGGTGAATGCTGCCAAAAATAGCATCTTCATCAATAAGGTTACAAAGACCGGAGGAGTGATGGGTGGCATGAAAGACGGCATCGGAATGAAAATGTAACTGGATACAGGTGCGGCACATTCAGGCTGCGCGTTAGAGGAGGCAGCGCAAGAGCGCCACCTTCAAGTCGCAGAATACGGAGGCTGCGTCGCCGAAAATCTTTCAGGCGAAAAAGCATGCAGCGAAACACCGGGTGTCTCTCCCAGGATGCTTTGCGCCATGACCTTCGCAGTTGCGGGAGCGAGCAAAATCCCGTCACGATAATGTCCCGTGGCGTGCCAGCAGTTTTTTATTCTGGCTGCGCCAAGAATTGGAAGTCCATCTGGAGTGCCCGGTCGCAGTCCTGCCCAATGTTCCATCGGCTCTGGGATCGTCAATTCTGGAAGCAGCTCGATAGCCCCTTTCATCAACTGTTGGATGCCAGAAGGTTGCACCGTTTCATCAAACCCCACATGTTCCACCGTAGCACCTACGGTTACGCGACCATCCCCGCGCGGAATCAGATAGATTCCATGCGTACGCACCACACATTGCAAACGTTCCGGCGCACATAACAGGTTCAGCATCTGGCCCTTGATCGGAAACACGGGCAATCCCCCCAGGCATGATTCTCCTGCCCAGGCACCACAACAATTGATAAAAATGCCTGCAGCTAGATGTTCTTGTTGCGTCTCCACTTTTACGCCGTACACCGATCCATCAACGGCAAGAACAGCAGCTCCCTCAATCAGCCTGCCACCGGCAGCAAGAAAGGCTGCAGGCAATGCAGCGCGAAGATCATTCGGATCGAGACTCGCTTCCTCCTGTAACACAAACTTTTGCTCGCGCATTATAAGACCAGGCGCCAGCATCTCGATTTCTTCCGCTGTCGCGAACGAACTTTCGCTGTGCAGCTCTGGCCCAACATATTGAAGCGTCTGTCGAGTTCGTAGTGGAACCCGGCAACCGGACAGCAGCTCCAATCGATCAATATATGCAGGATATAGCGCACGGCTATACAGAGAGAGCGGGAGAAGCTCGAAAGGATTTTGTGGATCGTTGACCGCTAACATTCCTCCAGCCGCCCACGATGCAGAACTCATTGCCTGCTGTCGATCAATGACGGTGACGGTGAGTCCGCGCTGTAATAACTCCAACCCCAGTGACAGACCAATAATACCCCCGCCAGCAATCATTACATCGATACCCTGTAACTTCCTCATACAACTTATTATATTTCCACCTTCACATCTCAGACACGACTTTGTAAGGTATTTACATTCCTTGTAAAATTATTATCCGGTCTTTTATATAAGTCACAGAGTGGGTAGAATTAAAGTCATGCCAGAAGAATATGCAAGCCTGAAATCTCTGAACGATACATCTGTGAAATACATTGACCCATCATCCCCACTTTACGGAAAGACAACCTTAGTAACTGGAGCTTCCCGTGGTATTGGAGCAAGCGTGGCTCGCAAGCTAGCTGAATATGGAGCAGACGTCGCTATTAACTACAGGAGTAAGGCACCTCGGGCAGAGGATGTTGCGAATCATATTCGTTCCTTGGGATGTAAAGCACTTCTTTTACAAGGCGATATCACGGACAGTGCGGATGTAACTGCCATGTTCAAGCAAATCGAGTCCGAATGGAAGAGACTGGATATTCTGATATTAAATGCCAGCGGTGGCCTGGAAAAACACAAACATGACACCTATGCAATGGATCTGAACTTTACAGCACAGGTAAATCTAGTTTTGGCCGCCCTGCCCTGCATGAAACCTGGAAGCATGATCGTGTTTGTCACCAGCCATCTCGCCCATTTTTACGGAATCAAGCCCGTGCATGACGGTTATGAACCTGTAGCAGCAAGTAAACAAGCTGGGGAACGCGCACTCCGTCAGATGATTCCAGAACTATCGCGCCTTGGAATTCGACTACTCGTCGTAAGCGGAGACTTGATTGAGGGCACAATCACACCAAAGCTCTTGCAACGAATCAGCCCGGGCCTGATTGAAGAACGGCGACGTGAAGCAGGATCTCTACCAGACGTTGAGGAATTCGCTGCGGCTATCGCACTTTGTACTATCGATCAACAATATGAATCAGGTCACACCATCTATGTTGGAAGTATAGAGTAGTCAATCTAAGAAACATTTTTTGTAACATTATGTATTTCCTTGCCAGGTCAAACACAACATCTCCGCGTGACTCCATATCTCTGGCATCCTATATGTCTTAGCATCCACACTATTGCGCTCCCATTGCGGTGACGCGCATCACTGCTACATGCAACAACCATCACAAGGCATCGTGTTTATGCGATGGGCGATGGCAAAAAGCAGAACTCCTGGCCTAATTCCTGTTCAATAGCAGCGGCGACTCCAAGAACGATTTCATCCGCATAGGAGCGCCCGGCAATCTGAATGCCCATCGGCAACCCCTCCGCTGAACGACCTACGGGAACTACGGCTGCGGGCATGGCAAGAAGATTGAACCATTGTGTGTATCGCATGGCATCGAGATAGGTGACATTCTGACCCTCAACCATCCAACTGCGCTCAGCGTGCCGAAAGGCAGAAATCGAGGCGACAGGGCATAACAGAATGGGAACCTGCTGCATTTGTGCTTTTACTTTGCGCCGAAGCAGATCGCATTGTGCCCAGGTCTGGAGGAGTTCCTGTGCGGTGAGGGGTGGACGGATGGCTGCGATCTCAAGGAAATCTAAAAAAGTAGGGCTGAGTTGTTCCCTCTTGTTTTCGATCATTGGGGCAAGCAACATGGCACCGCACTGTACGAAACATTTCCACCAGAGCTGGCGCGCTTCTTCTAAACCCTCTGGACGAAACGGCTGCACCTGAAATCCCTGACGACGCAGTGCGTCCACGGCGGTTTGTACGGCCTGCCGCGTCTCTGGTGTAACAGGAATAAGACCATCATCATCAAAATAACCAATGGGAATCTGACGCAGGTCATGATACGAGGGCCTGAGCAGCGGAAAGGGTGCAGCCGTTGGATCGGCGGCATCGGAGCCTGCCAGAACTTGAAAGAGCAGCGACACATCGCCGATTGTCCGAGCCATCGGGCCAATCACGCCGAGCGAGGAAAATGGGCCCACGCATGGAAGCAAATGCCCCAAGCTCGAAAGCCTTCCCGGCGTCGGCTTCAGCGCGCAGATGCCCGTGAAATGTGCAGGCACGCGGACGGAACCACCACTATCACTTCCCAGTCCAGCAGCAGAAAACCCGGCAGCGATGGCAGCGGCTTCCCCACCACTGGAACCGCCAGCCGTACGAGTGATATCCCATGGATTCGCCGTGCGACCATAGAGAAGATTTTCGGTCTCATACGCCATGAGAAATTCAGGACAGTTGGTGGTACCTAGAATCAATGCTCCCGCATGACGCAATTGTGCAACGGTGACCGCATCCGCCTGTGGCACCTGGCCGCGATGCAACAGACTTCCAATCTCGCAACGATAGCCCGCCGTGGCAATGGACGACTTGATGGTCATGGGCAGGCCAAACAACGGACTGCGCGCGGAGATCTTCTCGAAATTCTTTTCCAGCTGACGAGCCTGCTCGCGAACACGCTCTGCGTCGAAGTCGGCAAATGCACGCAGTACAGGATTCCAGCGTTCGATCTGGAGAATATATTCTTCGACTAACTCCTGCGGAGAAATTTTCCCGCAGTGCAGTAACGCCAACTGTTCGACAGCGGAGAGCAGAGTGACAGGCTTCGCGTGCGTGCTCATGGCTGCAAGACCCTCTCCGGAATGGCAACTTTTTCTGCTGGAAGCACGGTCGGCGGCCGCATCTGGCGCGGCAAGTAATGGAAGGCATACGGCTGCGGATGTCCAGATTCAAAGCGACTATTACAGTCAATCTGATATTTCATGTGTTGCAGATGGGGTGAACTTTGTTCCGTGTCTGGATATGGATAATTATGCATGGTATGGAACGGCAGCTCGCTGACCGTGAATGGACTAGCTTCGTAAAAATCCATGTCCTTCACATAACCATTCGCATAAAAGAAATAATCTCGCTTCCAGCCCAGAGGAAGCTGGGGAAGAATATCGGCGCGAAATTCAAGATCCATATCTTCCCCGCTGCCAAAGATGACAAAGCGATCATCGACGCGGCGCAGCAATGGAGTGACGTCGCCATAGCGCGTGTACTGGCCACGCAGTCGCACAAATGGCCCCGTCTGGCTGATGTGGTTGTAGTTGTAGGTCAGGTCACCAGGGGAGTTGCCTTCGATTTGCTCTGGATACCCACGGAAGGCCAGCTGTGCCGTGTCGAGTGGGACTTCCGTGGTGTGCATCTGATGGGAAGAGCCCGCTTCATTATCAACAAGAATCTGATCCCAATAAATCTGCAAATTTGTAACGATGCGAATGCGCCGCGTTCCCAGCGGCAGCTTGTCGGTTAGGTTCACGACGATTGTGCGCGGCAAACCAGCAGGAAATCCCATGTCATCGATGACGCGCTGCCAGCTGCCATTGGGAAGTTGTGCCTCCACATACGGCGGAATGGGACGCAGGCCCGCTTGCCAGGCTGCATACATTGAATTGGCAGAAAAATAATTGACGTAGCCGTGCAGAAGTAGATACAGCGGAGCTTTCGGCGACCACGCACCAAGATCGAGCGTGAGCTGATGCTGGTTGGCAAAACCATCAAAACGCAATGGAGTAAAACCGCCAACATAGCGATGATCTGTAGTGAGCAGCAAAGCTCGTACGTCATGCCCCTGATCGTCCCACGCACCCGCCAGTGGATGTGCGAAGCTGCTGAGCAAAATCTTTCCAGAGGCGAAGGGCGGCTCACTCAGAAATTTTTCATCCGCGTTCACGTCGGTGCCAATCGGATGATCGACGGCGATCAAGCGCACCTGATCCATATAATTGACCTCCTCCATCGGCTCGCCGAAACGCAGACTAAAGCGGCCTTGATAGGAGCGAAGCTGGCTACCGTCGATTTTGATCCACTCGTCAGGGTCAGGGAGGTTGCGTTGCGTAGGGGAGACCCAATGTCCAACGACTGCAGCTCCAATGACATCGGAGACAAATTGATATTTGCTGCCATCCCAGGAAAAAAGTGTGGGGCAAGAACTGCCGCGACGATCTAGCTCCACGAGCGTGACAGGCTTGTCAGCAGCAACGTTGATCTCATCCTGTGGAACGCCTGTGGGCCAGAGTAGCCGCACGACATCGGCCTGATTGGAGGTGCCGATTCCAGCCAGAATCTCTGCAGGCCCCTGACCTTGATAGCCTGTAGCGCCAGCGACCTCCCACTTTTGCCAGAGCGTCCCCGAGTAGATTTCAACCTTGGTTCCGATGCCGGATTGATTATCCGCCTCGCCGCGAAGCTGGATTCTTAGAGAGTGATTTTTATTTCCACCCACGTTGTGCAGCACCAGTGGACTGCCCTGCCCTTGTCCAACAAGCAAATCCGCCGCACCATCGTGATCGACATCAGCAGCGATCAACGTACGCGGGGAGTGCAACTGCAGCGACTCGAGCTGCACGGCCTTCGTTACATCCGCAAAGCCCCTGGCACCCAGATTGCGAATCACACGCAGTTGCGGGCCGTGCGCGGTATCGATGACAACAGCCAGATCAAGCCAGCCATCATTGTCGATGTCGATGGCCGTTACACCCCAGCCGCCAATCGCATCGTGGATGGGAAGCGGCACGCGCTCAAAGCGCTTGCCGTGGATATTGCGCCAGAGCGTCACACCGGGCGCTCCGGCATGCGTAACGACAACATCCATCCAGCCGTCTTTATCGAAGTCGAAGACGTAGATTCCGCGCGTAGGTGGCAGGCCTGCGTTGGCGAACAAGGGCTGCGAGGGAAAGATTCCTTCTCTTGGATTGAGGTAAATCGTCGGAGCAGACGCAGCGCCCGTCGTGATTAAATCAACCGCGCGATCATTGTTGATATCAGATAGCTCGACACCCGAGGTCAGCGTTGTACCGCCCAGTCCTGTCTGCGCCGTCCAGTCCGTAAATGTGCCATTGCCATTATTTCTCCAGAGTACATTCGGACTGGCTCCGGGAACATTCGCGCGACCCGTGACCAGCAAATCCAAATCGCCGTCGTGATCGTAATCGACAAAGGTCAAAGCACTGGCCAGGTTGCGCGGAGTGATGCCTGCAAGCTGCGTCACATCTGCAAATTTTCCATGGCCGAGATTTTTAAACAGAATCACACGATCAGAAAACGCAACCGCAAGATCATCCAGACCATCGTGGTTAAAATCTCCCACAGCACAGGCGACGGCGGTGCCGCTGGCAGCAAGCCCCATGAGGCCGACGTCCATCGCGGTAAATTTTCCGTGGCCATCGTTACGATAGAACTGCAGAGCTGACGTGCCTGAACCCAGCGTCACTAGATCCATTTCGCCGGGATGCTCCAGATCAATGATGCACATGGCGCCGCTGCCTGCTGCAGGCTGCAGGAACGTCGCAGGTTGCAAAGGATTTTCTGCCTGCCGTACAAAAGCCACGGGGATCATGGCTGCAACCGTACCCGCCGTGGATTGAATGGTCTGAACAACGGCGAAATGGCCCGACTCACCATACACATCTGTAAACGGTGCCGAGATATTCCCTGAGGTCAATTGATGAAAGCGCTGAAAGTGCTTTTGCGCCTCTGTATGATTTCCCGAGTGCTGGAATGCCGAGGCCAGTCCATATTCCGCAGAGGCATCGTTGACGTTCAGATGCAGGGCAGTCAAAAACTCTGCGATTGCGTCTGAGTAATTTCCTAACTGCGACTGCGCCCTGCCCAGCATGTAGTGCGGATCGGCATCGAGAGGACGCAGAGCAACAGCGCGCTGAAAATCCTGAACCGCGTCCAGCGTTTTGCCGGAGCGCAGTTGCAGCAATCCGAGGCAGTACCACGCACGCACATTTTTCGAATCATGCATCGCAGCATCCTGCAGCGCTGCTGCAGCCTCCGTTCGCTTGTTGAGGTAGAGCAGAGCGATGCCCTGATTTATCTCCATCGTAAAGTTCTTTGAATCCGCGTGAAACGCAGCCGCAAAGTTGATCTCTGCGTCGTCAAACCGCTGCTGGTTCATCCGCGCCGTCCCCAGATTGTTGAGCTGGGCTGCCTTGGGATTTGGACGCAACACTGTACTGGCCAAGGCAGAACCCGCCGCAAGAACTGCCATGCAGAGGCTCCCCTGTACAGCCCAGATCAGTTTCCGCGAAGCTATTTTTGCGCGAGGGAATATTTTATTTGTGACAAGCAACATTCACTTCATCTCCTGCTGCCGTTTCTGAAATCTTTGCCAGGCAGTGCTGCAGCGCGCTGGCGATAGAATAGATTTCTTTTGATGTCATGCGATTAAAAAATGGCAGTGCGATGGCGCGCACAGCCTGAGATTCCGTAATCGCCAGATCGCCACGATTGCGCCACGCTGCATAGCTGGGCTGTTGATGAATGGGGGCAAAGTATCGTCCACACTCCACTCCCAACTGAGCCATCGCATCGAGAATCGAATCACGGTGCTGCTGTGTGTATCGCTCATGCAGACGTACCACGTAGACAAACCAACTCATTTTCCGCAGCGGAGGATCGAGGGGTGGAAGAATCAGATTCTCATTTTTCTTGAGAAGCTCGCTGTACTCCCGAGCGATAGCCTCTCGTCGTTGCAAGATCGGTTCGATGCGCTTTAACTGCTCAACGCCAAGAGCACAGGCAATTTCAGATAGCCGATAGTTGTAGCCAAGCTCGACATGCTGCAACCAATCCCCCGAAGGATATCTGCCCTGGTTCCGCAGTGCCTTCATTCGTGTTGCCAGGTTTGGGTCGCGGGTTACAATCATCCCGCCTTCACCTGTCGTAATCTGCTTGTTCGGATAAAATCCAAACACGCCTGCATCGCCAAATGATCCAACTTTCTTCCCCATATATTCCGCGCCGATAGCCTCGCAGGCATCTTCGATTACCAAAAGATGCTGACGGCGCGCCAGCTCCAGAATTGGCTGCATCTCTGCTGGACACCCAAAAGTGTGCACCACGAGAATGGCACGCGTACGCGGCGAAATGGCAGCGGCCAGCTTTGCTGGATTTAGATTGAGCGTGCGCGAATCAATCTCGACAAAAACCGGCGTAGCGCCAACGTAACGAATCGCGTTTGCGGCAGCAATAAATGTAAAAGAAGGAACGAGCACCTCATCCCCAGGGCCAATCTCAAGCGCGCACATACACAAATGCAGACCAGCAGTCCCAGAGCTGACAGCGACAGCATGGGGCACACCTATATAGGTAGCGACTCGATCTTCAAACTCCTCCATCCTGGGGCCAAGGCTGAGACGCTGTCCGCGCAGAACCGCGACGACGGCCGCGATCTCCTCCTCCCCGATGTCGGGAGCGGAGAGAGGAATCTGGATGGAACGGATTGTTTTGTTTTGCGTCATGGCTGGGACAGGCTTGGCTTTAGACTTGGTTTTCGACTTGGAGCGGCTGCTGACTGCGCGCTCGCTTTATAAGCAAATCTTCGGTAAGCGGAACATTTGCGAGCACGGCAACAATTTTTTCTGCCGCGCCGCCCTCGCCATAGGGATTTTTCATTCCTGCAATTCGATGACGAAAGGCCTCGCTGCTGGCTTCCTGAATTTTTTCAAGAATCGCGCGCGGCTCTGCGGCAGCGTCCAGAACATTTGTGGGGCGCTCGCGTCCCTGCTGGCGTATTCCGACGTTCACCGTAGGCAGCGCATAGCTGGCGGTTTCCATGATGCCGCTGCTGGAGTTTCCAACAAAAAGATCGGCGCAACGCAGCCAGCTCCAATACGTAACAGCGTTCAGGTTGACGAATAGCTGTCCGCTGCCACGTTGCTGAAGAAACTCTTTCGTGCGCCGGATCAGCGCGCGGCTGCCTGCATCCGCGTTGGGATAGCAGAAAAGAATCTGTCCTTCCACCTGCGCCAACGCGGTGAAGAGCGCATCGGCCTCGCGGGTTGTGTCCAGTGCCAGCGTGACGGGATGATACGCCACGACGGTGATTCGCTCTGCATTGGCTTGATCTTCCTTTGGTAAATTCACCCCGAGCTTGCGCTCCAACTCCTCGCGCGTCAGCAATGCGCTGCGGTGCAGATGGT
>VFSW01008143.1_pt1 | contig 15103 bp, 15 predicted proteins | sample 5358111 | NCBI WGS metagenome assembly VFSW01 (sample SAMN11554181, study PRJNA540505) | mine drainage metagenome | isolation source: sediment from site ElyBrook_90M | place: USA: Ely Copper Mine, Vershire, VT | collected 2017
ATTCGGAAAAAATCGATGGACATCGCCACTACCGCCTCCTTTAGAAACGACAAGGGCGGCCCAGATCAATCTGGTACCGCCCTCGCGACCCCCACAGGAGGAAGGGTTCTATTTCTTCTTCGCAGCCTTCTTGCCGGCGACCGCGGCCTTGAAGCCGGCGCCCGCAGTAAAGCGCGGCAGGGTCTTCGCGGCGATCTTGATCTCCTTGCCCGTGGCCGGGTTGCGGCCGGTGCGCGCGGCACGCTTGGACGACTTGAAGGTGCCAAAGCCCACCAGCATCACGCTGTCGCCCTTGGCGACGGCCTTCGTGACGGTAGCGATGGTAGCGTCCAAAAACCCGGCAGCGGCGACCTTCGAAAGGTCAGCTTCCTTGGCAATGGCCTCAATCAGTTCCGATTTGTTCATATCTCCCCCTCAATTGAATGAAGGCCGGATTCTGCCATTGCTTTGGCTGATATGGCAAGATCATCGAAGGCCACGCCATCTGCCTCGCGGACGGCCTGCTGGCCCGTGAATTCCCGCCAGCGACGGATGATCACGTCGCAGAATTTCGGGTCGAGTTCCATCAGCCTGGCATAGCGCCCGTGCTTCTCGCAGGCAATAGCCGTGGTGCCGCTACCGGCAAATATATCGAGGACGACGTCGGCACCTTTCGTGTTGTTGAGCATCTGGTACTCGAACAAGGCCACCGGCTTCATCGTCGGGTGGACATCGTTGGTCGACGGCTTATCGAATTCGAGTACGGTGGTCTGCTTGCGGTCCGCTGCCCAGAGATGGCCGGCACCGTCCTTCCAGCCGTACAAGCAAGGCTCATGCTTCCAGTGATAATCCTGGCGCCCCATGACGAGGCTCGACTTTTTCCAAATCAGGCATTGGCGTACGGTCAGGCCGGCGTCTCGGCACGCCCCGCGGAAGTTGTACCCTTCGCTGTCTGCATGCCAGACATAAAAGGCCGCGCCGGGTTTCATAACAGTGGCTGCAGCGACGAACGCGTCACGCAAGAACTTTCTGAATTGCGTGTCCTCCATGTCATCGTTCTTGATGGTCAGCCCCGTGCCGCCCTCATAGCTCACGTTGTACGGCGGGTCCGTCAGCAGCAGGTCGGCTTCGCCGCCGGCCATCAGCATCTTCACGTCCTCGATGCGGGTACTGTCTCCGCACATCAGGCGGTGCTTGCCGAGCAACCACACGTCGTGCAACTCGGTGATCGGTTTGTCTTGAACCTCCGGGATGGCATCCTCGGCGGTCAGGCCCTCGTTCGTGCCCTCCAGCCCGGCCAATAAATCCTCCAACTCGTCGTCGGAGAATCCGAGCAGCGACAGGTCGACCTCATCGTCGTCCCGAATTGCCGCGAGTTCTGCCTGGAGCAGTTCTTCGTCCCAGCCAGCATTCTCGGCAATTTTATTGTCGGCAATGACCAGGGCTCGGCGTTGCGCTGGCGTCAGTTGATCGAGCACAATTACCGGCACCTGCTTCATGCCGAGCTTCTTGGCTGCTTCCAAGCGTCCGTGGCCAGCGACCACGATACCATCGCGGCTGACCAGGATCGGATTGACGAAACCGAACTCGGCGATGCTGGCGGCGATCTGCGCAATCTGAGCATCGCTGTGCGTTCTAGCGTTTTGCTGGTACGGCGCCAGCGAACCTATCGCGACATAGACGATGGCGAGTTCAGTCGGCGCGTTCATGATTCTTACCGGCGGTGATGTGTTCACAGGGGTAACGCGCCTCCAGCGCATCCAATGCCTGCGCGATTAAATCCGGAAACAGGCCGCACAAGCGCCGATCCAGTCGCGGGTAGTAGTCGCCAAGTTCGTAGTTGGGCTGGAGGATCAGGGTGAGCTGGGCTTTCAGTTCCTCGATGTGCGAGCTGCTGCGAGGCTGGCCGTTGGCGCAGGCGCACGCGGCGCCACTCGCCTTCGTTTTGGGTGCTACGGTTTTCATTCTTGCCTCCAGAAATACAAAAGCCGCCTTCGGGCGGCTGGTTGATTTGGGTGCGAACCGGGTGCGAACCCGACAGGGTGCGAACCGCGAACCTAAAGTGCGAACCGCGAACCCTCGGGTTCGCAGGTTTCAGACGTGCGAAACCCGCGACTGGCGCGGGTTTCAGGGAATCGGGGTGCGAACTGCGAACCCGGTTTTAAGGGGTCACGCTATCGAAATAACGGGGGTGTTTGCCCCGCATCGCTTTTTTGGCCGGGGAGGACCCAATTCGCCTTTGAAATAAGGCGATTATTGGGGTTGTCTCCTATTTCGCATATATGCGTTATACTTATTTCTCCCATATTTCATGCCATCCGCCTACGTTTGTATGCAGTGCGTCATAGCAAGCGACTGCCGGTTGGAATAAAAATGCCACCGGGCTTTTTGGCCGGGGGGCGTAACTCAGCCGAAGTTGAGACGGCAAAAACAAAAGCCCCTGCGCCATAACGACGGAGGAGCTGGGATTTCCGGGCGAGCGATACCAGCCACATTGGGGCTGGTTCTCTCGCTTACGCGGATCGAATTGTCATACTACTTTTACGCCTCCTAATTTTTCGCGTCAAGAATTTTCTTGATGCTCTGCTTCGCCTTCATCAATTCCACCTCGAACTGCCAGCGTTTGATGCCCACGCGACGACATACGATGTAGTCGGGGAACGTCGCCATATAGACGTATTTCAGAATCAGCTTGGAGCGGCCCAGCATCGACTTCCATGCGCGTTCAACACGTTCGGCATCCTGCACGTCGGTCGATGCCGCTTGGCGAATCTCGGACAAATCGGTCCACTGCCGCCACGGTGCGCGGTAGCGTCGTCCTTCTGCCGACCCACAACAGTTGCCGGATAACCGGTCGCGGTAGTAGCGCGACCAGTTGTCAAGGCGCGTATCGATTATGGAGAGATCGTCGGCGGTGGTGGCGCCACCTTCATTGCCACCTTCATTGCCACCTTCATTGCCACCTTCATTGCCACCTTCATTGCCAACGGCGATGACGCCAGTCAATCGATCATTCATCGGCCTGTCCTTGCAATTCTAATGACGTTGCTGCGGACGCAAGGGGCGTGACGGCCGGGGGTGTGACGGCCGGGGGCGTTTGTCCATCGTCCAACTTGAAGGCAATAAAGCCCGTCGCCCACATGATTCTGCGGGCGACCGCCGTGGGCGTTACCGGCGGCCCTACGACTTCTGCGATCTTCCAATGCGGTACGCCGGCGACGAAGGCCCACAACAGGCGGCGATAGCCTTCTTCCTTGAGGAAATTCATCCACGACGAAATGATCGCGTACTCCTCCATTTCTACCGCGGTCAAGGGCGGCGTCGACGGCACGTCCTGACCAACTCCTTCGTGGCCGAACCACAAGATGCCGGGCCACGGGCTCGGTGCATCAGCCGGCAGCCGCCGGGCGTAGGCCAGCGCCTGTTTCAAGGCGTTACACAAACTTTCCGTTGTATGCATACCAACTCCTTAACGTGTGGTCGAGGTTAGCGACCGCGATAGCCCTGACAAACCTGCCTCCATAGCCACCACCATGCAACTCAGTGACCGGTGTGACCGGTTTTTGCCCGTTTTCCTGCCGCCTGTAGACTCCCTCTCAATTTCTGAAATTAAAATGTTGTCCACGGGGTACTGGGAAAATGGGGTAAAACCGGTCACACCGGTCACTCGGGTTGAGGTGACGGTAGGTTCTTGATGAGGTAGCCCTTGGTAACATTCGTCCGCCACCGATCCAACTTCATCAAGGCGGCCGACTGCCCGGCAAAAACCTTACCCAGCAGCATCGTCATGGCGCGGCCGAGTTGGGTGCCGTTGGAAGGGTCCTGGACGCCGATGCCCATCAGCAGTTCGCGCAATTGCGCCTCTTCAGCGGGTAGGCTGCCGATGGTCATCACCTTCTCGGTGATGTTGGCGGCGGTGAAGCGTTGATCGAGGCCGAAGATGCGAACCAACTCCAGCAGGGTCGCGCGTTGCGCCCATTGGGTGTCGTTGCTGTCCATCTCGCGGTCGAAGGCGTCCGCCACGTCGGGAATCTGCGGGCAGGCCCACAGCAAGGGACGCCTGACGTAGTTCTCCCAATCAGAAAACCGCGATCGCGCTTCGCACCGGCTAAGACCTTGGTCGACGGCGTGTTTGTAGCCGGCGATGATGCCGACCAAATCGCGAACCACCTGAGCGCGGTTTGCCAAGGCATGGCGGAAGACATCGGGGTGGCGGAATGAGCGCTTGTGTGGGGACGGCGTGTTGGCCACCAGCCGGGAGGTCAGGAAGCGGCCGGCTTCGTCGAGGCCGAGGGTGATGTTATTTCCCGTCAGAATCTGCATCAGGTTCGTGGGGGCCTGCACCTGCTTGTTGCCGCCCAGCAGTCGGCCTTCATAGATCGGCAGCGTCATGATCTTAGCCAACTTGTCGGACCTGAACTTCGTGCCGTCGGGTAGGTTGTCGATCACCATGGCAACGGGGCTGGCGATCAGGCAGGCGAGAATCTGCTTGTCCAACTCCTCGCCACCGCTGCCGCGGTTGTCCAAGCTCAAACCCAGCACGGGCATGGGACGGCCGGTAATCGACGACACGATGCGCGAGGCCAGGCTGGTCTTCCCGGTACTCTGGGCAGCGGCGACGATATTGAGGCCAGGGGCCGCCGCCATCAGCCGGCGCTGCAGGAGACAGAACAGGCCGCTCAGCGCCACGGCGCCGTCCAACGGATCGTGGAACTCGAAACCATCGAACAGGTAGTCGATCAAGCGCTTGCCGGCCTCGATGGCTTCCTGATGGTTATAGGCACGCAGGCCGTCGATTTTGGCCTCTGCCGGCACGTAGAGCTTCGTGTGCGGATCGAGGCCGGGCTGCGACAAAATGCGCCCAGAGGGCAGCACCAGTGGAGCGGCCAGCAAGCCGGTGCATTCAGGCAGGCCTTCAGGCTGATCCTTAAGAAGGCGGATAATATTGACCGGCACCGCAATCGGGCGAGGGACCGGGGCGCCGTCCGGGCCGATGCCGACGTCGATGAAGGCGACCACCTTCTCGATTGGCGTTAGCAGCGTGCTTTCGGTATGTGGGGCGAATCGCACCATGACCACGGGCTCATCCTCCGAGTCGGCCAGGTGCGCCAGCGGGAACTCGGCGTCGTCGGCCACGCGGCATAGCGCCCCGCCGAATACCAGACATTCCTCGGGCATGACCTGCGCCCCGATGAGTCGCTTCACTTTCTGCGCCGTGTCGGAAATTCGCGTGACGTCGATCTGGATTTTTTCTCGGCTGCCCACCTTCGACGCCGTCGCCCGTTCGCGCGCTTCCCTACGCCGCGCAGCCCGGTGCTCCTTTAACTCGGCATGGGCGACGCGTTTGCTGATGCCGGTCAGGCGGCATACCTCGTCGATGACCTGATCAGCCTCCGAGGGGCTCAACGGGTCGCACTGGGCGACCCATTTCGCGCGCGCCTCGCTTATCGTCATGCGACGCAGGTCGTTCAATACCCGAGCCGCCGTCAGCCAGTCGATACTCGCCAGCCAGTGGGTTTCGCCGGTACCCACGTCGAACACGAAGGGACGCCCCTCATCGCCGCGGCTCAGAAACGCGGCAAAGCTACGGCTCTCGCGGAAAGGAGACTGACAGCGAATCTTTCCGCTGCGGGGCATCAGTTGTTCGACGGTGAGCTCGGCCTCCCCTTCAACCTCGATCAACGTATCCAGGCGCAGGTCGTAATAATCGATTCGCAGCGCGCCATCCTTGGCGACCGCCACACGCGACTCGATGCCGAGGTTGCGCAGAATGCCTTCGATAGTCGAGCCCTCCGGCATCGTCGCCAGCAAGGTGTCCAAGCGTCCACCTTCGACGACGCGCACCTCGGCCGGCGCGACGGTCAGGGCGGGTGAGGTCGTGGTGGGCTTGCCGCTGAAGACAAGGCGGCCAGGCGTCCAGACCGAATAATCAATCACGGTGCAGGTACTGGCGGCGGGCAGCAGTGCCCCTGTGTGCGGGGAACACTGAGGCTTAGCCCAGTTGATCCCGTAGTTCATGGCACGCAACCGGATGGCCTGACGGGTACGCACGACATCGGTGGCCTCTTTTACCTGGACCCAGACGTGGCCGTTGCCGCTTCCGATCGGCTCGCCGTCGAGCATCACTCGGCTCGACGCCGAAGGCACGATCACGTGCGCCGCCGCGGTCACGCCGGGCAGCAGAGTCTCGACGAAGCCGAACCATTCGCTCATCGGCGCCGAGGCGAAGCGATCGGGCGTGTACTCGTCGACATCCCGGTCAAGAAGCTGCCAGCCGCTGGGCCTGACGTTCTCGATCAAGCGCCCGGTCGCCTTGATCGTGCGGCCCTTGTAGTCCACCTCGTGCACGCCGAGGATCAATTGCCTGGGCGTGTCGCGCTCGATCGACAGCGTGCGGTAAAGCTCACCTTCCGACAAGATCAGAAATTCCTCGCCGAGGGATATCTCAGGAAACGCTGCATTACAAATCGCCGCATAGGGGTCTTCGGCGACTTCCTTGAGGACGGCGGCCATGGCCTGGGCGTCAGGAACATGGCGCTGCACCGCGAGTCCGATGGACAGGCTGACGACCGCCTCCTTCTTCCATTTCTTGCTCTCGTCGAGCAACGAGAAGACCTTGCCGAGCGGGCGGCTCGGGTCACGGACGATAGTGATGACATCCATTTCAGTGCTCCAGAAAATCGCGATTGACGACAGGGCTGTCGCCGGTCACCAGATAGACCGTGTGGCGGGCACGGGTCATGGCGGTGTAGAGCCAGGACAGCCATGCCGGCGCGCCGGTGGTATGACGAAACGAGCTGCGGGAATACGCAGTCAGGTCGGCGGCGCTGATGGCGACTTCATCCCATTCGCCGCCCTGAGCCCGGTGGGCAGTCGTCGCCGCGCCGTGCTGAAAGTGCAGTGCGTTGCCGTGGCCGTACTTGAAGCGCGCCCACGGACTGGCGGCGAGCTTCGGGTGGGCATTGAGGAATTTCTGGACTTGGTCGTCGAACTCCGCGACGCGGCCATCAACGCCGGTGACCTCACGACCATCCGCCCCGCGCAAGCACCAGGTCGGGGCTTCGCTCCCCTGCACCACGGTCCAATTGCTGTTGCGCACGAGGCCTGCGTGCCCGTAGCGCTTTTCGGCTTCCTTACCGCCCCTGATCCAGTTCAGCACCAAGGGCTCGCCGGGCAGAATCTCATCGGGCGGGTAACCCATCGCTTCACGAAAGCGCGTGATCACGGCCAAGCGGGTCGTGTTGAGCCAGACGATGGCCGGCGCCTCCCGCAATACGTGGCCGGGGTAGGCATCGACGATGTCGAAGCCTGGGGTTTGCATCATGGTTTGCCAGACGTCGTTGAGCCGCATGTCGCCGCCCCGCTCGATCACCTGGCCAACCCAGTTGGCGACATCGAGGATGCCCTGGCCGCCGGGAGTGGCAGCTTGGCGCATGGGGTCGGTCAGACGATGCTGGACGGGAATGGTCTTGCGCGCTGCCATGAAAGCGACCACCTGGTCGCGGGTCGCATCGGTGGCCGCGCGCACATCTTCGGCATTGATCACCGGGTCCAGTTGGCGAGGGTCGCCAACGAAGAGCACGGCTCGTGTGCCCTTGGCCACATCGCGCGCCGTGCGCAGCGTCAACATGGAGGATTCATCGACGATGCGCACCTTGCACGACACCTGCTCGCGCTCGACCCAACCGCCATTGCCTTGTTTTGTGTCCAGCAGGTCGAACGGATCCAGGCCGACGGCGCGCATTGCCGCGGCCAGCGCCGACTGGTCCGCACCGTCCTCATCACTGGTCTGGCAGGCGTGCTGCGCCTGGCGAAACACGGCTCGCGCTTCAGCCAACTGCGCTTGCTCCAGGTGCGCGAAATCGCTGGGCACCGGCAGCGCGGCGACGACTTCAGGACTGGCCTTGAGCCAATCAACGAGATGGCGCGTGCGCGGCTGTTGCAGCGCGGCCCGGTAGATCGCGGAATGGATGGTGGTGGCGCCGGTGACGCCCTTGGCCCGCAGCACCGCCACGGCCCGGTTGGTCGGCGCCAGCACCTGGATCATCGTCGGGGCCTCGAAGCCCTCAATGTCGGCCATGCTGTCGGCGTGAGCAAAATGCACCTGTACGGCCGGCGGCTGATAATCGAAAAATGAGCTGAGCTTCATGGGATCAGGGGTTCCGGGAGTGCGGGTTCAGGAATAGCGACGTCAGCGTCGCAGTCGGTCGTATCGGCCCAGTCGACGTCGCTGCCGTACGCGTTGCCGCTGCCGAATTGGTTTTCAATCTGCTCGACTTGATGCCACCAGGCTTCCGCGGCTTGTCGCATACGGCCCGCGAGCCAGGTCTTGCCGGCGCCGGCCTCGCCGGTGAGCAACGCCACCAGGGGCTGGCTATGCGCGTTGTCGTACGCAAGCACAGTGAGCACGGGCAGTAGCTGCAGCCAGGCTTCATGTTGTGAGGGGGATAGTCCCTCCGGCGGCGGCGGGACGCTGGGCAGTTGGGAGGCGATCAGCTTTTCCATGGTCAGGCTTCCAGAGCTTCGACATCACCCAGCAACCTAGGCAGCTCAGCCGGTGCGCTCGGGTGACGGGCGCGCAAGTAGTCGGCCAGCGCCTCGATAAAATCGTCCTGACCGCGCTTGCGGGTCAGCAGCGTCTTGGCAATCGGCTCGTCGATCGTTTCAATGGTGCGAATCTCATGGATGAACGTGGTGCCGACCGCGCCTTGCCGATGCAGGCGCGCCTCGACCTGGATCATTTGCTCGACACTGCCCAGCGGCATGCCGAACCAGACCAGGTGCCGGGCGCCGAATTGCAATCCGTCGATGCCGTGAGCAACGGCGCGCGGGTGCGCCACGAGGGCACGGATGTCGCCGCGTTGCCAGCGATCGAGCACGTCCGACAGCGCCTTGGGCGTCTTGGCGGTAAAGTGCTCGGCGCCGTCGATACGCTCCAGGATCTGCTCGCGATCGGCGACGAAGCGATAGAAGATCAGGGCGGGCTCACCCGTGCCGGCAAGCAGTTCTTCGAGCGCGTCGAGCTTTTCCGTGCCGACGGTTTTCCAGCCACCCATGCCGTCGTACAAGCAACCATTGGCAACCTGGGCGAGTTTCCCGAACGGGACGGTAGATGAGCCTGCAACCTTGATACCGTCGCTCGCCACCGCGCTGACGACCTCGGATTCCATCTGGTTATAGAGCTGGCGACTGGCCGGCGACAACTCGACCTCGATCACGTTGCGCTGCAGTGCCGGCATGTCGATGTAGTCTTCCGCCTTGGCCGTTTTGACGATGTCCTCGATCGCGGTGTTGATCGCATCGACGGCGCCGGCCCTGGCCGCGATCCGGTAGGGGCCGGCTTGGTAGAACCAGCGGGAGAGGAAGCCTGCGTAGCTCTTACCCAGGCGCTGACCAAAATCCAGCGTGTAGATCTGGGACCACAGTTCGTGCGCGCCCTGAGGCCGCGGCGTGCCGCTCATGACGACGCGGTACTCGCAGCGCCGCGCAATCGACACGATGGCCTGCGTCACCTTCGCCACCGGCGACTTGATCAGGCTCGACTCGTCGACGGCCAGCATCTGCGGCGCGCGGATTTTCGCCGCCACCGCGAGCACCCACTGTGCCAAGGACAACGAGATACAGAAGATCGCCGGCCCCGGCGTCGCCAGCAGGCGCAATCGCTCACGGGCGCATCCGACGACCGGAATGACCTGGATGTGCGCGGTATGCGCCCACCTGGCGAGTTCGCGATTCCAGACGCCGGCGGCGACGCGGGGCGGCGCGAAAACAAAGATGCGCTGCACCTTCCCGGCATCCAATAGTCGACCGCACGCATCGCCCACGCCGATAGTTTTGCCAAAGCCTGCCTCAAGGAAGACGCCGATGGTCTTGTAGCGCACGATGAGATCGGATACGGCAAGTTGTGCGCAATGCATCGCTGAACGGGGTCTGAGCGTCATCGCGCTACTTCCGATAGAACTCAGAAACGAAGCCCTCGGCCATGGGCTTAAACCCAGGCAGCCAAGGCACGGGCGTCGTCATCAACCGTTCGAGATCCCGGTAGGCGATGTCAGCCAACGCTGCAGGAACCTCGAGTACGATCTCGTCGTGGATGGTCATGACGGGTTGCCAGACAATCGCCGCCTGCACCAGCGCATCGCGTAGCAGATCGCGCGCGGTTGAGCTGACGCAGTTTTCGATCAAGGTCGGCAGGTTCACGGCGCGCCGTACCCATTGCCCGTTCGCCGTCGTCATGCACGACATGTCGACGACCGTCTTGCCGTAGCGCTCGCCGGCGGCGGCTTGGATATGCGGGTAATAAACGCCCTCGCCGCTGGGCAGCACGCAGACCAGATCGTGCCCTCGCTTTTCGAACGCGACGCGGCCTTTGGCGCACACCTGGGGTGTCCCACGCAACGCCGCCGCGGCGGCGGCATCCTGGAATTCGTTCCAAAGCCTGACGGCCGGAGCAAAAGTCCGCCGCCATGCCCCGATGGCCTTTTGCGCCTCGGCGACGGTACAGCCGGTCTGATGCATGTACCCGGCCGGAGACAAGGCATAGCCGCTGCCAAGAACAATCGCCTTCGCCTGTTGCCGCTGCTCCTTCGTGACCTGAGCCACCGGCACGCCATTCAGAACGGCGGCCAGGGCGATGTACGGATCGGCCTGGTTGAGATGGTCGGCGCCGGCAAGATGCATCAGCACCGCAAACTCGATTCGGCCGAAATCGAAGACGACCAGCGTATGCCCCGGCCGGGCTTTCACTACACCGCGAAGACATTGCTGGGCTGCAGCGCCAGGATCAAAACCGGCTGCCCGGATTTGAGCAGGATCACCTGTGATGACGAGCTCGCGCAGCAGCCCCAAGTCGGCGCTACCCAGCGTTCCGCGTGGAAAATTCTGCACCTGCAGGCCGTTGGCGATCACGCGACGGCTGCGCGCCTTGCCATAAATAAACTCGCCGCGCCGAGTCGGTTCCGGGTGCGCCGCCGCCGTGGCCGCCTTCTTGAGTGAGGTCATGGCGGCGGCCTGACGCGCCTCGATGGCGATCCGACGAGGGTCGTTCTCATCGTCGAGTCCGGTGAGCGCTTTAGCCAACTCCTCGGCGCCGACACCGGCTAGAGGTAGGCCATGTGTGTTCAGCCAGTGCTTGAAGGCGACCGTCTGCGTCGGCGCCAGGCCGTCGGTCACTTTGACGAAATTGGCGTGCGCTTCGGCGCCGATGTGGTTCGCGATACGATCGATCGCCTGGGCCAGGGCTTTGTCCAGCGGCACGCCGGCGCGGTTCATGTCCGCGACCGCCAGCAGCATTTCTTGCTCGGCGACCGACAACTCCGGCAGGGCGCGATCCGCCGCCATCGTTGCCCGAACGTCGCTGACCAAATAGGGATCGAGTAGCTGGGCAAATTCGGCGGGGTACTCTGAAGGCGCGCAAAACGTGCCGTCCTTGTTGGGCACGGAAAAGCGCCTGATGAGCTTCTTGCCGAGGGCCGACTCCTTGATGGCCGATCCCGTGAGTGCCTCCACCATCTGGCCCAGACCACCCGGCCGATTGATGGCACGGGCACGGGGCGCCACGTCATGCACCCAACGATGTGCTGCGGGGATAGGCAAGGCGTATCGCTCGGCCACCGCCTCAATGACGTAGCGATCGAACTCCAACGCGTTGGCGCCCACCAGGGCAATTTCGGGATTTCCCAAAATTGCCCTGAGTGGTTCCAACTGGTCGGCCGTACTCGGAAGGACCGGCGACCAGACCCGGATGTCGGGGTCCCCGGCCGCCTCCCGGACGTAGGGTTCGGAGAACCCCACCGCCAAGAGGTCAAACGTATCGTCCGCACAGTAGGCCTGGGCACCGTCGCGAGGCAGGTCGCGCCTGCCCCGCGTCTCGGCGTCAATGGCGACGCGCTGCGCCATTAGAGGACGTCGTCGAGGTTGGCGCCGGTGGTGTTGGCGTCGTCGGACCAGGTCACATTGGCCGCCTGAGCCATTGCGGCACCGACCGAATCGACTCCACCGGTGACGATGCGCTCGCCGGGGCCGGTTTTCCACACCAGGTTCAAGCCCCAGCCGCAACCGCGGGACTCGCGGTCGTACGCAAAGGCCTTGACCACGGCCAGACCCAGCATGCCACTGTAAAAGTCCTCATCGTTCGCCGTACGACGCTCCTTACCGACCCAGCAGGTCACCGGGCGGCTGGACTTCGCCGTGATGAAGTTCATGCCTTTGTAATAATCCGGATACAGGCGCTGCCCGGCCCCATCGACAGCATCGCCGTCCTGGACGCCAGCGCGATAGCCCACCGGGGGACGCTTGCCCCAGCGGTCGCTCTTGGCCTGCTCTTCGGCGGCACGGAGCATCACATCGGTCTCGCCGCCCTTGGCGCACAAGACGCGAGCGGCGTACTTTGCTTCGGCGGAAGCGTTGAACTTGTTGGGTTTGAAATTCTTGATGCCAAAATCCAGAATGCGGCAGTCGGGCGTAGTCGTGACGGTCATCGGATCGGCTGTGGTGGCAGTGTTAGTAGCCATATTGCATACCTTTCAGTTAGTGGAAGAAAAAAGCACGGGCAACAGTTGCCTGAGCTCGACCTTGCCGCCGGAGCTATTCAGCTTCTCCGGCTGCACGGTTAGGGTCCCGGTCGGCTTGACGACCAGCGCCTCGATGGCGCTGATGGCGTCGCCGGTGACGGCGCGCAGCGCCGCAGCGGGAGTGATGGGTTTGCGCGGCGCAAAGTTGTCCAGGTCGAGGCCCAGATCGCGCACAGCGCCGATAAACTGATTCGCGTCGCTCCAACGGCGCTGCGTGACGCGACGGCCCAGGACAAATCCGGGAATTTCCTGGCCGGCCTCGAGGCGCTGGGTGGCCTCCGCCTTGGCTGCCTCGACGAGCTTGTCCAGCAACGGGGCCGCGGACAGGACAGCCGCGAGCCGCTCGTTACTGAGCGTGTCGGCTTTCCAGTCGACGGTCGCGGCGCCGGCAAACTGTTCGAAAATGTAGTCGGAGCCAACAGGGCAGTTCGCGATGGCGTGGCAGCGCATGCACTGCTCGCCAGCCTGAAAAGGCGCCGATGGCGACAGGGCCAGCGGTACCAGGGTCGACATCTTGGTGATGAACTGCTGCAGGTCGTCGCGGCGGAGTTCCACGATATCGACGCGATGCGAAGCACGAGGTTGTATAACGACGGACGTCGACCGCTCCAAATCCGGCGCGAGGTCGAGCGCACCCACGGTATAGGCCAGGAGCTGGGGCGAAGTCGCGGCGACGGGCATCAAGCCGGTCTTGAGGTCGGCAACCACGGCATGGCGGCCATCGGGCGATACCATCAGATAATCCGCGGTACCGCGCCAGGTATCTGGCGCCAAACCGACTCTGTGTCCCATCATGAGCGGCGCCTCGATGCGAACGGTATAGTCTGGGTACTGCTTGCGCAGGTGATTAAGGGCCTGGAGGGCGTCGTCAACCAGTTCCTCTGACCAGTCAGGAAGTTCGCCGAGGTTGGCCTTGGCGGCTTGGGCATCGCCGAGAACGTAGGCATAGGCGACCAGGTCATGTAACCGCGTGCCGGTGGCCATCGCTTCAGTCTCGGCTTGAGGGCCGGCTGCAGCGCGCATACGTACGCTGGCCGGGCACTCAAGCACCAGCGGATCCGAGGGCCGAATCCAGAGTGCCATCAGAGCGCCTCGATCCAAGCAGCGATCTGCTTTAGCTGGTCGGCATCGGCTTCCGAGACGCGCGCCAGCCCCAGCTTCGCCAACTCGGCCAGCAGTTGCTGGCGCAGTTCCGGCGTCGTCAACTTGGCACGGGCTGCCGCGACGGTGACGGCGAGTTGCTCTTCGAATGTCGGCGCCGCCGCGGCCGGAAGTTCGCCGACCGAGGTCGGTTCTGCACGCTCGACGGCGGGCGACTCACTGGTGTCTTGCTCCAGGTGGGCCACGAGCTGCCGGGCGATGTCGCCGGTTTCATTGGCGATCGCCTCCAGGCGGCGGGCGATATTTGCGAGGTCAGGTTGCATCTGCGTCTCCGTCATGAATCAATCGATGACGAAGTTTTGCGGAGTGCAACATCTGAAAAGCTGCGCGGACTTCAACGCGCTTGCGGGGGCTGCGGCTTGACCAACAAACGGGAACGCAACGCCGATGCGGGTCTGCAACTTTTTAGAACCTGCAAATCTCGGCGCGCAGAAGATAAAAAACCGCCCCGAGGCGGCTTATGCTGGTACGGCTCAATGCAATGGCGGGGCCAAGCAGAGGGGCTGCGAGGCTTGGCGCTGTGCTCGCGGTCGCGCGTTATGGCGCCGCGGCCCTACGCCCTGGTCATCGAACTTCAGGCCAGCCGCTCTGGCTGTTTGTTGTAAATGGCAGCAACGCCGCTGCTGAAGATGCTCGAGAACGCGGGCGCTGCGTCGTCATCGCCAGCGTCGCCGGTCGCCTGTGGCTTTAACAGGTGCACGGGCGCTGTATCAGTTTCCAGATAGGCTTTTTGGAAGGCGTTCTGTGCGTGCTGGTGTTGGCGCGGCGTGAGGTTTTCTTGCTTGCGAACGTTGTCGAGTAGGCCCAGCGCCACGGCGAGCGCAAGATCGGCATCGGCGGGAGCCGTTTCCGGCGCCGGCGCGGTGATCCATTTCTGCAATGTCCGCCGGCCGATAGAGCCCCGTAGGGTGGGTTCAAGCAGACCCCAGGCTGATGACAACGGCCCGGACTCCCGCAAATACCGGAAAGCAAGGAGCGCCGCAGCGTCGGCAGGACGAAGCGAGTGCCGCTTCGACGGAGAACTTGAACGGTCCAGCAGGTCGGCGCCGTGGTCGATGCATGCACGCCGCCACTCCAGAATTTCCCAGTCGAGATCGGTCAAGGCTGGGGTCTTTTCTCCACACACCAACCACGCCATCATTGCCCGAGCCTCCGGGTCACCGCGCGCGACGACGACAACGCGGGCGCCCACATCTTCCTTCTCGCTCACCGCGCCCGTCAGCACACTCAGATCCTGCTTGGCTTGCACCAGGTCAGGCTGCTGCAGCCACAGCCAGCGCGAATCGCACAGCCCGCGCAGGCGCGGCCGGACTTCCTGGAGAATGCGTTCTGGCGTGAACATCAAATCGCCGTACAAGAATGGCTGCGACGCCTGGGTTAGCTACAGCAAG
>VFSW01008144.1_pt1 | contig 15102 bp, 26 predicted proteins | sample 5358111 | NCBI WGS metagenome assembly VFSW01 (sample SAMN11554181, study PRJNA540505) | mine drainage metagenome | isolation source: sediment from site ElyBrook_90M | place: USA: Ely Copper Mine, Vershire, VT | collected 2017
GTACAATTAGGACTATAGTACTATTTTTCGTTTAGTACTAATTGGCTATAGACAATGGATATTAAAACATGATATAGTCTTAGTACAGAGAACAAATTGATTCTCTCAAATAAAAAAATTTTCGTGAACGGGAATCAACATGAGATTTTGGGTACACATCAACGATCAATCTCTCTATGAAGTGAGAGACGGCCAAGACTCGAATAGCCTTAAGGGGCTATTTAATAGCGAATACGACGCTATTTCTCAAGTAGGGGTGCTTGAACGCAAGTACGCACTACAACAGTACAAGTTTGTTATCAACAACGTAGTGCGGGCATGTATACAATATTGTTATTTTTGTTCACAACAAGACGCGTTCGTGTTTGCCCGTCTCTTATTGGGGGAATATCAGCACCAATTTGTCGAACGTGAGCAGAAAAACAAACGGGTATCCGTTTCGGTGTTCCTCACGCAAGAAAAGGGACAGGACATGTTTATCACACGTTTTTCGAGAGTAGCACCATGACACAATACAAATTTTCCTTGAGTAACATCCTGTTTGCCGTGACTGAATATCAGATGTGTGCGGATGACGCGCAAGCTAAAGTGTTCGCTCGTAAGTGGTTAGGTTCGTTTCTGAAAAATCACCCGATGCGATGGGATGAATCTAAACGGATATCGGTTGTGGTATCCGTGAGGGTATCACCAAAACGTTTTAAACGGATAGCTACGCTATCCTTACCCCTCTAAACAATTGACCTAAGCATGTCTCTAAACTGCTTAGAAAGTGTCACACTATGAAGTATGAGCATATTGGCTGGCTTATAGTTGACGGTATCGATACCGTCCTACCACAGCACACACTGGTTTCGGACACATCTATCTGTCGCGTAGCGGGCGGCTATCTTTTCCCGATGGTGACGGGCGGAAAAATGTCTTTTGTATTGGGTGCTACAGGAGACGGCAATAGTACTTTCGTCACACTGCATAAAGGACTTGCATTAATCCATGACTACTTGATACAGAAGAGTATCAAGTGGGACTGGTTCAGTGTCACTCGCGACAAACTTACGTTTGTTCATGACATACAGAGTGAGGATGTTGTCGGTCAATGGATACGTCACGGGATCAATACACGCGTCTATCCCGCTTGGCATAGGGGCCGTCACTCGTTCGTAATTAGCCGTGAGGGGTCGTTTGATGTTCTGTCCTTTACTGTCGGTGCGACAGTCCTAGCCCATCACGATTTTTGGGCGTGGACTGAGTGTGCGGACACCGCTACAGTCTGGCAATTGATCTAATGTAGAGAGACCTAAGCATGTCTCTAAACTGCTTAGAAAGTGGCATATCATGAACAAAGTCTATCGCAATCGCATCGTTATTAGCAACGTCCTTCATCGTGAAGAAGGTCAACAAATTGTCAAGATGTTTTCAGAAACTTGGGGCTTTACACCAAGACATCGTATCGATACTCTCGAACATGAAGTGGTCATATTTTTGCCATCTTATTTTGCTCGTTATGAGCAATGGGTTGCAAATCTCGTTGTGGCGACGGCGTGGGAAGGACACATCTACGCCGCTCGTTATACCCGCGGGGGCGTTGTGATAAAATGCATGTCTTATGACCATGCAGGCATATTAGAAGCATGGCACACAAAACAATTCCCCCAGCGTCACCAAGGACAAACACCTATGAGATACTACGAAACTATTCCTGAATTGGATGAAGAAGTATCTCAGGAAGCTGACTCTCAGGAAGAAGAACCTCAATCTCAGGAACCGGACTCTCAGGAAGAAGAATCTCAGGAAGAAGAGATACTCACGGTGCTTGCGTTCTGTGCGCAAGTACAGAGTACGGAAATCAGAGAGTGGTGCGACAGGAACAATGTTTCTGTCTATTCTTTCCGTACACTGCATGTTATAGGGCATAATGTGACTGTCTATGAAGTACGCGCAACATCCGCACAAATTTTTGACATGCATCAAAACACATCCGCATTACTTATTGCCAGAAGTGGGCAATACAATGAGGTATTGACACTCTATCCTTCTGATATCACTGTCGAATTAGGCCGTATCGATGAAGTCATAACAACGATGGTGATTGATGGGAGAATGTCTTTATACCGATATATGGTAGGCTTTAGGTGTGGTAAGGCGAGTGTGCTTGATTTTTTAGAGTGCCACATACACACCGTTGATGCGCGTGGCACAACAGTGCAAGAGGTATCCTATGACATTTTGGAAAAAGTGAGAGACGGGGGGGTTTATGTTCTCGTTACCCCCTCACTCTTGGATAAATGGACACAACTAACAAAGTGGTATAGCACTGTGCTGGTTGATATCGAACTAGATAGCACAACAACCAGCACCTATGTGTTTGACGCGGAAGATGAACCCACGTACTACGACTACAAAGTCAGCACTAGCGTAAATCACGTTGAGTCAACGGATGTTGCTCTTAATACGCATTTTGGGTATAGGTTCGATACCCAAAAAATGACGACGACCACGGGGGTAACGGGCGTTGTTGATGTAACCAGTCTAGCAATGACAGTAAGGCGGTTGAAAGGCCGCGAATTGCAACATGTGCTGTACGTGAGAGACCTCATAACGAGACTACTAACAATCATCGCATAACCCGCACGCACACAAAAGTGCTAGCCTATCTCTGTGAATAGAGGTAGGCTAGCACTTTTTTGATGTGTTATGGGTGCGGTAGTGTCCCGTTTCCGTTTCCGTTTCCGTTTCCGTTGCTGATACTATTCGTATGCGACAGAACGCTATACGTCGTATTCGACCCAAAAAGCAACGATACAATCGATACAACCCATACAGGAATATCACCAAAATGGACCACGCTATAGCCGCTATAGACTAAAATGGCAAACAGGACTAAGAGAATTGATACGCTAAACGGGGACCATTTTTGAGTCAAGTCAATAATATTCATTTTTTTCTTTTCCTCTACTGATACCAGCGAACTTCTGTACCGTCATATTCAGCACGTGCGTTTGAAAATTGTTGCGTCACGATAGGAAGACCCGCCCAATTTACTGTCGAATATTCCTGAGTGAGAGGAACGCCCATATAGAACCCCCGTTGATAGAGTGCGAGCCAAGACTTTGCAATTCCTGTATCGTAGGTCGGTGTACCACTATTGAGAAATTGCTCACTACTTTTCCATGCAGCATAAGCTTGTGCGTCACGATGCACATTATCCTGTGTGATATGTGCAATAGAGTGTAGCGTCGCATCGGTCAATTGACCATATTCCCACAACGCATACGATGCTTGTTTTTGTTCCTCTGTCATGAGTGGGATTGATCCAAGTGCAAAAATGGGAATACACCTTGACGTACCGATACCTACTGTCTCGTATTGCGTTTGCCATACTTGATAGAGGTAAGGCGTATAAATTTGTGGTAAAAAACTTTTGGTAGCGGTACTCAGGATAGGCATGAGTGCTTGCCAAGATTGATCTACGACGTTTGCCCACGTCGTCACATACACAGCAGCATACAGATTTTTTACTAACCATGTACACCACGCAATTTGGCCTAGCCATTCTGATTCTATATCTAGGCAAGGGATATAGCCGTTCGTCAAGAGTGCGTTTGCAATTGCCACTTCCGATTGTAAGGTAGCACCGCCGTAACAATACTGGTATGGGACCACATCAATGCCTTGTTGATGCATTAGGTGCAAGAGAGACATGACACCCGTTAATCCCCCATACCAGATATGGGACCCATCTGCTACTTTTACAAACAAGGTATCAATGCCATTATTTTTTGCACGTGAACAGGCTTGCAAAAAGTCTTGCGTGGTCCATGCATACGATTCAGTACCGATAAATAACGCATTCATTGTTCTTTTTCCTTCTTCTGTTAATAAACACCAACAAAGTGCAACACTAACGCTACTACACTTGCTGCAATAAGTACCGATAGAATGACGAACGGTAGATGATTTTTCTGATACCATGCATGTACAATATCGGATAGGGTCGGTATCGAACCGTCGCTTACAATTGCCAACACTTCATAGAGCAAGCTAAGACCGACAGTACAGAAAAATAGTATGGTCGCAAGTGTTAAAATGTTTGTTATCATCTTTTTCCTCTATATGCATGAATAACAGGTAGTATGTCTAATAATGTTTTTATGGACATTTCGTGCGAAGGGGAAATCTTTTACCGCTTTTTCCTCACCACATATGCAGCATACTTGCGTGTCCTGTTCTGATTCAGGTACTGTAGTTGTCGTATGCCAGTTTATTGCTCTATGCCTACCAATTCGCAAGACAGAAGTTTTTGACTGAATCATGGTCTTCCTCTTTCTAAAATGCTATGGCAAGTCCGACAAAATTTGCTGCAATTGACGCCCATATATCGACAGACGTTGAGGTAAGTGTAGAATTATTATAGCCTATGGTTGCTGCAATGGGCGTTCCTGAGAGATTAAAAACGACTATAATAAAATTGGGTACAGCACCTAAACCGTGATTTACCGTAACTTTGCCGTTGATACAGGAACCACTAAAATGCGAGATACGAGATAACGAACCGATGCCACTAAACGCTAGCGATGCTAGTTGTACTTGGCCGCTATTTATCACTACTGCACTGCTACCAAAACTTGCTATACCGTCTACCGACAACGTAGATGAAGAACCAACAAGATAGATATTACCGTTCTCTGTCGAACTATTGCCTAGCGTAAGTGTACCATTGTTGGTAAGGGTAACAGCACTTTGTGCATGCGTAAGGACAGTACTCTCTACAAATTGCGTATTTGGCGGATTTCCGTCGTTGAGAAGTGTTGACACACTCATAATGTTTTGTGTTCCTGCTTGCAAGGCGGTCGGTGCAATATTTTGGCCTAAACTACTTGCTTCTGTCGATGATAAAATTTCAAAGAAGAGCTGTTGTAAGATTCCAGGAGTGGTAGTAGTCACTGTCGCACTTAAAATTTTTGGGTTAAAAAGTGTTCCTTTTATTAAAAGCAATTTTGACTGTCGTGCTGGTATAATAGCGGTATTTTGTGAGTAGACACCATAAGATATGTCAAGATTATAATCGCTCATATTCTGCACTAAGGCATATGAGAGAGTATCCGCCGTAGGTATAGCATAGGATGTGAGTGAGGTAGGAACGTAAGGACCGTAGGTTACGGGCATTAGAGTATTCCTCCACGTACAATAGAAGTTATCGGTTTACGGCCGATAACGACTAAGCCCGATACAAGACACACCGACCCTATCATCAGGACGATACTGTCTAGAGTGTAGAGATTTATGGCACTGGTGAGACCGCTATACCATTGTTGCAATGTATACCCCCATTGCTATTGCGACTATTGCACCTAATGAAATAAATACTTTTAAAATGTCAGTTTGTATTGTTGTGCTGATACTTGTCAAGGCGTCTTGTATATGTAAATTTTGGATAGGAATACCTAAGCTTGCCAGAATATTGTTTATAGCGGCCGCCGTAGGACTAGTAGGGTTAGAATTAGAGAGTGATTGACCACTTGATAAGAGTCCATTGCGTAGTGCGTTAATGATAGGCAACGGGTTGATGTTTCCTGTAGCATCACCGATGAAGGGAGCATTAAGACCATATTCCGTATGTGGTCCTGTACTATTTTGCCGTGAGGTAGGCCAATTGCCGCCACTAGTTTGACCACCGCTATAGCCGATAATTTGCCCGCTACTGACATATGCACCACTTGCGATATTGGACGCAAGACTATCTAGATGCAAAAAATATTCATCGCCTTGTGCTGTACGCACCGATACCAGACCACCGCTAGTAGTGCCATTGTTCCACTTGGTAAGACCGGCAATCTCGACAATACCACTAAACGGACTGGTTATGGGCGTATCGTAGGGCGTTGCGAGATCAACACCATATTCAGTTGGCGGAGACCATTGCTGAGTTATGACCGCGTCGAACCATGCCATATTACTGTCCTAGTCCATACAACGATAAATCATAGGCCGATATATAGCCGCCGTTTGCTGTTTTGTACCATGTATCGGATCCGTTCGATGCATGAGATAAAAAATTAGATGTTCCACTAATGGGTTGACCTACAATTTGTATGGCTTGCGAGAAGGGTACAGTACCTATAATTGACGCGTTGCCACTTGCTGCACTTCTTAACGGTACACCGCTATTTTTCGCGTCATAGGCCGATGTGATGCTACTATTGTTTCTCGCTCTGATATAGGCATTGATATCAATCGGTCCTGTAGGTGCGGAAACGGGCGGCGTGACGGGCGATGAGACGGGCGATGAGACAGGCGATGAGACAGGCGATGAAACGGGTGCAATAGGTAGCGTAGCACCCCCGCTTACAATCGGATTAACGGGACTCGCCGCTACAGGAACGGTAGATGCTGTACCTGTAGTTGCTGATTGAGTAGCAAGTGCGCTATTTGCCGATTGTGTGCTATTTTGATAGATGAGATAGCCTACTGTCGCTACAACGGCTATCCCCCCAATTTTGACAGGTAACGGTAGACCATTTAATTCATGCAGTACCGTTTGTATCTCGTTCAAGGCATACCCCCGCTCGCACTTGCGTTACCTAATGACCATTGTTTTAATGCTTGCAATTGTGCAGTAGTGTTTATTTTTGATGCAGCAACATTCCCAGCGCTAGAATCAATCGAACTGTATACTTTTCCTGGCATATTCGGATTAAAGGATAATGCACGTGGTGATAAGAGTCTTGGATCATACAGGTATTCGCCGCTATGTGACTCACCATAGAGTGCGTAACTTTTGCCTTGCGTTGCTAGTCCTATCGTATAGTCCGATAGCCGTTGTTTTCGGAATGCAGTATCCAGCATATCCTGTATCCATGCTCTCGCATAGCCTTGCTCACTTGGCCGTACATTATTCGCATTGATATAATCCTGTACAGTCCACATATCAATTCCCCATCAATGTTTTTACGTAGGTATTGATAACGCCCCCGACACCCGTCGCAAGAGACGTTGCTACTTGACCATGCGTAAGTACGGTATAAATGATGATTGCTACGAACGTACCGCCGGCAATATATTTTAGAGTGCCCATTTTTTAGCCACCTATCAATGCTGTTATGCTTGTGAGGTATTTTGCAATGGTCGGTTCTTTTGTCACCAGCACAAGCACTACGACGGCCGTCACACTACCAACTGTAAACGTCGGTAGCACGCCGGCTAACCCAATAGCCAGCACACTACCAACTATCCATAGCAGTGCTTTTTTGGCCGTAGGTGTCAATTGCCCTAAAAGTGTACTACCTGTTTGTGTAAGAGCAATTTTTCCTTCTATTAAATCGGTAAAGCTTGTGCTTGACGACAATTCTATCACCGCTATTGCAACTACTTCACTTACTACTACCCATTGTGCTTTATCCATGCACTGCACCACTTACACTAGTTGCTAGTGATGTGATTTTACCCGTGAAGACGAGATAGAGCAATATTGCACCAATAAGAATAAGAGCAATACCTACCATAGCAATGTTCCTCTTTTCTAGTAGCTATAATGCCATAGCGCGTATGATCCTAAAGCGAGAATCAACACGGTAGCAACAACCGTCAATGTGGAACCGCCTCCGTTGCTTGCAAAGAAATTGAGAGACGCACCGTTGCTACTACTGTTAGCACTGCTCATATTCGTGCTGGTTGCTACAGGACTCCCCATCACGCCGTAAAATGCTTGCGACGGGAATCCGCCGTTAGGATACGTGCCTACAACACCGACGGTACTTTGCCCAAAATTTGGCATCGAATTATTCCTCTCTCTTAGCCCGCTACAATCGGTTGCAACAATTGATAGTCGACAGTAAGGGTGCTACTTGCCGGTAAAGCGGCCCCTAAGGCAAGCACGAACCGCACATTGAGTAATACCGACGTATTCAGTACATCGGATAGCGTGAGGTCGGTTCCTAGCCAGTCAAACGCAAACACACCTTTAGGCATTAGGAAACCATACTCTTTTGCCGTTGATGCTTGCAATTCATATCCCGACACCATGTCTTTTGTATCCGATGTACCATACAGCAACGAAAATGCATTGTTCGCAGCAAAGTAGGTAGACATCGCAGCTCCGTTACCAGCCGTCGCATCGAACGCATTGATGCACGCGCGCGCTAAAAGTCCGCTGTTGGTGGGAAACGTATAGACGGGTGCTTTTGTTAATGCATTCGTAAAATTGTCTTCTGTCCATACGGATACAAAATCAAATGGGGGGTAATCTTGTGCGTTGACGGGATTTTTGTAGAGGTAGCGCAAGACATCCATTGTTGGGGTAGCAAGTGTCACGGTAGCATTACCAGTAGTGAGGTAAGGCAACGCACCGGCCGTAGTCGAATAAATGTTATAGGGCGATGCACTGGAAGCAGATGCTGGTGTGACGTTCAGCACCATGTTCATTGTTTGCTCGGACAATTGCCACAACCCTACCTCAACGCCCATTGATTTTATCAATTGTGCTACAGGAACCTCTAGCGTATTATCATATTTTGTTCCTGTAGTTGGCAACGTATAGACATCGGTAAAATCGGCCGCGTTCTGTACCGTAACCACGTCCGCATCATAGCTAGCATACGCATGTTCCTTAGCACGCATAAGATTGATGAGATACAATCCATATCCTGAGACATTGAGAATCTTGGCACTATTGCTAGGACCGATATTGATATTGGAATATTGATTGTACGGTCCGTGTACATCTGCTGCAATTGTACCAGTGCCAGGCGTCAACGCAAGTGTGCCACTTGTATACAATTGCAAGCTTCTGAGAATATCGCCGCGGGCAATTGGTGTTGATACAGGAATAGAACCGTTGCCCCAAGAGCTTGTACCGTTAGAGAGACGCATTTTCTTTGTGATTCCAGGCTGACCCCACATAAGCTTGACCTTACATCCTTCTTTTGCTACATGAGCAAAAATACATTATTTACATCTTGTGCAATTGCGTTAGTTGGCAACCATTTTGTCGCGACAATAGTCATGAGTACCTTTAGAGCGACTATCCCACCGCCAACTGCGACAACCGTGATGAGATAGTCGGTAAATGCGTTCGTTTTCATCCTGTTTCCTGTTTCCTCTCTTGCTCTATGTGCTAGAAATAGCGACGGGTGAGCGACGGTTGTATCTCTTGCTTAAATCTTCTGATACGTTGTGGGGACCATCCGCGGGCGGTAGCATGATGAATAGCCGCCTTATGGCCGGTTCGATATTCGCATTCCTGCATGGTGCGCACCGTTTCGAGATACTTATCACGCGCGTCTTGCAAGTCCCGTTCTTTTGCCATGTTCTATAGCCCCTCTCTTTGTCGTTGATAGTGGAGACCGATATTCCCCGCTATCCATTTTTTCCTCATTATACAGATAAAAATCATAAGGTACAAGCCATGCATTACTCGACGTGATATCAGGCCGATTGATACGACGCGCAATAACTTTAATATCATCGGTATCTACTGTGCGAAACGCAACCACAATACCACTTTGTGATAAGCATATTCGCGGTATCGATACAGGACGTTGTGTGCAGATGATACCGACCACATTATTTTTTCTTCCTTGTGAGTAGACTTGTACTAAGCCTACAGGATACTGACTATCCGTCGCAATCCCGATAATTTCATCATGATACACTACGGTATACGATGTATGCAAACACTGTTGATACAAGTCCGCTAGTGTACTATCTTTCCATGCTGGTATGGTCGGTACATAGTATGTTACACGGTTTCTCGTATCTAATGTACCATTATACAATTTTGGACGTTCTAATGTCCCCCCTTCATACCACTTGGCATAGGTGTGTATTGAGTGTCCTACGTCAATAAAAACAATATTCCAATTATTGTTGTAAAATCTCTGTAGCAGTTTCATCCCAAAAAATGATTTCCCACTTCCCGTTTTCCCCTCAATAACAATATGTTGAACGCCCATTTATAATAGCCCCATATTTTGACGACCGATATAATCTGCTTGCAACAAGGCGTCAATTGCATCACGCGACGTATGGCCGTTACTCATACCAGTATAGGCCGTCTCTTCTTTTGGTGTTGGTTGTGCTGGTTGTGCTGGTTGTGCTGGTTGCGTCGCTTGCATCGCTTGCATCGCTTGCATCATAGCGCGCATCTGATTGATTCGGTATCCATAAAGTCCGATACCGGCCAAAAGTAATGCAGCATCTAATATCCATGTGTCAGGTATCCCCTCATTCGACAACCAACCTATTCTATCAAGGATATGCAGTGAGGAATCAAGGATTAAATCTAATTCTAAAGCGGTAGGCATAAGCGGCGTGTTGACAATGGGCAAAGACTCTAATGTTTGTACAATACGTTTCTTGATACGTGCCACGTTACCACTTTTGGCCGGTTGTTTTGGTTGTGCAGATGCACGCGAAATTTTAGAAGAGAGCCGCTTGCTTTTCTCTATTGGTACGTCTAAGTTTTCGTTTTGTTCTGGTTCGTTCAGTAGCGGTTTCGCCGATTTTTTCAACGGGGATATCTTGCGTTTTGGGCGTCTCTTCTTTGTCGGTTGTGCTTCCTCTATCGGTTGTGCTTCCTCTATCGGTTGTGCTTCCTCTATCGGTTGCATGTTGTCGGTATTCATGCAGTTCTTTCCTTAATTCCGCTATCGTTGCCTTAATTTCATCAATATGTTGTTGTGTCTCTGAGTCAATGGTCTCGTCGGTGTCCATACGTACCTCTTACCTCTTACGATATCCTTGTGTAGCATTAGGTGTTGCAAGCATACTTTTATAAAATGTGTCTTCCGATTCAGCATGTTGTTGTTCGATAACAGCATGTCTCTCAGGTTCGTCATGCATGGTTGAGAGTATCTCAACGACCGCTTTACGGAAAATGACCGTCACTGTCGCATAATCGCCGTTTACACCGGCTGTAGCGATAGCAACAAAATTGTTGACATGAGAAAACACTGTATTCATCGTATAGCAGATATTGCCTTGAAAAATATACCCCTCTACCACCACATTATGCGAGCCTAGAGAAGGACACAGCATATTTGAAATATCTGCATTGATGTACATAATGTCAGAACCCGATAGACGAGCGGCGATAACAGCATATTCACCTTCACTACCGAATGGAGACGGGATAATTGCCGTCGGTTGTCCTACCGTCGTCAAAAGACTTTGAGGTTGAGAATAGACATAGTGGATACTTTTTGTTTCTCTCATGTACGGACATCCTGTTTTTATTTTAATGATATCCGTACATGAGAATATTGTCAAGTGCTACGCATACGCATCGGCAATAAATTCTTTTTCAACAATAGAACGGTGCGTACCGTCAATGTGTTCCCTACTGTCATCGTCTATGCGTAAATCGAACGGTTGAGAACGTACATAGTCATGCGTATCGTAGACAGAACGAGCATACGTCATGTACATGCGTAAGTGCGGTTTACATGATTTTGGATACAGCATAGCCCGCTTACCCGAATACGGAATCAGATGTAAATCTCTCTGTATGGTATGCCACGTACACCACTTACCAGAGAAATTTGTCGATGCTAAAGCGGAGCCTAATGTGATGAATCGTGTAGAGGGAACGGCCAAAACTTCTTTGTGTTGTAACCATGCTGCATGGAGCATAATTGGATGAATACTTCCCTTATCGAAACCGCGGTACTTTTCCTTATAATGATACGACGCCTTACCATGCTGTACATGTGGTTCGTGACACTCTTTGATACGGCAATACTCGAGTGGAAAGTAGATACCACTCTGTACTGTTATGATCCCGTCGCATTCTGTAAGTTCAAAATTGCCAAGTTCGTTGCTACAGTCTACGTCTAGTGGTTGTGTACAAAAAATACCGTCGGTAGCAAACATCAGTACTGAATCAGGTTGCTGCATAGCGGCCGCCCATAATTTTGCTCTTGTACAATCCGTCACATAGCCGGCCATACCTATATTATGATAGGTAGGCATTTTTACCGAGCCATTTTCCTGTATATCATATCCGATAACTTGCGCAAGTTTGCCGTAAATACTATTCGGACCTAATTTTAACAGTTTTTCAGCACCTATCCCCTCTTTTTTCCATTGCTTGCGTAGCGTGTAGAGGTCATCTACAAACGAAAATGGTCGCTCATCACTCTCTTCATAAAAATTCCATGAATCAAGATAGTCTACGACCCCCTCTACAGGAAACTTTTCATATGCATCAATAGAAGGAAACCAATAATACCCCTCACCCCTCGGCGGATAATAAATACTATTCTTTTGCCGAATAAAAAATGGATAAAATGGTAGTCCTTCTTTGAAAGAGAATCGAATATGTGCAATACTATAGCGCGTTTTTGGCCTACCCTGTTCATGCAACCAATATCCTTTAGACAGATTCGGTAGCGTTGCAATAGCCGATGGATATGCACTTCTCACATCATAATCATAGATATGTCCATAGCGCGTTCCCATCTGTATGAGTTCGATACGCCCACCGCTATACGCGTGCAATTGGGCGGTATGCAAGGCGTCACTTGCTTGCTCATGTAAGCATTCTTTAATGCCATATTTTTTTAGTAAGGCGGTTGCTAAAGCACCAGCACCATCATAGCGCGCAATTGCTAATTGTGCTGTAGCAAGATACGCATCAAATCGATGCATCAACAATTCGAGACCGCTACATTCGTCACGTGTATACGGCAAAATACGAGATTCTATATCCGCCGTACTAAAATGGCCACGTGCAAGTTTCATGCCTTGCATAGCAGTAAGATCAATCGTCACATCGCCGCTTTTCAGCAACTCATGACCGCCGTCACACTCTATACTGTCAGAGAACCACGTTTTGAGTGTACTGACAAAAGATGCTTGAAAAAATCCACTGACATCCCATATCGTGAATGACTTTTCGTAGACAGGAGAACTTTTACCACGTTTATCTACGTGCCATTTTTGCTCACCATGCCATACTTTCAGAGAAAAACTTTTATGTGGTCGGTACTCAATACGATACGTTCTATCCCGTGACTTGTCATACACCTGACAATACGACGACCGACGGATCATCACGCTTTTGCCCGCCCATAGCACTTCTAATAGATGTTTTGGCACGTCTCTCAACCACATATTAATATCATACGAGATATAATAACCGCACAAAATAGCGTCGGGATACGCGCTAGCAATTTGATACAAAAAATCAAAACATTGTGCGGTACTCAGTCCTTGCTCATTGATGCTATGATGTCCGCTACTAGCAACCAATAAGGCATACGCCTGTTTCTGTCCATTCTCACGTTCTATCCCCTCACCATCAATTGCAATAAATTTGTGTGCTGTAGGTGCTTTAGATGTTTTTGGTGCTTTAGGTGTTTTTGGTGCTTTAGGTGTTTTTGGTGCTTTAGGTGTTTTTGGTGCTTTAGGTGTTTTGGGTGCTTTAGGTGTTTTGGGTGCTGTAGCTACAGGACGTTTATATCCCTCTTTATGTTTGCCGCCCCGTTGCACATATTTTTGGTTAAGAGAACCATCTGGTAAATATTTTGGTTGATAGATACGCGTCATGTCCTGTATCCCTCTTTTCTTAATCTATCCTATCCGTATCGCCCACGTCCCACGTTTCACCCACGTCAAAGCCAACAACGTCCATAGCTTCCCATATCTCGCTATGTGGTGATACATCGCCCGTGTAGTCTCCGTGTCCTTGACCACGTCTCTTTGCTCCCCCGCGCGCAGCATCTTTACGAAACTGAATAATCAGTTTGTAGGCATCTTTAAATTGTTTACTTTGCCTTGCTTGATTTCTCGTAAGCCCGTGTTTTTGTCGATAGCCATCAAGCATTGTTTCGTATTGAACATTGCGTTTTGTAGATTCCCCTTCTGCACCACGCAACCTATCATACAAACGTCGAGAGATAACCTCACCAGTTTTGGTATTAATGTAGTTGCGCCCACTTCCTCCACGTATCATGTGTAGCTTATAATCTTGACTATCCCCTAAGTCATCTACACTTTTTCTAGCCATACAACCGCCCCCTCATAGCTATTTTGCTTTTCTTGATAGAGGAAAAAAAAGAGGTATGTCAGATGATATCACATCTGACATACCTCTACTGCATGGCTAAAAACGTTGTGTATCGGTATCGCTATCCACTGCACCTGTGTATGTCCCACATGGACACGCATAGGCTTTTGGATCACTCCCTAATGCAATAAACGACCGTCCAATACCGCCGTGTTTTGGCATAAAATGGACTTTAGTAAGTGTCAACGCATGGACAGGACACTGTTTTTGTGCAATAATGCTATCAAGCACCTCAGTCCGCTGGTTGCCAGCACCCTTATTCATCGTAAACGTCACTTTCAAGAGTGAAGCTTTTACGCCCCGTTCTACAATCAGATCACAATAATTCGGGTAGTCCTGTTTTGGGAACGCGTCATAACCGACTAGCGTCGCGTAAAAGACATAGAACGGTGTATCAACCGTGTCTACTAATGAGAGTCCCTCCAGACAGAAGGGGATAGATTCTTTAATCACCATATGGTTGATATCTTCCTCTCCCGTGATATCGGATGAAAAGATTTTGGTGTCATGGTCGGTTCTCAGTCTCTCAAAATAACCGCCCCGATGTGTGTTCATAATCTCAGATGCGTGCGTCATGATTTTTCTCCTTCTCCTAATTGGGCGATATGCCCACTTTGTACCGACCGATAATTATGTACTGCTTGTTCTACCATTGAAAGAGGAACAACGGTAAATTGTTCTAAGTCAATGGCAAAATCGTCTAAGACCGATGCCACATCAATAATAGGCATTGTGATGGTAAAGCCTAGTCCTTCTTCTGTATCAAGCATCACATACGTGACTTCATACCCCCGATGCGTATGTTCGATAGTGATACTCAAGTTCGCACCATTATAAAAAATGAGTATCGAATCTGAAAGTATCTCTTCTAGCTTGTCTAAAAGATAGTTAAATTTACGAACAGTCATTTTTATACTTTCCTCACTCATGCGTGAATAACCAGAACATATAACCTACACCGACAGGATACCCTAACGTAGAACACTTGTCTATAGCCAATTAGTACTAAACGAAAAATAGTACTATAGTCCTAATTGTAC
>VFSW01008145.1_pt1 | contig 15102 bp, 9 predicted proteins | sample 5358111 | NCBI WGS metagenome assembly VFSW01 (sample SAMN11554181, study PRJNA540505) | mine drainage metagenome | isolation source: sediment from site ElyBrook_90M | place: USA: Ely Copper Mine, Vershire, VT | collected 2017
GAGTTTTTCCGGTCTCCAGGCTCGAGGTGAGCTCGTGAATACATATTACGACGGTGGTTCTGGAAGTCTGGGTAGCACTGGTGGGCCGAATTATGGCGTTGATTGGGTCAATGCCACCGCAGGCGGCGCACCTAATGGCTTGTTCAATAATGCGGCCAACGAACCAACAGGCCCTAACGTGATGTCGTTTTTGACCGGCAGCGGTGCCTATATGAATGTTGCGAACGGGTTTACCACAGGATTTTCGTTCTATTACGCGGCTGCATTCGATTCCGGTAGTGTGAGTGTCTATTCTGGACTCAATGGGACCGGAAATTTACTTGCGACTTTGAGTCTTGCGACCAATGGAAGCAATCCTAATTTCTTTCAGAAATTTTCGAACTGGACGCCGATTGGCGTCAGCTTTGCCGGCACAGCTGAATCGGTCGATTTTGCGGGGTCGGCTTTAAATATCGGCTTTAATGATGTAACACTGAATTCATCGACGCCGGGGACCAGTGTTCCTGAACCCGGTTCGCTTGCTCTGCTTGGCACCGGTCTTATTGGGCTGGGCCTCGTGATCCGCAAGCGCCAGAAACGCGCATGATCTGACCGAAGCAACTTGATTCGGGTCGTGCGGAATTGGGGCGGCGCTGGCGAGTGCGGGCGTTGCCCGCCGCGAGGCGGGCGCCGAATTGAGCCGATCTTATCCTTGATATTGCTCTAGTTCGTGGATCAAGGCCGGGGGCTGCCAGTTGCGGAAAAAGCCGCGACCGATGGCACTCGCGACCTCCATCAGCAGGATTTGCACGCGATCGAGATAATCATGCAGGTCGCCCGCGAGAATCCGGGCCATTGGTGGGTCGAGCAGATAGGCGCGGAGATATTCGGCGCGTTCAATGGCGGGGGCGATGCCATGCAAATGATGCATGCGGCGCAGATCATCGAGATGGGTTTCGCAGCGGCGCACGCAATGCAAGGCGGAGCGGGCGAATGAGGGATCGCGGAGCAAGAACTCCGCGACGTCTTGCACGTTGAAGGCGCCGCGCGAGAGGCGCTTGAAGGCGTGATAGCCGGCGGCGGCGCGCAGCACGGCGTTCCACTGGGTCAGTTCGGTGACGCGCCGGGCTTCGTGCTCGCGCGGAACCAGCAGTCGGTATTTGATATCGAGCAGGCGGGTGGTTTGATCGGCGCGTTCGAGCTGGCGACCGAGCTGGTAGAATTGCCAGCCTTGATCGCGATACATGGTGCCTTCGGTCACGCCGGTATGGGTTTGCACCGCTTCCTTGAGGCGGGTGCAGAGGCGCGAGAGCGAATCGCCTTCGAGGTCGAGCGGTTGGATGCGCAGCACGAAGCGGTGCATCACGTTGATTTGCCGCCACATTTCGGTGGAGATCAGCGGCCGCAGGGTGCGGGCGAGGGTGCGCGCTTGCTCGACGCAGGCGGGAATGCCGGTGGGGTTATCACGGGCGAGGAGGTAAAAGCGTTTGACCTGCATTGGGTCGGTTTCGGCCTCGGTGCCGAGCCAGGTGGCGAAATTCGCCTCATCGGCGTTGATCGCGACCAGAGCGGCCCAGGATTCCGCCTCGCGGCCAGGGCTTTCGAAGCTTTGCGCGACATCGATCAGCCGGGCGAGATTTTCCACCCGCTCCATATAGCGGGCGACCCAGAACAGGTTTTCGGCATCACGGGCCAGCAGGATGGGATCGGCGCGCATCATCGGCCTTGCTCCGCGAGCACCCAGGTATCTTTCGAGCCGCCGCCTTGCGAGGAATTGACGATCAGGCTGCCTTGCTTGAGGGCGACGCGGGTGAGGCCGCCGGGCAGCACCCAGCTATCGCGGCCCGTGATGATGAAGGGGCGCAAATCGAGATGGCGGGCGCCGATCCCCTCATCGGTGAGGGTGGGGGCGACGGACAGGCCGATGAGATCCTGGCTGATCCATTGCGCGGGATCGGCGCGGAGCGCGATGCGGGCGGCATCGAGCTCTGCACGGCTTGCGCGCGGGCCGATGGTGATGCCGTAGCCACCGGATTCGCCGACCGGTTTGATCACCAACTCATCGATATGCTCGAGCGTATAGGCCAGGGCGTCCGGCTCGCGGCAGATGCGGGTGGGGACGTTGTTGAAAATGGGGTCTTCGCCGAGATAATATTTGATGATGCGCGGCATATAGGCATAGACCGCCTTGTCATCGGCGACGCCGGTGCCGACGGCGTTGGCGATGGCGACATGACCGGCACGCCAGGCGCGGATGAGTCCGGGGACGCCGAGCAGACTATCGGCGCGGAATATTTCCGGATCAAGAAAATCATCATTGAGGCGACGATAGACGGTGTGGACCCGGCGCGGCCCGGCGCTGGTGCGCATGAATACCCGGTCATTCTCGACGATCAAATCGGCCCCTTGCACCAGGGGCACGCCCATTTCGCGGGCGAGGAACACATGCTCGAAATAGGCCGAATTATAAATGCCGGGCGAGAGCAGCACGACTTCGGGGTTATCGGTGCCGTCGGGGGCAATTTCGTTCATCGCGGCGCGCAGGCGGTAGCCGTAATCATCGACCGGGCGCAGCCGCACGCCGGCCATCAGATCGGGGAAAGCGCGCAGCATCAGATGGCGGTTTTCCACTACATAGGACACACCCGAAGGGGTGCGGGCATTATCCTCGAGCACGCGAAAGGCGCCGAATTCGTCGCGAATAATATCGATGCCGCAGACATGGACATAGGTGCCATGGGGCACTGGGAAATCGCGCATTTCGGGGCGGAAATTCGGGTTGCCGAACACCAGATCGGCGGGGATGATGCCGTCTTTGACGATTTTGCCGCCGTGATAAATATCGCCAAGAAAGGCATTCAGGGCGGCCACGCGTTGCAGGCAGCCCGCCTCAAGGTGCGCCCATTCGGCGGCGGTGAGAATGCGCGGGATGCAATCGAAGGGGAGAATCCGATCAATCGCCTGGGCATCGGAATAGACGGTGAAGGTGATGCCGAGATCGATCAGGTCGCTCTCGGCCGCCGTGGCGCGGGCGCGCAGGGCGGCGCCGCCGATTTGTTCGAGTCGCTGACGAATGAGGGCTGAGACGCCCGCATCATCCGGGCGATCATGCGTCAGTTCGCAAAAAAACCGTCCGGGTTGGTAGACGGCGAATAATTCTGTCGCATGCGGATCCATCCAAGGCACTCCTATTCTCGGCACCATGTTCAACGGTGCGGCGGCGGGATGCAACCAAAAAATGGCGTGCGGTGGCAATTCGGCGTGATTTTAGGCAAATTTAAATTGTCGCGCGCCGATTTTTGCGCCGGTTGGCGTTAAAATAGTCTATTTTTTTGCGGGGCCGTGGCGCGACGGGGGAAATTTGCTTACGGATTATTCGCGAACGACGATGCACAGGATCATGTTGATGCTGATTCCCCTCGAACCCAGGCTCGCCTATGATCCACCGATGAGCAATGATGCGCTTACCACGCCGATGGTCGATCAACGCGGACAAGCGCGGGCGCTCGGGGCCATTGAAACCGTGGCGACGCGGGCGGCGGAGCGGGCGGCGACGCGGATTGCGACGGAGGCCTTGCAGCGGATTGGCGCGGAGGAATTCGCCGCGCGCGGAGTTGCGCTGCGCCGCCGGGCGGCCTTGCTCAGCCCAATGCAACAGCCGACGATGCTGGCGGGCGGTTATGATCCGATGCCGGTGCCGATGGCGGCGGCGATTTTTTCGGGATTGGCGCGATCGATCGTGGCCCGGGCTTGGGCGTGCGAGGCGCTGATTGAAACGGCTTATACCGGCGGGGCATTGAGCGCATTGGCGGTGCCGCCCGCGCCATTATTTCGCGCAGAGACATTCATCCGCCCGATGGTAAGCGGGCCGCTGGCAGCACCTCGGCTGGGGTTTTACGCGATTGATTTGATCCGCGAGGCTGAGGGTGGGTATGCGATGTTGCGCGATCATTGCGCGGCACCGGCGGGGCTGGGCCATGCGATGATGCTGCGCCGGTTGACCGCCGAAATGATGCCGGAAATGCGCGCGGCGGTGACGCTGGCCAGCCCGAACCCGTTGATTGAACGGCTGCGCGAGGATTTGCACGGGTTCGCGGGGGGGCGGCCGATTGCGGTGCTCACCGATGGGGTTGGCGATTTGGCGGATATTCATTTTGTTGCGCGACTGTTGGGCGCATTGGTGCTGCGGCCAGGCGATTTGGCGATTATTGGCGATGAGGTGCAGGTGAAGACGCTGGGCGGCAGCCAGCCCTTGCGCCTGATATTGCGCTGCATGGGCGATGCGGCGATTGATCCGCTCGAGCAAGGCGGGTGGCCGGATCGTGGGATTGCCGGGCTGTTTTCAGCGTTGCGGCGCGACCGGACGGTGATGGTGAATGCGCCGGGGGCTGGGCTTGCGGAGACGCTTGCGGCGTTTTTGCCGGATTCGGCTGATTTGCCGATTTGCGCTGCGACCGATGCGACGGAGGCGGCGGTGCGTTACCGGTTTTTTGCGGTGCGGCTCGCGAGCGGCTGGGAAATATTGCCGGGCGGATTGAAGCTGAGCCACGATGCAGCGGGCGCATTGGTGATGCAGGATATTTGGGTGATTGAATCGGGCGATGCCACCGCACCGCGTGTTGCGCCACCGCGTGCGGCACCGCCAGCGCCTGGCCCGTCGCGCCCGCGCTTGGATTTGCCGAGCCGTATTGCGGAATCATTATTCTGGCTGGGGCGCATGGTCGAGCGGCTGGATCAGGCGCAGCGTTTGCTCAATGTGGCGATGGTGCATTTTGCCGATGTCAGCAGCCTTGCGCATGAGGCGACCGAGCGGGCATTGCTCACTGAATTGTTAGTTGTGGCTAAGCTGCTGCCGCAAGAATGGAGTGGTAGCCTGCGCCCGGCCTCGGCCTTGCGGCGGGCGTTAGCGCGGAATCGGCCTGTTTCGGGGTTATTGCAGGAGGTCACGCGGCTGGTGGCGGCGGCGGCGGAACGGTTCAGCCCGCGCATGTTGCGCAGTGTTGAGGCGGCGTTAGGAACGGCGCGAGAGGCGCTGGCGACCCATGCGGATGACGAGCTTGCTTGGCCGGCCTTGGCTCAGGCTTTGGCGAGTTTCAGTGGCGTGATGGCAGAAGATGCCGCTGGGGGTGGGGCATTTTTGTTTGTTGAAATTGGACGGCGGTTAGAGCGTGGGATCACCATTGCTGATACGCTGGCGCATTTGATTGCGGGTAAGCCGGCACGGCGGGATTTGGGCATCGCGCTCGCTGTGGAATTGGCGGATGCCGGGTTGAGTTATGAGACGGAATATGGCGGGGCGATTGCACCGGATGCGGCCTTGCGGCTTTTGCTCAATGCCGCTGATCATCCGCGCAGCCTCGCGTTTCAGAGCAGGGCGTTGCAGCGTGCTTTTGCGTTGTTAGAGGCGGCAAGCCCTTTTGCGCATGATTTGACCCCGCCGCCGCTGGATCCCGCTTCAACGGCGGCAATGATGATCGGGCAGTTGCACGCGCAAGCCGAGGCGTTGCGGCAACTCTCGAACCAGATGATGCGCGATTTGTTTGCGCCGCGCCCGGCCGGGCATCAGCTTGGCCAATCGAACCAGGATCGGCCACGATGATACGCTACGCGCTGACCCATCGCTCGCGCTATGATTATTCGGCGCCTGCGCATCATGCGCGGCATTTGCTGCATCTTTTGCCGCGCAGCCTGGGCCGTCAGCAGGTTGTGATGGCGGCGCTAGAAATGACGCCGGCGGCCGATCAGCGGATTGAGGAGCAAGATTATTTTGGCAATAGCGTGATTTCGGTTGAATGTTTGGCGGCGCATGAATTTTTCGAGACGGTGTTAGAAGCACACATCCTGATCGAGCCTTGGCCCCAAGCACTCGCTGAGGCGCAGGCCCAAAACCCGATCACATTGATGGCGCTGCGCGCTCAAGCGTTGAGCGATCCAGCGTTGATTGAATTTTTGCAACCAACAGCGCTCACCGAGGCTGATCCTGCGCTGATCCGGTTGGGTGATGAAACACTGATGGGCACCGCCCTGCCGGGGGCGAGCGTTATGGCGCTGATGCAGCGGATTTATGCCGATTTTTCCTACGAACAGGGCGTTACCACGATTGCCACCACCGCAGCGGCGGCATTGGCGCGGCGGGCGGGGGTTTGTCAGGATTATGCGCATGTGATGATCGCTTCGTTGCGCGCGGGCGGTGTGCCGGCGCGCTATGTTTCGGGTTATTTACGCAGTGCGGCTGATCATTTGGTGCCCGATGATAGCCGGGGCGCGGAACAAACCCATGCTTGGGTCTCGGTGTGGCTTGGCCCGGCGCTCGGTTGGCGTGATTTTGATCCGACCAATAATTTAATTGTCGATACCGATCATGTGATCCTGGCGATGGGGCGCGATTATGCGGATATCAGCCCGGTGCGCGGGGTGATTTTGGGCGGGGGCGCGCATACGCCGCATGTGAGTGTGAGCCTCACGCGGATGGATGATGATTACATGCCGCCGGGATAATTCGGCCCGCCCGATCCTTCGGGCGTAACCCAGTTGATGTTCTGGGTAGGGTCTTTGATGTCGCAGGTTTTGCAATGCACGCAGTTTTGCGCATTGATTTGCAAGCGCGGATTTTGCGTATCAGCGCCGATAATTTCATAGACGCCTGCTGGGCAATACCGCGTCTCGGGGCTGCGATATTGTGCCCAGTTCACCGAGATCGCGACATCGGGATTGCGCAGAGTGAGATGCGCGGGTTGGTTTTCCTCGTGATTGGTGTTGGAGATAAAGACCGAGGATAGCCGGTCGAAGGTTAGTTTGCCATCGGGTTTCGGATAGGCGATGGGCGTGCTTTGGGCTGCCGGTTTGAGGGTGGTGTTATCGGCGTGGTTATTCAGCGTCCAGGGCGATTTGCCCCGGGTGATATAGGTTTCGAAGGCGGCATTCATGAGCCCGCCGAACAGGCCGAATTTGGCGAAGCCGGGGCGGATATTGCGCACCGATTCGAGTTCGGGCCAGAGCCAGCTTGCGCGGATTTTGGTCGGGAAGTCTTCGAGCAAATCGGGCTTGGCACCCGCCAGGGCGTCGGCGATGGCTTCGGCGGCGAGCATGCCCGATTTCATCGCGGTATGTGTGCCTTTGATTTTCGGCACATTCAAGAACCCGGCTTCACAGCCGACCAGCACGCCGCCCGGGACGATGAGTTTTGGGATCGACTGGAAGCCGCCTTCATTGAGCGCGCGCGCGCCATAGGAAATGCGTTTGGCCCCTTCGAAAAACGGACGAATTGCGGGGTGGGTTTTGAAGCGCTGCATTTCCTCGAACGGCGAGAAATACGGATTTTCGTAATCAAGCCCGACCACGAAACCGTAGGCCATCAAATTGCCGCCCAGATGATAGAGGAAGGAGCCGCCATAGGTTTTGCGGTCCATTGGCCAGCCGATACTATGCATGACCATGCCGGGGTGATGATTGGCCGCAGGCACCTCCCATAATTCCTTGATGCCGATGCCATAGGTTTGCGGATCGACCCCCTGGTTGAGGCCGTAGGTGGCGATCAGTTGTTTGCCGAGACTGCCGCGGCAGCCTTCGGCGAACACGGTGTAGGTGGCGTGCAATTCCATGCCGCGCTGAAAGAGCTCGGTAGGCTGGCCCTCTTTGCCGATACCCATATCGCCGGTGGCGACGCCGATCACGCGGCCCGCTTCGGTGAGAATTTCGGCGGCGGCGAAGCCGGGATAGATTTCCACGCCCAGCGCCTCGGCCTGCGCGCCGAGAAACCGCACGACATTGCCAAGGCTGACCACGTAATTACCGTGATTATGCATTTGCGGCGGCGTCGGCATTTTGTAGCTGGATTTTTCGGTGAGGAACAAAAACCGATCATCGCCGGCGGGGACGGAAAATTCGATGTCGGTGATATTGGCCTCGGGCAATAATTCGGCGAAGGCGCGCGGCTCTAGCACGCAGCCGGAGAGAATATGCGCGCCGACCTCGCTGGCTTTTTCCACCACGCAGACGCTGATTTCGCTATTGAGCTGTTTCAGCCGAATGGCAGCGGCAAGGCCGGCCGGCCCCGCGCCGACCACCACCACGTCAAACGCCATCGATTCCCGGGGCGTTGTGCGCCAGGCATTATCGCTGGTGTCGGTGGTTGGATCGGTCATAGCGGTGCTCCGTGACTGACTGAATTGGTGGGGCCAAAGCTGATTTAAAGTGATTTTGATGGCGTCGTCGATTGACGTATACGGAAAGGGTGATCGGCTCGTAAAGCCCCTTCGCTATTAGCCCCATTGCATTATTGGTGGCAGGCGAGCCAAATCAGCCGATGGGCGTGGCGGAACGGTCTGCATTGATCAAATTATTGGAACTCCAATCCGATTGGGGCGCCGATGAGGCGTTGCTGGACGCGGCGCAGGATCGGCGCGGGCGAGCGGCAGCGGGCGAGCGTGCGGAACCGGTTTTGGCGCCGCCGCGTGCTGCGGTTGCAGCAACCGGCGGGTCGGTGGATTTGAGCCATATTTATGATCTGGATGCGTTGCGCGCAGCCTTGGCGGCGTTTGAGGGGTGCGCGTTAAAGCGCACGGCCACGCAGCTGGTTTTTGCCGATGGCGCGGCGGCGCCGTTGGTGTTGCTGATCGGCGAAGCGCCGGGCGCGGAGGAGGATCGGGTTGGTCGGCCCTTTGTCGGCCCGGCCGGGCAGCTGCTGGACCGGATGCTCGGGAGCATCGCGCTGGATCGGGGAAATGTACGGATTATCAATGCGGTGCCGTGGCGGCCGCCGGGGAATCGCACACCGTCGGAGGCAGAGATTAATCAGTGTCTGCCGTTCTTATGGCGCCATATTGCGCTGGTGCGCCCGCGCGCAGTGCTGCTGTTGGGGGCCGTCGCGGTGCGGGCGGTGCTGGGACGGCCGATGCCGATTACCAAAATTCGTGGTCAATGGCAGGAGATTATCGTTCCTGATGGCAATGATGCGCTGCCCGTGCTGCCGACCTTTCACCCAGCCTATTTATTGAGGAAACCAGAGGCCAAACGCGAAGCCTGGGCCGATTTGCTGGCGCTGCGGCGCAGAATCGATCTCTAAACGCGGTTTTGCGGCGTTTTGTGCAATGCTGCATCACAAAAAACGCATTCCATCACGATATTGTGATATTAACACCGCCTTAGAACCCATTCTAAAGCGATATTTTGCCTAAATAATAAGAATTGTCTCATACAGAGGGGTTGCTCACCCTGATACTCACCGTGTAGCCATTCAACCCATGCGAGGAGCACTCAAAACGCTCTCCCGCCGACATGTCATCGTCGCGTTGATCGCCATGATGGCATGGTCCGCTACCGCCGGAACTCCATCCGTGGCGCTAGCTGGGCAAAGGGGGTCACCAGATCGGCAGTCCGGGGTTTCGTCCTCCGGCAGCGTTGCCTACGCGATACCACGTTCAACCCCAGCCAATGGGGCTGAAGTGGTGCTTGCGCGGCCGCTCGCGCCCAGCGATGTGGTGCTGTATCGGCGCATTTTTGCCGATCAGCATGCGGGCCGGATGGCGCAGGCCGCCGCGTTGGAATCGCGTTTGCAAAGCCATGTGCTGATGGGTCAGGTCGAGGCGCAGAAATATCTCGGCGCCCATCATGTCTCGACGCCAGCGCAGCTTACCGCTTGGCTCACACGCTATAATGGCCAGCCTGATACCCGCCGAATTCGCGCTTTGCTGGTCAGCCGCCTGCCCCGCGGCGCAGCCCTGCCGCCCGCAGCACTGGTGAGTGATGTGCCAACGCCGCCGCTGGTCGCGAGCGGATCGACCGGTGCGGTGCGGGCGTCCTCGAATGCGCAGGCGATTGAGGCGCGCACCCTATTCGCCCGCGCTGATTATGTCAGCGCCTACCGGATCGCGCATGGGCAGATGGTGGCGACGGGTGAAAATTCCTGGCTGGCGGATTTCGTGGCCGGGCTATCGGCGTGGCAGATGCATAATTTGGCTGGCGCCCTGCCCTGCTTTGTCGCGGCCGCTGAGGCGGCGCACGGCACGAAAGGCGAGCATGCTGCCGGGGCATTCTGGGCGGCGCGCACCGCGTTGCGGCTGCGCCAGCCGACGACCTACCTTTCGTGGCTGAATCGCGCTGCGCAGAGCCGCACGAGCTTTTATGGCATGTTGGCGGGGCGGCTGCTGGGTCAGGGCTTTGACCAGTTTGGCTCGGCGGGCACCCTCTCCGAAGCGGATGTTGAGGCGGTCGACGCGCAGCCGGAGGGCAAGCTTGCCTTCGCCTTGATCCAGGTCGGCCGTGCGCAAGAGGCCGATGCGGCATTACGCGCGCTTTGGCCGTCGGTTCAGCGCAATCCAGCCATGGCGCACGCGATTGCGCGGGTGGCGGGCCGGGCGGGTTTGACCGATGTGGCGATTGCATTCAACGCCAAGGCGCCCAACACGATTTATTCGACGGCACGCCTGCCACTGCCGGGCTTGCAGCCGAGCGGCGGGTTTCAGGTTAATCCCTCGCTCATGTACGCCCTCGCCCGCACCGAATCGGGCTTTAATACCAACGCGGTCTCGCCGGTTGGCGCACGCGGGCTGATGCAGCTGATGCCGGAGACGGCGGGCAGCATGGCGCGGCTGAGTGGTGTGCAGGGTAGTCTCAATGACCCGGCAGTCAGCTTGGCGCTGGGGCAGACTTATTTGCAGTATTTGGGAAATCAGCACTGGGTGGATGGTAATCTGCTTGATGTGCTGGCGAGTTATAATGCGGGCCCCGCGGCCGCGGTTGCGTGGGCGGCACGCTATCGGCATGGCGGCGATCCGCTGATTTTTATGGAATCGATCCCGAACGGCCAGACGCGGCATTTCGTGCGGCAGGTGCTGGCGGAGAGCTGGATTTATGCGCGCGAACTCGGCGTAACACCTGATAGTTTGAACGCGCTCGCCGAGGGGCGTTTTCCGCGCCTGACCCGTTATCAAGGCACCACGCTCGCTTCGCGTTGAGATTTCGCACCCGCCTGTTCCGGCAAATCAGCCATGATGAGCGTAGGTCGTTAACCTGAAATTTGGTTTTATCGGCTAGATCAGCTCGTATGTCGGTTATTGCGCGCCCTGATGATGAGTCCGCCGTTGCGCTCACCCGGTCAGGGATCGAGGCCTATCGGAGCAAAGATTTCGCGCTGGCGGCACGATGCTTTGCTGAGGCGCTGTGTCTGGACCCTGCGGATAACGCCGCACGGATCAACCTCGCCAATGCGCTGTGGTCGTTCGGGGCGCTGGATGATGCGGCCAATATCGCGCAGGCGGCACTGGCGCAGGTGGGGGGCGCGCAAGGCGCAGAATCGCTCGAATTTGAAGCCTGGATGATCAATGGGGCGATCCGGCTGGCGCGGGGCGATGCGTGTGGCGCGGTCAATGCCTATCATGCGGCCACGGCCTGTCGGCCCGGCGCTGCGAGCGGCCATGCTGGTTTGGCCGCTGCCTTGCTAGCGCGGGGCGATGCGGTTGGCGCGGAAGCGCATGCTGATGTGGCTTTGGCGCTCGATCCGGGTTGCCTGCATGCACAAGGCACCAAGGCGGCGAGCCTCGCTGCGCGAGCGGATTTTCGCGGGGCGATTGCCGCCTATGATGCGCTGCTAGCGGCCCAGCCCGGCGATCAAGCGGCTTGGCTCAATCGCGGCGCGGTGAAGCTGGACCTTGATTGGCTGGCCGCGGCGGATCACGACCTCACGATGGCGACGCTGCTGGACCCAACTTGTTTTGCGGCCTGGGTTACACGGGGCTATGCTGCGTGCTTGGCGGGGCGGCTGGATGAGGCGGTCAGCTTTGCCGATCGGGCGCTCAGCCTTGATCCGGATCATCCCCAAGCCCATTGGAATCGGGGCATCGCGTTGCTGCTGAAGGGTGACTATCCGGCGGGGTTTGCGGCCTATGAATGGCGCAAACGCCATCCTGTGCATGGGCGATCATTCACGCCGATGCCCGCACCGATCTGGCAGGGCGAGGCGGGCGCTGGGCAAAGGCTGCTGATTCGCGCCGAGCAGGGCCTGGGCGATACGATCATGTTTGCCCGCTTCATTCCTGAACTTGCCGCGCGCGGGCTGCGCATCACCCTCGCCTGTGCGCCTGCGCTGCATCGGCTGCTGCGCACGCTGCCCGCAACCTTGATTGATCTGGAGGCGGTGGCGGATGGTGGCGGCTTTGAGTATGCCATTGATCAGATGAGTTTGCCGCTCGCGCTTGATTTGACGCCCTTGGCGATTCCGGCCGCTGACGGCTATCTCGCCGCCGATGCGGCGTTGGCCGCAGCGGCGAAGGCTTGGCTGGACAAACGCGCCGTGCCGGGGCGAGCGCGGATCGGCTTTGTGTGGGCGGGGAATCCAACTCATGATAATGATCGGCGGCGCTCCTTGCCGGCGGGCGCCCTCGCGCCGCTGCTGACGGAACGCCGCTTTAGCGCGATTGCGCTACAGCTTGGTGCGCAACGCGGCGCTTATGCGATTCCCGATGCGATGCCGTTGGTGCGGGATTATGCGGATACCGCCGCGATCATCGCGCATCTGGATGCGGTGGTGACGGTTGATACCTCGGTTGCGCATCTCGCCGGTGCGCTTGGCGTGCCGTGCCATATTTTATTGTCATCGGTCTGCGATTGGCGCTGGGGCGTTACCGGCACCGATTCGCCCTGGTATCGCTCGGTGCGGCTGCACCGGCAGGAGCGGCTCGGTGACTGGTCAGCGCCGATCGAATCGGTGGCGGCGGCGCTGGCGTGACGACTAAAAGCGAGTCCGGCTTGCGTCAGTGTGGCTTCTAGGATACAGAACAAAAATGGAACATAGAGCGGGGCCATGGCTTGCCGGGGCACCTTGTCGGTTTTGCGCAAAAAATCTTTGTCACTGCATCTAGTATGCGATTGCGCGACGCGCCCTCTATATGTTGATATAGTCGCTACGACTGAGGAAGGCTGACGAGGCAATGAACGCAATTTCGAAATCCGCAACCGCCGAACTTTCGGCTGAGCCGTCGATGCTCGACGATACTGTGCAAATGCATGGGCGATTCCAGGTTCGAGTCGATCGGTCACGCGATTCGCTGTTGACCGAATTTGGTCGTGCGACGCTTGATGATCGCTATTTGCTGCCGGGCGAAGGCTATCAAGATTTGTTTGCCCGGGTTGCATCCTATTACGGCGATGATGCTGCTCATGCGCAGCGGCTGTATGATTATATTAGCCGCCTGTGGTTCATGCCGGCGACGCCGGTACTGTCGAATGGCGGCACCACCCGTGGGTTGCCGATTTCGTGCTTTTTGAACGAAGCGTCGGACAGTCTTGAGGGCATTGTTGATCTTTGGAATGAGAATGTGTGGCTGGCCTCGAAGGGCGGCGGCATTGGGTCTTACTGGGGCAATTTGCGCTCGATTGGCGAGAAAGTTGGTCAAAACGGCAAGACCTCTGGGGTTGTGCCATTCATTCGGGTGATGGACAGCCTGACTTTGGCGATTTCCCAAGGCTCGCTGCGGCGCGGTTCGGCGGCGGTGTATTTGCCGATTTCGCATCCCGAAGTCGAAGAATTCATCGAGATTCGTCGCCCGACCGGGGGCGATCCGAACCGCAAGGCGCTGAATTTGCATCATGGTATTCTGGTGTCGGATGCGTTTATGCGCGCGGTTGAGGCGGATGAAACCTGGTCGCTCACCTCGCCCAAAGATGGCGCGCATGTGCGCAATGTTTCTGCGCGCTCGCTCTGGATTCGGATTTTGACCGCACGGATTGAGACCGGTGAGCCGTATTTGGTGTTCTCCGATCATGTGAATAATGCCCGCCCGGAGCATCACAAGCTTGCCGGTCTTGAGGTGAAAACCTCGAATCTCTGCTCGGAAATTACGCTCCCCACCGGGCTTGATCAGCACGGCCAGCAGCGCACGGCGGTATGCTGCCTTTCCTCGATCAATTTAGAAACTTGGCTGGAATGGCACGATAATCCGCAATTTATCGAGGATTTGATGCGGTTCCTTGATAATGTGTTGCAAGATTTCATTGATCGGGCGCCTGATAGTATGGGGCGGGCGAAATATGCGGCGATGCGCGAGCGCTCGGTTGGGCTTGGGGTGATGGGATTTCACTCGTTTTTGCAGGCGCTAAATATTCCGTTTGAAAGTGCGATGGCGAAGGCTTGGAATTTGCGCATTTTCAAACATATCCGTGTGGGTGCCGATGCGGCCTCGCGCAAGCTTGCCGAGGAGCGTGGCCCCTGCCCCGATGCCGCTGATTATGGGGTGATGGAGCGGTTTTCCAACAAAATTGCGATTGCGCCGACGGCGTCGATCTCGATTATTGCGGGCAATTCCAGCCCTGGGATCGAGCCGATTGCGGCCAATGTGTTTTTGCAAAAGACGCTCTCGGGCAGTTTTTCGGTGCGCAACCGGCATTTGCAGCAATTGCTGGCGGCCAAGGGGCGCGACGATGATGAGACTTGGTCGAACATCACAGTGACCAAGGGCTCGGTACAGCATCTTGATTTTTTCACCGATGATGAGAAGGCCGTGTTCAAAACCGCGTTTGAGCTTGACCAGCGTTGGGTGATTGAGCATGCGGCTGATCGCACACCTTATATTTGCCAGAGCCAATCGGTGAATGTGTTTCTGCCCGCGAATGTGCATAAGCGGGACCTGCATCAAATCCATTATCAGGCGTGGAAGCGTGGGGTAAAATCGCTCTATTATTGCCGGTCGCTGTCGATCCAGCGTGCAGATACGGTGAGCGAAAAAGTGGCGCGGGTGAATGATATTAATATCGTTGCTGATATTCCAGCACCGCTGGCAGCGGTGCCGGTGAGTTCGACCAATTATGAGGAATGTCTGGCCTGTCAGTGACGCGCTTGGTGACCGGTGATCAAATGCAGGGTCGCCGGTAGCCGCACGCCCGGCGCGGTGATCGGCGCCAGGGCTTGCGCGAAAGCAGCGCACAATTCCGCGCGCATGGCCGGGTCAGCGGCTTTTTCGTCGAGCAGGGCGCCGGACGGGCCGATTTTTGTCGCGATGTCCGCTTCGCGGTCCAGTGATTCGCCTTGCAGGTGAAATTCGATTGGCTGCACGGCAACCATGGCGAATCCCGCCTCGGTGAGCAGTGCCGTAACATACTCCGCGTCATCGAAAGCAAGCGGTCCGGGGG
>VFSW01008146.1_pt1 | contig 15102 bp, 15 predicted proteins | sample 5358111 | NCBI WGS metagenome assembly VFSW01 (sample SAMN11554181, study PRJNA540505) | mine drainage metagenome | isolation source: sediment from site ElyBrook_90M | place: USA: Ely Copper Mine, Vershire, VT | collected 2017
GTGATTACTGTCAATGAAGTCGAGTGCCACAAGAGAATAGTTGCTCAACGCGGGCAATTCTCCTGGCGGAAAATATCCCAGAGGAGCCAGAGGAATCCGTACCTGCGTGCGCACCGCGCTAACATCAGCGAGCGCGGAAGAAACTGCATAAGTCTGTGCCGTAGCTCTTCTCGACATCAGGCCAATCAGCAAAACAACAGCAGCACATCCGCGATATACAAATTTCATCCCAGTTAGTGTACGACCATAGCGCATACGATACATTGGATGTGAAAGGAAGGACGCATGAATTTTCGCTCCAATAAGATCCCAACCCTATCTTCCCTCTTACTTTCTGCACTGCTCTGTGCTGTATGCCTCCTGCCAGCCTGCGCTGTGGGTCAGACTAGTGCCAGCGGCCATGCCTCCAGTCCCGCTGTCAGCCATCTTGTGACGCAAGAATTTTCGCCCATTCCAGGATTTGACCACAGCATTCTGGATGTCTCCGCCGAACCCTGCACCGATTTCTATCAATACGCCTGCGGAAACTTCGCAAAGAAATATACGATCCCTAGTGACCTGCCCATCTACGATCAATTTGAAAACTTGCAGGAGTACACACGAGAACTGCTGCACGTCATTCTGGAGCAAGCGGCGCAACCTAAAGTTACACGCTCAGCCAATGAGCAAAAAATTGGCGATTACTACGCCAGTTGCATGGACACCGACGCCATTAACGAAGCGGGGCTGAATCCTCTACAAGCGGAACTGGATCGCATCGACGCGCTGCACAACAAGAGTGAACTCTCCGCGCTTGTCGCACACGATAAAATTCTTGGCGTCAATGCTTTCTTTTCAATCTCCTCGCAGCAAGATTTTCAAGACGCCACCAAAGAAATTGCCACCATCAATCAGGATGGCCTTGGATTGCCAGAAAAAGATTATTACCTCCGCACCGATCCAAAGAGCGTGCAGCTTCAGCAGGAATACGTGCAACATGTGGCGAACCTGCTCCACCTGTCTGGAGAACCCGCTGATCAATCTCTGAAGGATGCCCAGGCCATTATGGTGATGGAAACCGCAATGGCAAAGGCTTCGATGGGCAATGTGGAGCGCCGCGATCCGCTTAAGGTCTACCACATCGAAACCCTTGTTGCCTTCTCGGCACGCGCACCGATCTTCCACTGGTCAGAAATTTTTCAGAATATAAACACACCCAAGTTGAATACCCTGAACGTTGCCAGCCCGGATTACTTTACGGCTCTCAATCGGATCGTGCAGCAAACGGATATTGATGTCATTCAGAAATACCTGCGCATACACTTGCTGGATTCATTTTCTTCGCGCCTGCCTGAAGCCTTCGACCAGGAGACATTTGACTTCTACGGTCGCAAGCTCTCTGGAATTCCGCAGCAGCGTGTTCGCTGGAAGCGCTGCGTAGCCGCAACGGATAGCGCGCTCGGCGAGGCGCTGGGACAGGTCTATGTAAAAAAGTATTTTGCTGGCGACAGCAAGCAGATGACGCTGGATATGGTGAAAGCCATCGAGACTGCAATGGGGCAGGATTTAAGCTCACTGGACTGGATGAGCGCAGCGACGAAAACTAAGGCAAAAGAAAAGCTCAACCTTATCACCAACAAAATCGGCTATCCAAATTCGTGGCGAGATTATTCTAGTCTGACAATTATTCGCACTGACGCGCTGGGCAATTCGATGCGCGCGCGCCAGTTTGAATTTGCGCGCCAGATTCGCAAAATCAACAAGCCTGTCGATAAGAACGAGTGGGAGATGACTCCACCCACCATCAATGCCTACTACGATCCCAGCATGAACAACATTAACTTCCCTGCTGGAATCTTGCAGTCGCCATTCTATGACCGCAGCGCGCCGCAGGTAGTCAATGATGGTCATATTGGAGCCGTCGTTGGGCACGAACTCACCCATGGATTTGACGATCAGGGCAGCCAGTTCGACGGACATGGCAATCTGAAAAATTGGTGGACACCTGAAGACAAAAAGAACTTCGATCAGCGTACCGCCTGCATCGTCAACGAGTACAGCAGCTTTGTTGCCGTGGGCACCCTACACGTCAACGGCAAGCTGACGTTAGGAGAAAATACCGCCGACAACGGAGGCCTACGTCTGGCCTACATGGCGATGGAAGCCTACGCGCAGAATAATCATATCGACATCGCAAAAAAAATGGGGGACTACACGCCGGAACAAAAATTCTTTATTGGCTATGCACAGAACTGGTGTTCGAACGCGCGGCCAGAATTCCTTCGACTCCGCACCCAGACGGATGCACATTCTCCAGAACGTTTTCGCGTCAATGGAGTTGTACAGAACATGCCGGAGTTTGCCCATGCCTTCCAGTGCAAGGCGGGTCAGCCGATGGCGCCAGTACACCGTTGTCGCGTCTGGTAAATTACGCCCGCGCGGCCTGTCCCACGGCGGCCAGATCGATTACCATCTGCTCCAGCACCAGACGCTTGTCAATTGGCGACGAGCGCAGATCACGATCAGCGCGGGCTACACGCTCGATCATGCGCATCAGGTCGCGGCGGCTCGCATAGCGCCGCGCTTGGCGGATCAGATCGTCCACCGCAACCGGGGCCACGCGAAAGCCCGGCCACAGCGCCTGCCAGATGGCGCGTGAATCGCGCACATTTTTTTCAAGAACCACCAGCATCTGGCGAAAGGTTCGCGCCAGCATGTATAGATGCCCAATCGCTGCATCTTCGCCGCCATCGCTGGCATTCAACAGCCCTTGCAGCAACCGCAGCGCGCGTGCCTTGTCATGCGCGGAGATGGCATCGGTCAGTTCATATAACGAGCGCTGCCGCGCGGAGGCAACCATGGCCTCCACATCCGCCAGCGTAATCATGTCGCGCCCACTCACGTAGAGCAACAGCTTTTCCACCTCGCTGGCAATGGCCATCATATCGCCGTGTAGCGCATCCACCAGACCTCGTGCGGCATCGGCTTCGCAGCGCACACCGGCTTGTGCCGCTGTCTCCACCACCCAGCGCATGGCATCCGTCTCGCTTGCCTCGGCCAACTCCACCATGCCGCAAGCCTCGCCCAGTGTCTCGCGAATCTTCTCGTACTGTTCCTTGTCCTGCATCTCCATGCGCCGGATGTCGGCAGGGATGTGGAGATGATCCGCAACAAAAATTAGCAGCGCCTGTGGATTGGCTGCACGAAAGTAGTTGTCGAGTGCGGCGAACTCCTCTTTTTTGGAGCCACGCTGATAGAGAGCGCGCACATTCCGCACAAAGATCACCTGAAAGGGCGCCATCAGCGAGGGCGTACAGGCGCGATCCAACGCGTCGAAGATAGTCTGCTCGCCCAGCACAATTTCAGAAACGCAAAAATCTCGCAGCGCCGGATCAATGAAAGCATCCAGAACACCTTGGCGACATTGCTGCTGAAAAAATACTGCATCCCCAAGAAAAATGTAGCCAGAACGACGAGCCTCGCCGCGAAGCTCTGCAAGAAAGCGCCGCACTGCCGCAAAGCTGCCGCCGAGTGGTGCCTGTGTCGATGTTCCGCTCTGCATCGTGCTCCCCATTACAAGGAATCCAGCATATCGCTCACCAGAGCCTGCGCAAAGTCATGCGCCAGCCGATATACCGCTGGCGTGTCCTCCTGAATAAAGCTGGTCAGGTCTGCGGTAGATTGATACTGCTGCCGAAAAACGTAATTGGAATTCTGATACAGCACCTTGCCATCGCGATCCGTCAGCACCACCTTAATCGTTACCGCAATCAGGTAGCTGGAGGATTGGCCGGTCTGTGGATTGTAGGTCAGCGGCGTGTAGACCTCGTTCAAAATCGTTCCGCGCAGCGTGGCATCCGCCGCACTGATACCTTCTTTTCCCGGATGATCGCTGGAAAGAATTCGATCCCGCGTCCGGCTGCTCAGCTCCTGCACCACGGCCTTGGTCAGTGCAACTTCCGTGTGATAATTTTCAACTTTAGTCTGGAAGATGGGGACAGCAATCGTGGTCACATCCGGCGGCAGATGTGAGGCCGCGCCTGCGGTGTGATACCCACAGCCCGACATGCAAAGCGAAACCACGCATAAAAAAACAGAAGTCCAACGCATCGTTTGTTGCCCTGCCTCGATTGCTGCTTTGCCGATACTGTATATCCCGGACATTGCTATCCGATTGCTACATAAAGTATCCACGAAATTTTGAATGGTAGTGAGGTTTTCTGGACGTTCTGGAAGTTTCTGAATATTGGATTGGTAGCGCTAACGGGAATCGAACCCGTGTTTTAAGATTGAGAATCTCACGATAGCGCCACAGCCACTCCTTCTACTATACGAAACCGAGCGCACAGAAACAACATGCCCCACGCCACGACAGCCTTGCAAAATTCTGTTTAGTATTGGAACCAGCCATGCCGACGGACGCACTGACCTCCCCAGACCCATCTTCCAGAAGCCGTGTGCGCTGGGTGGTCTGCGCCATGTTGTTCTTCGCCACATCGAAGAATTATCTGGATCGTCAGGTGCTGGGCATACTGGCCGACACACTGCAACAGCAATTTCACTGGACGGAATCGCAGTACGGCTACATCATCAGCAGCTTTCAACTGGCCTACGCCATCGGATTGACCTTTGCCGGGCCGCTGATTGATCGCGTCGGAACCCGCATCGGCTATGCCGTGATGGTCGCGGCCTGGAGCCTGGCCTCGGCTGCCCACGCGCTAGTGCATTCCATCCTTGGATTTGGCATTGCACGCTTTTTTCTTGGTCTTGGCGAGGCGGGAAACTTTCCCGCAGCCATCAAAACCACGGCAGAGTGGTTTCCGCCTTCCGAACGATCCTTTGCCACGGGAATCTTTAATGCAGGCGCGAATGTGGGTGCGATTCTGGCGCCACTCTGCGTGCCCTGGATCACGCTGCGTTACGGCTGGCGCGCAGCATTTTTATTTGTCGGCGGATTAGGAATCATCTGGCTAGCCTGGTGGTGGGCCTACTATCAGCCGCCAGAAAAACATCCAGACATTTCGCCAGCGGAGTTTGCCTACATTCGCGCCGGACAGTCGGAAGCTCTCGAATCGGAGCGCATCGGCTGGTGGCCCTTGCTGCACTATCGCCAGAGCTGGGCCTTCATTCTGGCCAAAACGCTCACCGATCCCGTCTGGTGGTTTTATCTCTTCTGGCTACCAAAATTTCTTGATCAAAAATATCATCTGGGCCTCAGCCATCTGGGTCTGCCGCTGATCGTGATCTACATCATCTCCGATCTGGGCAGCGTGGGCGGTGGATGGCTACCGAAGTGGTTTCTGCGTCATGGAGCCAGCATCGTCCGGGCACGCAAAGCCACGCTACTGCTCTGCGCTTTGGGCGCGCTGCCGGTTCTGCTCATCAGCTATCTCCAGCATGCCTGGATGGTCATCGGCATTCTGGGGCTGGCGACGGCGGCGCATCAGGGATGGTCGGCCAACATCTACACCACGGCCTCCGACATGTTTCCGCGCGGCACGGTGGGCACGGTGGTCAGCATCGGAACACTGTTTTCTTCGCTGAGCGCCATCGGCTTTTCCATTCTGGCCGGATGGGTACTCCAGTGGACGCATAGCTACACGCCTCTATTTACGATTGCGGCCTTCTCCTATCTATCGGCTATGCTGAGTATGCAGTGGCTTGCGCCGCAACAACAGCGCATCGCACAAAGAATGGAACCGCAGACATAGCAACATGGAAAAGAAAGAGCAACCGACAATGAGTCAACCAAAGAAATTAGCGCTTCGTCCCCAAGAAGAGTGCCGCTGGGATCTGGTCAGTCTGGGTGAGGTAATGCTGCGCCTCGATCCCGGCGAGGAGCGCATCGCCACGGCACGCAGCTTTCGCGTCTGGGAGGGCGGCGGTGAGTACAACGTGGCTCGCGGCCTCAGGCGTTGCTTTGGCATGAAGACGGCCATCGTCACCGCGCTGGCGGACAATCCCGTTGGCCGCCTGATTGAAGACCTGATGCTGCAAGGTGGCGTTGATCTCTCGCATCTTATTTGGGCACCGTATGACGGCGTTGGTCGCGCTGCGCGTAATGGATTGAATTTTACCGAGCGTGGATTTGGCGTGCGGGCCGCGCTGGGCTGCTCGGATCGCGGCCATACGGCCATCGCGCAAGTAAAACCCGGCCAGATTGACTGGGACACCATCTTTGGCAAAGAAGGCGCGCGCTGGCTGCATACCGGCGGCATTTTCTGCGCGCTTTCCGAATCCACGCCAGAGGTTGCGCGCGAGGCCATGCAGGCAGCGCGCAAACATGGCGTCATCGTCTCCTATGATCTGAACTATCGTGACTCGCTGTGGAAGGCCATTGGCGGGCAGAAACGCGCCACGGAAGTCAACCGCGAACTGGCGCAATATGTTGACGTGATGTTGGGAAATGAAGAGGACTTTACCGCCGCGCTGGGATTCAAGGTTGAAGGTGTCGATGAAAACTTATCGCATCTCAGCACGGTCAGCTTTCGCAAGATGATCGAGCAGGCTATCACGGCGTATCCGAATTTCAAGGTCGTTGCCACCACGCTGCGCAATGCAAAGTCGGCCACCATCAACGACTGGGGCGCCATCTGCTACGCCAACGGCGCATTCCACGAAGCGCGCCCGATGCCGGATTTAGAAATCTTTGATCGCGTTGGCGGCGGAGATTCCTTTGCGTCGGGGTTGATCTATGGATTCCTGACTGGACGCGATCCGCAATATGCTGTGGACTGCGGCTGCGCGCATGGCGCGTTGGCCATGACCACGCCGGGCGATACAACGATGGCGACGCTGAACGAGGTCGAGCGCCTGATGCAAGGCTCCTCGGCACGCGTGGTGCGATAAAAAAATTCAGAAAAGGAATTTTATGATGAAAAAAGCAGACATCCTCGCGCGTATTCAGCAGATTGGCATTGTGCCGGTGTTGCGAGCCTCCTCCGCCAAAGAAGCGCTGGAGATTGCCAAGGCCATTGAAGCTGGCGGCGTGCCGATTCTCGAAGTCACGCTGACGGTTCCGGGCGCGATTCACGTCATTGAGCAGCTGGTACAGCACAGCGGCAACCGCCTGCTCGTCGGCGCAGGCACCGTGCTCGATGCCGAAACGGCCCGCGCCTGCATACTTGCCGGAGCGCAATTCATTGTCAGCCCTGCGCTGGATCTGCCCACCATCGCGCTCTGCCGCAAATACAGCGTACCCGTGCTACCCGGCGCTCTAACACCCACGGAAATCGTTGCGGCATGGCAGGCTGGCGCCGATGCGGTCAAAGTCTTCCCTTGCAGCGCAGTTGGCGGAGCGAAATATCTGAAGGCCGTGAAGGCTCCTTTGCCGCAGATTGATCTAATTCCTACCGGTGGAGTTTCACTGGCGACGGCAGCAGAATTTCTCGAAGCTGGTGCCTTTGCTCTGGGTGTGGGCGGAGATTTAGTCAACAATCAGGCCATCGCCGACGGCCATCCAGAGATCATCACAGAAAATGCGCGCAAGTATATGGCTATTGTGCAACAGGCGCGTGCGCGATAACTCGCGCGCACGCATATTTTCCGAAAGCCCACTTTACCAGTTGTACATCGTTCCATCCAGCTTGCGGTTCACCGGCAAATACGCGCGCTCGTAGGGATACGTTGCGCCAAGTTTTTCGTCATACTCCACGCCAAGGCCTGGGCCATCACCGGGATGCATGTAGCCTTTGTTGAAGCTATAGGTATGCGGGAAGACGGCATCCGTCTCCGGCGTGTGCCGCATATATTCCTGAATACCAAAATTGTTAATTGCGATGTCAAAGTGCAAGGCCGCAGCCAGCGACACCGGCGAAAGGTCGGTCGCGCCGTGGCAGCCTGTCTGCACATGGTAGAGCGCAGCCAGATCCGCAACCTTGCGCAGATGCGTGAATCCTCCGCTATGCACCAGCGTCATGCGAATGTAATCAATCCACTGGTTGGTGATGAGCTGCTGCGCATCCCAGATGGTGTTGAAGACCTCGCCCACAGCAATCGGCGTGGTCGTGTGCTGGCGAATAATTTTAAAGCCTTCCTGCAACTCAGCCGGAACGGGATCCTCCAGCCAGAAGAGATGAAAAGGCTCTAGTGCCTTGCCCAGCCTTCCAGCCTCAATGGGTGTCAGGCGGTGGTGCGCGTCGTGCAGCAGATGCAGATCACTGCCAAACTGCACGCGCAGCTTCTCAAATAATTTTGGAACATGGTTCAGATATTTTTCCGTCGACCAGAGATTTTCCGGCGGTAGACCTTTCTCCGCTGGCTCGTAGAACAATCTGTCCTTGGAAACTCCGTAGGTCGAAGGCAGCCCAGGAATGCCAGCCTGCGCGCGCACGGCCAGATATCCCATCTCCATATAGCGCGCAACTTCTTCCGCAGTCTGCTCAATATCCTTGCCATTGGCGTGCCCGTAAACCATTACGCCATTGCGACTTTTTCCGCCGAGCAGGTTATAAACCGGCGTGTTGAGCGCCTTGCCTTTGATGTCCCACAGCGCCATATCCACGGCAGCAATGGCCGACATGGTGACAGGCCCACGCCTCCAATACGCGCCACGATAAAAATACTGCCAGATATCTTCCGTTTGAAAAGGATCGCGCCCGATCAGACAGGGCACCACATGGTCGTTCAGGTAGCTGACCACGGCCAGTTCGCGACCATTGAGAGTTCCATCACCCAGACCGTAAATGCCTTCATCGGTCTCAATCTTCAGCGTGACAAAATTTCTACCCGGCGAGGTGACGAGTACCTTGGCGCTTTGAATTTTCATGCGTGCGATCCGTTCAGATTCCTAGCTTCTTGACTTCGTCGTTGTAATACTTGCGATACAGAATGTCCCACTCCTGGCTGCCTTCGGGGATATCCCGTTTATGCGACTGCACCTTCAGGCGCGCCGCCGTGTCGATTCGCATCTCTTCTGCCAGCAGTTTTTCCAGGATGTCGCGTGCCTTCTGGCGAATGGTGTTGCGATCTTCCAGAAAATCGCATTCATTCACTTCAGCCAGCGTATCGGCCACCACATGGGCGAGTTTGTTTACTTTGTCGCGCGAAATTCTCACAGGACTGCCTTGTACTTTCGGGCCAATTCCATCTTGACCTTTTTGAACATCTCGGGGTAGCTGGCTCCGCTGCGGCGCATATCTTCCTGGTATGCTTCCAGAATCACGCGCACTTCATCGTTGATGCGATCTTCCAGCATCAGCTCGTCTAAAATCCCAGCCTGCACGCGCTCATGCAGTACGGTGGGCTTGTCCGAGCGAATCAACTTCGCATCGATCAGACCTCGTACCGTCTGACGCGCCAAGTATCCTACATAGTCTTTGGATAAAATCATGGTTCCTTTCGGAATATAGCATAGACGGCGATCATCTCTGACTGTCTACGCGGACTTACGCGGCTTGTGCGCGCACGATGCTGTGTTGACGCAGGCCTCTTCGAGCACCAAGCGCTGCACGGGATGGCCTTCGACCAGGTGGGATTGCACAATTTCTGCGACATCTTCGGCCCCAACGCTGCCATACCAAATGCCTTCGGGATAGACGACCACTGTCGGCCCATGCTCGCATTGATCCAGGCAGCCGGCCTTGTTCACGCGCACGGTAGCCTTCAATCCGGCTGCTACCGTGGCCTGTTGCAGCAGCTTGTGCAGCTCCGCTTTCCCTTCTGGATTGCAGCAGCCGCGCGCGTTTCCTGGTTCTCTGGTGTTGGTGCAGACAAATACATGCCGTTCAAACTTTGCCACTTTTTCGCTCCCTGAAAAAATCTCACTACTCCTATCCTAAAGCAGTCTGCGAGAATACAAATTGAGATGAATGAATTCGACAATTTAACGCTTTTGAAGGACGACATGATCGCCTTCATCGAAGGTCACGGCATTCGCCACTTCCCTGCACTCATTCCCGAGGACGCGCCTCGCGTCTGGTGGAAGGATCCCACCAACCTGGATAGCTGGAAGGACTTCGTCGATATGGCGAAAACCGTCAACGCCCCAGTCATTATGATTGGCGAAGATCAACTGGATACAGCTACGCTGGAAATGCTGCTCGAAGAGTTGCAAGAACTGACCGACCAGAATGAGGTGGTCGCCGATATCGACGGCGCGCACCAGCTATTGCAACACGTCGGAAAGATCGGCCACATCGAATTGGCCTTCGCGCATCAGGGATTTCTCTTCGTCCATGAAACGATTACCAAGTGGTATGGACAGTATCGCCATCTGGTGGAAGCCATCGACTTCATGCAGGATGCCTTTGATCCTGATTCTTCCGCAGACGAGGAAGAGCTAGGATGAGCCATCCCATTGCGGTGCAGGTTCCTGCGGCTGAAACCGTGATGGCGACGGCAGCAACCTGGTCAATCCGCGCCCCCGACGCTGCGGCAGAGACGCTGGCGCGAACCGCATTGCTGCCGCGGGTCATGGCCGAGTTGCTTGCCGCTCGTGGCGTTTACACCCCTGAACAGGCCGAGGTGTTTCTCTCTCCAAGTCTGGACGATCTGCACGATCCCTACGCCATGCTTGGCATGGATGCCGCTGTCCGGCGCATCCAGCAGGCTATCGTGCAGCGGCAAAGCATTTTGATTTACGGCGACTACGACGTGGATGGCACCCTCGCCGTAGTCCTGCTCAAGACCGCTATTGAAGCCCTCGGCGGCCAATGTCGCTTCCACGTTCCGCACCGCCTGCGTGATGGCTACGGCATGCAGGCTGCTGCCCTGACGCAGGCCGCTACAGATGGCGTGCAGTTGGTCATTAGCGTCGATAATGGCATCCGCGATTTCGCCGCTGCCCAGACTGCGCTGCAACTTGGCATTGACCTGATCGTCACGGATCATCACCTGCCCGATCCAGCGCTGGGCATTCCCCCGGCCCTGGTTGTGCTCAATCCCAACCAGCCTGGCTGCGCCTATCCCTGCAAATTCCTTTGCGGCGCAGGGGTGGCCTTTAAGCTGGCGCAGGCTTTGCTGGAGGCGCAGGATCGAGAGCGCGCGCGGACTAAACTGCTGCCATCGTTTTTGAAATTGTTGGCGCTGGCTACCGTCGCAGATGCTGTCCCGCTACTCGGCGAAAATCGCACCGTCACTGCGTTAGGGGTGCAGCAATTAGCCAATCCAGTCCATCCCGGATTGTGCGCCCTGCTGGAACTTGCCGAAATTGATACCAGCCGGCCGCTCAACGCGCGCGACATCGCCTTCCGCATCGCGCCTCGCCTCAACGCTGCTGGACGCATGGAGGTCGCCAGCGATGTCGTCGATCTCTTCACCACCCTCGATCCGGCGCGCGCCCGCGCGCTGGCCGAAAAGCTGCACCGCCTGAACACCGAGCGCCGCAATACTGAACAGTTGGCCCTCCTGGAAATTGAGCAGCGTTTACTCGACGATGCCTCGCTGTCCAAAGCAAGCCTGCTGCTCCTGGATGGAGAAGGCTGGCATCGCGGCGTGATCGGTATTCTTGCCTCGCGCGTGGTCGATCGTATCGGCAAGCCAGCGCTGGTGCTGACGCACGAACAGGGTGAGGCCTATGGCTCCGGTCGGTCTATTCCGACCTTTCATTTGCTCGAAGCCATCTCGACGTGCAGGGATCTGTTTACCCGCTTCGGCGGCCACGCCCACGCTGTCGGGTTTACGCTACCTTCTGACCGCGTGCCAGAGCTACGCGCACGGCTGGAGGCTTATGCCGTCGCACAGAAAATAACAACCAACCAGCCCAGTGAAGTTTTCTGTGAAATGGAACTGCCGCTTGACCAGCTAACACCTACCCTGGCCACTTGGATTGAGCGACTGGCTCCTTTTGGCATGGAAAATCCTGAGCCTATCTTCTTGGCCCGTCGGGTTCGCATCAGCGCTCCGCCACGCGTCATGAAGGAGGTACATCTGCGCCTGCGTCTGGCCCAGGGAGTGAAAGGCCAGGAGTACACAGCCCTGGCCTGGAACTGGGCCGAGCGTCTGGCTGCCCTGTCACTGGAAGAAGATTCCCTGATCGACATCGCCTACAAGCTGCGCCCAGCCAGTAGTTTTCGTGGCACTCGTCAGGAACTGGAAATCGAAATCCTTGGCCTGCGCCCAGCTGCGGAGATGGAATAAACCCGCAACACCTGCGCCTTCAATTCTTCGGCGCAGTCGTCCTCGGCGTTAGAATTTCATCCAGCAAATCGGGCGTACTGCTCACGCGCTGGAGCGCCGGATAGCGCTCGCCGCCGTGATAGTCGATGTTCACCACACGGAAATATCCTGTGTTCTCGACAATCAACTGCATCGGGGATTTGCTACCTTTGGAGTCGCGAATTGCCTCGTGCAGTCGGTCATCCGTGAAAGCGCGGCTGTTCACGGCGACAATCTTCATCCCCGGCCCCAGCCCGGCTTTGTACGCCACGGAATCCATCAGCACGTCGCGTAGAACGCCCTTATGATTCACCAACAGCCCCAGCGAGTACCAGGAGTTGACACCATGCAGCGTCTCGCTGGCTCGCATCATGGAATTGGGCGTGTCGGTCAGCACCAGTTGATAGCCGCCCTGCTCGATGCCCCCCATGGGCGCGTGCGGAATTTTTCGATCCAGCCGTTCGTGCAGAAAATCAGCCCAGTCATAGGGCTGCACAGCATTCAGATTGCTGACAATATCGTCAAAGGTATACGGCACAACCTTGGGCGCAGTATTACCGCCCAGTCCATGAAAGCGCGCGCAGAAATCGTCAATCGACTTCTTGTCGTGGCTCTGCTTGCGAATCACAGTGTCTACATCCAGCCAGAGCATTTGTCCTTCGGGATAAAAATCCACGCTGCGCCGCCAGTTGTCCCACTGATCACTGGTCTCGTACAGAATCTGCGCCGCAGTCGCCGTATCCTGCAAGTTGCGCCAGGCGCGGCCCGGACGCGCATTCAGCATAGCCGCCGTATCGGCCAGTTCCTCGTGATATTCCTGCTCCGTCCAGATGCCGCTGCGTGTGGCCAGCACGCCGCCCAGATACTCCGTCAACCCTTCATAGACCCACAGCAGGTCGCCGCGCATCGGCGTCTGGTAATCCGGCGAGAGCAGCCCTTCGGGACGGCGATATTTTCCGTTCCACGAGTGGGTATACTCATGCGGCAGCAGATCGCCTTCGAGCAGCAATAAATCCGGCTGCAAAAAAGTCTTTTCGCGCACGCGGTCGTCGCTGGATTGGTGATGCTCCAACCCAAAATGCGCCACCTGATCGCTGAGCGTCACCAAAAAGTGGTAGCTGGTGTAGTGACGCGAGGCATAGAGCGCGCCCGCTTCGCGCACCAGATTGTTGAAGGCCGTCACCGTCTCCGGTCGAAGCGCCAAATCCTCTGGCCCATCCGCAGCCAGGTCGAGATAGTGCTTTGGCGTTACCTCTGGAGCCAGAGGAATTTCCTTAAAGTACCGGCCGCTCAGCAAGGGAGAGTCAATCAATTGCTCCAGCGACACGGTGGCAAAGTGCGTGGTATTTCCCTCGTGACCGGTCGGCGTGAGCGCGGTTCCAAACTGCCAGCCATCTGGCAGCGTGACGGAGGCCGTTACAGGTATATCCGCAGCAATCTTGCCCTGCGGGTAGAGCATCACTTCATTCCAGCTAATCATCGCCAGATTATCGCTGGTTGAAGCTCCCGCAGAAAAGCCGGTCGCCGCCGCCGTCGCCAGAAAATCATCGCGCACGTCGAGCACCGTGACCCCAGCAGGTACATGGAGGCGAATGGCAAACATGTTGAGACTGTCGCGCACCCAGGTCAGCGTTTGCCCATTGGCCTGAATCACCAGACCAGCCAGATTGTCGATCGGGCCACTCGGTTCATGCTCGCCCGGAATCCACTTGGGATAAAGCAGCGTCACGTCGCCGGGCTGCACCGGGATGGTCAGATGCGCGTGCAGCATCTTGCGCGGCGCATCGGTCGCGTCCACCGTAACAGTAATTGGCGTAGCCGTAATAGACGTAGCTGCGCTAGGGGCTGCCGAAACAGGCTGGCCCGTTTGCGCGTGGCTGGCGGTGACAGCAAGAATCGAGACGAGACAGGCGAGTAGCGAGGATTTCCGACGCATATTCCTCCGAAGAATTGGAGCAATGGAATAACAGACCAGTGTAATGCAGGGAGGGTATTTTGAATTCACCCACTACGCCCAACCGCGCTTCAAAGTCTCCACCCTCGCTCGCGTGTTAGCATGTGTTCAGGTGTATACAATGTCTACAACGCTCTCCATTCGCCTGGATTCTGCAGTCAAAGCAAAGCTGGAGGCCCTGGCCAAGTCCTCCCGGCGCTCCAAGTCATTTCTGGCGGCAGAAGCGATTGCCTCCTACGTGGAAGCCGAAGCCTGGCAGCTTGCAGAAATTCACGCGGGAATCAAGGAATTGGATGCGGGCAAGGGTGTTGAGCACGTAAAGGTCAGCCAGTGGCTGCAATCCTGGGGGAAGAAGAATGAGCGCAAGCCTCCACGATGAATATCCTCTGGTCGCCCAACGCCATGCAACATCTGATTGCAGTCCGCGCCCATATTTCCGAAGACAGTCCCAACGCGGCGGAACGCGTGGCTGCAAAGATTCTTCTCCGCGTGGAGAGTCTCGCGCTGCACCCTCTCCTGGGTCGGCCCGGACGAGTCGCTGGCACCCGTGAACTTGTCATCCCAGATACGCCCTACATCCTGCCCTATCGCATTGACAAAAGCTGCGTAGAAGTGTTTGCTGTTTTTCACGGGCGCCAGCGGTGGCCAGACCTTTTGTGATCCGCAAGTGGAACCGAAATGCCTTGCGTTGCAATTTCCAATGGTAAACTCACGCCATGCGGCGCGGCTTTTTTCTCACCTTTGAAGGACTCGACGGCTCTGGCAAGACGACGCATCTGCGCCTGCTGGCCGAGGCGCTGGAGCGGCAAGGGCTGCCCGTTCTCGTCACTCACCAGCCGGGAGATACCGCGCTTGGCGAGCGCATTCGCGCGCTGCTGCTCGATGCCAAAACTACCGGCGTTGCCCCGATGACGGAGATGGCGCTGATGTTTGCCGACCGCGCCCAGTCCATCCAGCAGATCCTCGCTCCGGCGCTCATTGCAGGAAAAATTATCCTCTGCGCCCGCTTTACCGCCTCCACCGAGGCCTCTCCGGGCGGCGGCCGCGAACTCGGCAGCGCCGCTGTGCTGGCG
>VFSW01008147.1_pt1 | contig 15100 bp, 16 predicted proteins | sample 5358111 | NCBI WGS metagenome assembly VFSW01 (sample SAMN11554181, study PRJNA540505) | mine drainage metagenome | isolation source: sediment from site ElyBrook_90M | place: USA: Ely Copper Mine, Vershire, VT | collected 2017
CAACACCCCCAGCGCCACCCGCCAACCGCCCCACGGTGGAGAGCGTGATCGGCGTGCACTGGCTGAGCCGCATCGGCATCGCGGCGCTGCTGGTCGGCTCCGCGTTTTTTCTGAAGTACGCGTTCGAAAACGAGTGGATCGGGCCGGCTGCTCGGGTCGGAATCGGCATCGCCGTCGGCATCGTGCTGCTGATCGCCAGCGAGCGTTTCCTCGCGCGCGGACACCGGTTGTTCGCACATTCGCTGGAGGTTGTCGCCGTCGGTGTTCTCTACCTCTCGATCTGGGCGGCATCGCAAACATACACGCTGATCGGGAACGCGACGGCCTTCGGGGCCATGGCCATCGTCACCGCGGTGCTCGTCGTTCTGGCCCTGCGCCATCGGTCGGAATTTCTCGGCGGTCTCGCGCTGACGGGCGGGTTCCTGACTCCGGTGCTTCTGTCGACCGGCGTGAATCATGAGGTCGCGCTCTTCAGCTACGTCGCGCTGCTCGATGCCGCCGCGCTTCTGTTCGTTGCGCTTTACCCCTGGGTTCGCGCGCTCGCGGTCGCGTTTTTCGGCACGCTGTTTCTGTGGGTCGCGTGGGAAGCGCAGTACACCACGCCCGCGCCGGTGCGGCGGGGGCGCTTCTGTTGCTGCCGTTCGCGAACGGCTTCGTCTATTTCGCCGAATTGAGCTGGTTGCTGCAGAAGCCGGCCCAGCTGGCGCGGGATGCCATCGCCCTCGCGGTTTTGTTCGTGGTCATCGCCATGGCGCTGCACCTGCGCGGCGACGAGCGCGGCGATCTCACGGCCGCGCACGTGGCCATGGCGCTGGGGTTCGTCACCATCGCCGTGCCGCTGCAGTTTCACCAGATCTGGATCACTCTCGGATGGCTCGCCGAGGCCGCCGCGCTGCTGCTGCTGGCGCGAACGCTGCGCGGAATGCCGGCGCACGCATTCCGCGTCCTCGGAGCGTTCACTCTTCTCGCGGCGGTGGTGCGGATGTTGTTCGTCGACCGATTTCACCCCGAGCACCTGTTGTGGAACATGCGCGCCCTGACGTACGCGATCGCAGTGGCGATCCTCAGCGGAATCGCAATCGCCAGCGCGCGATACCGCAAGCCGGCCGCGGTGATGGTTCACGCCCTCGCGCTCATCGCGCTGACGGACGAGGTCTCCGACTTCTTTCGCAGCAGCACCACCGCGCGAGATTTCGGCTGGTCCGCTCTCTGGATGCTGTACGGCGCCGGACTGATGCTCGCCGGGTTCCGGCTGCGCAGCGCGTTCGTCCGCTGGCTGGCCCGGCTGCTCATCGGAGTGACGGTGGCCAAAGTCTTTTTCTACGATCTCGCCGCGCTCGAGCGCGTCTACCGGATCCTGTCGTTCATCGCCCTCGGCGTGCTCCTGCTGGCGATCTCGTTTGCCTACCAGCGAAAGTGGATCAGCGCTTCCCGATCGTCTTCGTGATGTAGGCGCGAATCCGCTCGTGCGATTCTTCGGACGCCCAGATCGCGGCCGTGTCGCCGCAAGACGTGTGCGCGCGAAGCTGGAGCTTCGTGGCCCGGAACGTCTCCGCGGGAATGCTGCCGAGCTGCTTTGCCAGCGTCAGTGCTCGCGGCATCAGCTGCTCCGGCAGGACCGTCTCGTCGATGATGCCCATCGACTTCGCCTCGTCGACCTCCACGGTCCGCGCCAGATGCAGCATCGGCTGCAGATGCTGCGTCGGGATGGCGAAGCGGCAGATCTCCAGCGCCATCGGCGGAAACGGGATGCCGACCAGCGCTTCGGGGACGCCGATCCGCCCGCTGCACATCAGACGGTAGTCGCAGGCGAAGGCGAGGATGGCCCCGCCGGCGATGGCATGCCCGTTCGCCGCGGCGATCACCGGCCTCGGGAAGAGGAAGAGCGTACGGAGCATCGATTCGAACGCGGCGACGAACGCCTCCGCGTAGTCGCGGCCGCCGTCGAGCAGCCGCGGTAGATCGACGCCCGCGGAGAAAATCGTGCCGCGGCCGGTGAGGACAACCGCGCTCGCATCGGCGCTCGCTTGCAGCTCGCGCTCCAGCGCCTGGCACAGCTCGAGGTCGAAAGCGCTCGCTTTCCCATGCGCCATGCGCAGAATGCTGATCCCCTCGGCGGTCTCCCGTTCGATCATTCGCTCAGCCCTTTCCGTGAATCAGTCCTTCCAGACCGCGCCAGGCGATCTGCACTCCGATGCAGAGAAGAATGAAGGCGATCACGCGGAAGATCCCGCGGATCGTCTGCGGCGAAATCTTCTTTGTGATCGTGATCGCATAGGCGTAGCTCAGCCAGACGGTGATTCCGATCAGAACGATCCCGCCGAAGATGCTGCCGTGGTTCCACAACTCGTCGATCAAATGTTTCTGCGACGCATGCGCGCTGAGCGTCAGCATGACCACGATACAGCCCGGCCCCGCGGTGAGCGGAAACGTGAATGGATAAAAAACCATCTCGCCGAGCGTGCTCCGATCCGCCGGAGAAGAGGAGACCTCTTTATCCCGATCCGTCTCTTTCTGATTGAGCAGGCCCCAGCCCATCGCCGCGAGAACGAAGCCGCCCGTAAACTGGACCACGGGCAGAGAGATGCCGAAGAACGTGAGGATGGCCGCGCCGGCGATGTCGATGATCAGCAGGAACAGCACCGTGCTGACGGCGACCTGCCGCGCGAGTTTGCGGATGATCTGCGGGTCGGTCGTGCCGGCGATCTCCAGAAACAGGAGCGACGAACCGATCGGATTGATGACCGGCAGCAGCGCGCTGAACGTGAGCGGGAGAAATTCGAGATGGAGCCTCAAATTGCTGCAAACTCTACATCAGCTTGATCTCGCCAAAAGCGGCGTGATGTGTCGGTTTGTGTTGTCGGGCACGGCCGGGCCGTGCCGAAACCCGGAATTCGGCGCGGCGCAGCCGCGCCCTACATTGGCGCAGGTGAACGAGGCTCGAAACTTTAGTTCAGCGACTCCCACAGCACGATCGCCGCGTACGCCCGCCACGGGCGCCATCGCTCGGCGTAGTCGAGCAGTTTCGCCGGGTCGATGCCAAGGGCCGCCGCCGCTTTGCGCAGGCCGAGGTCGGAGTGTGGAAACGCGTCGCGCTCGCCGAGCGCGCGCATGGCGATGTAGTGGGCAGTCCACGGTCCGATGCCGGGCAGCGCGAGCAGGCGATCGATGGTCGCGTCGAGCGTCGCACCGCGAGCGAGGATCGAAGGATCGTCCGCGAACGCGCGCGCCAGATTGCGAATGGCCTCCATGCGACGGGCGGGCATGCCGGCGAGCGCGGCGGGATCGAAACGGCCGCTCGCGTACAGCCGGTTCATGATCGTCGTCGCGCCGCGGACGGAGATCTGTTGTCCGACGATGGCCCGTACGGCGACGTCGAGCGGCTCCCAAGCGCCGGGTACGCGCGGCCCGGGACGGCGCTTCAAAAGCGGCCGCAGGAGTTTGTCGCGTCCGAGATGCGCATCGATGACCGCGGGATCGGCATCGAGATCGAATGTGCGGCGGGCGCGAAGGGCAATCGAGTCGCGGTCGTGCGCCAGCTCCGCGGGGATGGTCAGGCGCAGATGCGACGCGCTCGCTTCGATGACGATTCCGTTCCGCAGGAATCGCGTTCCGTCGAATGATTCGATGCCGGCGATGGCGCGCGCGCCGAGGAATGAGGCGACCGCCTCGAAGCGGAAGGGCGGACGGAAAGGGAGGCGCATCTCGCATCCCCAGTTTATGCCGAGCGAAGCGAGGCATCTCCGGTGCAGCGCCAAGAGTCGGCGCTCCACAAGAGATCCCTCGCTTCGCTCGAGATAGACTGAGAAAAATTACGCCAGCGCTGCCAGGACCCGCTTGGGCGTCATCGGCATGCGATACAGCCGCGCGCCGGTGGCATCGAACACGGCGTTGGCGATGCCCGCGCCGACCTGCCCGATCACCGGCTCGCCTCCGCCCTGAGGCGAAAGCGCATCGTTCGGAACGATGACGGTCTCGATCGCCGGCACGTCGGAGAAGTGCGGTAGCACGTAGGTGTCGTAGTTGTGATCGAGGATGTCGCCGCCCTTGAACTGCAGCTCCTCGCTCAGCGCGTAGCCGAGTCCCATGTTCACGCAGCCTTCCATCTGCATCTTTGCGCCGAGCGGATTGACGACCTGTCCCATGTCCTGCGCGGCGACGACGCGCTTGACTTTGATGTTGCCGCTCTTGCGATCGACGTCGACGTCGGCGATCAGCGCGACGTAGGCGCCGGCGTCAATGCCGAGTGCCACGCCGCGTCCCTGGTGCGAAGGCGTTGCAGCCGGCTTCCACCCGTACGCTTTTGCCGCGGCATCGAGCACTCGCTTCATGCGCTCGTCGGTGAGGTTGCGCATGCGAAACTCGATCGGATCGACTTTCGCCGCGTTGGCCATGATGTCGATTTGCGACTCGCGCGCGAAGACATTCATCCACGTGCCGGGAGCGCGCCACGGTCCCGTGGCAAACAGATGCTGCACCCGATGCGCGCGAACGTTCGCGTTCGGCACGTTGTAGAACATCTCCGTTGAGCGTTCGCCGGCGGCCCAGACGTCGTACTCCCACCGGTTGATCTTCCCGTTCTCGTCCATCGACGAGGCGACCCTGACCGTCCCGGCCGGGCCGAACGTGTCGAAGAAAAACTCCTCGGGGCGCGTCCACATCACCATCACCGGCTTGCCGGTGATCTTTGCCAGCTGCGCCGCCTCGACGCCCTGCTCGCACGGGCTCTTGCCGCCGAAGCCTCCGCCGACGAACGGCGTGATCACGCGGACCTTGCTCTCCTCGACGCCGATGGCCTGCGCGATGCGAGGCCGCGCGCCGAACGGGCTCTGCGTTCCCGCCCAGACGATCATCCGGCCGTCCTTCATTTGTGCCAGCGCCGTGTGCGTCTCCATGGGCGAGTGCGCGAGATATCCAGCCCGGTACGTCGACTTGAATTGCCCTTCGGCTTCCGGCGCGGGATAGGTCTTCAACCAGTAGTCGCCGACCGTTTCCGTGTCGAACGGCGCCTCCGGGTGCGTCCATTCGGCTTTGATGGCCGCAAGAGCCGCGGCCGCCTTTTCCGGATCGGGATGCAGAACGGCGACGAGATCGCCCTGCTCGACGACCGTGACTCCGCTCATCGCCTTCGCTTTCGATGTGTCGAGCGAAGTTCTCTTCGCGCCGTGCACCGGCGGGCGCAGCAGCCGCGCGTAGAGCATGCCGGGAACGCGCTCGTCGCCTGCGTACTTGGCACGCCCGGTGACTTTCGCCCTCGAGTCGAGGCGCACGGTTGGCTTGCCGACAACTTTGTACTCCTTGATCGAGCGCAGTACGGCTTTTTCGCCGACCAGCCGGGTGATCGTCTTCCCTTTTGCAAGCTCGCCGTAGGTGACTTTGCGCGATCCGTAGCTGACCACGCCATTGTTGACGGTCAGCTTCTCGCGAGGAACTCCGAGCTTCTCCGACGCCAGGTTCAGCATCACCGCGCGCGCCTCGGCTGCCGCGGCGCGGACCGCGGGACCGAAAAAGCGCGTGGACAGCGAGCCCCACGTGCCGGCGTCCCACGGGCAGAGGTCGGTATCGCCCATGACCACGCTCATGGCATCGAGCGGCACGCCGAGCTCCTCGGCCGCTTCCTGAGCCAGCGACGTCTCGATGCCCTGTCCCATTTCGATCTTGCCGGAGAAGAGCGTGACGTGGCCGTTTTCATCGATGCGCAGGTACGCGTTCGGATCGGTGGGATACGGACGCCGCTGCGCGAAGAGCTCCAGCGGGGGAGTGGCGATCAGGATCAGCACACCGCCGCCGAGGACTTTGCAGAAATCTCGGCGCGATGTCATCCCGAGCGGAGCGAGGGATCCCGTTCTTTCTGCGCTCATCGCCCCACCTCCTCGATTGCCGCGAGGATCCGCTGATGCGCTCCGCATCGGCAGAGGTTGGCATCCATCTCATTGATGATCGCCTCACGCGTCGGATGCGGATGTTTTTGCAGGAAAGCCCAGGCGTTCATGATCTGCCCGGACGTGCAGAAGCCGCACTGGAAGCCGGCGTGATCGATGAAGGCCTGCTGCAGCGGATGGAGCCTGCCCCCCTTTTCCAGCCCCTCGATGGTGAGGACGTCCTTTCCTTCTACGTCGGCCAGAGTGGTCTGGCAGGAGCGCACTGCCGTGCCGTTCACGGCGACGGTGCAGGCGCCGCATGCGCCGATGCCGCAGCCGTATTTCGTTCCGGTCAGGTCGAGGTCGCCGCGAAGGACCCAGAGCAGAGTCCGCGCGTCATCCGTCTCGAGCGAAACCGGCTTGCCGTTGAGCCGGAAGCGAATGGTTTTGTTCATGAACGCGGATCGTATCGCAGCGGGGCAAAAGCGCGCCAACGGAATCGTGACACTCTCGGGGAGGGCCGCCGTCCTCGGCGGCCGGGCCATCGGCTAAGTCGGCCGGCGGACTTTCTGCGCCAGCCCAAGGGCTTCGAGCAGCACGATGGTGTACCAGCCGAAGTCGAGCTGCCACAGCTTCCACCCGAGGCGTGCCGACCACGGCTTCGCGTGATGATTGCCGTGCCAGTTTTCCCCCTGAAACAGATGGAGCACTCCGAGCCAGGCGATGTTCTGCGACGAATCTTGTCCCGGCTCCCGCTGCGGGCGCATGTGCGCGATGCTGTTCACGAAGCATTGGGCGTGAAGCGAGGCGACGAGCCGGATCGGCCCGAGCCAGAAAAATGCCACCGGCCCGAACAACAGTCCTCCGAAGAGCGAGACGGCGAGAATCGGGATCTGGGCCCGGTTCCAGAAGCGGTATTCCGGTTTGTCGAGATCGGGACACCATCGGCTCAGCGGGACGTTGCCCGCCTGCCACAGCCAGCGCAGGTGCGACCACCAGAAGCCGCCGATCGAGGGGCTGGAGATATCTTCCGACGTCTCGACCTTGGCGTGATGCTGGCGGTGATTCGCGGTCCACGAGTCGGGCGCTCCCGATCCGTTGAACATGGCGAAGAAAATCAGGGCATGCCGTACCACCGGATGGAGCCGCAGCGACGTGTGAGCCAGCGATCGGTGGTAGCAGACGGTGATTCCGAGACCGCCGAACCACATCAGGCCGAGCGTCACGGCCGCGACCTTCCATCCGGGAACCGGAAAGAACACCACTCCGATCACGGCGAGCACAAGGATGGCCATCAGATAAACGAAGGTGCTCCGATCGCCTTTTGCAGCTTTCCACCAGGGCGCGTTCCATGGCTCTGGACCGAGGCTGGAGATGATCGGTGCGTTGCGGGGAGATGCGAGCGTGGATTCAATAATAATTTTGCAAGTGTACGCCAAATTGGCAAAGAGTCAATTTCTGTTGAAAAATTGACAACTAGTCAGCGGCGGCTCAGGATGCCGTCCATATGTACGGGCAGATTCTGAGAAAGCTTCGCGAGTCGAAGGGGCGCGCGCAGCGTGAGGTTGCGAGGAAGGCGGGCATTTCTCCGGCCCACCTGGCGCGGCTGGAGATGAATCAGCGCGGTCTGTACGTCGACGACTTCGTCAGAATTGCAGAGGTCCTGGGCGAAAAGGCAGGGAACCTCCTGCCGAACGATGCCGGGGAGATCGGATATCTGAAACCTCTGAGCGATCGATTGGCCGTCATGCATCCGGACACCCTCGGGCGCGTCGAAGCGATTCTCGACAACGTCATTCTGCTGGCCAACGACGTCAGTGCCGCAACATCCCTCGAGCAAAGGCTGCCGCCACGCAGGCGTTAAGGAACGTCGAACAAATCGCGTTCTGTCATCCCGAGTCCCGCAGCGCGGGACTCGGGATGACAATGGAGAGTTGTTCAGAGGTTCCTTAATTCATCGGGGGCGCCCCCCTTCTGCATGACAGATCGCGCGAAGGCGTGTATCGTAGGTGGGTCGAGGAACTGTCCTCGCCTTTCAGGTTTCTGAGCTAAGTCACGGTCCTGAGATCGATTCAAAACTTAGCGAACTTCCAAATCGAGGAGCTTTTGCAATGAAGGTCTATGTTGGGAATCTGTCCAAACAAATCACGGATGCGGAGTTTGCCGCGCTGGTGGCGCCGTTCGGATCGCCGAACACGCCGAGCCTGGCAAAGGATCGCGATACGGGGCAGCCGCGCGGGTTCGGTTTCGTCGAGTATCCGAATGCCGAGCACGCCAAGGCGGCCATTGCCGGGCTGAACGGTAAGGAAGTCGGGGGGCGTGTGCTGAAGGCGAACGAGTCGCAGCCGAAAGGTCCGCGGTCGTGAAGAAAGCTTCCGTTCCTCGCGAGCCGGCCGTTCCCGTATCGGAGCTGAATCTGAGAAAAACGGCTCTTCGTCTGTTAGGCCAGAGGCTCGTGTCGCCGGAGATCGAATACGTCCAGCGGAAGCTGGGCAACTCCGCCACGCAGCAGGAACTCGATGCCATGGTGCTCGCGGTCCGCAAGATGCCGTGGGCCAGCATCGTCCGGCCGGAGTAGGCGAGGTTCACCACTGTCGTCCGCTCGAGCGGCGAGCTCTCAGATCTCGCCCTCGAGCCGGACGATCTTCTCCTCGAGCGCGGAAACGCGCGCTTTCAGTTCGAGCAACTCCGATCGAAGGGCCATGCGGTCGAGCTTCTGTTCGACCGCCGTCAATCGTACTTCCACAGCCGTCATGCCCGTTTCCAGCGCCGCAACGCGATCTTCGAGCCGCTTCACGGCGGCGCTCAGCGCCTGATATTCGCTCTCGAGGCGATCGAAGCGTTTGTACACCGCATCGAAGTGCGAAAGCATCTCGTTGCGGAGCGCGGTGACCTTCGAATCGACAACTCCGACGATTCGTTCAACGTCGGGGACCACGACTTCGCGGTGAAACCGCGTCAGAACCTCGAGTAGCTCTTCCGCCATCGTCTGCATCCTGCATCCCGAGGATCCCTCGGAATTTGTCGCGACGCAAGTTTTCTACTCTGCGTGGACCCCGAGACTCCTCCTCTCCGGAACACGCGCCGCGGCAAGCCGGTTACCCGCCGCGTGATCTCGTTTTCCGATGTCAGCAAGCAACACGGGCGGCAGGTGCTGTTCGTAGACGCCTCCTTTCAGCTCAACCCGGGCGAGAAGGTCGGCCTGGTCGGGCCGAACGGCTCCGGCAAAACGACGCTTTTCCGCATGATCGTCGGCGAGGAATCGGCCGACGAGGGAACGATCTCCGTGCCGAGGAAGATGTCCATCGGCTACTTCCGCCAGGATGTCGAGGAGATGTCGGGCCGCTCGGTGCTCGATGAATCGATCGCCGGCAGCGGACGTCTCGGCGATCTGCATCACGAGCTGATCGCGCTCGAGGCCAGGCTCGACGAGGCGGAAGCGCTCGAGCGTTACGGACACGTCCAGGAGGAGTACCAGCACCTCGGCGGATACGAAGTCGAGGCGCGGGCGCGGGAAGTGCTGCACGGGCTCGGATTCGACGACGCGCAAATCGACGGCGACGTCGGCGCGCTCTCCGGCGGCTGGAAGATGCGCGTGGCCATCGCCAAAATCCTCCTCGGCAAATTCGATGTCCTGCTGCTCGACGAGCCGACCAATCATCTGGACATCGAGTCGATCGTCTGGCTGGAGCGCTTCCTGAAAAGCGTGCCCTCGACCATCTTCATGACCTCGCACGATCGCGACTTCATGAACCGCATCGTCTCGCGGATCATCGAGATCGACGCCGGCGAGATCGTCACCTACTCCGGCAATTACGATTTCTACGTTCGTGAGCGCGAGCTGCGTGAGGCCAACCAGGAAGCGGCGTACGCCCGGCAGCAGGCCAAGCTGGCGAAGGAGCAGCGCTTCATCGAGCGCTTCTCGGCGCACGCGGCGAAGGCGGCGCAGGTGCAGAGCCGGGTCAAGGCGCTGGAGAAAATCGAGAAGATCGAGCCGCCGAGAAAGCGCAAGGTCGTGAAGTTCGATTTCCGGAACCCGTCGCGATCGGGCGATGACGTGGCCATGCTGGAGCATGTCGGGAAGCGCTTCGGATCGCGGACCATCTATGACGATTTCAGTTTCCACGTCCGGCGGCGCGAGCGGTGGTGCGTGATGGGAAAGAACGGTGCGGGGAAATCGACGCTGTTGAAGATGGTCGTCGGCGCGCTGGCGCCCGACGCCGGCACGGTGCGCCTCGGCGCGGCGCTGAAGGTCGGCTACTTCTCGCAGCAGTCGCTCGACCTGCTGGACCGCAACCTCACGGTGTGGGAACAGATGCAGAAGGATTTTCCGCTGGAGAGCATCGGCGCTTTGCGCAACCTGTTAGGCGCGTTTCAGTTCTCGGGTGATGATCCGGAAAAGAAAATCCGATCGCTGTCCGGCGGCGAGAAATCGCGTCTGATCATGGCCAGGATGCTTCTCCAGCCGCCGAACTTCCTGGTGCTCGATGAGCCGACCAATCATCTCGACCTGGCGACCAAGGAGATGCTCGTCGACGCGCTGCGCGACTTCGAAGGAACCATGCTCTTCGTCTCCCACGACCGCACGTTCCTGCGCGGCCTCGCCGATCGCGTGCTCGAGCTCGCCGGCGAGGAGCACGCCCGCCCCCTCACCTTCGGCGGCTCGTACAGCGAATACGTGGAGCGCACCGGGCGGGAAGCGCCGGGCGTGCATTCGTAACCTTTGGAGTGCGGCGGCTCGCCGCCGCCTTTATCCCGTCAAGCGCATGTCCTCGTGCAACATCGTCCTCGAGGCGCCTTGGAAGATTCGGCGCCGAGCAGTCGCTTGATCGCGTCTCACAAGCAGAGAACGCGGACAAGCCGACCACCGTCGCCCCGGGCCGGCGGCGCGCGACCGAATTGAGTTTGTTCGCCATGCTCTTACAGACGCGCACAAGGAGGGGGCCGCAAATTCGTCTGATGCAGTGGGCGAGCCGCACTCCGGAGACTACTCGTCACTCGTTTTCACCGTCGCGTTCCAGTCGCCTTCGGCGTCGCGAACGAGTTCGACCTGCCACGGCTGGCAGCAGACGGGACAGTCCTGAACGTACGACTGCCGGCTCCAGCCCTCGTCCTCGACGGTCAGTTCGGCCATCTCGCCGCAGTAAGGACACATCACCGGGATGAATTCGCTCATTTGTCTCCTCGGCGTTCACCTCGCAGGGAGCGTGCAGCCAGGCCGTCGCCCTGAAGATACGGTATCGATGGTTGCACCGCCATCCGGGTCGTCGCCGACATTTTTTTGTTCCGTGGCCGAACGTGCCGCCGCGTTCGACGGCAATTCGCATCTTGCGCTTTCGATCGAGCACAACCAGATCGGACGCATATGATTCTCTCCCGTGAAAGCCATCCTGGCTCTCGATCAGGGGACGACCAGCTCGCGGGCCATCGTGTTCGACGCGACCGGCTCAGTGGCTGCGGTGGCGCAAAAAGAGTTCCGCCAGATTTATCCGCGGCCTGGATGGGTGGAGCACGATCCGCGCGAGATCGCCGCGACGCAGATCGCCGTCGCGGCCGAGGCCGTGGCGAAGATTCCCGGCGTCGAGATCGCGGGCATCGGCATCACCAACCAGCGGGAGACGACGCTGCTGTGGGATCGCGCTACGGGCGAGCCGGTGGCGAACGCCATCGTCTGGCAGGACCGCCGCACCGCGCCGCTTTGCGAGGAGTTGCGCGCGGCCGGATACGAGCCGCTGTTTCGCGCGCGGACCGGACTCGTTCTCGATCCGTACTTTTCCGGCACGAAAATCCGCTGGCTTCTGGACACGATCCGCGTTCCTGCTGAACGGCTGGCCTTCGGCACCGTCGACACGTGGCTGATCTGGAACCTGACGCGCGGCCGCGTGCACGTCACCGATGCGACGAACGCATCGCGCACGCTTCTCTTCGACATTCATCGCGGCGAGTGGGATGACGAGCTGCTGCGCATTTTGAAGATCCCTCGCGCCATTCTCCCGACGGTCGTCTCGTCGAGCGAGGTCGTCGGCGAGACCGCGGAAGGCTTGCCGATTCCCGCCGGCATTCCAATCGCCGGCATCGCCGGCGACCAGCAAGCGGCGCTTTTCGGCCAGCGCTGCACGCGCGCCGGGATGGCCAAGAACACCCACGGCACCGGATCGTTCATCGTCATGAACAGCGGCGCGCGCGCCGTCGAATCGACGCGCGGCCTGCTGACGAGTCGCGCGGTGGCGGGCCATTTCGCCCTCGAGGGGAGCGTGTTCATCGCCGGCGCCGCAATCCAATGGCTGCGCGACTCGCTCGGCATCATCGAGGTTGCTCCCGAGGTCGAAGCGCTGGCGGCGTCGGTCCCCGATAGCGACGGCGTGGCCTTCGTGCCGGCGTTCACCGGACTCGGCGCGCCGCACTGGGATCCCCACGCGCGCGGCGCAATCCTCGGGCTGACGCGCGGAACCTCGGCGGCGCACATCGCCCGCGCCGCGCTCGAGGCGATCGCCTTGCAGACCGCTGAGGTGCTCGAGGCGATGCGCGCCGACTCCGGCCTGACGCTGACCGAACTTCGCGTCGACGGCGCCGCGTCGACGAACAACCTGTTGATGCAGATTCAGGCCGACGTCGCCGCCGTGCGCGTCGTCCGTTCCCGCATCCCGGAAACGACCGCGCTCGGCGCCGCCTATCTCGCCGGACTGGCCGTCGGATTCTGGCCTTCAGAGGCAGCGATCGACAGCCAGTGGAAAGTGGATCGCGTTTTCGAGCCGCGCGCACCGCCGGCGGAGCTGCTCGACCGCTGGCGCTGCGCGATCGAGCGAGTCCAAGGGTAATTACTGCACCTGCCGCAGATCGGGCCCGACGGCGCAGAGCATGGTCACCGCGACGCCGGCGAGCCCGCAGATCAGGAACATTCCGCCGATGCTCCACTGCGCGAGCGCGCCGGCGATCGGATACGACAGCGGCATCAGGCCGATCCAGGCGAACATCAGCACGCTCATGACGCGGCCCATGAACTCGTGATCGACGCGGCTCTGGAACCACGAAATCAGCACGATGTTGTTGTAGCCGCCGACGATGCCGGTGACGACGAGGACCGCGGCGAGCGCGAACTGTGTCGTCAGCGCGCCGAGCGCCGCGATGCCGAGGCAGACGGCGGCGTTGGCGAGGAGCATCGTCCAGCCGCGGCCGGTCGACTGTTTGCGGATTCCGGCGCCGATCGAGCCGGCGAGAGCTCCGGCGCTCCAGCAGGAGATGAGGATTCCGAATGCGGCCGGCGATCCGAATCGGAATTTCGCCAGCGCGGCGAGGCCGACGATGATCGGGCCGGCGACGCAGAGGTTCACGCCGGCCATGACGATCGTGAGTGCGCGCATCGCCGGATCGCGCCAGACGTAATGCAGCCCGTCGAGGATGTCGTGCCCGAAGGGCTTCCCTTCGGCGCGCGGCTTTGGCGCGGGCGAGGTGCGCGGAAGGGTGTAGTTCGGCGCAAGGATGAACAGAAAACTGATCGCGTCGATGAAAAACGCCCAGGCGATGCCCATCGCTTTGATGACCACGCCCGCGGGCGCGGGTCCGAGCATCGTGGCCACCTGGTACATCGACTGGAACGTCGCGTTCGCCGACGGAAGCTGCTCGCGCTCCACGAGCGACGGAAGCAATTTTTGAAAGGCCGGCAGTCCAAACGCGTCGGCGGTGCCGAAGGCGAACGCCAGGATGTAGAGATGCCACACCTGAACGATGTGAAACCAGGCGAGCACGCCGACCGCGCCGACGAAGAGCGTGCGCGCGGAGGCGGTGGTCAGCATGATCCGGCGCGGCGCGATGCGGTCGCTGATCGCGCCGCCGGCGAGCATGAGCACCGCGCGCGGAACCGCCGCGCACAGCAGGATCGTGCCGACCGCGAGGCTCGATCCGGTCAGTTGCAGGACGAGCCACGGCAGCGCGACGAGGTAGAACTGATCGCCGAGGGCGGAGACGGCGCCGCCCACCCAGAGGTTGCGGAAATGAGCGTTCGCGAAGACGCTCTTCGGGCGTGCGGGGGATTCGATGGTCGCCGTCATGGAGTTTGTCGCGCTATTTCACCACAGGCGGCGCTGTTCCGCGGCAATGAGGCGGTTGTGAGTCGCGTCCGCCGCGCCGAGCAGGTGCTGATCTCGGCCATCGTTGCAGGCGGGCTGCTGTTCGGCTTCCGCAACGGCGCGCGCTATGAGGCGAATGTGAGGCGTATCGATGATTTTCTCGCCAGTCCCTACGTCGCGTTCCTTCCGGTCACGCTCGTCACGGCCGATCGCTTTGCGCGGATCGCCTCCGCGCTCCGGCGCAAGGGACGGCCACTGCCCGGCAACGAAATCTGGATCGCCGCGCATGCAATGGAATCGGGCGCCGATCTGCTGTCGTTCGACCCGCACTTCGCCGAGGTGGACGGCCTGGCCTGGGTCCATCCCGAGGGCGTCGAATGAGCGGCGCCTGGAAACGGAGGCTGTACCGCCCGCTCCTCGAGCCCATCTACGAAAATATTCGCAGAACGTTTTCCACGGGTCCGATGCCTGGTCGCTGCATACTTTCGGGCCATGCGGAAGTTGTTGTTTGTCATCCCGGCCGCGATTGCGGCGGCCGCGAGTGCCGCCAACTGGCCGGCACATCCGATTCTCCACGCGGTTCGCATCAAAGGGCCGGCTCCGGTGATCGACGGCAATCTCGATGATCCCGCCTGGCGGCAGGCGCCGGCATTCACCGACTTCACGCAACACGATCCCGACGACGGCAAGCCGGCGACGATGCGCACCTCCATCCGCATCCTCTACGACGACAACGCGATCTACTTCGGCGCGAAGATGTACGACCCGAAGCGTCCCACCGCGATCCTTCTCCGCCGCGACACGTTCGGCGAGTTCGACTTCCTCTCCATCAACCTCGACACGCAGCACGACCGCCTCTCGGGCAACGCCTTCACCGTCACCCCGGCGGGCGAACAGGGCGACACGGTCCTCTACAACGACATCGGCGAAGATCCGAGCTGGGACGGAGTGTGGGAGTCGGCGGGCAAGATCACCGCCGAAGGGGGGCAGGCCGAGGTGCGCATCCCGTTTTCGCAGCTGCGGGTTCCCGACAAACGAGTGCAGGTGTGGGGGATCAACATCACGCGGCGCACCATCCGAAACAACGATACCGTCCGCATCGTGAACACGCCGAAAGGGCAGACCGGATTCGTCTCGCATTTCGCCGACCTCGTCGGCATCGAAGGCATTCAC
>VFSW01008148.1_pt1 | contig 15099 bp, 11 predicted proteins | sample 5358111 | NCBI WGS metagenome assembly VFSW01 (sample SAMN11554181, study PRJNA540505) | mine drainage metagenome | isolation source: sediment from site ElyBrook_90M | place: USA: Ely Copper Mine, Vershire, VT | collected 2017
ACTAGCACGGCATAAGGACTTTCGCTGGCATGGCGGACAAGATCAAATTTGGTTTCGCGATTGCGTTGGTAATCGCAGGAATCGTAGGGTACTACCAGCTGTCCGAGCACGCGCTGATCCTGCGCGTGCTGTCGGTGCTGGCGGGCTTGGGTCTGGGTGCGGCGGCTGCCTGGTTTACGGCGCCCGGACAGGAGTTTTATCGATTTGGTCAGGAAGCCATTGCCGAGACCCGGCGCGTGGTATGGCCTTCACGCAAGGAAACCTGGCAGACCACCCTGGTGGTTTTTGCGCTGGTGCTGGTGATGGGGCTGTTTCTCTGGCTGGTGGATTGGGGACTTCTGGTGATCGTGCAACGACTGATGGGAAGGGCTGAGTGATGGCGATGCGTTGGTATGTGGTTCACGCCTACTCGGGCTTCGAGAAAAGTGTTCAGCGTGCGTTGATTGAGCGGATAGCGCGCTCCGGCATGCAGGACCAGTTTGGCGAGATTCTGGTACCCGTCGAAGAAGTGATCGAGATGAAGGGTGGCCAGAAAAGCATCAGCGAACGGAAGTTTTTTCCGGGGTACATCCTGGTCCAGATGGACATGACGGATGAGTCCTGGCACCTCGTCAAGAGCACGCCCAAGGTCACGGGTTTTGTGGGTGGACGGGCCAACAAGCCTACGCCGATCACGGACAAGGAAGTGGACAGCATCCTGCATCAGGTGCAGGAAGGGGTGGAAAAGCCCCGTCCCAAGGTGCTGTTCGAAGTGGGCGAATCGGTACGGGTCAAGGATGGTCCATTTACCGACTTCCACGGCAATGTGGAAGAAGTGAATTACGACAAGAACAAACTGCGCGTGTCGGTGCTGATTTTCGGGCGCTCGACACCCGTTGAGCTGGATTTCGGACAGGTGGAAAAGGCCTGACTTTCGTCAGGCTGGTCCGTTCGGTCGCGTCCATCGAGGACCTGGCTGATTTTCCGGGGAGGATGGCAAGGGTGCCATCCGATTGAACCCATGACATGGAGCTGAAATGGCAAAAAAAATCGTAGGGTATGTCAAGTTGCAAGTCCCTGCGGGCAAGGCAAATCCAAGCCCGCCCATTGGCCCCGCCTTGGGCCAAAGGGGTCTTAACATCATGGAATTCTGCAAGGCTTTCAATGCCCAGACGCAAGGCATGGAAGTCGGTTTGCCGGTGCCGGTGGTGATTACCGCCTACGCCGACAAGAGTTTCACCTTCATCATGAAAACCCCGCCGGCAACGGTCCTGATCAAAAAGGCCGCCGGTGTCGCCAAGGGAAGCCCCAAGCCCCATACCGACAAGGTGGGCAAGCTGACCCGGGCGCAGGCCGAAGCCATTGCTACGACCAAGATGCCCGATCTCACGGCTTCCGATCTGGATGCTGCGGTACGCACCGTGGCAGGTAGCGCACGCAGCATGGGCATTGAAGTGGAGGGGGTGAAATAATGGCTACAGTATCCAAGCGCCACAAGGCATTGCGTGCCGAGATCGATCGTTCCAAGTCATACCCGGTTGCGGGGGCACTGGAACTGGTCAAGAAAACGGCCACCGCAAAATTTGACGAATCCGTGGATGTGGCGGTCAATCTGGGCATTGATGCCAAGAAGTCTGACCAGCAGGTACGGGGTTCTGTCGTATTGCCCAGAGGAACCGGCAAGACCATGCGTGTCGCCGTGTTTGCCCAGGGCGAAAACGCTGAAAAGGCCCGCGCCGCCGGTGCCGAGCATGTGGGATTCGAGGATCTCGCAGAAAAGATCAAGGGTGGTTTCATGGATTTCGACGTGGTCATCGCCTCGCCGGATGCCATGCGCATCGTCGGCCCGTTGGGCCAGGTGCTGGGTCCGCGTGGCCTGATGCCGAATCCCAAAGTGGGTACGGTATCTGCCGATGTGGCGGGCGCGGTCAGGAACGCCAAGGCGGGGCAGGTGCAATATCGAACCGACAAGGCAGGCCTGGTGCATTGCTCCATCGGCCGTGCTTCGTTTACGGTCGACGCCTTGCAGGAAAACCTCGTGGCCCTGTTGGGTGCGCTCAATCGTGCGCGTCCCGCTACGGCCAAGGGCATCTACCTCAGAAAAATTTCAGTTTCCAGCACCATGGGTGTGGGTATCCGCGTGGATAACACCACCCTCGCGGTGTAAGGAAGCGCAACAGACTTTGGGCAGTCGGGGGAAGTTTCCCCGACTGGACATCAAAGACCGTAGGGACCCGTTTCATGGGTTTAATCGTCGCAAGACAGCCTACGCAGATGGCGTACCCTGATGGAAGGTCAAGTTTCATTGGTGGCAGTTGGCACCAAAGCCCTGAAAGAAAGGTCGCCGTGGTTGGAAGCGCGGTACGCCGTGTTTCCGTAATCTTAATGGAGAACAGACCTTGAGTCTCAATCTTGAAGAGAAAAAGGCAGTCGTTGCTGAGGTCGCCGGTCAAATTTCCGGCGCCCAGTCCATCATCCTGGCGGAGTATCGCGGAATGGCGGTCAGCGATATGACTGTACTACGAGCCAAGGCCAGGGCAGCGGGGGTTTACTTCCGCGTTCTGAAAAACACCCTTGTGCGTCGCGCGGTAGCAGAGACGCCATTTGCATCTTTGGCTGACCAGATGGTCGGGCCCCTGGTGTATGGCATTTCTGACGATCCCGTAGCGGCCGCAAAGGTGATTCACGAATTTTCAAAAGGAAATGACCGGTTGGTCATCAAGGGCGGTGCCATGGCGAATTTTGTCATGTCCCCCAAGGATGTCGCCAGCCTGGCCACCATGCCAAGTCGTGACGAGCTCATCGCCAAGTTGATGGGCACCATGCAGGCTCCGGTTGCAAAGTTCGTGCAGACGCTCAACGAAGTCCCGGCCAAATTCGCGCGCGGCCTGGCAGCTGTGCGCGACCAAAAACAAGCCACTGTTTAATTTAAGGAGTTGGAAATGGCACTCAGCAAATCTGAAATTCTGGACGCAATCGCAGGCATGACCGTGCTTGAACTGTCCGAAATGATCAAGGACATGGAAGAGAAGTTTGGCGTTTCTGCAGCGGCAACCGCCGTGGCAGTGGCCGCCCCTGCAGCAGCCGGCGCAGCCGCTGTTGAAGAAAAGACCGAGTTCAACGTCATCCTGACCGGTGCCGGCGACAACAAGGTCAACGTGATCAAGGTGGTCCGCACCATCACCGGCCTGGGTCTGAAGGAAGCGAAGGATCTGGTTGACGGCGCACCGAAGTCCGTCAAGGAAGGTGTTTCGAAGGCCGACGCCGACGCGATTGCCAAGCAATTGGCCGAAGCTGGCGCAACTTTCGAAATCAAGTAATTCCTGCATGAGCCGGTCGGGTTGACGGGGCGCCGTCAACCCAGCTTTCCGCAAGCGGAAAGTGACCGGATGGTGGGTGGGGACAGACCCTGAATTGGGGTCTGTCCCCAATTCCTCCCGCCTCACGCATTTGTCATTCTGCCGTGGAGACAACATGAGTTATTCATTCACCGAGAAAAAGCGCATTCGCAAAAGTTTTGCAAAGCGTCAAAGTGTTCTCGAAGTTCCGTTCCTGCTAGCGACCCAACTGGACTCATATACCGAGTTTCTGCAGGCGGATGTTGCTCCCAACGCGCGCAAAAATCAGGGTCTGGAATCTGCATTCCGGACCGTGTTCCCCATTTCCAGCCATTCCGGCAATGCCGGTCTGGAGTATGTCAGCTACCAGCTCGGCACGCCCCCGTTTGACGTCATCGAATGTCAGCAGCGCGGCATGACCTACGCGTCGCCCCTGCGTGCCCGGGTTCGCCTCAAGATCATGGATCGCGAGGCTTCAAAGCCTACGGTCAAGGAAATCAAGGAACAGGAAGTGTACATGGGCGAAATCCCGCTCATGACCAAGAACGGTTCTTTCGTCATCAACGGCACCGAGCGCGTCATCGTTTCCCAGCTGCACCGCAGCCCGGGTGTCTTCTTCGAACACGACCGCGGCAAAACGCATTCCTCCGGAAAGTTGCTGTTTTCGGCACGGATCATTCCGTATCGCGGTTCATGGCTTGATTTCGAATTCGATCCCAAGGACTTCCTCTACTTCCGGGTGGACCGTCGCCGCAAGATGCCGGTCACCACGCTGCTCAAGGCCATCGGATTCACGCCGGAACAGATCCTGGAAACTTTCTTTGCCTTCGATACGTTCCACATCGATGGCAACAGCATTCAGATGGAGCTTGTCCCCGAGCGCCTGCGTGGCGACGTGGCCCGCTTTGACATCATGGCCAAGGGCAAGGTCATCGTGCCGCGCGACAAGCGCATCACCGTCAAGCACATTCGCGAGATGGAGCAGGCCGGCTTGAAGCGCATCGAAGTGCCGGAAGAGATGGCCGCAGGACATGCGCTGGCCCACGACATCATCGACACCAGCACGGGTGAGGTGCTGGGCCGGGCCAACGAAGAGCTGACCGAAGCCACGCTGGCCAAGTTCCGGGCTGCCGGCGTTCGCGAATACCGCACCATCTACACCAACGATCTGGATCAGGGCGCCTATATTTCGCAAACCCTGCGCGTGGACGATGCCGCGGACCAGAATGCCGCCCGTATCGCCATTTACCGCATGATGCGTCCTGGCGAGCCGCCCACCGAAGAAGCGGTGAAGGGGCTGTTCCAGGGCCTGTTCTTCAGCGAAGAGCGCTACGACCTCTCTGCCGTGGGCCGCATGAAGTTCAATCGCCGTGTGGGTCGTTCAGACCTGACGGGTGCATCCGTGTTGTCCAACGACGACATCGTGGCCGTGATCAAGATTCTGGTCGAACTGCGCAATGGCCGCGGCGAAATCGATGACATCGATCATTTGGGTAATCGCCGGGTACGTTCCGTGGGTGAACTGGCCGAAAACCAGTTCCGCTCGGGCCTGGTGCGCGTGGAGCGCGCGGTCAAGGAGCGCCTGTCCCAGGCTGAATCCGAAAACCTGATGCCCCATGACCTGATCAACGCCAAGCCGATCTCTGCTGCGATCAAGGAGTTCTTTGGTTCAAGCCAGCTGTCCCAGTTCATGGACCAGACCAACCCGCTCTCCGAAATCACGCACAAACGCCGCGTTTCCGCTTTGGGACCCGGTGGCCTGACGCGTGAGCGTGCCGGCTTTGAAGTACGCGACGTGCACCCCACCCACTACGGGCGCGTCTGCCCGATCGAAACGCCGGAAGGCCCGAACATCGGTCTGATCAATTCGCTGGCGTTGTATGCACGCACCAATGAATATGGTTTTCTGGAAACCCCCTATCGCAAGGTGGAAAACGGTCGCGTGACCGAAGCGATCGAGATGCTCTCGGCCATCGAGGAAGGACGCTACGTCATCGCCCAGGCCAATGCCGAAATCGATGGCAAGGGCCGTTTTACCGACGATCTCGTGTCGTGCCGTCACCACAATGAATTCACCCTGTCCACGCCGGACCGCATCACGCACATTGACGTGGCTCCTGCCCAGATCGTGTCGGTGGCCGCTTCGCTGATTCCGTTCCTGGAACACGATGACGCCAACCGCGCCTTGATGGGCTCCAACATGCAGCGTCAGGCCGTGCCCTGTCTGCGTGCCGAAAAGCCGCTGGTAGGTACCGGCATTGAACGCACCGTGGCGGTGGACTCCGGCACGACAGTGCAGGCCCGTCGTGGCGGCGTGGTGGACTACGTGGATGCAGCCCGGATCGTGGTGCGCGTCAACGACAACGAAACCATGGCAGGCGAAGTCGGTGTCGACATCTACAACCTGATCAAGTATCGCCGTTCCAACCAGAACACCAACATCAACCAGCGTCCCATCGTCAAGGTGGGTGACATCATTGCCCGCGACGACGTGATCGCCGACGGTGCCTCCACCGATACCGGTGAACTGGCCCTGGGACAGAACCTGCTGGTGGCGTTCATGCCCTGGAACGGATACAACTTTGAAGATTCGATCCTGATCTCCGAGCGCATCGTGGCCGAAGACCGTTTCACCTCGATTCACATCGAGGAACTGTCGGTTGTGGCACGCGACACCAAGCTTGGGCCGGAAGAAATTTCCCGCGACATTTCCAACCTGTCCGAGCGCATGCTGGGACGCCTGGATGAATCGGGGATCATCTACATCGGTGCGGAAGTGGAGGCAGGTGACGTCCTCGTCGGGAAAGTGACGCCCAAGGGCGAAACCCAGTTGACGCCTGAAGAGAAGCTGCTGCGTGCCATTTTTGGCGAGAAGAGTTCGGACGTGAAGGACACCAGTTTGCGTGTGCCTTCCGGCATGTCGGGTACGGTCATTGGCGTGCAGGTCTTTACCCGCGAGGGCATCGAGCGCGACACCCGGGCCCAGCAGATCATTGACGATGAATTGACCCAGTTCAAGAAGGATCTGGCCGATCAGTTGCGCATCGTCGAAAACGACACCTTCGGCCGTATCGAACGCCACCTCACGGGCAAAGTGGCCAAGGGTGGTCCCAAAAAGCTGGCCAAGGGCACCAAGATCACCAAAACCTACCTGCATGAAGTGGGTCGTTATGACTGGTTTGACATCCGCCTGTCGGAAGAAGATCAGCAGTTGCAACTGGAACAGTTGAAGGACAGCCTGGCACAGAAGCGTCAGGAGTTTGATGCCCTGTTCGAAGAAAAGCGCCGCAAGCTCACGCAGGGCGACGAACTGCCGCCGGGCGTCCAGAAGATGGTCAAGGTCTACCTCGCGGTCAAGCGTCGCCTGCAGCCTGGCGACAAGATGGCCGGACGACATGGCAACAAGGGCGTGATCTCCAAGATCGTGCCAGTGGAAGACATGCCGTTTACCGCCAACGGAACGCCGGCTGACATCGTGCTCAACCCGTTGGGCGTGCCCTCACGGATGAACGTGGGGCAGATCCTGGAAACCCATTTGGGCTGGGCCGCAAAGGGACTGGGTCACGTCATCGGGCAACTGGTGGAACAACAGGCCGAAGCAGTCAAGCTGCGCCAGTTCCTGGAACAGGTTTACAACAGCAATGGCAAGAAGGAAGACCTGTCAGCCCTGAACGACGAGGAAATCGTCGAGCTGGCCCATAACCTGCGCGATGGCGTGCCTTTTGCCACGCCGGTCTTTGATGGCGCCACTGAGGCGGAAATCAAGGACATGCTGGAACTGGCCGGCTTGCCGCGCAATGGCCAGATGCAGTTGTTCGATGGCCGCACTGGGGAAGCCTTTGATCGCCCCGTAACCCTGGGTTACATGCATATCCTCAAGCTGCACCACCTGGTGGACGACAAGATGCATGCCCGTTCCACCGGCCCGTACAGCCTCGTCACGCAGCAACCGCTGGGCGGCAAGGCGCAGTTCGGGGGACAGCGTTTTGGCGAAATGGAAGTGTGGGCACTGGAGGCGTACGGCGCTTCTTATACCCTGCAGGAAATGTTGACTGTGAAGTCCGATGATGTGGCGGGTCGTACCAAGGTGTATGAAAACATCGTCAAGGGCGAGCACAAGATCGAGGCCGGCATGCCGGAGTCGTTCAACGTGCTGGTCAAGGAAATCCGCTCTCTTGGGATCGACATCGATCTCGAACGGTTTTAAGCAGGGAATTGTCGGGCAACAGTTACGGGTTCCGGAACTCATCACTGGGTTCCCTTGTCGCCGACAAGGGATACTCGATGGAGGTAAAGCGTGAAAGCACTATTGGATTTGTTCAAGCAGGTGACGCAGGAAGAAGAGTTCGATGCCATTCGAATCGGCCTTGCTTCCCCCGAAAAGATTCGCTCCTGGTCCTATGGCGAGGTCAAGAAACCCGAGACCATCAACTACCGCACGTTCAAACCTGAACGGGACGGCCTGTTCTGCGCCAAGATTTTCGGACCGGTCAAGGATTACGAGTGCCTGTGCGGCAAGTACAAGCGTCTCAAGCACCGCGGTGTGATCTGCGAAAAATGTAACGTCGAGGTGACGCTCTCCAAGGTGCGTCGCGAGCGCATGGGTCACGTCGAGCTGGCCAGCCCCGTGGCACACATCTGGTTTCTCAAGTCGCTGCCCTCCCGTCTGGGAATGGTGCTGGACATGACCCTGCGTGACATCGAACGCGTGCTCTATTTTGAAGCATTCGTGGTGACCGAGCCCGGCATGACCCCGCTGCAGCGCTGCCAGTTGTTGACCGAAGAGGACTACCTCGCCAAGGTGGAAGAGTACGGCGACGAATTCTCCGCCAGCATGGGCGCCGAAGGCGTGCGCGAACTGTTGCGTCACATCAACCTCGAGGCCGAAATTGCACGCCTGCGCCAGGAACTGGCGGGCACCACTTCTGACACCAAGATCAAGAAATACGCCAAACGGGTCAAGATCCTGGAGGCATTCCAGAAATCTGGCATCAAGCCTGAATGGATGATCATGGAAGTGCTGCCGGTGCTGCCGCCGGAATTGCGCCCATTGGTGCCGCTGGACGGCGGCCGCTTTGCCACCAGTGATCTGAACGACCTCTACCGCCGCGTCATCAACCGCAACAATCGCCTGAAGCGGTTGCTGGAGCTCAAGGCCCCTGAAATCATCGTGCGCAACGAAAAGCGCATGTTGCAGGAAGCCGTGGACTCATTGCTGGACAACGGCCGTCGTGGCAAGGCCATGACCGGTGCCAACAAGCGCGCGCTCAAGTCCCTGGCGGACATGATCAAGGGCAAGAGCGGTCGCTTCCGCCAGAACCTGCTCGGCAAACGGGTGGATTACTCCGGTCGCTCCGTCATCGTGGTGGGTCCGCAGCTCAAGCTGCACCAGTGTGGTCTGCCCAAGAAAATGGCGCTCGAACTGTTCAAGCCCTTCATTTTCCACAAGCTCGAGGTGTTGGGGCTGGCTACCACCATCAAGGCTGCCAAGCGCATGGTGGAACAGGAAATCCCTGAAGTCTGGGACATCCTGGAAGAAGTCATCCGCGAACATCCCGTCATGCTCAACCGTGCGCCGACGCTGCACCGCCTGGGCATTCAGGCGTTCGAGCCGGTGTTGATCGAAGGAAAGGCCATTCAGCTGCACCCCCTGGTCTGTGCCGCGTTCAACGCTGACTTTGACGGTGACCAGATGGCCGTTCACGTGCCGCTCTCCCTCGAAGCGCAAATGGAAGCACGCACGCTGATGCTCTCGTCCAACAACGTGCTCTCGCCCGCCAACGGCGACCCCATCATCGTGCCGTCGCAGGATATCGTTTTGGGGCTGTATTACATCACGCGCGAGCGCGTCAACGCCCGTGGCGAAGGCATGCATTTTGCCGACGTGGACGAAGTGGTCCGTGCCTTCGACACCCGCCAGGTGGATGTCACTGCCAAGATCACGGTGCGTCTGAAAGAGTTCGTGCACGATGCCGAAGGTGGCCGCGTGGAGAAGGTCACGCGTTATGAAACGACCGTGGGCCGGGCCATGCTTTCTGAAATCCTGCCCGAGGGCCTGCCGTTTGCCCTGATCAACAAGGCGCTCAAGAAGAAAGAAATTTCCCGACTCATCAATGCGGCCTTCCGCCGTTGCGGCATTCGCGAAGCGGTGATCTTTGCCGACCGTCTGATGTATTCCGGATTTGCCATGGCCACCCGTGCCGGCATCTCGATTTGCGTGGACGACATGCTGGTGCCGCAGGAGAAGGAAACCCTCATCGCTTCTGCTGAAGCTGAAGTGAAGGAGATCGAGACGCAATACACCTCCGGCCTCGTCACGCAAGGCGAGCGATACAACAAGGTGGTGGATATCTGGGGCCGTGCCGGAGACCAGGTGGCCAAGGCCATGATGGACCAACTGGGCCGCGAGCCCGTGATTGATCGGGACGGCAAGGAAACCACCCAGGAATCCTTCAACGCCATCTACATGATGGCCGATTCCGGTGCGCGCGGCTCGGCAGCACAGATTCGCCAGTTGGCGGGCATGCGCGGCCTGATGGCCAAGCCGGACGGCTCCATCATCGAAACGCCCATCACGGCCAATTTCCGTGAAGGCCTGAACGTGTTGCAGTACTTCATTTCCACGCACGGAGCCCGTAAGGGTTTGGCGGATACCGCGCTGAAGACAGCCAACTCGGGCTACCTCACGCGTCGTCTGGTGGACGTCACCCAGGATCTGGTGGTGATCGAGCAGGATTGCGGTACGCAACAGGGCATGATCCTGAAGGCGCTGGTGGAAGGTGGTGAAGTCGTCGAACCGTTGCGCGACCGGATACTGGGTCGTGTCAGTGCGCTCGATCTCGTCCACCCTGAAACCGGCGATGTGTTGATTCCGGCGGGAGCGTTGCTGGATGAAGACGCGGTGGACCTGGTCGAGGCTTCCAGCATCGATGAAGTCAAGGTGCGCACTCCGCTGACCTGCGAGACACGGTATGGGCTTTGTGCCCAGTGCTATGGCCGCGATCTGGGTCGTGGCGGTCTCGTCAACGTGGGTGAGGCTGTGGGGGTGATTTCCGCCCAGTCCATCGGCGAACCCGGAACGCAGCTCACCATGCGCACGTTCCACATCGGCGGTGCCGCATCCCGTGCCGCCGTGATCAGCCAGGTTGAAAGCAAATCCAACGGGGTGGTGCGCTTCTCCCCGGGCATGCGTTACGTCACCAATGTACGCAACGAGCAGATTGCCATTTCCCGCGGCGGTGAAGTCATCATTACGGAAGACAGTGGGCGCGAGCGCGAACGGCACAAGGTGCCCTACGGCGCAACGCTGCTGATTCAGGATGGGCATAAGGTCAAGGCCGGTCAGATGCTGGCCAGCTGGGACCCTCATACCCGTCCCATCATCACCGAATACTCCGGCGAGGTGCGTTTCGAGAACGTGGAAGAAGGCGTTACCGTGGCGAAGCAGATCGACGAAGTCACCGGGCTGTCCACGCTGGTGGTCATCGATCCCAAGCGCCGTGCCAGCATGCAGACCAAAGGTCTGCGCCCGCAGGTCAAGCTGCTGGACGAGAAGGGCAAGGAGGTCAAACTGGCTGGAACCGACCAGTCGGTCAACATCACCTTCCAGATCGGCGCCATCATTACCGTCAAAAACGGCCAGTCCGTGGGTGTGGGCGAGGTGCTGGCGCGGATTTCGCAGGAATCTTCCAAGACCCGCGACATCACGGGTGGTTTGCCGCGCGTTGCCGAGCTGTTCGAAGCACGTTCGCCGAAAGATGCCGGCCTGTTGGCCGAAATTACCGGCACAGTCTCCTTCGGTAAGGACACCAAGGGCAAACAGCGCCTGGTCATCACCGACATGGATGGCGTGGCCCATGACTATCTGATTCCAAAGGACAAACACGTCACGGTTCACGACGGTCAGATCGTCAACAAGGGCGAAATGATCGTGGACGGCCCGGCCGATCCCCACGACATTCTGCGTCTTTTGGGCATCGAGGCCCTGGCCCGGTACATCACCGACGAAGTCCAGGATGTGTACCGCCTGCAGGGGGTGAAGATCAACGACAAGCACATCGAGGTGATCGTGCGCCAGATGCTGCGCCGCGTTCAGGTGCTGGATGCTGGCGACACCCGTTTCATCCCGGGAGAGCAGGTGGAGCGCGCAGAACTGCTGCAGGAAAACGAGAAGGTCGTGGCCGACAACAAGCGCCCCGCGGTTTTCGAGAACATCCTGCTGGGGATCACCAAGGCGTCGCTGTCCACGGATTCCTTCATCTCGGCCGCTTCCTTCCAGGAAACGACCCGGGTGTTGACCGAGGCTGCAATCATGGGCAAGCGCGACGAGTTGCGCGGACTCAAGGAAAACGTCATCGTCGGCCGACTCATTCCTGCCGGAACGGGGCTGGCTTACCACAATACCCGGCGCAACCAGCCGGCCCCGGGTTTGGGGCTGGGAGCGGGGCTGGAATTGGGGGAAACCGCCACGGAAGACGCGGACGACGAGCAGGTGGCTTGACAAGGGTTGCACAGCAAACTAAAATCATCAGTCTTTTTTGGGGCAAATTGCGATTTGCCTCCGCGAAGACTGTCCTTCACGGATCATGGGATATAAAGAACAATGCCTACAATCAACCAGTTGATTCGCAAGCCGCGAATCGCTAAAAAGGCCAAGAGCAAGGTACCCGCGCTTGCCAACTCGCCGCAAAAGCGTGGCGTGTGCACTCGCGTCTACACCACAACGCCCAAAAAGCCGAATTCGGCTTTGCGTAAAGTGGCTCGGGTGCGGCTGACCAACGGTTTCGAAGTGACCAGCTACATTGGCGGCGAAGGCCACAACCTGCAGGAGCACTCGGTGGTGCTGATTCGCGGCGGCCGGGTCAAGGATCTTCCTGGGGTCCGTTACCATACGGTGCGCGGCAGCCTCGATACCGCCGGCGTCAAGGATCGCAAGCAGTCCCGTTCCAAGTACGGCGCCAAGCGCCCGAAGGCGGCCTAAGGTCGTTTGCCGAAAAATTCTGAAGAGAGCACATCATGCCCCGTCGTAGAGAAGTCCCCAAGCGCGAAGTTCTGCCAGATCCAAAGTTTGGAAATACCGATATTTCCAAATTCGTGAACGTCATCATGGATTCGGGCAAGAAGTCCGTTGCCGAGCAAATTGTGTACCGTGCCATGGAAGCCATTTCCCAGAAGTCCGGGAAGGATGCCATCGATGTCTTCATGACGGCGTTGAACAATGCGCGTCCGATGGTGGAGGTCAAAAGCCGGCGTGTCGGCGGGGCCAACTACCAGGTGCCGGTTGAAGTGCGCGCCAGCCGCCGTACGGCGCTGGCCATGCGCTGGCTGCGTGAAGCGGCGCGCAAGCGTGGTGAGAAATCCATGGGGCTGCGTCTGGCCGGAGAGCTGATCGATGCGTCCGAAGGTCGTGGCGGCGCCATCAAGAAGCGTGAAGAAGTGCATCGCATGGCGGAGGCCAACAAGGCGTTCGCGCATTATCGGTTTTAAGGTTTGACCCGAATCACGATCCGCGGTCGGTTCACGACAGGATAGCGGAGATCGGCGGCCGGTTGGGCCGCTCGATTCGGGTAAAGCGGTATTTCCCATGCGGGAGTACCTGCTGCAGATGATACAGAGGCGTTTTTGGGCCCAGGCAGGATGCCGGGCCCTTGGCGTATTGATTGAACACACAACAGGCAGAAGAAATTGGCTCGTAAAACACCCATCGAACGGTACCGAAATATCGGCATTTCCGCACACATTGATGCGGGTAAGACCACGACCACCGAACGGGTCCTGTTCTATACCGGCGTGTCGCACAAGATTGGCGAAGTGCACGATGGCGCAGCCGTCATGGACTGGATGGAGCAAGAGCAGGAGCGTGGCATCACCATCACCTCTGCTGCGACGACCTGTTTCTGGAAGGGAATGGAAGGCAAGTTTCCCGAGCACCACATCAACATCATCGACACCCCGGGGCACGTGGACTTCACCATCGAAGTGGAGCGCTCCATGCGGGTGCTCGACGGTGCCTGCATGGTGTACGACTCGGTGGGCGGCGTGCAGCCCCAGTCCGAAACGGTGTGGCGCCAGGCCAACAAGTACGGCGTGCCGCGCCTCGCGTTCGTCAACAAGATGGACCGTGTGGGTGCTGATTTCTTCAAGGTTTACCGTCAGATCAAGGAGCGCCTGCGCGGCAATCCGGTGCTGATCCAGATTCCCATCGGGGCCGAAGAAAAGTTTGCCGGCGTCGTGGATCTGGTCCGCATGAAAGCCATCTACTGGGACGAAGCGTCACAGGGGATGAAGTTTGAGTTCAGGGACATTCCGGAAGAACTGCAGGAATCTGCCGAGGAATGGCGTGAAAAGATGGTGGAAGCGGCTGCTGAAGCTTCCGAAGAATTGATGAACAAATACCTCGAGTCGGGCGAGTTGACCCCCGAGGAGATTCGCCAGGGCCTGCGTGCGCGCACCATTTCCGGTGAAATCGTCCCGATGCTGTGCGGTAGCGCGTTCAAGAACAAGGGCGTGCAGGCCATGCTCGATGCCGTCGTCGAATACCTGCCCTCCCCCGTCGACATTCCTCCCGTGGATGGCGAACTGGAAAATGGCAAGATGGGCGAGCGCAAGGCTGACGACAAGGAACCGTTCTCGGCACTGGCATTCAAGATCATGACCGACCCGTTTGTCGGACAGCTGATTTTCTTCCGTGTTTATTCCGGCGTGATCAATTCCGGCGACACCATCTACAATCCCATCAAGGGCCGCAAGGAGCGCATCGGGCGCATTCTGCAGATGCATGCCAACCAGCGCGAAGAAATCAAGGAAGTCCGCGCCGGCGACATCGCTGCGGCAGTGGGCCTGAAAGAAGCCACCACGGGCGACACCCTGTGCGACCCGGACAAGGTGATCACCCTTGAAAAGATGGAGTTCCCCGAGCCCGTGATTTCCCAGGCCGTTGAACCCAAGACCAAGGCAGACCAGGAAAAGATGGGCATCGCCCTCAATCGCCTGGCCCAGGAAGATCCTTCCTTCCGCGTCCACACCGACGAAGAATCGGGTCAGACCATCATTTCCGGGATGGGCGAACTGCACCTTGAAATCATCGTCGATCGCATGCGGCGCGAATTCAGCGTGGAAGCCACGGTAGGCAAGCCCCAGGTGGCCTACCGCGAAACCATTCGCGGTCATGTGGACAGCGTTGAAGGCAAGTTCGTCAAACAGTCCGGCGGCCGTGGCCAGTATGGTCACGTGGTGCTGAAGGTTGAACCCAACGAAATCGGCAAGGGCTTTGAGTTCGTGGATGCCATCAAGGGTGGCGTGGTGCCGCGCGAATACATCCCGGCCGTGGAAAAGGGACTCATCGATACGCTGCCCAACGGCGTGCTGGCGGGCTTCCCTGTGGTGGACGTGAAAGTGACGTTGCACTACGGCTCGTATCACGACGTCGACTCCAACGAAAACGCCTTCAAGATGGCGGCTTCCATGGCATTCAAGGATGGCATGCGCAAATCCAGCCCCGTGTTGCTGGAGCCCATGATGGCCGTGGAAGTTGAAACCCCCCCTGAGTTCATGGGCAACGTGGTGGGCGATCTTTCCTCACGCCGTGGCATGGTCCAGGGCATGGAAGACGTGGCTGGCGTCAAGGTCATCAAGGCTGAAGTGCCGCTTGCCGAAATGTTTGGTTACTCCACGTCGCTGCGTTCGGCGACCCAGGGGCGCGCCACTTATACGATGGAATTCAAGCACTACTCGGAAGCTCCGCGCAATGTGGCGGAAGCGATTATCAACAAGAAGTAAGCCG
>VFSW01008149.1_pt1 | contig 15099 bp, 15 predicted proteins | sample 5358111 | NCBI WGS metagenome assembly VFSW01 (sample SAMN11554181, study PRJNA540505) | mine drainage metagenome | isolation source: sediment from site ElyBrook_90M | place: USA: Ely Copper Mine, Vershire, VT | collected 2017
CCCGCCCGCCTTGATCCCGGTGTTCATCCACCTGGGCCTGGGGTTGATGCTGGGCCTCTACATTCCACCCTACCTCGCTGCCTGGTACCACCAGGCAGCGCGCATGCTGGGAGGCTGACGTGCATTCACTGGCCAGACTGGGTCTGGAACTGTCCCCCTTGCCGGCACCGCTGCCCCTGTGGCGCGCAACCCTTGCGGAGAGCGCCCTCTGGGTGGAAGCGGCGGGGTCAGTGGCGCGAAGTGGCGGCACACTGGTAGCCCTGTGGTCCAGCAGGACCGTGGCCCACGCGGCCTACAGCCTGCCCGAAGGCCTGGTGTGGCTGGCCCTGCCGCTGGATGGCAACGCCCTGTGTCCTGACCTCGCCCCCTACTTTCCCGCTGCCGCGCGCATGCAGCGGGCCATGCAGGATCTCGAGGGCATTTCCTTTCGGGGCACGGCAGACCGTCGTCCCTGGCTGAATCATGGGGCCTGGAACGGCGAGGGTCATGTTCCGCGCCCCGAGTTTTCGGCGTATCCCTTCGTGCGCGTGGAAGGCGACGGGGTCCATGAAATTGCGGTGGGTCCGGTGCATGCCGGCATCATCGAACCGGGGCATTTCCGTTTTTCCGTGGTGGGGGAAAAAGTGCTGCGCCTGGAAGAGCGGCTGGGATACACCCATAAGGGCATCGAACGACGCTTCACCCAACTGCCCCCCATGGAAGCCCATCGCCTGGCCGGACGGATTTCGGGGGATTCCACAGTGGCCTACGCCTGGGCCTACTGCATGGCGCTGGAATCGGCAACCGGGTGCAGCGTGCCGCCACGGGCGCAATGGCTGCGCGCCTTACTGCTGGAGCGCGAGCGGGTGGCCAACCACCTGGGAGACCTGGGAGCCTTGGGCAACGACGCCGCTTTCGCCTTCGGTCTGGCGCAGTTTTCGCGATTGCGCGAAGACTGGCTGCGGACTTCCATGCAGTGGTTTGGGCACCGCTTGATGATGGACACCATCGTACCCGGTGGCGTGAGCGTGGATCTTGCTGAAGCGGGCGTGCGCGACCTCACCCATCAATGTGCCCGCATGGCCACCGAGGTGACACGCCTGCGCGCCATCTACGACAGCCATCCCGGCCTGCAGGATCGCTTCATCGGCACCGGCCGGGTCTTGCCCCCGCTCGCCACGCAGTTGGGCCTGACGGGGCTGGCAGGGCGCGCCAGCGGCATCGCCGCCGACCTGCGCTGCGACCAGCCCTGGGCGCCCTACCAGCAGCTGGACGTGCGCATGGCCACCCAGCGCAATGGCGACGTGGCGGCTCGGGTGGCGGTGCGCTTTGACGAGATATTCGAATCCCTGCGCCTGATCCGCAAGTTGCTCGATGGTCTGCCTCCAGGCGCCATTGCAGAACCGTTGCACTGGGCGACTCATGGGCGATTTGGTGCAGGGCGTGTGGAAGGCTGGCGCGGCGAAATCTTCGTGGCGCTGGAACTGGAGGAACGCGGTGGACAGACCCACCTGCACCGCTGTCACTGCCATGATCCGTCCTGGCAGAACTGGCCGGTGCTGGAACATGCCATCATGGGCAACATCGTGCCCGACTTTCCGCTCATCAATAAATCGTTCAACTTGAGCTACTCAGGACACGACCTCTGATGTGGAACATTCTCAGACAGACCCTGCGTGTGGGCGTACTCACTGAAACCGCCCCCGAGCCCGATGAAACGCTGCGCGTCGAGGCACAGACGATCGGCCAGGAATTGTTGCGGATTCTGGGGCGGGCACTGACCATCCGCGCCGTGGATGCCGGCTCCTGCAATGGTTGCGAACTGGAAATGCAGGCGTTGGGCAACCCCTACTACAACCTCGAAGGCCTGGGCATCCAGTTTGTGGCCAGTCCGCGCCACGCGGACATGCTGCTGGTGACGGGGCCGGTGTCGCGCAACATGGAAGCGGCATTGCGGCGCACCTTTGAGGCCACCCCTGCACCCAAACTCGTGGTGGCCCTTGGAGACTGCGGTTGTACGGGAGGTATTTTCGGGGAAAGCTACGCCACTTGCGGGCGCGTCTCAAACGTCATTCCGGTGGATGTTGCGGTGCCCGGCTGTCCGCCGGCCCCCATCGACATCCTGCGCGGCATTCTGACCGCGGTGCAGCACCGGCAGCCATAGCTATTGATCGCCGAAACTGGATACGGCTCATGGCCTGGGTTTCAAGACCCGCATGACTGTCACTCCGCCGACATCTCTGAGCGGCAGATAGACCTCGTGGGTGACAGGATCCACTGCAACAGCATGCGCATTGGGCCCGACCAGCACATCCCCCAGCTTCGCGACTCCAGAATCGGTCACCGAAAAGACCGACATCACTCCTGCTTCGCCGGCAACGTAGAGTTTGCCGAGTTTCTCGTCATACGCAAGTACATCGGGTTCGGCGCCCAAGGGAAACCGTTTGACGACCCTGTTCGTGTTCAGGTCCAGTACCAGTAGCATGTTGTCGTCCTCGCAGGCGATGAATGCGAGACGTCTCTTTGCTTCGATGAGCAGACCATGATTACCCTTGGTTGGCAGGGCAATGCGCTCCACCACCACATCCTTGGTCGGGTCGATGATCGCCAGCTCCTGCCGGCCCTGTACGTTCACCAGTATTCGCTGCGTAACCGAGTCGTACTGGCTGTTGCCGACTTTACCGCCCAGGGGAATCGTCGCGACGCGCTCGTTCCTGGAAACGTTAATGACCGTCTCCGTATCGCCGTTCTCATCAGAGATATAGAGCTTCCCAACTTTCGGGGCGTACGCCATACCATCTGGATACACGCCGGCCGGAACGCGGGCGATGATGCTCAGTGTCATCGGATTGATAGCCACCACTTCATCGGTTTGGGTCGCAGAGGCGTAGACGACCTGCTTTTGGGGAATGGCCAGCGTACCGTGGACGTGTCCAATATCCTTGATCGACCCCACGACTTTCTTCGAAGCTGTATCGAACGCGACCACCTCGCTGTCGCCCAGATGGGCGATAAATATGCGCCCGAGATCCTGGTCCAGTGACAGGTAATCCCAGCGCGTGGTCCCGCCCGGCAGCGGGAAGTCCCCAACCATCTGGAACAGGACCGTCAAGTTAGTGGTCGCCTCGGCCGCCCTGGATTGTGCCATCTCGTACCACGCCGCGACGGCCATCGTGAGGCACGCAAGCAGGACGATTATCCGTCTCGAAACGACTGCGTTAATGATTTTCATCTCATACTATGCCATTGCCAAAGCTACAAAGTACAAGACGTACAGGTGAATGAATAAATGAGTGGGCCCGGCATCGCAGTTCGATGGCTTACGCTAAACTGCGAGCAGTCCCCTACTCCCACTCGATGGTGGCCGGGGGCTTGCCCGACACGTCGTAGACCACGCGGTTAATGCCGCGCACTTCGTTGATGATACGGTTGGAGACCTTGCCCAACAGGTCGTAGGGCAGTTCGGCCCAATGGGCGGTCATGAAGTCACTGGTGACCACGGCGCGCAACGCCACCACAAACTCGTAAGTGCGGCCATCGCCCATCACGCCCACCGAACGCACCGGCAGGAATACGGCAAAGGCCTGCGACACCTGATCATACCATCTTGCGGCACGCAGCTCTTCGATGAAGATGGCATCGGCGCGCTGTAACAGCGCCACATATTCCGCATGGACTTCACCCAGGATGCGCACGCCCAGCCCCGGTCCCGGGAAAGGATGGCGATACACCATGTCGCGCGGCAATCCAAGCGCCACGCCCAGTTCACGCACCTCGTCCTTGAACAGTTCGCGCAACGGCTCCAGCAGCTTGAGGTGCAGCGTCTCCGGCAATCCGCCCACGTTGTGGTGGGACTTGATGGTGTGCGCTTTCTTCGTCTTGCCGCCAGCCGACTCGATCACGTCGGGATAGATGGTGCCTTGCGCCAGCCATTTGGCCCGCGGCAGTCTGGCGGCTTCGCGCTGGAACACCTCGACGAATTCGCGCCCGATGATCTTGCGCTTCTGCTCGGGATCGGAAACCCCCTTGAGATGGCGCATGAACACCTCACGCGCATCCACATGAATGACCTTGACGCCCAGATGGCGTCCAAAGGTTTCCATGACCTGTTCGGCCTCGCGGTAGCGCAACAGGCCGTGGTCCACGAAGACGCAGGTCAGCTGGTCACCGATGGCGCGATGGATGAGAGCTGCCGCCACGGAAGAATCCACTCCACCTGACAGGCCCAGGATGACCTCTTCCCCCCCCACCTGCTGGCGAATGGACTGCACCGCTTCTTCGAGATAATCGGGCATGGTCCAGTCAGCCCCCAGCCCGCAGATTTCGTGCACGAAGCGGTTGAGGATGGCCCGCCCCTGGCGGGTATGCGTCACTTCCGGATGAAACTGCACCCCGTAAAAATGGCGCGCCTCGTCGGCCATGCCGGCAATGGGAGTGGACGGGTTGTCGCAGATGACCTTGAAACCTGGGGGCAGCTCGGTGAGCTTGTCGCCGTGGCTCATCCACACGTCAAGCAATCCGTGGCCCGCGCTGTTGGTTCGATCCTGGATGTCGCGCAACAGGGCGGAATGGCCGCGGGCCCGCACTTCGGCGTAGCCAAACTCACGATGGGTGGCGTTTTCGACCTTGCCGCCCAACTGCGCACCCATGGTCTGCATGCCATAACAGATGCCCAGCACCGGTACGCCCATCTGAAACACGGCATCGGGGGCACGGGGTGGCGTCGCCTCGGTCACCGAGGAGGGCCCACCTGAGAGGATGATGCCCTGGGGCGCGTAGTCGCGCACGAATGCGTCACTGACATCCCAGGGATGGAGTTCACAATACACGCCTGCTTCGCGCACGCGGCGGGCAATCAGTTGCGCATACTGTGCCCCGAAGTCGAGGATGAGGATTTTTTTGCGGGACATCCGGTTCAATCGATGTGGTAGTTGGGTGCTTCTTTGGTGATCTGCACGTCGTGCACATGGGATTCACGCATGCCCGCATGGGAGATTTCCACAAACTCGGCCTTCTGATGCATGGCGTCAATCGTGCCGCAACCCAGATACCCCATGCTGGCCCGCAGCCCGCCCATCAACTGGTGGATCACGGCCATGACGGTACCCTTGTACGGCACGCGGCCCTCGACCCCTTCAGGAACGAGCTTGTCGGCGTTGTTTTCAGAATCCTGGAAATAGCGGTCGCTCGAACCCTGCTGCATGGCGCCCAGCGAGCCCATGCCGCGATAGGATTTATAAGAGCGCCCCTGGAACAATTCGATCTCGCCCGGCGCCTCTTCCGTGCCAGCAAAGAGGCCGCCGATCATCACGGCATTGGCCCCGGCGGCAAGCGCCTTGGAGACATCGCCGGAAAAACGGATGCCGCCGTCGGCAATGCAGGGCACCCCGGTGCCTGCCAGCGCATCGGAGACGTTACGGATGGCCGTGATTTGCGGCACGCCCACCCCTGCCACGATGCGCGTGGTACAGATGGAACCGGGCCCGATGCCCACCTTGATGCCATCGGCGCCATGATCCACCAGGGCGCGTGCACCCGTGGCCGTGGCGATGTTGCCGCCGATGACGTCGATGTGGGGAAAACGCTTCTTGACCCATTGCACCCGGTCCAGCACACCCTGGCTGTGGCCATGCGCCGTATCCACCACGATGGTGTCCACCCCGGCTTCCACCAGTGCTTCGACACGCCGGTCCGTCCCCTCGCCCACGCCCACGGCCGCACCCACCAAGAGGCGCCCCGAGGAGTCCTTGGCGGCGAGCGGATGCTCGGATGACTTGAGGATGTCCTTCACCGTGATGAGGCCGCGCAGCTCGAAGGCGTCGTTGACCACCAGCACGCGCTCCAGCCGGTGCTGGTGCATGAGGCGCATGGCCACATCGCGTGAATCGTTTTCGCGCACCGTGACGAGACGGTCGCGCGGCGTCATGACGTTGCGCACGGGTTGATCCAGGCGGGTTTCAAAGCGCAAGTCGCGGTTGGTGACGATACCCACCACCTTGTTGCCTTCCACCACGGGCAATCCCGAAAAACGGTTTTGGCGGGTCAGCTGCAGGACCTCGCTCACCGGCATGTCGGGAGAAACCGTGATGGGATCGCGCACCACGCCAGACTCAAACCGCTTGACCTTGGCAACCTCGGCGGCCTGCTGTTCGATGCTGAGATTTTTATGCACGATGCCAATGCCGCCCTCCTGGGCCAGGGCAATGGCCAGACGGGCTTCCGTGACCGTATCCATGGCCGCGGACAGCAGAGGCAGGTTGAGGGTGATGTTTCGGGTCAGCCGGGTGGCCAGACTGACGTCACGCGGCAGGACTTCGGAATGGGCCGGAATGAGCAGAACATCATCGAAGGTGAGTGCCTTTTCGACAACTCGCATGGCATTACCCCTTGGCAAAACGGCATTATACGCAAGTCTGGCCCGGGCTCAAAGCGGCCTTGCCAGCTTCTCGCGGGAGCGCCGCGCGGCCTTGGGGTCGGCGAGGCGCGCCCGGTAGATTTCTGCACGGTCGCCGGGCTTCAGCACCGTGGTGAGTGAGCGCACCCGGCCATTGATGCCGGCGGGCTGACGTGCCAGATCCACCTCCGGGTGCCGTTCCAGGATACCCGAGCTGCGAATGGCCGCTTCCAGGGTGGTGCCGGGCGGCACCTCGAGGCTGAGCATCGTCTGCTGCCCGGGTAATGCGTAGGCCACACAGACCTGCATCAGTCCGCCCCGCCGTAGACGCTCTGGGCACGCGTCACGAAGGCCTCCACCATGGAATTGGCGATGGTGTTGAAGACCGGACCCACCACTTTTTCCAGAATGCGGCTGGAAAAGCGCCACTCCAGGGAAAAGGCAATCTTGCAGGCACCAGGCTGCAGGGCGGTGAAGCGGAATTCGCCGCGCAAATGCTGGAACGGCCCCTTGACGAGGTCCATCACCAGCGACTCTCCGGCCACCGAGGTGTTGCGGGTGGTGAATTGCTGGCGCAGGCCATGGAAATTGATGTGCAGGGTGGCCACCGTCTGCCCCCCCGTGCTTTCGTGCACTTCGGCACCGCTGCACCAGGGCAGGAATTCGGGATAGGACGGAATGTCTTCCACCAGTTCCCACATCTGCCGGGCGGAATGCAGCACCAGAACGGATTTTTCAACACGCGTCATGGAAGGCTCGATGGGCTAGAATGGCAGATCATTGCGCGAAGATACCGAATTATGAGCATTGTGGACAACCGTAAAGCATTTCACGACTACTTCATCGAAGAGCGTTTCGAGGCAGGCATTGCCCTGGAAGGCTGGGAGGTGAAGGCAATTCGTGCCGGCCGCGCCCAGCTCAAGGAAGCTTATGTGGTGGTGCTCTCGGGTGAGTTGTACCTGCTGGGCTCGCACATCAGCCCCCTGCCTACGGCTTCCACGCACATCAAACCGGACCCCACCCGAACCCGCAAACTGCTGCTGCACGCCGAAGAAATTGCCAAGCTGGTGGGCAAGGTGGAACGCGCCGGCTACACACTCGTGCCGCTCAACCTGCACTATAGCAAGGGTCGCATCAAGGCCGACATCGGTCTTGCCAAGGGAAAAAAACAACACGATAAGCGCGAGGCCGAAAAGGATCGCGACTGGGAAAGGGAAAAGCAGCGCCTGCTGCGCCAACGCTGATGAACCGACGCTATTGGCAGATACTGACGGCCGCAGCCGCCGTCCTGATGATCACCATGGGGGTGCGCCAGAGCCTGGGCCTGTTTGTCCAGCCCATCAACGCCAGCACCGGGGTGGGTATCGTGGCCGTGAGCCTGGCACTGGCCGTCGGACAATTCGTATGGGGCGCCTCGCAACCCCTGTTTGGCCTGCTGGCTGAGCGCATCGGGCCTTTCAGGGTCATGCTGCTGGGTGCCCTGTTGATGGCCCTGGGGCTGGTGCTGGCGGTCCTGTGGTCCACCCCGCTGGGTTTGACGCTGACGCTGGGCATTCTGGTATCAGCCGGGGCCGGGGCCGGCAGCTTTGCCCTCATGATTGCAGCCGCATCCCGCGCCCTGGGGCCCCATCAGCGCGCATTTGCTGCCGGCTTCATCAACGCGGGGGGCTCGTTCGGGCAGTTTCTGTTTGCCCCCATGTCCCAGTTGCTGATCGCCAGCATGGGATGGATGAGTGCCCTGTGGACCCTTGCCGCAACCACCCTCGTCACCATCCCGCTGGCCTTCGGGTTCAGCCAGGTGGCGCGCCCCGTTGCGGCGGGGTCTTCTGCCGCCGACCATCTGCCAGCCGGCAGGCAGGTCCGGCTGGCCTTTGGCGACCGCAGCTACTGGTGCCTGCATGCCGGCTTCTTCACCTGCGGTTTTCACGTGGCCTTCCTCACCACCCATCTGCCCAGCTATGCCACACTGTGCGGCATGCCCCAGCAGGTATCGGCCATCGCACTGGGCCTCATCGGTTTTGCCAACATCTTTGGCAGCCTCTTTGCCGGGTGGCTGGGCAACCGCATGCGCATGAAGTACATCCTGTTCTGGATGTATACCCTGCGCGCGCTGATGATCATCGCGCTCCTGCTCTCCCCCAAGACCGTCATCAACTTTTACATTTTTGGCGTGGGCATGGGCATGACCTGGCTGGCCACAGTCCCTCCCACTGCAGGACTGGTAGGCAAGCTGTTTGGCACCCGCCACCTCGCCACCCTCTTTGGCCTGACCCTCCTGTCGCACCAGATTGGCGGTTTCTTTGGCGCGTGGCTGGGCGGTGTGGGTTTTGCGGCCAATGGCAACTATGATGCGCTCTGGATTACCGACATCCTGCTGGCCAGCCTGGCGGCACTGGTAAACCTGCCCATCCGTGAGGCCCGGCTGGGTACCACCGTCAGATCATGAGCAAAACTTATCATCCTGATAAGAATTACTGAGTATTGCTTATAGAAATCGGGGGCTATGATCCGACCTGCACGCCTCATAAAAGCGCGGCTCGGAGTAAAATTACAACAATTCCACGGGAGAACATCCATGCATTTGGGACGCAAGACCCTGTCCAAGTTCCTGATTGAAAATGTCAGCGGAACCCGTGATGGTGCCGACCTGGCGGCACTCCTCGTGGACGTGGCAGCGGCCGTCAAGGCCATCGCTGCCCTGAGCGCCAAGGGTGCGCTCGGTGGTGCCACCGGTACCCTGGATACCATCAACGTACAGGGTGAAACGCAAAAACCCCTGGATGTGCTCTCCAATACCGCCTTCGTCAACACCTTCGAACAGGGTGGCCTCGTTGCCGGGGTGGCCTCCGAAGAAATGGACGACCCCTTTCCCATCAGGCCTCCCAACCAGCGCGGCCCCTTCCTGGCCATCTTCGACCCCCTGGACGGCTCTTCCAACATCGACAGCAATGTCTCGGTGGGCTCGATTTTCTCCATCCTGCACGCCCCCGAAACGGGCGAGCCGGTCACCGCAGACTATCTGCAACCCGGCGTGAAGCAGGTGGCCGCAGGCTACGCCCTGTACGGCCCGGCAACACTGCTGGTACTCACCGTAGGCAAGGGCACCCACGGCTTCACCCTGGATCGCGAAGTGGGCAACTTCGTCCTCACCAGCCCCAATATGCAAATCCCGGCCGACACCAGCGAGTTTGCCATCAACACCTCCAACGAACGCTTTTGGGAAGCGCCCATTTGCCGTTACGTCAACGAGTGCAAGGCGGGCAAGACGGGGCCCCGCGAACGGGACTTCAACATGCGCTGGATTGCCTCCATGGTGGCCGAAGTGCACCGCATCATGATGCGCGGCGGCATTTTCATGTACCCGCGCGACACCAAGGATCCCAGCAAGCCCGGGCGCCTGCGCCTGATGTACGAAGCCAATCCCATGGGGTTTGTGGTGGAACAGGCAGGCGGCCGCGCCAGTACGGGGCGCGAGCGCATCCTCGACATCAAGCCCGATGAAATTCACCAGCGTGTTCCCGTCATCCTGGGATCGCGCAACGAGGTGGACCGCGTGGTGCAGTACCACGCCGAATTTGATGCCGGTACGGACAAGCCCTACGAATCGCCCCTGTTCAACGAGCGCGGTCTGTTCCGCCCCTGATTTCTCCTATCGCAGCGAGGTTACACATGTCCCGCAAACACCCCATCGTTGCCGTCACCGGCTCTTCAGGGGCCGGCACCACGACGGTCATGAACAGTTTCAAACATATCTTCCGGCGCGAAGCCATCCATGCGCAGGTGGTGGAGGGTGACTCCTTCCACCGCTATGACCGCCTGGCCATGCGGGCCCAGATGAAGGCGGAGGAAGCCCGGGGAAACGGCAACTTCAGCCATTTCGGGCCGGATGCCAATCTTCTGGATGAACTGGAAGCCCTGTTCAAGTCCTATGCGGCATCGGGCACCGGCAAGGTGCGCCGTTACCTGCATGACGCCACCGAGGCTGCGCCCTACAAACAGGAACCCGGCACGTTCACGCCCTGGGAGGACCTCGAGGCCAATACCGACCTGCTGTTCTACGAAGGGCTGCATGGCGGGTATGCCGACGACAACATCAACATTGCGGCACCGGTGGACCTGCTGGTGGGGGTGGTTCCCATCATCAACCTGGAGTGGATCCAGAAACTGCACCGCGACCAGAAATTGCGCGGCTACTCCCAAGAGGCCGTCACCGACGTCATCCTGCGCCGCATGCCGGATTACGTCAGCCACATCTGCCCGCAATTTTCCCGCACCCACGTCAACTTTCAGCGGGTCCCCACGGTGGACACCTCCAACCCCTTCATCGCCAAGGACATCCCTTCGGCCGACGAGAGCATGGTGGTGATCCGCTTTGCCAACCCCCGCGGCATCGACTTTCCCTACCTGCTGTCCATGCTGCACGACTCCTGGATGACGCGTCCCAACACGCTCGTCATTCCTGGCGGGAAGATGGGGCTGGCCATGCAGATGATTTTCACACCCATGATCCTCAAGCTCGTGGACAACAAGCGCAAGGCATTCTGAACCATGCATACCCTGCCGCGCTTCATCATGTTTGACCTGGACGGCACGCTCGTGGATACCGCCGCCGAGATCGCGGAGGCAGTCAACCTGACCCTGCGCGAAGCGGGGCTGTCCCCAATTCCGGCAGCCCGGGTGCGCGACTGGATCGGCAAGGGTACCGCATGGCTGTTTGGCAACGCGCTGGAAGCCGCCACCGGCGATGCCGACATTCGCACCTCGGCGCGTTATACCCAGCTGTACCCGCGCTTTCTGCAAAACTATGCCGACCTCACGGGCCGCATGAGCACCCCCTACCCGGGCGCCAAAACCGCCCTGCAGGGCCTGCATCAGTCTGGTTGCCGCCTTGCCGTGGTCACCAACAAGGAACGCAGCCTTACCTTGCGGTTGCTGGATTGCCACGGCCTGTCGGATACTTTCGACGTGCTGGTAGCTGGCGGTGACACCCCCCAGGGAAAACCAAGCCCCCTGCCGCTCCAGCTGGCTCTGCAACAAGCCGGTGTGGTGGCCGGTGACGCCCTGTTCGTGGGAGACTCCAGCAATGACGTTCAGGCCTCACGCAACGCCGGTGTGGCTGTCTGGGCTTTCAACCACGGCTACAATCATGGAGAATCCATCGCTTCGGCTGGTCCCGATGCCGTTCTGGACAGCTTTGCTGAACTCATGGCGCGCCTCGGCGTGACCCCGGCGCAGCCGGCAACCCACTAACAACCTTCATACCAAGGAAAAATCATGGCCCTCATCTCCCTGCGACAACTGCTGGATCACGCTGCCGAAAACGGCTACGGTCTGCCGGCCTTCAACGTCAACAACCTGGAGCAGATCCAGGCCATCATGGAGGCAGCACGCGCCGTCAACAGCCCGGTGATCATGCAAGGTTCGGCGGGTGCGCGTAAGTACGCCGGCGAGCCCTTCCTGCGCAAGCTGATTGAAGGCGCCGTGGAAATGTATCCCGAGATTCCGGTGTGCATGCACCAGGATCACGGGGCCAGCCCTGCCGTATGCCAGCGTTCCATCCGCTCGGGCTTTTCCAGCGTGATGATGGACGGCTCGCTGATGGAAGACATGAAAACCCCCTCGAGCTTTGAATACAACGTGCGCGTCACCCGTCAGGTGGTGGACATGGCCCACGCCGTGGGCGTGTCGGTGGAAGGCGAACTGGGCTGCCTCGGCTCACTCGAATCCGGCATGATGGGCGAGGAAGACGGCCACGGTTCTGACAAGCAGTTAAGCCACGACCAGTTGCTGACCGACCCCGAGCAGGCGGCTGACTTCGTACGCCAAACCCAGGTTGACGCCCTCGCCATTGCCATCGGCACCAGCCACGGCGCCTACAAGTTCACCAAGGCCCCCACGGGCGAGACGCTGGCCATCTGGCGCGTCAAGGAAATCAACGCACGCATTCCCAACACGCACCTGGTCATGCACGGCTCATCCTCCGTGCCGCAGGAATGGCTGGAAGTGATCCGTGCCAATGGCGGCAAGATCAAGGAAACCTACGGCGTCCCCGTATCGGAAATCGTTGAGGCCATCAAGCATGGCGTACGCAAGATCAACATCGACACGGATATCCGCCTGGCCATGACCGGCGCCATCCGCGCCCACATGTTCAAGAACCCGGAAGAGTTTGACCCGCGCAAATTTTTTGCCGATGCCCGCAAGGCCGCCATGGGTGTGTGCAAGGAACGCTTCGAGGCGTTTGGCAGTGCAGGCCAGGCCAGCCGCATCAAACCGGTCTCGATGGAGATCATGAGCGAACGTTACGCCAAGGGCGAAATGAGCCCCAAGATCAACTGAACCTCCACCATCGCCACAGATAAGGGACTCTTCATCATGACCGAAGGAACCGCAACCGTTCCGCACTCCCTCATGGCCAACGCCATTCGCGCGCTCGCCATGGATGCCGTGCAAAAAGCCAATTCCGGCCACCCTGGCGCCCCCATGGGCATGGCAGAAATGGCCGTGGCGCTCTGGGGCCGCCATCTCAAACATAACCCGGCCAACCCCCATTGGAGCGACCGTGACCGTTTTGTGCTGTCCAACGGCCACGCCTCCATGCTGATCTACGCGTTATTGCACCTGACGGGCTATGACCTGCCCATGTCAGAGCTCAAACAGTTTCGCCAGCTACACAGCAAAACCCCCGGACATCCGGAATATGGCCTGACACCCGGCGTCGAAACCACCACTGGACCACTGGGACAGGGCATTGCCAACGCGGTGGGCATGGCTCTGGCCGAACGGATGATGGCTGAGCAGTTCAACAAGCCGGGGCACACCATCGTCGACCACAACACCTATGTGTTCATGGGCGATGGCTGCATGATGGAAGGGATCAACCATGAGGCCTGCTCACTGGCAGGAACCCTGGGGCTGCACAAGCTGATCGCCTTCTGGGATGACAACGGCATTTCCATCGATGGCCATGTCCATGCCTGGTTTGCCGAAGACACGCCGAAACGGTTTGAAGCTTATGGCTGGAACGTCATCCGTGGCGTGGATGGACACGATGTGGAAGCCGTCTCGCAGGCCATCACGAGCGCCCACAACAGCGACAAGCCCACCCTCATCTGCTGCAGGACGGTGATCGGACAGGGCAGCCCCAACAAGGCAGGGACTCACGACGTGCATGGCGCCCCCCTGGGTGCCGACGAAATTGCCGCGGTACGCAAGGTACTGGGCTGGAACTACGGGCCTTTCGAAATTCCTGCCGACGCCTATCAGGCCTGGGATGCACGCCCCCGGGGGGCCGCTGCTGAAGCCGAATGGAACCACCGGTTCCAGGCCTATCAGGCGGCCTGGCCCGTGGAGGCTGCAGAGTTTACGCGCCGCATGAAAGGGGACCTGCCGGCTCATTTTGAACTGGCAGCGCTGGAATTCATTGCCAAGTGCCGCGACAAGGGAGAAACCATTGCCTCGCGCAAGGCCAGCCAGAACACCCTGGAAGCCTTTGGCCCCGCCCTGCCTGAATTTTTTGGCGGTTCGGCGGATCTGACCGGCTCAAACCTCACCAACTGGAGCGGCAGCAAACCGCTCTCGGCTGGCCAGCCGGGCAATTACCTGAGCTATGGCGTGCGCGAATTCGGCATGAGCGCAATGATGAACGGCGTGGCCCTGCATGGCGGATTCATTCCCTATGGCGGCACCTTCCTGACCTTTTCGGACTACAGCCGCAATGCCCTGCGCATGGCAGCGCTGATGAAGATCCGCTCCATCTTCGTGTTCACCCACGATTCCATAGGCCTGGGAGAAGACGGCCCCACGCACCAGTCCGTCGAGCAAACCTCCAGCCTGCGCCTGATTCCCCACATGGAAGTGTGGCGTCCCTGCGATACCACGGAAACGGCCGTGTCCTGGGCTGCGGCCATCCGGCGCAGCCACGGCCCCACCTGCCTGATCTTCAGCCGCCAGAACCTGCCCTTCCAGTCGCGCACCCCTGAACAGATCGTGGGCATTGGACGAGGAGGCTATGTCCTGAAGGAATCCGAAGGGCTGGCACGCGCCATCCTCATTGCCACCGGCTCGGAAGTGGGCCTGGCCGTGGAAGCCCAGAAACTGCTGGCGGCCGAAGGCATTCCCGTACGGGTGGTTTCCATGCCCGCCACCTCGGTGTTCGACCAGCAGGAGGCAGACTACCGGGAGGCCGTGTTGCCCCGCAACATTCCCAAGGTAGCCGTGGAAGCTGGCAGTACCGCCCTGTGGTGGAAATATGGGTGCAGCGCCGTATTGGGAATTGACACCTTCGGTGAGTCTGCTCCGGCCGGTGCCCTCTTCAAGCATTTTGGCCTGACCGCTGAAAATCTCGCGCAAACCGTCAAATCCGTTCTGTAACCCGTCGTTGATCCCACACCGTCCGCCCCTTGGGCGGGCGGTGTTGCAGGCTTACCACCCCTGCCACACACTGTTGCAATTTTGCTACGCCATTCTTGACTTTTTTCCCCTGTAAATGGAAGCTGGCACCTAGCAGATGTTCGACCAGCATCAAATAAAAGACGTCTGCATCTGTTTTTTTCAGAAAAACACTTAGGGGGTTTCACAATGAAGTTAACAAGCCTGCTTGAAAGAGCGCGGGGGTCTATTCTCGTTCTCTTGGGTGTGGTTTCACTGGCGGTCTCGCTTGACGCCAGCGCCATCCCGGTTTTTGCACGACAAACCGGTTTCAAATGCGTTGCCTGTCACGTGGG
>VFSW01008150.1_pt1 | contig 15099 bp, 15 predicted proteins | sample 5358111 | NCBI WGS metagenome assembly VFSW01 (sample SAMN11554181, study PRJNA540505) | mine drainage metagenome | isolation source: sediment from site ElyBrook_90M | place: USA: Ely Copper Mine, Vershire, VT | collected 2017
CCGGGAAATGGGAGTGGATGATGTTGAACGGCGTCATCGATCTGATCCTTGCCGGAATCATCATCTTCGGCTTTCCCGGTACGCTCGTATGGGCGTTTGGACTTCTCGTCGGCATCGACATGATCTTCGGCGGCGCGTCGCTCGTTGCGATGGCGCTGGAAGCACGCAAGGCCGCCTCGCATGGTCTGCCTTGACCCGGCGAAGCCCACCCGCCTGCATTTTATGGCCTGCTGTTCGCTTGCGGCCTGTTCGCCCGACGCCGCTGCCAACTGATCGAGACAGCTTCGCCCACGCGTAGAAATCAACTACGAGACACCGAGCCGCTCGCACAACCGTCGTATCGGGTAGTAGATCCCCGATGCTTTGCAATGAACTCAAACTTCATGCCGATTCCTTGCGAAGCAGGCCGCGCGGTATTCCGGGGTGGACAAAACTCAACTTCGACTATCCGAGATCGCGCACAAGAGCCGGCAAGCGCGCGATGCGGCGCTGCCGGCCCTGCCTGTTGTTCCGTTAGTTAGCCGTTTCCGAGCGGTATGGCGACATAATGAGAACCATCGCTGGAGCGAACTCTCATTAGAACGCTGTTCTTGTTGTCCGCGCCCGCGGTTTTGATCGCCTCGCGGACGTCACCCGGGCTCGCCACGCTTTTCCCCGCGACTTCGAGGATCACGTCGCCTTCCTTGACGCCGCGATCGGCCGCGGCGCTCTTCGGATCGATGTCGGTGACAACGACGCCGGCTTTGCCCGCACCCGCGACTGAACTCGCGGGCGCGACCGTCAGGCCAAGCCGTGGAACATCCGAACCATGAGCTGGATTGGCGTCCGCCTCCTGCGTAGAGGGCAACTGGCCTAGGGTAAGGTTGATGGCCTCGTCCTTGCCCTTGTGCAAGACGTTGAGCTTGACGTTGGCGCCAGGCGCAAGACTGCCAATGGTACGGGCAAGTTCGCGGGGATCCTTGACGGCTTCGCCGTTCACTGACGTGATGACGTCGCCGGATTCAATGCCGGCTTTGGCGGCAGGACCGTTGGCCTGGGGATCCAGCACCATCGCGCCTTCCACTTTCTTCAGACCAAGATTATCTGCGATATCCTGTGTCACCGGCTGTATCTGAACGCCGATCCAGCCGCGGCTGACGGTGCCCTTGTCCTTGAGTTGAGCGATCACGTTCTTCACGGTCGGAGCCGGGATCGAGAAGGCGATACCGACGCTTCCGCCCGAGGGAGAGTAGATGGCGGTGTTCACACCAACGACCTCGCCCTGCATATTGAAGGCAGGTCCACCTGAATTGCCCTTGTTGACCGGCGCGTCGATCTGAATGAAATCGTCATATGGGCCATTACCGATGTCGCGGCCGCTGGCTGAAACGATGCCGGCGGTGACGGTTCCACCGAGACCGAAGGGATTGCCAACCGCAAGGACCCAATCACCGATCCGCGGCTTACCGGCCGCAAGTTTGGAATACGGAAAGTCCGCTCCGCCCTCGACCTTGATCAACGCGACGTCCGTGCGCGCATCCGTACCGATCACCTTGGCGGTGTAGGTCTTGCCATCGTCAGTCGTGACTTCGACCTTGTCGGCGCCGTCAACGACATGGTTGTTGGTGACGGCGTAGCCGTCCGGCGAAATGAAGAAACCCGAGCCCTGCCCCATCATGGCGCCATGACCGCTACCATGGTGATTGCGCGATCCAGGACGCGTGCTCTCAGGTCCGCCAAATTGACGGAAGAAACGTTCCATCGGCGGTGCCGATTGATCCGACCCGTCGTCGCGATCGTTCGCATCGGCGACCCTATCCTTCATCGTGACCTTGACCGAAATCACCGAGGGCTTCACGCGCTGTACGATATCGGCGAAGCCGGTCGGCTGCGCGACCTTGCTCACATCAGTATTGACTTGCGCATGGGCCGGGCTGCCGAGAATGTCAAAGCCACCGGGCAAGAAATCAAAGCCGTAGACGGCGGCGCCCAGACCGGCAACGACGGAAGCCATCAGCGCGACCTTGCGCGCCGAGAACAGCGAACGCCGGGCTCGGAAATTGAAGGGAACGGAAGAAGAATCAGGTCGACGATCTATCATAACAAATCTCCATGAATTGAGAGCAATGGCGCAGCTCGCGCCTGATGCTGACACTCAACATGGGACTTCCCGCCTTACGGCGTGCTGGCCAGGAAATTAATGTTTTGCAACAAACACGCTCTCTTCGAAATAAATCTCGATCAAGGGAAACGACCGATCCGGCCGGGCGTTACGCTTATCGCTGGAGAGCGCAGGCAATCGATCAGCACATCGGATGCAGGTACGTCAGCGCCGTGATGTGGCGCGTTCGCCGGTGCGCCGTCAGGAGACGAAATGAACAAGTTGGCTGCCATGGTGTTCCTGTTGGCGACGCCTGTGTTCGCGCAAACGCCGCCCGCGGTGAAAGAACCAGTATGCGAACCCATTGGGCGCACTTCGAAGGGCGATCTGGTTTACTCAATGGAATGCCGCAACATTCCAGGATTGCCCATTGGAGCCAGGCCGGCCGGATACAATCCGACGCCGGAAATCAAGGAGGTAACGGCACCTCCCGCGCCTCCAGAGAGCAAATAGAGATGGGGGTTATTCTGCGTTAGACGCCGCCTTGGCCTGCAACTCCTGCCGACAAGTTCCTGGTGGATCTTCTGATCGAGGCGCTCCATGAAACTCCTTGCCCGACGGGATTCCGTGCATCATTCCCCGTGTGTGCGGGCGTCGACTAAATTCGAATTAAGCAGCAGGACGCTTCAGCGCAGGCTTGGTTGCGGGAACTTCAGCGTGCCCGTACCGGCAGCAGATCAGATTTAAACTCCGTACCCGTTGAAAGCGGTCAAAGGGACCGAATCCGATCCACTGGCCTCTCCGTGTCTCCGAAGTTCTGAGTATATTCCGAGCCTGTCATTATCCGCCGTGCGCTCGATAATCTCTCGGATGCGATAGAATCACCACCCATGGAGCCAACGACGATGACAAATAACAGGAAGACCTTCATTATGGCGTTAGCTGCCACCACTATCCTAACAGTCGGTGGAGAGCAGGCAATAGCCCAACAGACACCCGCACAGCAAAAGCCGATACCTCAGCAAACTTTGGCCAACAAGGACTTCGGCAAACTCTCCGCCGACGGTTCCAACGCCTTCCAGGATCTGACGCTCACTCGCCTCGCGATCTTCGACGGTCGTATCGACGACGCAAAGAAATACATCCAACAGGCCGAAACGGCGTTCGACAAAGCCAAGAAAGATGAAGCGGTCTTCACCAAAGCGGAAGCCGATCTCAAGCCCCCCGCCGGCAAGAACGCGCCCGCTAACCAGACCATTGGCGCAGCGCCGCCGACCGGTAAGCCGGCGGACAGTAAGTCAGCGGATCAGATGAAAAAGCCGATTGCCTGGCTGCCAGTCGATGGAGCGATCTCAATCAACGAGGACTATACCGCCAATCCCGCGAAGAAAGGGGCTGTCGCCGAGGCGAACAAAAATCTCAAAAGCGGCGATCGCACGAAAGCCATGGAAACGCTGAAGCTCGCTGACATGGACATCGACGTCACATTGGCCGTTGTTCCCTTGGAACAAACGATCGATAACGTGCATCAGGCGGCCGGCTTGATCAACGACGGCAAATACTATGAGGCCAGCCAGCTATTGCGCCAGGCTCAGGATAGCGAGCGCTTTGACGTCACCAGCATTACCGCCAAGCCATCGAGCAAATAGGCCGGAGCGATGCCCTGTATCGTGTCAAGCGATGCAGGGCATGGTGCTCGTTCCGTCAACATCCACGCTATCGCGCAGATCCATGGTTACCAAGGTGACCGCCTATTTCAAGCAAGCCGGATTCGGGCTTTTGGTTGATGTCTGCTGCCGCAAATAGATGGCATCGGACGTAGACACGCATAATTCACTTAGCCCCGACGGCGCCGTAATAGTCATCGAGGCCAAGAGCTTGATTTCCGTTGTCCCGATCCCACGAACCCGAGCGCTCGTATTTCGGCGCCGCTCTGATTTTCTCTATGGGCACCATTGTTTGATATCCGCCGAGCTCGACGTTGTATTTAAGCGAAGGCCACGGAAGGGGGTAATAGTCGTCCCCGATTCCGAGAAAGCCGCCGAAGCTCAGTACTGCGTAAGAAATCGTTCCGCTGATTTTTTCGATCATCACCCGCTCAATTGAGCCGATTTTTTCTCCTTCTGCGCCGTAAACCGCTGTGTGCTGTACTTTGTCGCTGCCAATGAGGCTTACGGTTTCAAGTTCTTCCGTCACGATCATTTCCTCCTTGTTTCCACTGTGCTAACTGGCGACCGTCACAGACGTTCCAGGGCATCCCGCTCCGCACGACTCAACACAGAATTGGACCGACCCGCAATAAAACGCCTTGAAACTCGGCACCGTCCTATTCTGCTCAGCTCTTCGCAATTTCCTTCCGTCACGGGCCAGCGATCGTTGGTCACATAGCGACCTACGAGTTCACGCAGAGGCGCATTCCATCTCACGGAACCGGTCAACGATGTCCTTGGTCACTCCCGATCAGCGATCGGCTTATGGCCGCGCACACTGCACCCGCTGTTGTTTGCTTTATTCCGCTGCCGCCAGTTTCTGATCAGGTCGGGACGCGCCGGTTTCGATTTGCCGCGGTCGCCCCATCAGAACCGGTTGAAAGAGTACCGCAGCGGCCAACGTGCAGAACAATGCCAAAGCCATAAGCTTGCCCATGCTTGACATGCCCGGATAGCTTGACGCCGCCATGCTTCCAAATGCGATAGCGTTAGTCATGGCGCTGAAAATCACGGCTCGAGTCAAGGTCGACTGAAGAAGTCCGGTCTTTCCGGCACGCCACGCCATCGTGTAATAGATCTTGAAGGCGACCCCAACTCCGAGCAGCAGCGGTAACGCGATGATATTTGCGAAGTTTAGGGCCATCCCTGTCAGCACACAGGCCTCCAGCGTGACGGCTCCGGCGAGCAGCAACGGAACGAGTGTCAGTAGCACATCGGTGACACGCCGCAGTGCGATGAAGAGCAGTATTGCGATGGATGCGAGCGCGAGAATACCTGCTTCGATGAAGGCGCGAGTAACTGTTCTGCCCGACTCATAGTAGCTGATCGCGGGGCCTGTGGCCGATGGCTCCGCAACCAATATTGCAGCCGCGAACTTTTGCAGCACGTTGATGTCGCTGAGATTGCCTTTTGGCAGGATTTGGATGCGAGCCTGACCATCAGGCAACAGCCAGGCACGTACCAGACCAGGCGGTAGGGTCTTTAAGGTCACCGGCTGTGGAGCGAGGCTCATTCGAAACTGATCAAGGTCAACGATCAGCGGAGGAGTTACTGCAGCTTCAGCCTTGGTTCGCGTTGCGGCATCGGTTTGGGCTAGACGCGAAAGCAACTCTGAGACATGCCGCGCCGAATCAGCACTGGGGCCAGACGTATTTCCAGCAGCTTTCAAGAGATCTGAAGCCGTCGCGCGGATCGCCGCTACGACCTCCCGGTCCGACGGGGCAGACTGTTGCTTTGCAGGATTGAGCGCCGACGCTAGACCCTGCGAGGCAGCTGTGATCGCCGCAATTTTCTGATCCTGATCAGCCGGGATAAAGCTGCTCAATGTCAGCGTGCGCGAGACCTCCGGGAGGGCTCCCAATCGCTTGGCGGTGGCATTCGCCTGATCAAGGGTCGGAGCCAGTACCTCCGCGTCATTGCCGCTGGTCTCCGGATTCCGTTGCAGCTCGCGGTAGGTTACGACCGATGGAGCGTTTGGGTTTTGCAAGTTGACCGGATTGAAGTCGAATGGAAGATGCAGCAACAGGGGTGTGGCGGCCAATACCGCAATGAGTGTGCTTGCGATGACGGCAACACGATGCCGCTGCAGAAAGTTATCCAGCGGCGCTAGCGCCTTAAAGCCGACCGACGCCGATTCGCCCGGCGGATTGAGTACCGCCAACATCGCCGGGACCAAGGTTATGCTGCACAGGAATGCAATCAGCATGCCGCACCCGGCAATCAACCCCAATTCCGAGAGCCCCTTATAATCGGTCGGAATAAACGAAAAGAACCCCACCGCAGTAGCCGCCGCAGCCAACGTGAGCGGAGTCCCGACTTTTCGGGCGGCACTTCTTAATGCGGCGCGCAAGTCATTTTGCTCGTGACGCTCAGTACGGTAACGCACGCTGAACTGGATGCCGAAATCGACACCCAATCCAACGAACAGCACAAAGAAAGCGATCGAGATCAGGTTAAACGCTCCGACCATCGCAAGGCCGAGCGCTGACGTTACCGCCAGCCCGACCATTAAGCTGAAGACGACTGCAGCGATAATTTTCCACGAGCGCAGCGCAAACCAAAGGATAACCAAGACGCCGAACAGCGCGGTCAAGGTGTCACGCACCGCACTTTTCCGGATAACCGAAAACTGATCGTCATTCATCGGTACCTGGCCGGTGAGGTCCACCTTTGCACCAAATTTGCCGCCAAGATCCAGATCAGCCACGGCTTGCCGAACTCCCGAAGTAGCCTTGGCACCTGGCTGCAGCGCGCCAAAGTCCAGGAGGGGATCTATCGCAATAAAATGGCGGAGTTGCCTGGATTGCGGTCGCTGTCCATGGACCAATTCCTGCCAGGAAAAGGTCGCGGCGTTGCCAGCCAGCACATCACTCAGGGTTTTTTCGGCGAGCGCAAGCGGCCACGCGAGCTGACTAATTGTGACCTGGCCGCCCGCGACACCTTGAGCCGCTAAGGAAAGAGCCTTCATGGCACCGCGCAGCGTAGGATCGCTGGTCAGTTCGGACAGAAGGAATTTCACTTTCGATAGACCGCCGATCGATTGATTGACGTCGGCAACAGTATCGAACAACAGAGCATTGCGCTCGTAAAACGCCCCGCTATCCGGCTGCACTACCGTTCGGAACAAATCCGAGCGCTTCGACAGCTGCCGAGCCAGTGCATCGGTCGCTTGCTCGGCATTTTCTGCGGTTGGCGCGCTGACGACGGCGATCATTCCGTTTTGCGGAAACTCATCGGCAAAGGCAAGTTGGCGTTGATGCCACGGGAGGCTTTGGGATATCAGCGCTTCAACGTCAGTGGTAATTGAAAAACGCTCGTAGTCGAAGCCAGCCGTCGTAACCATTAACAGGCTTCCGACGACGATTACCGGCCAACGATGACGAGCACAAAAATCAACAACTCGAACGATGATTGAATTCAGCATATCTGGCCGCCAGCCTCCATTTTTAGCGACGCGCCTCTGATCCCGTGCCGTGTTAAGTATGAAATGGGCAATATCTCGGCTTTATCTAGCGGTCACCGAAGAATGAGAGCCCTTACGGCCCAATGCCGCGAGGATTGGACGCGCGACCAGCCTACAATCCAACCGGTCGATTGACTGCGAAACTTCATCGGCCAGTATGCGACACCCATTCACCTTTGTTCTGGGAGAGTGAGCCGCCGCTGACGTTCGCCCATATGCCGCTCCCAAAAAGGAGCAAAGCGAGACTCAGTCCGAGTATTTGGGTCAATTTCAACCTCCATGTTTGGACTGACAATGCCCATGCATCCTAAGTGTTCCCAATACCTGTGACGAATAGGAACAGTCGGCCCTAACAAGCGACGTTGGCTGCCTGGCTTGTGAAGCGGCCTTACTTTTCCCGTGGCCATCGTTCTCGCTTACGCGAGACCATCGCGAATACGCCCCGCACGACGATGAAGACCAGAGCAGCGGCGGTAACGCCAATGAGTGCAAGGACAATTGTGAGCGTATGGATCATTTGCGTCTCAGGTAGAGGACCTGGTCCAATGTTCCAGCCAAGAGCCTTATTCAGGTTTCCGGTTGTTCCTGGCTGCCCGCGAAGGTAGCGTGAGTAACCGACACCGTCGTCCCCTTGGGACCGCTTAGCGTGACGACCCGGGAGTCGAGTTGCTTTGCAAGGGCCTTGACGATACCCGTCCCCAGCCCGGTCTTCGGTTGGGCAAAAAGGCCGTCGGGTTTGCCAATTCCGTTGTCGGAGACCGATAGTTTCCAATCGGTCCCGGATACATCGTATGCAACGGTAATCTGTCCGTCTTTTGTAGTTTCCTTGAAAGCGTGTTTTAATGCATTTATTACAAGTTCAGTCACAATCAACCCGAGACTCTCGGCGTTGGCGCAAGTCGAAACTCCACCCTTACCAAGCACCTTCAGAGAGATCGACTGACCGTCACCAATCATTGAATGCGTCAGCGCCCCGCAGAGCGTGGTCAAATAGGGCAGCATCTCCATCGACCCAAGGCCTGCCGAAGCGTGAAGGTGTCGTTGCACGGCTGCAACCGATATTACCCTGTTGTGGGCGTCATGCAGGTGACGCCTCGTCTCCTCAGAATCCACTGACCTTGCCTTCAACAAGATAATGCTGGCGATAATCGAGAGACTGTTGGCGACGCGATGCTCGATTTCATCGAGAAGCACGTCCTTCTGGCGCAGCAATTGATCCTTTTCGCGTTGCAAGGCACGTTGAAAGGTAACGTCCTCAATGCTGAGCAAGATATTCTTGTGCCCTTTCTCATAGAGAACGATGCCGGCACTTAGCAAGAGTGCGCGCTTTCCGATGGGAGGAAAGTCTTGCTCAACTTCACAATCAGTCATCGTGCCGTCGTCCGGTATTATTCTTTCCAATAGCAAGCGAAGCTTTGGAATATCCCATTCGCCGTTGCCCAACTCATAGAAGTGTTTGCCTCGGGTATCGTCCGGATTGGTCGCGAACCTCACATAGAATGACCGGCTCGCGGCGATTGCCCGCAGGTCCCCGTCGAGAACGATTAGAGGCTCGCGAACGGTGTCGACTATTGCTTGCGCGAGCGCGCAAGCGTCTTCAACCTCGCTGAATTGCTGTCTGAACACGGTCGATCCCTTGCGCTCGGCATACTGGCCCAAAATAGCGCGGCTATATTTTGTGGGGAAGATTGATAGGTCAACCTCCTCGACGATCCATAGGTCCTCCACTGCTGGTGTTTATTTAAGGGCGAGCAATATTGACCGCTATTGGCTGCGCGCGAATGAACGTCAGCCGACTTCGCAGGACGATCGAACAACGCGATCAGGTGGCTCTGTTGATCCTTAGTGTGTGTGGGCGAGCAAGCGATCCCTGCGCTGCGCCAATTCCCACCACATTCCTGACGGCACCTTTCTTTAATTCGGTTCGCCCGCAGCCAGGAGTACAATCTGGTACCGGCTGGATAGCCCGGCGCATCACCGGACCCTGCCCCAAAGCCGCAACACTTTGCTTGATAGAGGGGACGGCCACCGTACTTATTGGTCTGAGGTTGCGACGTTTCCGGTTGCTGGTATCCCTTGCGGCGAGGTGCCGCGCACTGTTCGGCGCGAGACCCCGCCGCATTGGGGTTCTACTCGCCGAGGCGTGGCCGGCGTCAATCCCGGATGACAATTGAAGAGATCGAAGACGTCGTGCCGGCGCCGACGGCTGCGGTAGACAATCCGGCGGCCGGCGCGGCACAATCGATGCAGGAAGCGTTCATGCAAGTGCGCGCCTATGCCTGTGTGACGCGGACATCCGCGAGAAAGAGGCCGCAGCAGCAACGAAAGGACGGAGTCTGATCTGTTCTGATCAAATCCGAACCGAGGCTCTGGTCTATTGTTGTGATGCGGACTTACGAAGGCGGAGCATCGTCTCCGATTGAGGCAAATGCAGCCTGGTCTGCGCGCGGGGACCTGCATTGAACGTCGCGTTACGAGGGATCCAGGCGCGAATGTCGTATTCGTAGGCAAAGTTTTGGTACGTGATGTCCATCGGGACAACAAGGTTGCCGATTTGGACGGGTCGATCCGAAAACGACCTTTCCGGGTCACGGGTGCGGTCGTTGCGGTCGGGACCGTCCGGCAGCCGCGCGCCCGTTTTTGCGCCGCGATATCGCCGCCAAATTAGCAGCGGTGTCAGACAGCGCGCTTTGCAAGCCGGGTGCAGACTCACCAGCGGCCTCGCCAAGGGGAGCGCTGCTGCGGTTCTGCTGCGGTAATGCGCTATTGCTAGCGCTGATCTTGGTGTGGTACTTTGCGGCCGTTCTAGCCCGCAATAGCGGAGCGGCTGACGGGCAGCCACACCGTCAATACTGACTAATCAATCTCCTGGCGTTGCCATTAGTGTTCTAAATTCGACTATCAAAAGCATTGAAATCAATATTTCTCTGGTGTCCTGACATCTTGCTTTCGTCAGCGCAAAAAGAATTCAGAAACGGGTGGTTGTCAGATTCATGTAAGGCCCAGACCAATATTATCTGCGAAAGCATACTCATGAGCTCGTTGCAAATTTAGGATAGCGAAGCCGTTCAATGGCGAAGGTGCCCGCTGGTAGCCCAGCGGCTTTCCGCATCTGACCGCACGACCTGGTCCGAGATTGACTACGAGAGGTCCGCGCAGGTGCCGACTGAAATCGGGAGCGGGGGCGTGCGGCATGTACCTTAAAGCAACTTTGATAACTGGAGCGATTGCAGCATCGGTGATGTGGTGGTTCTTGTCGTTGCTCGATGAGTGGCTTAAAGATCGTCACGCGGTTAAGGAACTAGATCGGCACTTCAAGGAATTTTGTAAACACCATTATTTCGACGAGCGCAGTCAACATTGGGTGAAATACGACGGTCCTGATGTTGCGGGGTGATTGACGCCAAGGTCCGCGACCGCCGCGCCTGGTCAGCGAGAACCTGTAAGGCTGGCGGATGTGCGTTTCTGACCCGGCATGAGTGTTCTCTTGATCTTGGAGAGCGCCCGCAACGCGAAGCCGAGCAGAACCGGCTGGGTCTTGCGGCAGAACGCAAGCTTTCGGACCTGACCCTCGACATGCCATTTGGCATGTGCGCCTTTCTTGAAGAAGATGACGTCACCAGGGCCGTAGCGGGTCGGAGGCAGCACATCATTTTCAATGACGATCGAGCCTTCGAGGATCAGTATAGTCTCGTCGATATCGTAGAACCAATGGAACCTCCCCTCACTGCATTGCCAGACCACGGTCCATGCAAGCCCGTCCGCGCTTTTTGACAGAAGTGACAACTGCGCAACAGGATTGCCATCGATGATCCACGACGGCTCAATCGGGCTTGGCGTCAAATTCGAGGCGGTGTTGGCAGTTTCAATGAGTGCGCGAGATATCGTGTTCATTGCGTCGGAACCCCCCTCGTGTGTCGTCCGGAAACGCTGGGAATAGTCGTTAGTTCCCGGCTTTCGACGCCTGTAGCCACAATAAGCGCGAGTGCTCGTAAAAGTTCCCTAAACAGAATTCCTTAAAGTCTAACAAAGTTCCGCGTGTCGGGTTTCTTCGGACCGTCAGAAGGACGGGCCAAAACATGACTTGGAACACCCATCATGGGTCGGAACAGCATCCCAGGTGTGTGCAAAAAAGCTCACACGCGCGGTTTATTTTTTTCGCGAAATTCAAGCAATCGCGAGCCGCTCCCACGTTGCTCTGCGTTGACTGGCTTTCAGGGAGGTAGAGCCGCAGGAAGCACTTGCGCGCGCGAGATCGTAGCGAGACCATATGACGCAGAGAGACGACCGGCGTGATAGCACCGATCGCATTCGTCAGCTTTGGATAAATCAGCTCACAAAATGATAGATTTCGTTGAGGCCAACTGCGCCAGCGACGATCAGGTAAATTGCGACGATATAGTTCAACAGAGCTGGAGCGATGAGGATCAAGATGCCAGCCAAAAGTGAGATGAGCGGCGTGATATGAGCGACGTTGAAAGACACATCAAAACTCCTCTAATTGCGGGCGGTGACAAACCTATTGTACCACGGATTGCGATGGGACACGACTGAACAGGTTGGGGACCGCCTGTTTCCTCGTCGGCGGGAACGACGTACCAGGGTGAATGGTCGGTACTGGTTGCGCCGAGGCATTGCTCGTAGGCCTTCATGTATTGCTTCCGGAATTTCCGTTCCTCGATATCCGCTTTGCTGAACTTCCAGTTTTTCTCCGGTTCGTCGATACGCGCCAGAAAGCGCTTTCGCTGCTCCTCTTCCGAGAGGTGCAGGAAAAACTTGACGATACGAGTGCCGTTGGTGTGAAGGTGTTTCTCGAGATTCACAATCGAACGATACCGTCTGTATTTGACCCCGAGTGTCCTAATTCATTAAATTTTCGAGAATGAGCAATATTGACCATAAAGTGGCAAATGCATTGCGACATATTGGTTTGATCACCGCTCCGCCGTAGGTAACCATCGGTAACTGAGAGTGTTGTGCTCGCGCCTGATCTTCGGGAGCATCGTGTGCCTCAAGCCTATAATCACTCTGACCCATCGCTACTTCCCATTGAACGGCCGCGCTGCCCCAACTGTCAGGGCCGCATGATGCTCGCCCGGATCGAACCAGGCCCTGCCCATTCCGATCTACGGACCTTCGAATGTCCAAAGTGCGAGCACGTCAAAAGGGTGTTGGTCGAGGACCCAATGAAATCGGGAAGGGCCGGATGGCAAAACAGCGGGCTCAACCCGCCCAGGTAAGGCCACCCGGGCTGGGGGCCTCTTTCTCTTTGACTCTCATACGCTGTGAGCGGTGGACCGAAGCCCCGCGCTCGTGTTGATCGCTGGTGCTCAAGCCAAGCCGTGCTCGGCTATTTCATCGGCACCTATGTTGACCGCGTGGGAAAGTCGGCCGGGATTTCGTTCACCGCCGCCGCGTGGCAGAGCGCGCTGCAACTTGCTGCGACGTTGATTGCCTTCTTGGGAGCGCCGCCGTTGCCGGGTACCACGAGGAACTTCTTCGATGTGCTGTTCTTCGGTGCCTTCGTTGCAATTCAAATCAGCCCTCAGCGCTTTCTGATTGGCGTGTTGTTTCAGCACACTTCTACAAGCGTGCAATGCCGCTCCCTGTAAAGTCTGACAACCACGTCGCCGCTAGGGGCATTCCGGTGCTCGAATCGGCATTCTGAGGTCACCCCTCGGCCTGGAGGGGACTGTCCCATGTCCTCTGGCGCGGGGCTCGGTACGTTGCTTCGCAAAAAGACGTCGCTGACCATAGAGTCCGGGTCAGAAGTGGTCGGTCGGGGATTCTGTTTGGGGAGCCGGACTGCTCAGCCGTGATAAATTGTATGCTCGCGAGAGAGCGACGCGGACGGCGGGGTGGGCGGAGGAACCTCCGTGCTTGTACGTCCTGCTGGCAGAGACCAACGACGTTGAAATAGGGGATTGCCGGCCGCTGCGTTCCCCAGAAAAGCCAAAGCCGTCCCGGCGGTTAGACCGGGACGGTGAGCGATTTATAATGAAAGTGGTTGCGGGGATAGGATTTGAACCTATGACCTTCAGGTTATGAGCCTGACGAGCTACCGGGCTGCTCCACCCCGCGATAAACCGTTGCGTACCTTACCGAAAACCGAATGCCGAAACGGGTCTTCCCAACGCCCTAAGGCGCCGTTTCCGTCCGGAGGCTTCCTGAGAAGGCAACCCCTGGCAAATGCCCTTGGGCCGCGCTGGGTATGTACCAACGCGCGTCTGCTTTGGAAAGGGCCGCGAGGCGACTTTTGATGATTTTATGACGGCAAAAATCGGCCAAATCGCGCTTTTCGCGGGATAGGCCGGCCCGCCACGGCGCTCTGTCCGTAGCGCTCTTGCCAGAAGTTCCACAAAAGCCCAGCCTTGAGGCCAAAAGGCCGAGAAATGGCACGAGCGCCGGATCAAGGCGCCGCGCCAGCAAGCCGATCGGGGAGGACAGGGGTGATGGATACATTCGACTTCATAGTAGTCGGTGGGGGCTCCGGGGGTTGTGCGGTCGCAAGCCGTCTCTCCGAGGATCCCGCCACCTCGGTGGCGCTGCTGGAAGCCGGCGGCAAGGACGACAATTGGGTGGTTACGACGCCCGGCGCGCTGATCCTGATGGTGGCCGGCAAGGTCAACAACTGGGCGTTCGACACGGTGCCGCAGGCGGGCCTCCAGGGCCGGATCGGCTATCAGCCGCGCGGCAAGGGGCTCGGCGGCTCATCCGCGATCAATGCGATGGTCTATATCCGCGGCCACAAGAGCGACTACGACCGATGGGCCGCGCTCGGCAACACCGGCTGGTCCTATGCCGACGTGCTGCCCTATTTCAAACGCTCGGAAGACAATTCCGAACTTGGCGGCGAGTATCACGGCAAAGGCGGGCCGCTTCACGTTACGGGATTGCGAACCGACAATCCGGTGCGCGAGATCTATCTGCAGGCCGCGCGCGAGGCTCAATTCCGAATCCGCGAGGATTTCAACGCCGAGGAGCAGGAAGGCCTTGGCTCCTATCAAGTCACGCAGAAGAACGGCGAGCGCTGGAGCGCGGCGCGTGGCTACATCCACCCCTTTATGAATACGCGCGCGAACTTGCGCGTCGAGACCAACGCGCACGCCGCCCGCATCCTGTTCGAGGGCAAGCGCGCGGTCGGCGTCGAATACCGGCAGGGCAAGGAAATCCGGCAAATTCGCGCCCGCCGCGAAGTGATCCTTTCCTCCGGCGCGTTCCAGAGCCCGCAACTGCTGATGCTTTCAGGCGTAGGCGACAGCGCTGCGCTGGGGAAGCACGGCATCGCGACCACCCATCATTTGCCCGGCGTCGGACAGAACCTGCAGGATCATCCGGACTTTGTCTTCGGCTTCACCTCCGACGCGCCGCACTTCGCCGGCCTGTCGTTCGGCGGCATCGCGCGGATCTTCAAGGGTATCGCGCAATACCGGCGCGAGCGTCGCGGGCCGATGACGTCGAACGTCGCCGAATGCGGCGGTTTCCTCAAGACCCGGCCCGACCTCGATGTGCCCGATATCCAGTTGCATTTCTGCATGGCGATGGTGGCCGATCACGGCCGCAAGCCACGCTGGGGCACCGGCTTTTCCTGTCACGTCTGCGTGCTGCGCCCGAAAAGCCGTGGCAGCGTCTGGCTGCAGAGCGCCGATCCGATGCAACCTCCCGCGATCGATCCGAACTTTCTCGGCGAGGCTTCCGACCTTGAGACCATGGTCGCAGGCTTCAAGATGACAAAGCGGCTGCTTGACGCGCCCGCGCTGAAAGCGCTGCAAAAATCCGATGAGGTCACGAAGGGTGTCGAGACCGACGACGATATTCGCAAAGTCCTGCGCCAGAATGTCGACACC
>VFSW01008151.1_pt1 | contig 15098 bp, 15 predicted proteins | sample 5358111 | NCBI WGS metagenome assembly VFSW01 (sample SAMN11554181, study PRJNA540505) | mine drainage metagenome | isolation source: sediment from site ElyBrook_90M | place: USA: Ely Copper Mine, Vershire, VT | collected 2017
CCGCGGCCGGGTGTGCGGCCGCCCCCCGCCGTCCGCCTTACCGCCCTTTACCCCCCCCCGGCACGACCGCGGGCGAGGACGGGACCGGGCCCGACTCCCCCGACGGTGGGGCCGTGCGCCGTGGAGGACGTGGGGACCCCCCTTCCTAGCCCCCGCAGCCGAGGACGTCGATGCGGCAACACCTCCCACCCAGGACGACACCGGTGCCCGCCCGGTTGGGAGGGCGGTCCGGGGAGCTTCCGCGAAGGGGATCCCAAGCGGTCGTTCGTCGTGCCGGCGATCGTCCCGGAGTCGTGGCGGGCGAGGTTTCCGGAGGGAGGAGAACGAGAAGGTGCGAACGGTCGCCCGGGTCGAGCGCGGCTCGGCCGTCACGGAGGAGCTCACCCGGACCCGGGACTCTTCGGGTCGGGTCCGTGGAGCTCCTGGCCCACCGCCCGCACGAGGGCGACGGGAAGGTGCTCGTCGAGCCACGGGTAGACCGACGCCTCCTCGCGCGTGTTGTGGGCCCAGAGGACGTTGACGAGCTCCGATTCGAGCTCCTCGGTCGGCCGAGGACCCGAGTCCAGCCGGTGGCGGATCCGTTGCAACACCTCCTCGATGCGTCGGTGTTCGTCGAGCATCAACTCCACCAGAAGTCGACGGGAGGTATCCCCTTCTCCGAAGGCGGGGAAGAGGAGGCGCTCCTCGACCACGATGTGGCGATGCAGTTCGTTCGCAAACCCGTCGAAGAGTTCGCGGCGCTCGTCCCAGTTGGAGACGGGAGTCGCTTGAAACGCCTCGAACTTCTGGTCGAGCTCCCGGTGGTCGCCCGACAACAGTTGGGACGGTGGTTCCAGAGGGTCGTTCACCGGCGTCTCCATCGATCTCGAATGACCCGGATCTCGCCGGAGGTCACTCCCGGCAAGGGATTGAGCCGAGGATAAAGTACCGGTATCGTGCCGACGGTCCAGGTGACGGCCACTCCCAGAAGGAGGGCGCCGGCCAAGGACGATAGACCGTCGAGGTGGCGCCACCCCCCCGCGCCCGCCGCAGCGACCACGACCACCCCGAGGATCCACGCCGCCGCGAGAATCCCGAGCATCCTTCGGGTCCAGGCGTGCGAGACCCGCTGGAACGGGGCGATCATGCCGAACCACATGAACAGGATCGTTAGACCCACGAACCCGAGAGCGTTGGCGAGGGCGTGGGCGACGATGGGGGCGTAGTCCGATTCGGAGACCATCCAGAGACCGATCGTTCCGCCGACCAGGAACCACGTGACGCTCGTCAGGTGCAGACCGGCCTCGGGTCGGGGGGTCCGCGCGCGGCGTACCAGGAAGACCAGCACGGAGAGCAGGAGGGCGGCGAACGCCGCTTCGGGTGCGGCGAAGAAGATGAGGTCGGCCGCGGACGAAGGCGGAAGGGCGAGCATCCCGAACGGAACGAGCCACGCCCCCGAGATCGCGAGGACGGAGACAAGGTAGACGACCGGTCGCCCCACGTCGGCGTCGAGCGACCGGGGGACGAGTCGGAGGCTCACTGCCGTGATGAGGAGGATCGCGTGCCCGAGAACGAACAGGTGTACCGCTGCGATCCACCAGCCGAACCCCGGCCCACCGGCGAAAGAGGAAAGAACGAATAGGCCGCCCGAACCCACGGCGCCGGCCCAAGACGCGAGGAAGAGGGGGACCGTAACGGCGTCCCCCGGGCGAGCGGCGGGTCCGGGGACAAGCAGCCTCGGCGCGTGGAGCTCGCGCGCGAAGAGACCGGCGATGGCCCCTTCGAACGCGAGGAACAGAAGCGCTCCGACGGAGAAGAGCCACCGCGCCACCGGGGTCGGGATCGTTTCGGAGAGCCCGACCGCTCCCAGGATTACGGCTCCTTCGGCGAGCGGAAACGTCCCCTCGACCGTCCGTAAGGCGGTCGAGGGCCGTCGGGCGAGGGTCGGAAAGAGGTGCAGGGCGAACCCGGCCGTGGTGAACCCGATGAAACCGATGAGAAGAAGCCAGACGAGGAAGTCCCAGCGCACGGTCAAGGCCCCGACGTAGGCCCCCAAGAGCAACGCGGCGCCGGCCGCCGCGAGATGCACCAGCGCGGCGGTGAGAAACCAGCGGGACGCGGCCGAGAACGGCACGTCGCGGCGACGGCGGTCGGCCCTATATTCTCGGTGCTGACCGCTCCGCAGCTTGTGGACGGGCCGCGTCTCCTCGGGCTCGACCGGGAGCCGGAGGCCGGAGTTCAACGCCACCGATCTTCTCCGAACGGTCGGCGCGGCCCTCGATCCCCTCCTTCCGCTCGATTCGCTCGACGATTGGCCGTCGCGACCGCTCCTCCAATTGGCCCGCCGGGCCGGTGTCGTTCGAGGCGCTCCAGCGGGGGCATCGGAGCGTCCAGCAACGAATCGGCCTGCGTTCGAGGGGGCGGCGAACCCGGTACGTTCGAAGTTCCCATCGACGATCCCGGCGATCTGTCACGGCGAGGGAGCGACGACGGAGAGAGAGGGAGAGATCCAGGGAGCCGCCGACCGGGCGGGAACACGACTACGAACCGTCGCACCGTTCCCGCCCGGCGACCATCATAGGGGTCTACGGCCACCCTCGTGTACCGTTCGGCCCCCGGCCGCACAGGGTCGAACGGCCCGTAGCCGATACGGTCCGGGACGAAACCTCATGGAGGCCGAGCCCATCTCCCGCTGCAGCCCAAGGAGGCGAAGTGAGGGGACGAGGAGAGCCGTCCGCGCGCGAGAGGCTGCTCGAGCTCGCGACCGGATATCGAGTGACCCAGGCCCTATACGTAGCGGCGAAACTCGAGATCGCCGACCGGCTCGCCGGGGGACCCCGAGATGCCGACTCCCTAGCCCGAGAGGTGGGAGCCCATCCCGATCGGCTGTTCCGCGTCCTGCGTGCGCTTGCGGCCGTCAACGTACTTGCCCTGGACGGGGAGCGGCGATTCCGTCTCACGCCACTCGGGGAGTGCCTGCGATCCGATGGGCCGGGCTCCCTCGCCGCGTTTACGATCTTCCAAGGAGAAGAACCGTACCGCGCGTTCGGCGAACTCCTTCACACCGTACGGACGGGAGAGACGGCGTTCGACCACATCTACGGCATGGGCCACTTCGACTACCTCGCGCAGCACCCCGATGCGAGCGCGACGTTCCACCGAACGATGGCCGGCGCACTCGAGGTCCTCGACGACCCGCTCGAGGGATGCGACCTCCGCGACCGCCACGTCGTGGTCGATGTCGGAGGCGGGCGGGGCGCACTCCTAGCGGCCGTGCTTCGACGATATCCGGCCTTGAAGGGAATCCTCTACGACCTGGCGAACGCCGTCGCGGACGCGCCGACGTTCTTGGAATCGTGCGGGATACCGGACCGCTGGGAGGTGCGGACCGGTTCCGCCTTCGATTCGATTCCGACCGGCGGTGACGTCTACGTGATGTCCCGAATCCTTCACGACTGGTCCGATGAGAAGGCGCTCCGGTTGCTTCGAAACTGCCGAAAGGCGATTTCCGATGACGGTCTTCTGCTCCTGAGGGAGGGGGTGCTCAGCGAGGGCGCCCCGCCTCCCGCTCGAGCCCAGCTCGATCTCATTATGATGGCCGTGACCGGGGGCCGCGAGCGTACGGAAGCGGAGTGGCGCGAGCTTCTCCAACGGGCCGGGTTCGTGCTCCAATCCGTTTTGCCCGGAGCACGGTCCCAGGAACTGATCGTGGCCGTTCCGGTGCCCGCTGCCCTCGGTCGATAACGCTCGTGCGATCCCCAGGCACGCGGCCGTCGCCGGCCCCGCGGATGGGGGGTCGGACACCCGCTCTCCTCCTCGATCCCCTTCGTGTCCGACCCGGTCGGGGAGGAGAAAGGCCGTTACGAGCCCCCTCGGGAGGCCCTGCCGAGCGGGGCTCGAGTCGTCCTCGGCTCGTTTCGCCGGCCTCCCGGCGCGATGGCACGGCCGGTAGGTCCCCCGGCGGTTCCGCGAACCCGCGGGGGATCCGGAGGCGGGTCAGCCCTCCGAGCGGGGCCTCGGGGACCCTTGCCCAGCTCTCTCGGGAAGGTGAAACGAGCGGAGCGCCGCAACGAAACGAGGATCGTCTCGGATCGTATCGAAGGCGGGCAAGGCGTTTCGAAGCCAGAGTCCGCTCTCCCCGGTCTTCACCGCCGTTTCGATCAGGCGCACGGCCGTTTCGTTCTCCCCTACGATCGCGTAGAGCGCCGCGAGGTACTCCGGAGTGACGAAATCGGGGTTCGGAGCGGTAGTGAGCTCGGCGATCAAGGCCCGAGCTTCCTCGGGTTCGTGCATCGCCCCGAGGACCATCGCGCGAGCGAGCCGATAGTGCAGGAAGGAGGGTCGCCCGGCGAGATCGAGCTCGCGGCGGGCATCGGTCCACCGTCGCTTCGTGGCGTAGTGCATCGCGAACGACAGGTGGGTCAACGGAGGGTTGGGATCCGGACGGGGAAGCTCCTGGGCGCGTTCCTCCGCGAGAGCCGTCTCCCCCTGCAATAGGGCGATCTCAACCAGCCCCCAGCGAGGTACCCACCAGTTGGGATTGATCTCCACAGCGACCCTTAGCTGCTGCTCCGCCTCTTCCAACCGACCGAGCACCCGCAGCAGCGAGGCGTAGCTGACCCGGGCCGACCCGTTGCTGGGGTTGAGAGCCAGCGCTTCCTGGAACTCGGACTCTGCTCGCTCCCAATCGTGCTCCTCCTGCATCACGAGGCTGCCCAGCGCGGAATGCGCCTCGGACAAGTCGGGGTTGAGCTCGAGAGCCCTCGTCACGAGCGACCGGGCCCGCGCAAAGCCTTCCCGATGCGGCATGAAGTCCCCCGCACCCTCGACAAAGCGGAAGGCCAGTCGAGCGTACGCCAGCGCGAACCCGGGATCTTTCCGGATCGCCTCCTCGAGCAAGGCGACCGATTCCCGGAACGCATCGGAACCGAGCTCGTCGCTCCGCAGGACCGCCCGGAGATAGAGCTCGTACGCTACCAGGTCCGTCGTGGGGGGACGGCGAATGGACTCCCGGGCGTGATCCGAAAGTTCGACCCGTATCGCCTTGGCCGTGCTCTCCGCCACTTCGGTCTGGATGGCGAAGACGTCCGAGAGCTGACGGTCGTACCTCTCCGACCAGATGTGCTCCTGGCTCGACACGTCGATGAGCTGCAGGGTGATGCGCAGACGGTCGCCCGCCTTGCGGACGCTCCCCTCGAGGATCGAGCTCACGGCGAGCTCGGCCCCGATCTGGGCGACGGACTTCGAACTCATCTTGTAGGGCATCACCGACGTCCGCGCGATCACCCGCAGCTGCGGTAGCTTAGAGAGGACGGCGATCAGCTCCTCCGTGAGGCCGTCGGCGAAGTACTCGTCCTTGGCCTCGGGGCTAATGTTGGTAAGCGGCAGGACGGCGAGTCGGGAGACCGACGAAGGCACGGACGGAGAGTCCCCCCGCGTCCAAGGCAGAACCACGCGGTACAGCCTCATCGGCTCGGCGACGCCCTTTAGCGTCCGGGCGCCGAGAGCTTCGAGCGAGAAGGGGACCTTGTTCCGAACCTGGTCGAACAGCGGCTCCGAGACGAAGATCCCCCCGGGGTCGGCGGCCGATTCGATCCGGGCGGCGACGTTCACGGCATCTCCGAAGATGTCGCCTCCTCGGTGCTGAACGTCCCCCACATGCACCCCCACCCGAACTCGGAGCGGGAGGACCCCCGGACGGCCGTTGCGTTCGTGGACGCGGCGTTGGAACTCCACCGCGTATTCGATCGCGTCCACCGCGCTGCGGAACTCGACCAAGTGACCATCGCCGGTCGACTTCACCAGCCTTCCGCGGTGGGCCGACACGAGGGGTCGCGCGAGACCCTCCTGCTCCTTTATGAGCCGGAGCGCCGACGGCTCGTCCTTCTGGGCAAGCTCCGTGGAGGCGACCATGTCGGTGAAGAGGATGGCGGAAAGTCGCCGGCCCGACGCCACGCGAAGTCGAGCCCAGAACCCGCTAAAAGCTGGATGCTCAGGACCAGGAGCGGTGCGTCCCCACCCTTGGATGTCGACAGGGGAGGAGCGCGAGCCGCCCAACGAGCCGGGGGTACGCCCGGTGCCGGCGGCCCGGTGACGCCCGCAAAGGATTGGGTGGAGAGCGGGGTTTGGTCTCGCCCGAAGCCGGCGACTTCTCCCCACGGCCGTTCGAAAGGTGGGGGACAAGGGCTCACGTATCTGAATGGCGCCGCCGGAGACCCCTGGAACGACTCAGAGCGGCCAACTCGCGCCGACCGCCCGGCTCCGAAGAGAGGCCGTTCCGGCCGTCAGCGGACCGCGGTTTGGGCATTCCGGAACCCCGCTTTGATCGCGGGCGCGTCCGCCGCGAACTCGGTCTCGAGAAACTCCCGGGGGCGGTTTCGACCTCGATCGCAGGGTGCGTAGTCGAGGTGAACTCCCCGTAGACGTCGATTCCAGTACTTGGCCATCCCCCGTCAAGATGACCTGGCCTTTGCCCGGCTTTGTCGCTTCGTTGGCCTGAACTGCGCGTTCACGGCTTCCACATCGAAGGCTTCTGGATCGAACTCATCACCCAGCCATTCGAGGAGTTCCTCTCGAGGGCCGTTCTCGGGCTCGAACTTCGGATCCTTCAGCATCCTCACGATGTCCCCGTAGCCGTAAATGCCTCCACAGTCCTCCGGAGGGCAGGCTCGCTTTCCCTCCAGGCACTGAGGCAGGGAGGCGCCCTTCTCGAGAGGAACCTCTTTCTCGAGACGCACCTCGTGCATCCAGTCATCCCCGAAGTCGTAGTTGTAGAGAACTCGGCCACCGCCCCGCTGGAGCAGCGCCCGAATGGGCATGCGCCTCGAGTCCATGGTTGGATGGTCGCCCTCGTTCTCGGGGTCCGGAGGCTCCACCGAGATGTAGTTGGGTCTCTCGCCGAGTAGGAATTGGTGGAGATGGCTATCGTACCACCCCATCGCCGTCTGGATCACGTCATGGAGATACTCGGCGGATTCGTCCGGGGGCACCAAGACCCGCCGCCAGATGGGGGGACGGACTCCGAGCAGAGTGATCCGAAGTTGGTACGCCGTCGAAGGTGTTGGTGCCAATCTCGGAGTGCTCGCCCCACGCCCTTCCCGTGGCATTATCTCCCTGACCTCGACCGAGGACAAGAAGGTAGCCGACGCTCACATCGGCGTGATCCCCATCCTGCGGAGTCGCTGTGGGAACCGTCTCACTCGATAGATCTCTCGGACCGATCCCAGTCGTCGCGTGACGGCGCTCGCCAGTCACTCGAGGATCGTGGCGAAGCGCAACAGTTCGTCGTGCACGACGAACCCCATCGGTCCTTGCCGTCCCTCGCTGGCATACTGGAGCTTGAGGATCACCCACTCGTCCTGCAGCAAGAGCGCCACGCCGACATAGAGCAGGCGGATCGCCGGCGAGCGGCTGGTGGTGATCGCCCGCGCCCCCCCGAGAAGACGGTACGATGTCTCAATGCCGAACCTCCGGCGGTAGAGCGCGTGGGTAGAGTGGAGTGGGACATCACGGATCGCCGCGTCGGCCACATGGCCGATCACCTGGTAGACGAGGTACTGTGCCCCGTGCTTGTTCCACTTCTTCCCCGCCTGGTAGCGCACCACCACATGGAGCCGGAGGCGAAGGGGCTCGCCCTTCCCCCGAGGGTCTCGAAGGGTATGCTCGGTGACGTAGGAACGCTGGCCGCGCTCCCAGCGCTTCCGCTGCCCCGAGCCTATGCGCATCGGGGTGATCACCGTGTATCCCTCCGCCTTCAGGCGGCTCAGCGTGGCATACTCGTAGAACTCCCGGTCGAGGTAGAGGCGGCGGACCTGAACGCCACAGCGACGGGCATCGGCGAGGGCCCGAAGGACGGCTCGGTGGCGGTTCCCTCGCTCCGCAAGGAACCGTACGGAAACAGTGAGCCGGAAGTGCGGAAGCAGGAGGTCGAGGGAAGCGTAGTGGTAGGCGCGATGGGTGCCGCGGGACTCCTGCGTCTTAACAAATTGCGGATGCCGAGGGTCGATCGCTTCGCCGTAGTAGGGAACGTCGTGAAAATCGATGGCCACATCGACCGGGTGCCCCGGGACGTGGGAAGCGGCGAGTTGTCGGAGCGCCCGAGTGAGCGCCCGCTGGGTGCGCCCGAGGTCTAGGAACGCCAACAAGCGTCGGGCGTGGCGGACCGAGGTCCCTCGGCGGCAACGGGAGCGAGCATGGGTGACGGAGGAGCGCTCGGAGGCAGAACGGAGCACGAGATCGGCGAGGTCTCTCCGAGCTCGTGCCGAGAAGGAATACGCGAGGGCCGAGGCAATCAGAGGGAGCAGCCAGAGATGCGCTCGACGTCGAACCTCGCGGTCGGTGAGGGCCCGATGCCTTCGACGAGCGCGATGGGTCGGTGGGTATTTCTCTCGGTGACGAGCTCCCTTCGCTGCGGTCGCAAGACCGCCGCCGCGGCGGTTGTGGCACACACACCATCGTCCGCGGTGTCCCTCTCTTCAACGCCGGCTTCCACCGGCATTCCGAGAAATCAGACGATCAGCTCAGACGGTGGATGGCCAAGTACTGGATTCGAGTCTTGTTTCAGCGCGGGGAATCGACTCAGACAAGCTTCGAGCCCGCGAGGGCCCCTTCCAACCACTCTGTCACCACCGACACCGTAGGGAACCTGGAGATCCGCATCCGATCCGGCGCCCACTTCCCTCGCAGGAGCCGTTCGGAGGCGCACTCGACAGTGATGTCGGATATCTTCGTGAACTTCAGGTTTCGAGTGGTCGTATGGGCGGCGCCGTGCGCCACGCCCCTTGATGATGTACTTCCAGACAAAGTCGACCGGCGCGGCGAACTCGCTACCTTCGTCCTTCAGCTAGACCATCGCGCCCCAGATTCCGATGCGATACCCTAACCGTGTGGGTCTATATGGGTCGGTAGGCGAATGAAAGTAGGGCACGGTCGGTCGTGACGAGTCGTCGTCCTGGACGCCGCCAAGCCACCTTCAACTTGCCGGCATATCCGCTCGAAGGGAGTCTCGGGGTCCTCGGGCGGAAGTGGGCGCTCCTCACGCTGATGAACATTGCCTTGGGGCAGGCCCAGAGATTCAACGAGACGCTCCGGAAGACGCCGGGGATGAGCAAGCAGATCCTCGCCATGCAGCTGGCGAGATGGAACGGAACGGGTTCATCACGCGGGCCGAACGGGCCCGCGGGTTCATCCGGCAGCTGACCGCGAAAGGAGCGGAAATCCTGCCGGTGCTCTTGACGCCGATCCACTTCATGGCGAAGTGGCGCGTGCCCGGCGGCTCTCCCGAAGGGTCGCCTCCCTCGGGGGGTAGACGTTCGAGGTTGCCCATCATCGTGGCGTAGCCTCCAGGAGGTCCCGAGGAAGAGGGCTGGGGGAAAACGAGTCGTCAGCACGGCCCAAGGCGGTCGGTCCTCGTCGGCCGACGTCGGGCGGCGGGTCCGCGCTCGCCACGCCGTCGGGGAGTGAGGCAGGTCGACCACCACCGGACGGGAAGTCGCTCGTCTCGGCACCGGTCGGAGGCCGTATCTCGGCGATACCATCGCCTTCCGGAAGGAGCGCGCTAGCCACGTCCGTCGAGTCCGCACCGTCGACTTTTCCTCATTCCCCAACCGGGGATCCGCCCGCCGAGGGCCGGTCCGGCGTTTCGGGTTGGAGTCCCAGATCCACCCTTCGCCGACCGAATCGCCTCAACGGTCTTGTCCGTGAAGAGCTTCCCCAAGGGGGAGCGATTCTCGACCGAACCCGGGTCCTCCCCCATCCAGAACTCCCGCATGTCCAGGGCAGCCGTCCCATGCAGCGCTCCGAGCGGGCTCTCCGTCGCGAGGGGTCCCCGAAAGGCAGACGGGCGGAAGGTTGGCCCCGAACGGTGGACCCCCTCGCGGGATTGCTCCGTGAGGCGCTGGGCCGGCTCGGAAGTGCTGGCGGGCTTCGGTCCCGTGCCCTCCCCCGACGCCGATCCGAGCGCACCCATCCAGGGCAAGTCCGGCGTCGGTTCCTCCCCGCGGGCGACCCGCTTGTGGACGTAGGCGAGCATCGCATCAGCGAGTTCTGGTCCTTCGAAGGTCAGGTGCCCTTTGCCGGTCTTGTCTCGGGTCAACCGGAAACGTACGATGAACGGTCCACGACCGATCTCGAACCTGGTCAGCTCGAACTCCGGGAGGTCGCCGATTCGAAGCCCCCGTCGTTTCTCCACGCCCCCGGCCAGAAGCCGACCGTTCTTGATGACCGTATCAAACGGGTCGTGGCGCCACTCGTCGAGGGGATCCACAGGCCGAACGTGGTAGCGCGGGTACATCAACCACGAGGGCAGCTCTTCGTCGACGCTTCTCAGCCCGAACACCACCGGCGGACCGCCATCCGTAGCATGCTCCTGAGCTCCGAACCCCGCCTCGGTCAGAAGTCCGCGGATGACGGCGGCCGTATCGGGCCGAGCCTTCTTCTCGCGCGAGACCGTGGGCAACCTGCAGTAGGCCTTCCGGGGCTCCAACGAAGCGACCACGCCCGCGTCGACCTGCTCGAGAACCTCGGAGGGCGCCGGAGAGGGTCATCCCCTTCCTCGAGTGCGCGCGCGAGAGTGGGTTGCTCTCTGAGGTTGGGGTTCACAGTGGGCCAACGGCCCAGGTTCCTTCGGTGCGCGCAAGGTTCCTTCAGCTGTTATCGCTTAACCCCACCACACCGCTCTGAATCTCTCTCGACCGGCGTTGGGGTCTACGCGCTTGCCATCAGCGTGCGTGCGAGTTCCAGCATCGGCTCGGGGTCCCCATGCTTCCTCCGAAGCCGTTCTATCAGAAGTTCGAGGATCTTCCCCGACTGCTCTCGGGAGGCAATGCCCCAGCGCATCGGCGGGGACCGAACCCTCACCTCCCCCGGTAGACGAGAGCGGATCACGCTGGGTCGTCGTCGGCCCACCACCAACCTCAGCAAGGAGGCTCGGATCAGAGCCTCCGCTACCGACCGGTTGGTCGTGTTCACTGGGTCGAGCGCGTACTGACTCTCCAGTTCCTTGAACCCCAGCTCGATCTCCGAGCGGCACCCGTAGAGCTTCGCCACCTCTCCGGCGCTCAGCACCCCCGGGCCGATGTTCGTGAGGTTAGTGCCGTGCTTCCGGGTCTCCTCGTTTCACACCGCCACCAATCGAACCGTCAGAAGGTCCCCCCGTCGTTGGCCGCTGTAGGCACGCCGAGAGAACACAATCTCCACCTCGACATCCATCACCTCGCGCTGGAGTCGGGGTCGGACCTCCTTCCAGGATCTCCCCTCGAAGTCGATGGCCCGGCCCCGGTGGTCCCGAAGCGAGCGGACGACGGTGGGGTCGACTCGGGTCTGCAGGCGGGTGAGGTAGAATCCTGCATCCTCGGCGATCCGCGCGAACCCCTGCTGCTTGTAGAACCCGAGATCGAAGAGAAGGATCGACCCCTTCACCCACGGCCCGGGCTTCAGCGTATCGCGCTCGCTGACGCTCTCCGGCATGAGCCCCACCCGCTTCGGCCCGTTGGTCCGGCCACTGACGACGGTGGCGATCTTGGCCCCCGCGGTCGGCTGGCTCGAACTCGTGGCCGGGAAGTGGGTCATCGGAGAGGCGGAGAGCCCTACGATGGCGGAGTCCTGGATCAGGCGGTCCCCGAAGGCTGCAAGCTTTGAGCTCAGGCGATTGCCGAGAGCGCTCTTCAGCCGGGAGAGGCCGTGGGCGACGCAGAGCTGGAGGAGCTCCACGAGCTCGGGGGAGAGCCGGTCGTTGAAGTTGGCGTAGCTGTGGAGCGTCTTGGCGGCCCGCTCATTTAGACGTGGCGCAACGGGTCGAGGGACCGCTGCCGGTCGACCCCGGCCTCGAAGGTGACGGCCCAGAAGAAGGATACCGGCTCGACCTTACGGTGACGATGGAGGAATCCCATCTCCTCGGCGATCCGTTGGAGAACCCCGGAGGGGAACCGCTCAAGCCGGTGTCCTGGAGCAGGGCCGGTGGTGGTCCGCGAGACGATTGGAAGGCGCGGTCGGGGGGCGACCGATCCGGGGGTGTCGCTGGACCGGCCAGGAACGTGATGGCTTCGAAAGGAAGGGGACCGGTGGGGTAATCGTGGGGGTCCAGGGCCCCGTGCGTCCCCATCAAGTAGTTCCCGTCTCATCTGCCGCCAGCGGCCAACCATGGCGGAACGGGCCCAACGCCTCAATCCCTGGGTATTCGCCATCGGTTTCCTGTTGGCCGTTGCGGGCCCGCCACTCTCGATTACCTACGTGCTGCAGGGAAACCCTGCAAGCGGAGAGTGGACCTTCTCTCTCGGGCCGTTCTTGGCCTTCGTAGGAGTGATCCTGATGGCGGTGTGCTACGCCACTCGCCGGTACTGACCCGGAGACGAACGGCTCCAACTCTCGCAGAGAGAGCTTATCCGATAACGGATGGGCGAACGTCTCACCGGGCCAGAGGGATGACGAATATCTCCATCCCCCACAGGAACCCGGAAGGTGTGCGGGGGCGTTACCCTGCGCTACCGAATCGAACCAGCGACGACCGTGATCGCCGTCTTTCTGTTCAGCGCAACGTCCGCGGCGCGACGAACCTCGTCCGACGTAACTGACCTCAGTGTCTTGGGCCAAGTCAACCAGTAATCCGCGGGTAACTGGTACTTCGCTACCTGAACCGCGAGCTCGTGGGCACCTGCGGTCGAGTCGAGGGTGAGCGCGATCTGACCTATGGAGCTCTCGCGGATTTCTCGAAGAACCTTGTCGGGGACGAGCGCGGTTGACATTCGGTCGACTTCGAATTGAAGCATCCCAACGACCTTCCGCCAGCGGTCGGCTCCGGTCCCAGCTTGCGCGGTCCACCATCCCCCGTACCGCATCGCTTCGAGCTCGCTCGACACGTGGTAGGCCAGCCCGCTTTCCTCCCGGACCTTCTGAGTGAGCTGACTGAGCCTCGGTCGACCCCCGAGGACCTCGTTGGCAAGGAACGCGGAGGGGTAATCGGCATCTGACCTGGAGATCGAAGCTCCGCCGACTCGAATCTCGACTTGAGACTGACCCGGGATGTTGACCGTTCGCTCCTGCACACGAGAGCGAACGACACGGGGTACCGAAAGGGGGGGTCCGGCAGGAGAAGGGAACTCAGGGAAGGCTCGGTGCGCAACGCGAACGATCGTAGAGAGGGGGGCCGGGGCGGTCACAACGAGACTCGCTCCGTCACCCGTATAGTGCGTCTTGTGGAACCGGACCAGGTCGGTTCGGGTGATTCGGTTAAGTGATCGGTCAGTCCCGAGGCCGACCTCGCGGTAAGGGTGGTCCTTCGGAAAGATCGTCCGGAGAAGCTCGATCTCCGCACGGCTCGCCGGCCGGGCCGCCTCGCGCAGTTGCCGTTCCCGGGCCTGACGATGTGCCTGGGCGACATCACTGGGGTCGAACCGAGGTCGGAGCACCGCTTCCGCGAGGATACCGAGAAGTTGTTCCCATTCAATCGCAGGGCCCCAAACGGTAACCTCTCCGGATTCGGAATCGGCATGACGCGAAAGGGTGGCTCCTAACACATCGAGCCGGCGGGCGAGTTCGACCCGATTGTACGGGCCAGCCGAGGTCGTGACGAGCTGATTCACGAGACGGGCGGTCCCCTCGCGGCCGTCCGGATCGAAGCCCCATCCGGCCGGTCCCACGTACGTCGCCGAGAAGCTCGACGCACCAGCCGGGGGAGTCTGTCGGACGATGAGTAGTCCGTTGAGTTCGGCCGCGAACTCGACCCGAAGCGGGGTGGCCGTCTCAGTCATCAGCGTCTCCTCCGGTGGGAGTGTAGCGGACGACGGCGCGACGATCCGGCGAGAACAGCACTCGGGCCCGCTGACGTACCTCCTCCGGGGAAACGCGAAGGACCGCACGTAGGAGCTCGTCCTCGAACTCCGGGGACTTTAGGACGGAAAAGTACCCCAGACGGAAGCCGGTCTGCGCCGCCCCCTCGTAGGCGAGCGTAGCCCCGCGACGGATCTTCGTCCGTATGATTTCGAGCTCCCGTCGAGTCGGGCCGGTCTTTGCGACGTCATCGAGCGTCCGATAGACCATATGCTCGAGCTGGTCGAGCGATGTGCCTGGGGCCGCGAGCGCATCGACGGTGAAGAGTGAAGGGTAGACCTTCGGACGGAACTCACTTGTCGCCCGAATTGCGATTCCCGTGTCAACCAGGGCGCGATAAAGAAGGGCACTCGGATGCTCTGCGCTCCGTCGCCCTCCCCCACCGGCACTGAACAACCGGGTTTCGCCACCGAGAAGCGCATCGAGGACAATTGTGGCGGGTGTGTCGGGCTCGGACATGGCCGTCGAACGCCATCCGATGTGTAGGCAGGGCGTCGTCCCGGGACCGGCGAGTTCCGAGCGCCGCTCTCCGCGGGCTGGCGGTTCGACCTGGGTGACAGCAACGTCGTCCCCGGTCGGTTCAAGAGGCCCGAACATTCGACGGATGTCGGCGCCGGTCGCGACAACGTCAAAGCCTCCGGCGACCACAAGGACCGCGTTCCGTGTACCGTAGAACCTGTCGTAGTAGCTACGGAGCTGCTCCTGGGTTATCTCCTGGATGTCTTCGCGGCTACCGATCGGGTCCCAACGGTACGGGTGGGTTCGAAATGCCAACCGATGGAGCTCCTCATCAACCTTGAACTCGGGCCAGTTCTCGTTCCCCTCTCGCTCCGAGAGGATGAGCATGCGTTGCCGTTCGACCTCTTCATGGAGGATCAGTGCCCGGGTCATCCGGTCGGACTCGATCTCGAGCGGGACGGCAAGGTGTTCCCGGGGCACTGTGGAGAAACAGGCGGTGAAGTCGGTATCGGTAAATGCGCCTAGCTCTCCACCGACTCCGACGATTGCGTGATCGATGTCGCCTTTGCCAAACCGGGTCGATCCCTTGAAGAGCATGTGCTCGACCCAGTGGGAGGCCCCCGTGATTCCGGGTTGCTCGTTTTTGGAACCGACGCTGTACCAAACCCAGACGCTCGCCGTTGGACTCTCCGCCATTGGCGCGAGCACCACACGCAGCCCGTTCTCTAAGGAGAACGACTCGATTGCAGGCCTATCGATAAGGGAGGCGACCATTGGGGGAGAGGAGTCAAGACACATTATAACTCGCGGGACAGGTTGGACTTGTGACGGAATCG
>VFSW01008152.1_pt1 | contig 15096 bp, 15 predicted proteins | sample 5358111 | NCBI WGS metagenome assembly VFSW01 (sample SAMN11554181, study PRJNA540505) | mine drainage metagenome | isolation source: sediment from site ElyBrook_90M | place: USA: Ely Copper Mine, Vershire, VT | collected 2017
CAGCAGGCGTGAAGCTCTCCTTAGCGGACTTTACACGTATCGGAAAGCGCGTTCCCGTTCTTGCTGATCTGAAACCGAGTGGCAAATATCTCATGTCGCAGCTTGTTGAGATCGGCGGTATCGCTCCCCTGATGAAGCAGCTCCTCGCCGCAGGACTTCTGCACGGTGATTGCCTCACTGTCACAGGCAAGACCCTCCGACAGAACCTTGCCGCCTCCAAGCCGTATCCGAAGGATCAGCAGATCGTCCGCCCCATTTCCAACCCGATCAAATCCGAAAGCCACCTCGTCATTCTCAAGGGCAATCTCGCTCCCGAGGGAGCTGTAGCAAAAATCTCAGGGAAAGAAGGATTTCTTTTTCAAGGAAAAGCCCGTGTCTTTGAATCGGAAGAAACGGCCCTCGCGAGCATTCTCGCTGGAACCATTAACAAGGGCGATGTTCTTGTGATCCGTTACGAAGGCCCACAGGGTGGGCCTGGAATGCGTGAAATGCTCTCGCCAACCAGTGCCGTCATGGGGCGTGGTCTTGGTAGGGATGTCGCGCTCATCACCGATGGCCGCTTCTCGGGTGGCACGCACGGCTTTGTGGTCGGACACATCACGCCGGAGGCTTTTGTTGGTGGCCCGCTCGCCCTCGTGAAAAATGGTGATGCAATCACGATTGATGCCAAGAAGAGAACGCTCTCCATTGATCTGAGTGCTGCGGAACTAGCCAAACGTCGCAAGGCTTGGAAACAGCCAGCCCCACGCTACCGCCGTGGAGTTCTTGCCAAATATGCCGCCCATGTCACCGATGCCTCCCACGGTGCCGTAACCGATGACGGCCTGTAGGAAAACCTAATTTTTCTCTCTTTTGGTGCGCAGTGTGGTGGTCGGTCCGTTGGGAAAATACATCGCCAAAAATGAACTCAACTTCATCTCAACGCTTTAATTCTATTGCGGGCAATTATGCCACCAGTGAGGTTCACATCAGCAGCCCAACACTTGCACGCTTGCACACACTCTTACCTCGCGTCGAGTCTGTTTGTGACGTGGCCAGGGGCGCGGGGCATACCGGTTTGAGTTACACGGGAATCGCCTCACGCATCGTTGCGGTTGATCCTGCACCGAATATGCTCGCGCAATTTCGGAAGCTGGCGGGGGAACGTGGTGTTACGGTCGAGTCGGTAGAGGCATTTGCGGAGTCCATTCCACTGGCGACAGCATCATTTGATTTGGTTGTTTGCCGCTTGGCTGCTCACCATTTCTCCGATCTTTCCAAAGCCATGTCTGAAATAGCACGTCTAGCAAAGCCCGGCGGCCATGTAGCGATTATAGACATGGAAGGTGACGAGCACCCCGCTCTCGATGCCCTCAACCATGACATTGAAGTGTTACATGACCCGACACATGTGCGTTCTTACACGGTAGAGCAATGGCGACAGCTTTTTGAGGAGAGGGGACTTAAAGTGGAAGCTTGCGAGAATCGCTGTTCGTAGATTCTTGGAGGGTTGACAATTAAGCGTTGGTGTGAGCTTGGCAATTCTGGAACCGAGGCTTTGCAAGCTATTCACAACCGATTGACAGCAACTCCATCGGGATGGCTATCCAAACTTGAAATTACACGGGATAGTGACGGAGAATTTCGTATTCCAGTGCGGACATTGCTCATGCTTGGGCATAAGCCGTTTGGTTTACCCGCTTGATATTTTTGCCAGACATTTAGAAGGAAAAGAGGTCTATCCCATGTAATGACAGCTTTTGATTTACTGGGAACACGCATAAACCTTCCTTTGATTCTCTCTCAGTCGGACGCCTGGAGTATCAGCAATGAATAATTTCTACACTCTGTCGTGTAGCGCGAAATCTGCGGGATGGATTTTCTGAAGGTGATGCTGAAGCATGCAGAGAGGAACCCTTCCGACATAGGAGGCCCATGTGGAAAAGGTGCTGGGAGGGCCCATGAGGGAATCGCAGAGAGAGAGGGCATGGAGATCAGCGACTACGCTTCCCGGCGCATGGATAATCTCGAGTCCACGGAAGCAGGTGAGATCCATTGGAGCACTAGCAGCGAGCATAAAAACAATCTTCTTTTCGGGAAAGAGTTGTATGGCCTCCTTCATCCAATGGGCATACTGGGTCGTTTCAAAATAATGCACTCCATTTTTCCAGCCGCGATAATCACCCTGCCGAATATGGATTCCCATAATATGATCGCCTCGCTCACGAGCGCGAGCGATCACGGCTTCCGCAGGCTGACGTATGGAGGGAATAGGTGTAAAGTAACGGCGGATTTCAGAATGAAAACGGAGGAGATTCTGCTCATCCCGAAATTTCCATCCTTTGACCAGAAGGTAGTGGCCTGAATACAGGGCCTTGTCAAAATCGTCACCACAGAGATCGAAAACCTTATCCCCCTTGTCATGAGTTCCTCGGATGTCCAGCAGTCGAATTTTGGAAAGTTCCAATTGCCCAGCAAGTGATCCTACGCTCCCAGCCACTGTCAGAAAAACTGTGCGATATTGTGCTGCAAGCTCTGGATCGCTGATTCCCTCCGGTACAGGAAATCGGCAGAAAGGATCACGGGTACTTCCCTCAAAAAGTGAGGCATATTCATCGAGTGCTGGATTAAAAATCCGGTATTCTTTGGCAAGGGCGTTAGCCATGAAATAGGCGCTCAGAAAGAGTCGATTGCCAAGCCGTCCTGCCTTGGCCGCAATCACTACTGTAGCTGGTATTGCGGCGTTCATGAAACAGCTCGGCGGTTCCAGAGCCGCCCTGAGAAAAAAGCACTCAGGAGGATAATGCCCCACATCAGAAGTTGTTTGAACAGAGAATTTCGGAGGGAACCTTCATCAGAAAAGAAGGTCCAGTAGGAGTAGAGCGTTAGCAAAGAAAGCCAAGCCTTAGCGGCCACAGCTTCCAGATCCGAGGAGACTCGGGTGATTTCTATTTCCGCAGGAACCATGAGAAGAAAGAAAATCCATTTATAGTCCATCTGGGGGCCCAAGACGAACAGGGCAAGCATGAGAGGCACTCCTAGAAAAAATGAGTGTAACGCTCGTTCAGAAAGAGGAGAACCCTCTGCCTTGCGATGGAAGAAAAACCCAACAGCAAAGCTGGCAGCAATACCGATCAGGGCAAAGAGGCTGCATAGTTTGGCGATTATCGGCCCTGCCGGAGAAAGTATTCCGTGCTGAATCAGCACATCAACAAGTGTCGTGCAACCAAAGGCACTCTGGCACTGACCGCCGAGACTCCCTTCGATAGCCAGGAGATGCCTCCGCATCATGAATAGAAAAATAAGAAAGAGAAGAGAGCCGAGAATCACCAAGACACGGCATCCTTTTGTTCCCTTTTTCCAAAGAGCCAGCAGGGCAACAATGGGGAAAAATTTCAGCATGGAGGCTGCGAGGATCAGGAGGGTTTCAATCCAAGGAAATTTCCTGAGCATAAGAGCCGCAACGAGAAAGAAAAAAATGAGCGTATCCAGATTTCCTCGTTCAACGACCAGCACCGAAAGGGGCGAGCAGATCAGTAAGGCCCAGAGCAAAGCATCCCGCAGAGAGCAAGAACCGCAGAGAATCCAGAGCGCAGTGCCATAAAGAAGCGCAAGCCCCATGCCCCATCCGACAACCGATGCCGAGGAGAGGCTTGCTGCTCCCATGGTTCCCAATCCGAGAACCAGTGGTGAGTAGTTCATCAGAAAATTGTGATGCAGTTCCCCGGAGGGAAACCTGATCCATGTCTCCACGACGGAAGGATCTTTTCCTGCTGACCATGCCTCACACCATGCGGCAACGCCTCGCAGGTCCATGAAGGGGTGATCAAGAGCTGCAACCCCTAACCCCTGTAGAAGATGCTGCGCGGAAATCATTCCGCTCGAAGCAAGAGCTATGATGATTACGGCATAACTAAGTGTTAGTACACCGAGAAGCCATCTCCAATCATGTGTCATGAGCGTCTTCATGCCGTGTTTCACCGTGATAGTTCCTCTCGAAGGAGCTGGCTTTTTGTCTTCCCCACCCGGGCTAGAAATCCCGGAAATGCGCGGAGAATCTCAGCAGCGAAAAAAAATGGCCAGAGTGGATCAGTTTGAATTCCTTGCTTGATGGCAAGCAGAAAAGCTTTTCTGGACGGCAGCTCTAGGGCATTCATCGCAGCCTGCACCGTGAGTTGGGTATGCCATTTTTTCAAGAGACTCCGCTCCCTTCCATTCGCCTGAACAAGATATTTTTTTGCGATGGAAAGATTTTCTGCGGAGAGTCGCTGGGTCAGTTTATTGCCTTCCGTCATGGTGCTCGAACCAGAATGCCAGCGATAGCGATAGGTGAGCATGGGAAGATCTTGCTGCTCGATTCCCTCAGCCGCAGCCCGTAAGAGGAAATCACGGTCGGAGGCCAAAAAATAATCAAGGGAAAATCCTCCCAGACGCAGGAAAATATCCCTCCGAATCAGACGTGCATTAATCATTGGTTCACCAAGAGCAATATTTTCTACAGTCAGTTTTTTGGATGCCCCATGATGAACCGACCAAAGCGTCATCCTGATGCCGGAAGAGATTTTAACCGCTTCAGCACTGCCGCAGAACATCTCGGCTGTCGGATACTCCTTCAACGCCTTTTTATAGGCATGGAGCGTTCCTTCCGGGAGCCAGTCATCGGCCTGAAGAAAGAGGAGCCACCTTCCAGAGGCCAGTCGAGCTCCTTTATTCATCCCATCGTAAATTCCACAATCTTCTTCAGAGTGAATCGAGAGATGGGAATATTTTTCTGCAATCGCTAGCGTTGTATCGGATGATTTTGCATCAATTAAAAGATGTTCAATCTCGTCCATCTCCTGCGACTGGAGGCTCTCCAGCATCTCTTCTAGTGTCGCCTCAGCATTCAGTACAGGCGTAATGATAGAGATGCAGGGTGGGACAACAGGCATAGGATTCAAAAAAGCAGAGGAGTAATAAAATGACTTTTCAAGATTTCCGGCAATCTTTTGCTTATATTACTTATTCCTTTTCAAGCCCTGCGCCACGATGAAAACTTCATGGCTCTCAATCCGCCGCTCAGATTACGCCTGAGTGCTCTGAAGGTTCTGTGAGGCCATGTGATCTTGGTTGTTTTCTTGAATCATCTCACCTTGACTTTTGCAGCGGGCATTATTGGAGAACTCCATTAGGGAGAGGTCTCTTCCGGTTCGACGAATCTCAGAATAACGATGCGCCACAGATCAATAGTAATTGGGAACTCAATGAATGGCGTGATCAGTGAGGCAATCAATCTTTTTTGCGTCCAAAACCATCCGAGCCCCTCGGATACTCATTCTGATCACTTGCGCATGACTTGCTGATTTTGGTGCGTTTGGAAGGGTTTTTGTGCATGCCATTGCATTTTGAAAAACCCCTCTTTTTAGGATGCTTTCACCTCTGGATCCTGTATTTAAGCAGTTCTACATATAAAATGAGGGAGTGGGTTGGGAGGGGCTCGAACCCTCAACCAATACCTTAAAAGGGTACTGCTCTACCATTGAGCTACCAACCCGTTAACAGAGTGAAAATCCCTTTTTTGGGACTCCGAAAAATTCCGTTTGACCCAGCGTGTCTTTTTGGGCAGATGGGCTCCCCAAAACCCCTGCGAGATGGCGGTGAGTTCCACCGCAGTACCAAAGGACTAGGACTGTACCTATATGGAAACATCGGGCGAACACTATGCATGGTTACACAGTAAGGGCAAAGAATTTTCTGAAAACCTAATTCAGGCAAGCGCCTCTGAGCTGACTCCTCGAATGCCTCAAATCACTCAGCTAGGGCTTTTCTTCTAGCAATCTTGAAATCAGCAGGCCATCATCATTTTTCAGATCCGATGTGTTTTAGGGCACATAGCCTTACTTCATCTTCACCTGATTGGCTCAGGTGGCTTAGACCTCCACTGGATTGAGTTTCCAGATCTCGCGGGCGTATTCCGAGATTGTTCGATCACTGGAGAATTTACCCATCCGGGTGGTATTGAGGATTGCCATCTCAGCCCATTTTGCCTTGTTCCGAAAGACCGTGTCCACTTTCTGCTGGGCATCGCTATAGGAACGAAAGTCAGGAAGACAGAGAAAGGGATCACTGTGGACGAGATTGTCGTGCAGCATATTGAAAACGCCAGGAGGTTCTTCTGGAGTAAAATAATTTGATCCAACCCAATCCACGACGGCCCTCAATTCGTCATCAGCCATGATGAAATCCTGGGGATTGTAGCCTTTCTTCCAAAGCGCATTCACTTCATTGACGGTCATGCCAAAGATAAAGATATTTTCCTTGCCGACTTCTTCTTGGATTTCCACATTGGCTCCATCAAGAGTGCCGATCGTGAGGGCTCCATTGAGCGAGAGTTTCATGTTCCCGGTTCCAGAAGCCTCCTTACCGGCAGTAGAAATCTGTTCGGAAAGATCAGCGGCGGGCACGATGCGCTGGGCCAGCGAGACGCGATAGTTCGGCAGGAAAACAACTTTTAATTTATCGTTGATCCGAGGATCCGCATTGATCTTGGAAGCCACTGCATTGATGGCTTTGATAATGTTTTTAGCGAGGTCATAGCCGGGAGCTGCTTTGGCAGCGAAAATAAAGACGCGCGGCACAATATCGAGTGCGGGATGTTGCAGCACTCTTCGGTAGAGGGCGAGGATGTGCAGCAAATTGAGATGCTGACGCTTGTATTCGTGAAGCCTCTTGATTTGAACATCGAAGAGTGCAGAGGGGTTCACCTCCACTCCGCATTCCCTTTTTATGATGAGGGAGAGATCAATTTTGTTCGCATGTTTGACATCCATGAACTGTTTTTGAAACACCGGATCCGTGGCAAGGGGTTCGAGCTTTCGCAGTTCCTCAAGATTGCGTTCCCAGCCCCGTCCGATCTTTGAAGTGATTAATTTACTCAGACGGGGGTTGCAGGCGAGGAGCCAGCGGCGAGGAGTAATGCCGTTGGTTTTGTTGTTGAATTTTTTGGGGAAGAGGCTGTCGAATTCTGGAAAGAGTTCGCTTTTTAGTAACTGCGTGTGAAGTGCGGCGACTCCGTTCACGGAATGACAAGCGACCACTGAGAGGTTCGCCATGCGCACCATTTGATGATCCCCTTCCTCGATGATGGAGAGTTTGCGCACTTTTTCGCCATCGCCAGGCCATTTAGCCTCCACTTCCTTGAGAAAGCGCCCATTGATTTCAAAAATGATCTGCAAATGGCGAGGTAGCACTTTCTGAAAGAGCCCGACGCTCCATTTTTCCAAAGCCTCGGGCAAGAGTGTGTGATTCGTGTAGGCAAAGGTTTGAGTGACGATTGCCCAGGCCTGATCCCATGTCATTCCATACACATCATGCAACTGGCGCTGAAGCTCGACCACAGCGATTGCTGGATGGGTATCGTTGAGTTGGATGGTGACCTTTTCTGGGAAAAAGGCCCAATGAGCGTTATTTTTCTGAAATCGGCGAATGATATCTTTGAGCGAACAAGCCACAAAGAAATACTGCTGAATGAGCCGAAGTTCCTTACCGCTTTCCGTCTTGTCATTCGGATAGAGAACCTTGGAAACGGTCTCGCTCACATTTTTCTCTCGTACCGCTTCGTCGTAACCGCCTCGGTTGAATGCCTCAAAATTAAAATCCTCATGTGCCTTGGATTCCCAGAGTCTGAGGTAATTCACCGTGGCGGTGCCATAACCGGGAATGAGAATATCGTGAGGTAATCCGATGATTTTTTTCGTGTGCGTCCACTTGGAAACATAGTTACCGAGATCGTCAAAGATATTTTCAACTTGGCCGTAGAGTTCGATTTCGGTGGCATGTTCGGGACGAACGATCTCCCAAGGAGTGCCGTACTTCATCCAGTCATCAGGAAGTTCTACCTGATAACCGTTTCGAAACTCCTGTTTGAAGAGTCCGTATTGGTAATGAATCCCATACCCGATGGCCGGTAGATCCAATGTGGCTAGGGAGTCGAGAAAACAGGCAGCCAGTCGTCCGAGACCGCCATTGCCCAAGCCCATATCATATTCTTCTTCCCGGAGCACATCGGTCTCCAGTCCGAGTTCCTGAATGGCAAGTTCCATGTTCTGGAAAACCCCAGCACTGTGAAAGCTATTGAGGTAAAGACGCCCCATCAAAAACTCGAGGGAGAAGTAATAAAGACGCCTTGTGTTCACGCTATAGTGCTTGGCCTGAGTAGCAATCATCCGCTCGATGATAACGCTTTGAACCGCTTTAGCCGTAGCCTGCCACCAATCCCGTTTCGACGCAGTTTGCGGATCGCGGGCAAGACAGAACTTCAGTTCGCTTTGGATCAGGGCCTTAAGACCGGAAACAGAAGTGTCCATACTGGATTGAAATTTTGTAGGCGAGGTCATAAAGAATGAAAAGGGTGAAGGATAAGCCAAAAGATCTCAAGGTTTGGAGTGTTTAGGCAGCGCATGGGAAGAAATTTCTTCAAGAGACGAACTTTTCAAGAGGAAATTATTCTCCGCAAAATTCCAGTTCCTCAGAGATAAGATCTGAAATTCCCGAGAAGTTCGAGAGTGGCGAGATGCGTCAGAGGGAGGTCGTAGGTGATGATCAGATCCATGAAGCTATTGGGTTGATGGTGAGGCTGAGGTGTCAGAGTCTCTTGAGAAGGTAGCAAGCAAACGCTGTTCCAACTTACAGAGCTTGGATTATCCATGCCAGAGATGTTACCGTTTAGGCATGATAACTTCCTCTGCCGAGAAGCCAGAGATCCCCCCGACCTCCAATCTCCGACTTCTCCCCTTGTCCACTGAATGAGTATCCCTGACACATCCCACATGGATGCTTTACCTCCCTATAAAATCTTCCTTTTTGATTTTGACGGAACTGTGGCGGACACCCGCAGTATCGCCCATGGGATTCTCAATGATATGGCCCAGGAATTTGGCTATCGTGAACTTCCTGAAGAGCAGTTGGATGAGGCTCGCAATCTGAGTACGCGGGAATTTATTCGTTATCTTGGTATCAGCACATGGCGGATTCCCTCCATTGCGCGCCGAGGACTACAGCTTCTCCATGAGCGGATTCATCAGGTGAGTCCGATTCTCGGCATTCCTGAAACTCTTGCTTCACTCCATGAGCGTGGAGAGCGCCTAGCCATTCTCACCTCGAATTCTCAGGCCAATGTGGAAGCCTTCCTTCGTCGGCATGAGCTTCCTTATTTCGAATTTGTGAGCTGCTCCTCCAAAATCTTTGGGAAAGGACGCGAAATCCGAAGCATCCTGCGTAAACAAAAACTCGCCCCCGCTGAAATTCTCTATATTGGCGATGAAACCCGCGACATCGAAGCCGCTAGAGAAACAGGTCTTCAGGTAGCGGCTGTGAGCTGGGGATACAATTCTGCAGGGATCCTCGAAGCCATGAATCCTGATCACATGATCTCCATGCCCAGCGAGCTTCTGATTCTTCCACCACGGACATGAAGGGAACCTCGGCACGCATCCGCCTCGACCAGCATTTGCATGAGGCAGGTTACTTTGATTCACGTGAAAAAGCCCAGCGAGCTATCCTTGCTGGACAGGTGACGGTTGCAGGACAAATTGCCGATAAACAAGGTGCCAAAATTCATCCAGAAAGTGAGATCCTCATTACCGGACGTGATCGCTATGTGGGACGTGGAGGGCATAAACTAGAAGGTGCCCTAACAGGTTTTTCCATCGATCCTACCGGAATGTCGTGTCTGGATCTTGGTTCTTCGACCGGTGGATTTACCGACTGCCTGCTCCAACACTGGGCTTCCCATGTCACCGCCGTCGATGTCGGACGTGGACAACTTGCCTGGTCGCTAAGACAAGATCCGCGTGTTGCAGTTCGCGAAGGTATTAATGCTCGCTATCTCACTCCCACAGATTTTTCACAACGATTTGACCTTATTGTAGGAGATCTGAGTTTTATTTCATTGACGAAAATCCTTCCGGCCGCCTTTGAGTTACTGCAAACCAATGGATCCATGATTACTTTGATCAAACCGCAATTTGAACTCTCCCGTTCTGAAATTGGCAAAGGAGGAATTGTTCGTGATGTTGCCGCGCGACAGCGAGCCGTTGAGTCGATTCGTACCTGGGTCATCGCTGCGGGACACCGTTTCGATCAGGTTATCGAATCTCCCCTTCCGGGAACTTCCGGCAATATTGAATTTTTGGCTCACCTCCGCCGTGGAGATTGCCAGCTTCCATGCTCCGCATGACCATCCCGCCTAAGATCATCGGCTTGATTGCCCATACAGAAAAAGAAGGGGCAGAGCATGTAGTTCGTGCCGTGGTAGAAGAGCTCCGGAAGCGCAAGGCCTCCTTTTTTCTGGAAAAACTAACCGCTACGTTGATTGGTGAATCCTCACTGCTAGATGAAGCCGAGCTTGCCAAACGATGCGACCTTCTCTTCGTCATGGGTGGAGATGGCAGCATTCTGAGAGCACTCCATCGTTCCTCCGGATATATCCGGCCCATCTTTGGCCTCAATATTGGATCACTTGGCTTTCTGACCTGCCTCGGCTCAGATGACTATCTGCGTGCCGTGGATTGCGTTCTTCACGGAAAATATATTCTCAGTCCACGCAGCCTACTCGATGTGGAGATTGAGAGATTGGGAAAAGTCATCCCTTTGGAACAAGCTCTTAACGATGTCACTATTAGCCGAGGAGAGCGTTCCCAGCTCGTGAAACTCCATGCTTCAGTAGCCGGGATTCCTCTCACCGAATACCATGCTGATGGCCTTATTGTGGCAACACCAACCGGCTCCACAGCCTATTCGCTTGCCGCTGGGGGTCCTATTTTAATGCCTGATAGCGGAGCACTTGTCATTACCCCAATTTGCCCCCATGTGCTCAGCAACCGCTCGCTTGTCATTTCCGACAGGAGCGAGGTGGTCATTCAATCCATGGGCGAAGTTTTCATTACCATCGATGGACGGACGCCTCACTCCCTCCTTCCCTCGCAGAAAATCCTCCTCCGCCTCTCTCCGCAAACTCTTCCTCTCGCTATGATGCCAGAAGTCACTTTCCCTGATATTCTGCGCCAGAAGCTTAAATGGAGCGGAAGCAATATTTAGAAAAATCCTCCTGAAGCCTGATGAGGGTTCCTGCAAATCCATGAGCATTTTATCCACTTCCCTTCTTTCCAAGGAGATTCAGCTTCATCTTCGAGCTACCGATCCTCGGGATGCCCTTGAAGAACTTCTCTCCACACTCCGTAGCGATCATCGTGTTCGGGATTTAGAAAAACTCCGAGCCTCGCTGCTTGCTACCTCTAGAAATGTACCCTTCAAAGATGTTCCATGCCCTGTGTTTCTTCATCATGGGCGTACGGAAAGCGTTTCAACTCTCGTGCTTGCTGTTGGACGTAGTATTGCAGGATTCACGCTCGGCCCGACGGATCAAAAAACTCATCTCATTGTCGTTGCCGCCATTCCTGAAGCGATGAACAATGAGTATCTCCGAATCCTTGGAGCGATTTCACGTGTGTGCCGTGAAGAAGAGACCCTGAAGGCTCTTCTGGTTGCTGAAGATACCGCAACCTTCCTTGCTGTGCTTGAACAAGGATGCCGCCAATGAACAAACACGCCGTCACACAGTTGCTCGAAGTTCGTAATCTCAAGGTATATTTCCCCATTCACTCTGGTCTTTTACGTCGCCAGACTGCGGTCTTTAAGGCCGTCGATGGCGTTAGCTTCACTGTCCCAGCAGGGAAAACCGTCGGACTTGTTGGCGAGAGCGGTAGCGGAAAAACTACCATCGGAAGAACTCTTGTGAAACTGATCCCCTCTACCTCCGGCGAGGCTCTCTGGAAGGGAGAGAACATTCTTCCCCTTTCAGAAAAAGCCTTTCGCCCCCTGCGACGTCGGATTCAGTACATTTTTCAGGATCCCTTTGGTTCGCTCAATCCCCGTATGACTGTCGGGCAGATTATTGGAGAGGCCCTCGAAATTCATTTTTTAAAACTCGATTCCGAAGCGCGTGATGGCCGTGTTGCTACCCTGCTGCAACGCGTCGGACTCAAACCGGAAATGAACCGACGCTATCCTCATGAATTCAGCGGAGGACAGCGCCAGCGCATTGGCATCGCACGCGCCCTCGCCGTGGAGCCTGAGCTCCTCATCTGCGACGAACCGGTGAGTGCTCTCGATGTCAGCGTTCAGGCCCAAATCGTTAATCTCCTCCAGGATCTTCAGGATGAGCTAGGGGTCGCCCTTCTCTTCATTGCCCATGATCTGGCGATCGTGGAACATATCAGTCACTCCGTGCTCGTTCTCCATCACGGCAAAATTGTGGAATCAGGATCTACCTGTGAAGTTCTGGAAAACCCTCAGGACTCCTACACGCGCACGTTGCTCTCTGCTGTGCCTCGTCTGGAAGAGTAACCTCCGCTCTCCTCCTTTCATGAACACTCAGATACTCATCCGCAAGTTCCGCTCGCTCAACAGACCTCTCTTCCTGCTCATGCTAGGACTTGGCATCTTTGGAATTTACGCCATCTATAGCGCTACCTGGATGCGCGATGTTCCCTTCTGGACCAGTCAGATTCGATGGTTTCTTGTCAGTTTCCCTGTCTTTTTCCTGATCTCCTTCAATGACTACCACTGGGTGCGCTTTGGAGCCATCCCTCTCTATATCGTGAGCGTGATTTTACTCATCCTTGTTTTCTTTATCGGAGTAAAGGTTTTCGGTGCTCGCAGCTGGCTCAATCTTGGGTTCGGCAATTTCCAGCCCTCGCAGATGGCAATCTTTGCGGGAGTCCTTCTCTTCGCCCTTTTTCTCAGCAGTTCTTCTGAGATGCATCCCGTGCTCCGTATTCTGATCTGCCTTAGTCTCCTCGCGGTCCCCTGCATTCTCATCCTGATTCAGCCTTATCTTGGCGGCACGCTTGTCTGGCTTCCTGTGCTCTTTGCCATGCTCTATGTCGCAGGGGTGCAGGTGCGCTACTTGGTAACACTTCTCCTGCTTGGAATCGCCTTCATGCCGCTTGTGGTCAATTTCGGGCTCAAGCCTTACCAAAAAGACCGGATCTTGATTTTCCTTGATCCCTCGCTCGATCCGAAAGGGGCTGGTTGGACGGTCAATCAATCGCTCAATGCCATCGGAAGCGCCGGATTCTGGGGCAAAGGATTCAAGGCTCACAATACCCTTAACGAACTGGGCTATCTTCCGAGCACCATTGTTCACACCGATTTCATTTACTCTGTTTTTGGCGAGCAGCACGGATTCTTTGGAGCTATTCTTCTAATTTCTGTTTTTATCGCCCTTCTTCTTACTGGTATCACCATTGCCTCTAAGGCCCATGATCAGCTTGGAAAACTTCTTGCTATCGGCATCGTCATGCTCCTTTTTACCCATATCTTCATGAATATCGGTATGACCGTAGCAGTGACCCCAATCACCGGACTTCCTCTTCCCCTAGTGAGCTATGGTGGCTCCTTCCTCCTCATTACGATGGCCTGTCTTGGTCTGCTCCAGAGTATCTGGATTCATCGAAAACCGACTCATTGAAAAGATAGGGCGATACGGGTGCGGCGTCCCGAGTTCCTGATTGACGTGTCCGAGGGCATGGCTTGCGCGGAGGCGTTTTTGATGAGGTTGAGGCAAGGGAAAAATAGCCAAGCCATGAGGGATATTTCCCTCCATCCAAGATTGGAGCTCGACATCGAGCCTGGCGGCGTAGGCACTCACCTGTGAGGAACTCACCGAGTGGCTGCATAACTCCTCAACGCTGGCGCGGTATCGTGACCCGTTACGCAAAAAATGCCTCCTCCTTCCTAGCCTCCATTCAAATCTGCGGCATCGCTCTTTGGGCCAATATCTCGTAACCTACACGATCTGGGATCTATTCAGTGTTTCCTGAGATCATTCCGTGAATCTACCATGACGCACTCCATTCCAGCGGCACTTGCAGACTGGCGGCCTATTTCGGTGTCTTCAAAGACGAGGCATTGTGCAGGTTCCATTCCGAGGCGGCGGGCAGCTTCGAGGTAGGGGTCGGGGGCTGGCTTTCCAAATTTGTAATCCTCCGAAGTGACAATGGTGACGAAGAGTTCGAGGAGTCCTAGACTGGCCAGTGTTTTCTGAACCGAAACTCGCCCCCCACCAGAGGCCACTGCCATCGGCTTTTTCCCATACATGGAGCGGGCAAGAGCAACCACCGAATCGATCGGTTGGACGTGCGAAATGAGGCCGTGATAGAGATCTTCTTTGACGACCACGAGAACATCGGCATCCATCGAGAGTCCCTGCATCTCATTGAGAGCCTCCACGATTTCACGTGTGGGACGACCTCCCCAAGCGTAGTAGAGATTCTCTGGAAGCTCGGCATCATACGGTTTGAGAGCCAGTCTCCATGCCTCGTAGTGTAATCCCATCGTATCGGCAAGTGTGCCATCACAGTCAAAAATATAGGCGTCGAAGTCGTGCTCAGGGAGTTGGTAAAAAGCCATAGAACCTTTCATAGAGGCTCGCTTTGCATTTGACGAAAAAAAAGCACGCACTCATTCTCATTTTCCCGCTTTTTCCAAATCCTCATCACGAAACGCGGTAAATCACTGCCATCCATGCGCCATACTATTTCCATCCTTGTCGAAAATAAATTCGGCGTCCTGACCCGCATTGCCGGAATGTTCAGTGGACGCGGCTTTAACATTGATACACTCAATGTCGGACCGACGCTAAATCCTGAATTCTCTCGGATGACCATTGTCGTACGCGGTGATGACAAGGTGCTGGATCAGGTCAACAAGCAACTCGACAAACTGGTGAATGTTCTCCGCGTGGAGGATTTTAGCGAATCCGATTATGTGGATCGTGAGCTGGTGCTCATCCGCGTGAAGGCCGGCACCAAGGCTCGCGCTGAGATCATGCCGATCTGCGATATTTTCCGAGCCAAGATCATCGATGTGCAGTCACAGCATCTCGCCATTGAGATCACCGGTTCGGAAAACAAAATACACAAATTTCTTGCGCTGATGGAGCCGTTTAGCATCACCGAACTGACGCGTACAGGGAAGATTGCCCTTGCGCGCGAAAAATAATCACTCTCTTTCTCAACGCTCACAAACACACCATACATACAAACCTTATGCCCGCTAAAATCTACACCGACAAAG
>VFSW01008153.1_pt1 | contig 15094 bp, 19 predicted proteins | sample 5358111 | NCBI WGS metagenome assembly VFSW01 (sample SAMN11554181, study PRJNA540505) | mine drainage metagenome | isolation source: sediment from site ElyBrook_90M | place: USA: Ely Copper Mine, Vershire, VT | collected 2017
GAGCTCCAGCCTTCCAAGCTGGATATGCGGGTTCGATCCCCGTCACCCGCTCCAATTGGGCTGAACCCCGTTAGGGGGTTCAGGCCAAAGGCCGGCAGCAGCAGGCGGGCCGGTTCGACAACGCTGGTACGTAGTGCAGGTTGATCACCACGGCAATCGTCCCGACCAATCTTCCGACCTCGATGCACCCCACCTCTCTGCGGCGCTGCACGAGCCCGGCCAGGTTGGACCTGGCCTCGGCGGACACCTTTGGCGCCGCACGCCAACCCCCGTGAGACGTGCGCGGGGGGCTGACGCAAAGACGAAGCTCCACTGTGCCTCCACGTGGGGTGCGTAATCGCTTGCGGCATAGACATTGAGCGCAATGGTGACCCCGGCGAGTGGCTGAAAGACACCATTCCATGGCTGTCTTTCATTGTCCCCGCGCCGACCTCCAACGATGTTGAACCCACAAAGTATTCCGGGAGAACCCACCGGTAAGAAAACTCGATTTGGCGGATGCTCATTCACGAAGATTGTTCACAAATTTCAAATCACTTTTGACTAGTTCACGTGTATCATTCGCAAAAGATTTGGAAACGCCAATTGGCGGTATTGTCGGGTTCGAAAAAGGACGTGAGGTGAGGTATGGCTGAGATAGCGCGAGACGGGTGGCCCGCTGCGGCTTCTGTCGCTACCACAACCCCCGAGGCTGCTCAACAGTTATGGTCCGCATACTTTGCGAATCGTTCCGTTGATGATCGCAATCGACTCGTCCTCTTCTACGCCCCGCTGGTGAGGCTCGTCGCGAATCGCGTCGCGCGTCGTATGCGCTCATTTGAGACCGTCGAAGAGCTCTGTTCTTGCGGCAAGTTTGGCCTGATCAACGCCATAGAACGATTCGACACCGTCGGCGGGTTTCAGTTCGCCACCTACGCCACGATTCGCATTCAAGGTGCGATCATTGACGAGCTTCGTCGCGACGACATCTTGCCCAAGAGAATGCGTGCACGAGTGCGAACGTACCAAGTTGCGCGCGAGTCACTTGAAGCCGAGTTCCGTCGCACGCCAACTCTAAAGGAAGTCGCGACGTACCTCGGTGCGACGGTCGCTGAGATCATGGAGCTCGACGACGTGGCCGCAACATCGAACTATCTGGTGCCCCTCTCGATGGTGGGCGAAGGTCCCGCGGGCCTCCTCACCGGCTCGGGCATCGAGCCGAGTGACGCGGCCGACCTCTCCGCTATGCGTGACGCCGTGAAGGCCGCGTTGCTACGTATCACGGAACGCCAGCGACAGGTCCTGGTGTTGCACTATCTCGAAGGTTTCCAAAAGAGTGAGGTTGCCGACACCTTGGGCATCGATCGCTCCAGAGTCACCCAACTCATCCAGCAGGGTTTGCGAAACCTCCGCGCCGAACTACAGAGCGAAGTCGAATAGCTCGCCCTCGAGGGCCAACTGGACACGATTGCGTAATTCGTGCCCAGTTGTGTTCACGGTTTGTGAACGGCCCCATGGCCTCGTGAGATGTTCGAGAACGCCTTTGCCACACAACACCCGCGCGGCGTGGTCCCTTGTTGACCCGCGAGTTACTCGGGCGGCTTTGCTCGCGCGTTCGCCCGACGAGCCCCGTAGGCGGCCCACGCTGCAGCATTCACCGTAGTTTCGGGGGTAGCGTTCGCGGATTCCATGTTGGCCTGGCGAATCCGATCGAGCACTTCCTTTCGGTCGATGCGGACTTGCTTAGGGGCCTCGATCCCCAGTCGGACTCGACCATTCGCGGACACGGAAAGAACGGTGAGCACGACGTCGTCACCAATGAGGATCTGTTGTCCGACTTCGCGGGTTAGTGAAAGCATGCGTGGTCAATCATCTCATTCGTTGGGGAAGGGTGCACGAATGCTCCAACCTACCTCTTGTTCGCTCGCCGCTGGCACCAGCTGGTCGGCCGCTCCAGTTCGACGGTTGTAAACGATTGGCGAGTAGAGATTGACCGTCGAGTCCGTCAGCGGCTCCTTGGGGTGCACGATGACGAGTAACGCGGCGTCTTCGGGTTCAGTGAGCTCGAGTTCGGCGACCATCGCGTCCTCAACGGTGACCTCGTAGTCGTGCCAGAAGGCCCCGGGGGACATCGCCAGCAGGACCAGGTTGTCGACCGGCATGTTCTCTTGCACGTAGACGGTGTCAGAACAGCGAAGGCTCGCGAACACCTCAGCGTCGGGCTCGCCAAGCGGCTCGATCATGAAGTGACGCGCGCCCTTGAACCCAGGCAGGTCGTGGTGGAACGTCAGCGCCATCCTCGTGATGTGGATGGGAGCGGTGGCGGTAAGCATGCTGCCTTCTCTCTCAATTTCAGTCATTGTAGGTCACAGCCCTGCGAGTCGGTGCTGGGAGTCATCGGTTCGATCATGCGATGAACTTCATCAGCGTCTCGGGGATCGACTGCGATGCGGCCCACAGCGCGGCCTGGTAACTCGAGGTGTCGAGTCCCAGTTGTGCCGTGGCTTGGGCGATGTTGACGTCCTTCAGATTGGCCGAATTAGCTTGTACGTTGCTGAGTTGACTGGTCAACGATGCGTTCGCCATGGACGCCTCTTGCGTGGCGTTACCGAGGCCGACAGCCGCCTGTTGGGCGGTGGCGATGTTCGTACCGAGCGCGGTGAGTGCCGTCGAGATCTGCGCCTGGGTCGGGGTGCCCGTCAAGAGAGCGCTGGCGACCGTACTCAGCGTGGCGAATACGTTCGTAGCACCCGCGCCAAACAACGAACTGCCCGGCACCGACAGGGCGACTTGCTGTCCCGCACCGGCGCCGGCGCCGATGCTCACCGTGGGCGTGTCCGCGTTGCCCAGGTAGTTGCCGCTCGCGTCGTAGGCCGTCGCACTCGCAGACGTTCCGGCGAACAGCGCTCGACCGTTGTACTGCGTGTTGGCCAGTTGCAGGAGGTTCGCGACCATGCCCTGGAGTTGTTGGCCCATCGCGGCGTAGCTGGTCGGGTTCTGGGCTCCCTGGTTCGACGCTTGGAGCAACAAGGTGTGCACCGACCCCATCACCTGGAGCGCGCTGTTCGCGGTGGAGTTGGCCGTTCCGAGCCACGACGAAGCCGTCTCCGCATTCGCTTGCCAGCTCGTCAGCTGCGCGGCCTGACTCGAGAGGGCGAGCACCTGGGTCACCGCGGCGGGATTGTCCGAGGGTTGGTTGAGCGCCTGGCCCGATGCGATCTGCATCTGGAGATTCGCGACATCGGTGACCTTGCTCGAGAGTTGGTCCGCCAGCGTTTGCGTGAGGGCTAGTTCAGATATCGACACGTCACACCGCCGCGATCAGTGCCTGAAAGCACGAGTTGATGGCGTTGATGACCTTCGAATTGGCCTGAAACGAGTTCTGGGCGGCGAGGATGTTGACCTCCTGGGTGTTCTGGTCGACTCCGGTGATGGTCGAAAGATTGTTTGACGCGGTCGTGAGGAGGTTCTTGGCGGAGTTCGATGTGGTGAGCGCGTTCGCGGCTTGAGTCCCCAACGCACCGATCATCGTTTGGTAGTTGGCGTCGGGTCCGCTCGTCGACGAGGCGAGTGCCGCCATCACCTGCGCGTTCGAGCCGTCGAGGGTGGCGGTCCCGATGACGTTCGAGTTTCCCGCCCCCGGGGCCGCGGCGGTGGCGACGAGTCCGGGACTGGCGGCGAGCGCGGGCGCCACCTCAATCGTCGCCGCCGAATTCACGGCCGGGGGGCTCGTGGGGTACGTGCTCGACGATCCGTTGTCCACGAAGATGTTGGGCAAGGCCGTCCCCCCGCCCGCAATCGCTGAACCCGGCACGCCACTCGCACTCATGCCGTTGGCCTGGACGGCGTTGACACTGGTGGCGAGCGTGTCGGCCACGGTATTGAGCTTCGACTGATAGTCCGCGATGGTGGTGTTCACCGCGGTGAGCGTGGCGCCGATGGAACCTCCGGCGTTCACCGTCACGCCGTTGGCGGTGGTGATCGCTAGGTTGGCCGTCGCGGACGAGCCGGTGGTGCTGAGCGTCTGGGCGACGTTCCCGCCGACCAACTGCACACCATTCGAGTACAGGGCGACGGTGCCGTGTGGACCGTTGGTGCTGGTCAGTCCGATGAGCCCCGCCAACTTGCTGACGGCCGCGGTGCTCTGGTCGACCAGTGCGTTCGCGTTCTGACCACTCACGGCACCCGCCACGATCTGGGCGTTGAGTTGGGCCACTTGTTGGAGCAACGAGTTCACCTGAGCGAGCGTGCCGCCGTCGCCGGCACCCGATCCCACCGAGGTCTGCAGCGAGCTCGCCAGCTGGCTCAGCTGGGTCGAACTGTTGTTCAGCGACCGCGCCACGTTCTGCGCGGCGCCAAGCGTCGCCTGCTCGGCCCCCACCTGACTCGGATTCGCCGCGAGCGTCGCGAGGCTCGACCAGAACGCACTCAGTTGCGACGCGATGCCGCTGCTACTGGGTTCGGGAAAGATGGACTGGATTGACGTCATCACCTGGTTCGTCTGGGACGCCGCGCCCTGAACGCCCGCAGCGGCGACACTCACCGCTGAGTAGATCGCGTCACTGAGGCGCGACACCGAACCCACGATGACGCCTTGGCCCGTGACCAGCGGCCCGGCCGCCGCCTCGGGCGAGAGATTGACTTGTTCGGTCGCGTACCCGGGGGTCGAAACATTCGCGAGGTTGTTCGATGCGGTGTTGAGTTCTGCCGAACTGGCCGCCAACCAACTCGCGGAGATCGAGAGGCCCATGTCGCTCATATCGCCCCCTCCACCAAGACCCCACCGCGCGAGGTGGGTCGTCCGTACGTCGCTCCCGTATCCGTGCGCAGGAACGCGAAGGCCTCTTCGGCGAGCGCCACCCGCCGGCCCATGGCCATCGCCACCGTCTGGGAGAGACCCTGGATCTCCGAGACGGTCTCGATGAGATTTCGGCGCCGCTCCAAGAGCAGATCACTCCAGCCCGCACTGACGTACGTGGCGATCTCGTCGATCCGCGGCATCGAATCTGCGCCAAACTCGTCCGCCACTCTTTCGGTGACAGTGGCGCGAACGATCTCGGCGAGTCGTAGGGCCTCGTACGCGACTTCGATCTCGCGTACCGCGAGTGGGAGCGACGAGGTCTGGTCGGCTCCGGCGAGGGCCCCGAGCACTACCATTCGATAGCGCAAGACCGCCAGGAGCTCAAGATCATGGTCTAGGGCTTCAACGAGCTCGACGAGAAGGGTATCGGTATCCACTTCAAGTGATAACGACCCAGCGGGGACCAGAATTGAGGGGTTAACGCATCATTTCGTCCTCTCGGCCCCGGCTCCTTTCGACGTGTGCCTGCATTCGTGCGTAGCGCAGCAGGACCCCCGTAGTGATCCAAACGAGCGTACCCACGACGACCAGGGATTCGGCGAAGCGACCGAGAACCTGGATTGCCGAAAGTTCCTGATGAAGGAACGCCAGGAAGCTCGGGATCACCGCAACGATGGATAACGCGACGGCAATGGCGGGTCGATAGCCGCGGATGTCCGCGATGAACGCCTGGTAGGAGCGCGGCTTCACTGTTGCTCCAGAAGCGAGCCCAGGATGAGTGCCACCCACTGCAGTGCAGAGGCGACAAGGCCGTCGACGAGCAAGATTGGCAGGTCGCCCAACAACTCGCCCGGCGACGTGGTCTCACCCACTCGTGACAGCGCCAGCGCGTCGAAGTGCGCGAGTTGGTGTCGCCACGACTCCACGTCTGCTCGCTTGGCGGTGGCACTCACCGTGCCCACGACGTAGTCGGGCTTGAGAGTCTCGATCCAAGTCGCCACCTGGGCAAGTCCTCGAGACCGCAGGGGCGCCTCGATGGTGACCACCGTCGCGTGCCCTGCTCGGCGTCGAGTCACGCGTTGTCGGCTCGCACTGGTGCACTCAGCTTCGATGAGGTCCGTGGTCTCGAGCTCCATGAGCTCCACCAGACGTAGCGCCGCCGCGTGCGCGTCACGTCGTGTACCCACCACCACGACAACCGATCCCGCGTTGGTTGGCAGCGGCCGCGCGACTGGCAACTTGGCGAAGGAGCGCACAAGCCCGTCGAGGGTCGCGTCAGACTCGTCGGGCCAGTAGTCGCTCGGTACCCCGAAGTCGGCCACGAACGCTCGCAGTCCCGCGATGCGCTCGGGCCCGGGTGGGGGTTCGCGCGTGGGCACCGGGACCGCCGCAAACACCGCCGGTCGCGCTATCGGCGGTGTGGCGCCCAGGTACGGTTGTTCGGGTTGTCGCACCTTGGTTGGTTGCTCGAGGTTCAACGCCGCTTGCGCTTGCGCGAGCACGTCGATGAATGCCGTCTCAAGGACGTTCGCCGACCCCAACGTCAACTCGTCCCTCGTCGCCTCGACCAGATCAGCGAGCGAACCACCCTCGTTCGCTGGCGCCCAGGTGGCGTCGTCCTCACTGGCGGCGAAGTTCGCCGGGTCATCGGACCACGCGGCGATCGTCGATCGCGCGGCCGCCGCTCGGACGGCGGTGTCGGCGCGGGCGGTCCCTGACGGAGCCTCGACGCCCGCCACGAACACCTCCTTCGCGAAGAACCCGAAGAGCCCCCCGCGACGCGCCTTCCAACACCGCACGGGTGCGTCGTTGCCGAACTCCATCCGCGCCAAACGCACCGCCTCATCAGAGGTACGTCCTTCGAATTGCATCACCAGGTCCTCAGACTGTTGCGGCCACTTCACCATTCACACTCCCTACTGTTGAAATAGACATGGTCGGTCCAATCGCGCCGACGCCGATCACGCCGAGCCGCGGCAGGCTGGGTGCCAGGAGGCGCTTGAGCGCGGGACGGAGTCGCGTCGCGCACACCAGCACCGGATTATGCCCTCGCGCCTCGGACTCACGAACGAAGTGGCCCACATTGCGCGAGATCTCTTCGGCCTCGCTCGCGGCGATTGCCAGGCTGCGACGACCGCGATCGCTCACGCGCAGCGCTCCCAGGAGCCCCTGCTCGAGTACGGGTGAGAGCGTGATCGCCGAGAGCCGACCATCACGTTCGAAGAGCGAACCAATCGTGGTGGCGAGGGCGACCCGTGAGGCTTCGAGGAGACTGTCGGCGTCCTTTTGTGGGCCCCGCGCCTGCTCGGTCAGGGCTTCGACGATACGCACCAAGTCTCGCACCGGCACCCCCTCTTCGAGTAGCCCTCGAAGTACTCCTTGGACGTCACCCAACGTGAGATTCGCCGTGGCCATCTCATCGAGCACGACCGGGTTCGACGTCTTCACCGCGTCGAGCAGCAGCTTCGTGTCCTCACGCGAGAGCAGTTCACCGGCGTGCTCGCGCAGGATCGCGGCGAGATGGGTGGGCACCACCGCGGAGCGGTCGACGACCGTGACCCCGGCGACTGCCGCCTCGTGGCTCAATCCGACGGGGATCCACTTGGCCCTCCCCCCGAAGGCCGGGTCGCGCGTGTCGACCCCACTCAGTCCGTCAAGGTTCTCGCCGATGGCGAGCAACTTACCCCGCGGTGCTTGCCCCCGGGCGACCTCTACTCCGTGCACCCTGATCGCGTACTCGTCGTTGGGCAGGTCGAGATTGTCGCGGGTGTGGACCCGGGGCATGACGATCCCGAGTTCCTTGGCCACGTTGCGGCGAAGCGCCTTCACCCGGTCGAGCAGATCGCCGCCGCGTTCGGGTTGGACCAGATCAATCAGGTCAACGCCCAGTTCAAGGCTGAGGGGTTCGACGGCCATGCCCGCCGCGAGCGTTTCGGCCGACTCGTCTTGTGCGTCGATGATGGCGGCTTCCTCACCGTCACTGGTGGCACCGAGTACGTCCTTGGGCAATCTTGTCCCGAAGAAGTACACCAATCCCCCGACGATGATGAAGGGTATCTTCGGCAGTCCCGGCACAATCGCGAGCGTCGCCATGACGATACCGGTGGTGCGCACGATTCGCCGGAAGCGCGAGAGCTGCTGGACGACGTCGTGACCCAGGTCGTGCTCGGTGGCGGACCTGGTCACGATGATACCGGTTGACAACGAAAGCAACAGGGCGGGGACCTGGGAGACGAGACCGTCACCCACCGACAAGAGGCTGTAGGTGTCAATGGCGTTGGAAACCGTGAGATGGCGCTGGAGGATACCAATGGCGAGACCACCGAGGAGGTTGACTATGGTGATCACGATGGCCGCCACGGCGTCACCGCGAACGAATTTCGAAGCGCCGTCCATGGCTCCGTAAAAGTCAGCTTCGTCGGCGATCTCTCGGCGACGCCGACGAGCGTCGAGCTCGCTGATCGCCCCCGACGCGCGGTCGGCATCGATCGCCATCTGCTTACCGGGCATCCCGTCGAGGGTGAAGCGCGCCGCCACCTCGGCGACGCGACCCGAGCCAGAGGTGATGACGACGAACTGGATGATGATCAAGATGAAGAAGATCACCAGACCAACGACGATCGATCCGCCGACCACGAAGTGACCGAAGCTCGACACCACCACCCCGGCGTACCCGTGCAGCAACACCTGACGGGTGACGGCAACATTGAGCGCGAGGCGGAACATGGTGGCGATGAGCACAAGCGTTGGAAAGACCGAGAAGTCGAGAGGGCGCTTCACCTGCATCGCGGTGAGCAGCACCAGCACCGAACCGGTGATGTTGCCCGTGATCAAGAGGTCGATCACGAAAGTCGGCAATGGGATAATCAGCACGACGACCACCGCCACCACCGACAGCGGCACCGCCATGTGAATGAGGTGCGTCCAACGACCCTCTTGGGACTTGGAAGGTGCGCGGGTGCGACTGACTAGGGACATTGAACTCCAGGACGTCTCGTCCGTTCGTGTCCGTCCCTGGACGCTCTATGGCCTTCCGAAGCCTGGTAGTACTACGACCACTTTCGCCTCAGAATTGAGAGGAATTGACAATATTATTAGTAGTGATTGGCGCTGCGGCGCCGAGGCGGCCCTAAGCCGCGAATTACTGGTGTTTGAGCCCTACGACGGGCTTCAGTCCGCCATAATGTGCACTTCTCGAAACACCCGCGCGGAGGGCGACAACGAGTAGACCAGGGCCAGCAGCCGGGCCACCGCCCCATAGAGGGTGGGGGGCACGACGTCGTTGACCTCACAAGACTTGTGAAGGGCTCGGGCCAGCGGCGGATTCTGCACGATGACCACCCCGCAACTGCGCGCGTGCTCTCGGATGAGCATCGCGTTGTAGTCAGCGCCCTTGGCGACCACTCGCGGCGCTCGGTCCTCGCTACGGTTGTAGGCAATAGCGACCGCAAAGTGAGTCGGGTTCGTCACCACCACGTCAGCGTGACTCACCGCCGCCATCATGTGCATGCGAGAGATACTCCGGGCCCGACTTCGAAGTGCCCGGCGGGTCTCGGGGTTGCCTTCACTCTGGCGATACTCATCGCGGATCTCCTGTTTGGTCATGCGCAGGTCCTGCTGGTGCTTTCGACGCTGGAAGTAGTAGTCCACTGCGGCGATGGCGAGGGCCAAGACCCCGATGAGTCGCAGGAGGCTCACGATGGTCGTCGAGCTCGCCGACAAGGTCGCCTGCAGCGGAAGGGTCGCGCCGCCGAGCACACTCACGACCAGTGAATGCAGGATCAAGTAGCCCACGACCGCGAGTATCACCATCTTGAGGACCGTCTTGCCCAGCGTCCACGCGCCTTCGACCGAGACCATCCGGCTGAGCCCCGCCTTGGGTGACAGGCGAGAACCCTGAACGCGTAGGGCCTGGGGAGTGAATCGCAAACCGACCTGAGCGACCGCGATCGCGATGGCGAAGACTCCCCCGATGAGCAGGATTGGTAGGGCGGCGAAGGCCGCCGTCGCCAATCCGTGGCCCAAAAGACTGACGGCCCCACCAATGCTCGGATGGCCCAGGGTCTGGGTCGTGATGAGTGCGAAGGCACTGATGCGATTGGCCGCGAGACCGCCCAACCACGGAAGGAGCGAGACGATCAACAAGGTGCTGGCCCATCCGCCGAGTTCCTGTGACCGAGCGACCGAGCCCTTCTCGCGCATCTCCTTCTTGTGTTTGGGCGTGGACCTTTCCGTACGCTCCGACTTATTGGCCATCACCCGCCTCCGAACAGCTGGGACATGGCGCGCCCGACGAGGTTCATCACGTCATTCGGCAGAGCGACGAGTGCGATGCGCACTCCGACGATGGCGACCAGAATCTGCAGTGGCATGCCAAAGACGAACACGTTGATCTGCGGAGCAGCCTTGGACAGGAGGGCGAGCAGTATCTGGGTACAGAAGAGCACGGCGATCAACGGGGCCGCGATCTCCATGGCGGCGGCGAAGAAAGCGGCGACATCGCCGGTGACGCTCTGGGCCAAGGATCCCATCGCCACCTTGGGGAAACTCGTGCCCACCGCCTGGAATGACCTCACAAAACCCCCGACGATCACCGTCGCCGCACCCGTCGTGAAGAGCAAAGCGCTCACCACCAGGTTGTAGAACTGCCCGAAGATCGATGACTGCTGGAGCGAGAGTGGGTCAATGGCCTGAGGGAGGTTCATGCCCGAGAACAGGTCTACTAGTCGTCCGGCGCTCACCACCGCATTCACAAAGAGTGAGACGACGTAGCCCAGCATGAGGCCAACGAACACCTGGATCACCAACTCCACCATCACTTGAGCATCAGTTTGGGGCAGCACGTCGTGCTGGAGCGCACCAGCTGTGAAGAACGCCAGTGAACCGGCGAAACCGATCTTCACCATCTTGGGTATTGATTTGTTGGAGAATGGAGGGCACAGGCTGACCCACGCAATTGACCTCGCGAACGCGAGCGCGAGCGCCACGACGAAGCTCGAGGAAAGACTCAACCCCATCAGTGGCCCGTGGTGAGGCTCGGTATCGAGTTGTAGAGATGCTCGGTGAACGCCACCGTGATGCCTAGCATCCAGTGGCCCAGCAGCAGCAGGACCACCCCGATCGCCACCACTTTGGGCAGGAACGTCAGCGTGAACTCCTGGATGGAGGTGACCGCCTGGAACAGCGCCACGATCATACCCACTACCAGGCTGATCACCAGTACCGGACCGGCGAGTTCGGCGACCAAGACCAACGCCTGCGAAGCCAGATGGAGAACGGTCGAGGAATCCACGGGTCAGTGATTGAACGAGAGCAGGAGCGAATGCACCACGAGGGTCCATCCGTCGACGAGCACGAAGAGCAGGATCTTGAAGGGCAGGGCGATCAGCGTGGGCGGAAGCATGTACATACCCATCGACATCATGATCGCCGAGACGACCAGGTCGATAATCATGAACGGGATGAAGATCATGAACCCGATCAAGAAGGCGGTCTGTATCTCAGAAAGGACAAACGCGGGCACCACGGTCGTCAGGGGCAGTGACTCGGGGTTCTTGCCGCTCTCGTGGCGAAACGACGTGAACATGCTGAGTTCTTGGTTCTTCGTCTGCTCCAACATCCACTTCTTCAGTGGAACCTCGCCCAAGGCGATCGCCTGGGTGGCGGTGACCTGACCATGTTCGTAGGGCTGGAGGGCGACGTGATTGATCGTCGACATCACGGGCGCCATGATGAACAGCGAGATGATCAGTGCCAAGCCGGCCAGGACCTGGTTCGGCGGGACGGTCTGGGTCCCGAGCGCGTTACGGGTCAGCGCCAGGACAATGAACGTTCGAGGGAACGCGGTCATCAGCACCAGCACCGACGGCGCGACGGCCAGCACCGTGAAGACGACGATGATCAATACCGACGTTGAAGGACTCTTCAGTCCCCCCACGTTGACGTTGAAGTTCGAACCCGCGGCGAGCAGGAGCGCCCCGTTCATCGATCGACCATTCGAAGGTCTCGTTCTTGGTGAAGCATGAGCATCCCCTAAGGGAGCGCTGGGGCGTTAACGCCGCACAGTCATCTCCCGTAGACGGTCGACGAAGGCATCCCATGCCCCTGATGCAAGTACTTCAGTGCCCGACACCGTCCCTGGTGTCGGAAGATCTTCAGTGACGGCCAGCCCGTGCGCGAGCGTTTCATCGTCGCCGCCCTGCGCACCCAGATCGGCGAGCATGGTCACCTGTTGTGCACTCTGGCCCACGAGGAATGATCGATCCGCCACTCGAACGACCAACAGCGACATGTGCTTACCCAGGGAGCGACGCGAAACGACCTCCACTTGACCCGTGGGCCTGGCGACCAGCTTGCCTCCGGTGACTTGAAACTTGCGCGCAACTCGGGCCATGAGCAGCAAGAGACCAATGACGAGCACCAGAACCAACATGGTCCTCACGAACTCGAAGATGGACGCACCCATTGCTCAGTTGCCCTTCTCCGCGAGGATCTCGGTGATCCGTACGCCGTACTCGTCCCCGACCTCGACCACCTCACCTCGCGCGAGCACGACCTCGCGATTGAGCACGATCTCAATGGGCGCCCCCACCGCCTGGTCGAGCTCGATGATGTGACCAGGTCGAAGGTCGCCGAGCTCACCGAATGAGAGCCGCGTCTTTCCGATCCACGCCGACACCTCGACCGAGACGTTGCGGAACTGGTTCTCGCGCACGCGCATCTTTTCTTCGTCGACACCGGTTTGGACGCTCGGTGAACCAGTCGACACGCCCTCTGTCCCATTCGTAACCGTCATCTGACGACCTCCTCTTTGATCTCGCACGCCTTGTGGACACCCGAACTACACATGTCCGCGAGGCCCACCAGCAGTCCTTCGACGCGGACTTCGAGTGGTCGACCCTTTGGGTGTCCGAGCCCGAGACTGTCACCCACGCGCAACGTCAACAGCTGCGCTGGAGTGGTGACGAAGCTCGGGAACTGGAAGACGAGTTCAAGTGGCACTTCGTAAAGTCGACGTCGGTTGTCAAGAGAGAATGCGTCCTCGCGATCTTCACCAACCGACACCGAGCGGGCCGCCAACAGGTCAAAGAGCAATCGCACCATCGGATAGGGCAGGCACAGCACCGCTTCACGTACGGGACGACCCGCGGTGGTGAGCGCCATGCGAATCGCAACGCACGTCTCCTGGGGGGCCGCGATCGAGACAAGTTCAGCGTTGTCGTCCTGAGCTTCGAGCAGAGGGGTGATCGTCTGGATCCGAGTCATGGTCTTGGCGAATTCGACAATGAGCTCGGTGACGATCGGCGCGAGGAACGCCTTATCGATCTCACTGGGCGTGCGACCGGTGAAGTCATCCTCGCCCGTCCCGGCGAGACGGAGGTCGACGAAAGCGAGGACCTCGTCCATGGGGAGCACGAGCACTCCGCGACCGACCAAAGGGGCCATCGAAAAGGTGAAGAAGTGCATATTCTCTTTGAACTCTTCGGCGAGGTCACGCCACATGACCTGATCCAAGGTGCTCAACTCGAAGGTGCATGGTCGGTGCAGGATTGAACTGAGTCGTTGGGTGGCCGCGCGAGTGAAGGCCTCCGAGAGACCGTGCATGGTTTGCAGGTCCTGGCGTTCGAGCAGATCGGTGCGACGAAAGTCGTGGCTGCGGACTTCCTTGGAGGACGGAGTCATCGTTCGTTCCTCAGTCCCACGCTAGGGATTCGGCTTCGAGGTGGGACTGACGACGATGTTGACTCTTCGGTTCTGCGCCTGTCCCGAGGGTGTCGAGTTGGGCGCTACGGGATGGTACTGGCCGTAGCCCAGAAGGATCAGCTGCGTCGGTTTCACGCCGTCCCCCGTCGACATCCGCACCACCACGGACGCCGCGCGGGCCGCCGAGAGCGCCCAGTTGTCCGCGTACGGGCCCGACACGATCGGTCGGTTGTCCGTATATCCGGCGACCTCGATGGCATTCGTGTAACGGCGCAGCACCACCGCCGAGGTGTCGACGATCTGATCGCCCGCCGCCGAAAGCTGCGCCGAATTCGACAAGAAGAACGTCGAGTCCGCGACGAGCCCTTCGGTCAAGCCCGTGGGCGTGATGGCGAAGGTGACGTCCTGGAGGAGCCCCTTGGACTTGAGTGCCGAGCTCAGAGCCTTTTCTATCTTGACCAGTTGGGTGGAGGGGGTGGACTTGGAATTCGTAGTCGCATTGGTGCTGCCGTGGGGTATGTGGAACAGCTTCGAGTGTTGGACCGACTGCTTGAATTCTCGAAACTTCGCCTGGTTGAGACTGGAGATCGCGTAGAGGACGATGAACAGGACCAGCAGCAGGGTAATCATGTCCGCGTAGGTGAGCAACCAGCGCTCGGCACTCTCCACTTCGTGTTCCCCGTGCGTATACCCGCGACGGCGATTCGCTCGCCGATAGGGTGGAGCGCTCCGGGTTGGTGGTTCCTTCACGCTCACGCCGCCGCATCCGGAGCCTCTCCCCCGTTAGCCCGAGCCGGCGTCTCGGCTCGCTCTGACGGCGCAAGAAACGCATCCAGTCGGTCCCTGAGTTCTGTCGTCGATGCGTTCAATTGCATCGTCAACAGGCCCTCGATCACCATCTCGCGATAGGTGACCTCCTCCTCGGAGACTCTTTTTAGCTTGTTCGAGATCGGGAGCCACACGGCGTTGGCGAGGAGTACGCCCCAGAGCGTGGCGGTGAAGGCGGCGGCGATGGCCGGACCCAACTTGCCCGGTGAGCTCAGCTGCCCGAGGACGCCGATGAGTCCGATGATGGTCCCGAGGATGCCGAAGGTCGGCGAAAAACCCGCCATGTCGGCAAAGAACTTCGTCGCGGCCTGGTGGCGCACGCGCAGGCCGTTGATCTCTGCGGCCATCAGCTCATGCACCCGCTCGGGGTCCGACGTCGAGACGATGAGTTGAATCCCCTTCTTCATGAACGAGTCGTCGGTCTCGAGCTCTTCGAGAATCAGGGGGTTCGAGCGCGCCTCTTTGGCCATTGCGAGTAGGGCGTCGATCGTCTCACGGATGTTGGGTCCCTTGCGGGGCTTCAGGACCACCAACATCGCCTTGGGAATCGTCTTCAATCGACGCAACTCGAAGCCGGCCATCGAAGCGCCAATGCTTCCGCCGACCACGAGTAAGAGCGACGACACCTTGATCAACGAGGCGGGATTACCCCCGTCCATGGTCATGGCGCCCATGACGGCCATGAGTGAGATCAGGATGCCAATCGGTGTCATAGCCCGTGCACCTGCGTCAGTTGGGTGATGTCACGCGTCATCGCAAGCGACGACGGTGCTTCGATCTCAA
>VFSW01008154.1_pt1 | contig 15092 bp, 12 predicted proteins | sample 5358111 | NCBI WGS metagenome assembly VFSW01 (sample SAMN11554181, study PRJNA540505) | mine drainage metagenome | isolation source: sediment from site ElyBrook_90M | place: USA: Ely Copper Mine, Vershire, VT | collected 2017
GCCCCCTCCACGCTACCAGGCCCCGCCTCCACCGCCGGCATACTCAGGCCAGATCCCTGCCAGCCCACAATCTGAACTGGGGGCCAAGAAAAATACCACGGTGTGGATCATTGTCGTTGTAATCGTGCTGTTGGCCCTCGTGTGCGCCTGCGGGGCTATTCTCTATTTCGCCCCTACCAGCTTTTGGTGCAGCCTGCCGGTGCCCAGGACCATATTCACGGGTTGCCCCTAAATTTCGTCATCTAAATTATTAAAATACACCGGTTTTTGAGGTGTTTTGGCAGCCTTTGGCCCGCCAGATATCTTAAAAACCGGTCTTAATTTGCGCGTGCGACAATATCGAGATTGTTGTATTGTATTCCGGAAGGCAGTTTTGAACTGGCAGTTTGAGCAGGCGTTGTTGAATGGTAAACAGATTTCGTTCAACCTCGCTGTAGCGTCCTGAAAGAAGGTCCTGGCTGGCAGCCGCCAGCAGTCCATCGATTTCCTGGTTGATGGGAGCGTCTGGTTGGCGCAAGTAATCGGCGACGATCTGTTTGGCGCGAGCCTCTTTGCCGCTGGGTGTCCAAAGCTGGCGATAATAAGCGGAGGGGTCGAGTTTCTGCTGGTAAAAGCGTAAAGTGTCGTAAAGCTCAAGTGTATAACGCACGTCATTTTCCAGATCAGGATTTATCGGCTGGTTTTCCAGCATAGTAATATAGCGGTCTTCGAGCTGTTTGAAAGTGATCGAGAAGTGGCTTTGCAGCGCCTTATCAATTGCGTCCGCATCGCCTGAATTTGAGGCCTGGATGTCCCGGTAAAAGCTGGAGAAGGCATCCCATCCCCAGGTATCGACCATATAAGCGATGACTGTGGATGCCTCCAGGTAGCCGGTTTCGTGCTGCGAGGGATAAAAATTATCTGCCAGGTAGCCTAGAGGGATATACCATCCCAGCCGGTACAGGGCGGCAGCCCGGCCAATTAAAGGCTCTTTGTTGTAATGCCCGCCGGTAGTATACACAGCCAGGCCTTCGACAAAGAAAATCGGTTTGTATTTTCCCCCCATGTCTGCATCCAGGCGGTGGATCATTTCATGTTCGAGTACCTGCGCAAAATTGGCATCCGTAACAGGGTGGTCGGGATAAGAGACGTAGATTTCATCCGTGGTAAACCCACCATTGCCCAACAGGCGTGGGATCAGGTTGATAACGATTTTGTCGGACGGCAGCGTGGTGTGTAAGGCGGCGGCTGCCTGTTCGGCGCGGTTTTGCACCAGCGGTAAAATCTGGCTGAGGTCGCTTTCAGCCGCGGTGTGCGAGATATAGTTGACCACACAGCAGTCCGTCTGGACTGTCTTCCACTGGTAAAGAGCCGCATCCGCAAGGGGATCGTGAAGGGTAACGGTCTGCGTCCAGGTGATGTCGGCCGGTAGAACTGTGAAGGTCAGTTGATAATCGCCAGGCGATAATCCTTTGGTGTCCCAGGCCCACTGCAGCACCGCGTTGAAACTTCCATTACCGGTGTTGCCAAAGGTGGCCCTTCCCAATGATTGAGTTTTCCAACTCACGCTCACCGTTTGCTGGCTGTAATTAATATCCTGCCGTGTGGCGGTTACCTCAAAACTGATTTGGTCGCCTGCGCGCAGTTCGTCATCCGGGTGAAAGCGCACCGAAAAACCGGGTGGAACGCTGCAATCTGCCTGCTGGATGACGGTGGCTGCCGGAATGCCGCTCCAATTTTGGCTCAGCAGGCCCACAAGCAGGATCAGGTTAAGCATGCGCATGTTTCGATTATAGCCTGCCTGATAATTTAATTTCAACTGCATGTTCAGGTTTTTACACATTGAATATTTCTCCGCTTCAGGCTAGAATAAATATAATAATACTGAGGGATGCCGCGTACACACGGATCATCCGGCCCTCAGGATTATCAACCTGGCAGGCAGGTAGGGATTTTGAATGTCTGAGCAAATACCCCCGAATATGTCGCCGCGCTGGAGCAGCACCATCAAACTGGTGGTCGCGTTGACTCTTGTAGCGGTTTTAGCTCTTCTGGTGATCAGTTTCCGTTCGATCCTCGGGCCGCTGCTCTTAGGTTTTATATTCTCTTACCTGTTATACCCACTCCTGGATTGGATCAGGCGCAATCTCAAGCTGCCCTGGCGTATTGCAGTAGGTCTGTTCTTTCTGTTAATTTTGATCATCGCTTTAGGTTTATTAACCTGGGGCGGGATTGCCCTGGTGGAACAGATTCAAATTCTGGTCCAATTCGTCCAGCAGACCATTGCCAATCTGCCCACCTTTATCAATAGTCTGTCCACCGTCGTTTACCACATTGGCCCGTTTACGTTGGATTTCAGCCACCTGGATTTGGTGTCAGTCAGCAACCAGGTGCTGAGTATTGTCCAGCCGCTGCTCTCTCAACTGGGCACACTCCTGGGCAGCGTGGCGGCCAAGGCGGCCAGCCTGATTGGCTGGTCCTTGTTTGTGCTGCTGGTTTCGTTTTTTATCCTTTCCGAGACCGAAGGAAAACCGGAGCGGTTGATTGACATCCAGGTTCCGGGATATGGAGAGGATTTTAGCCGGTTGGGCCATGAGTTGGGCCGCATCTGGAATGCTTTTCTGCGCGGCCAGCTAACCGTCACCGCATTATGGATCGTTGTCTACACCATTTTATTGGCCATATTGGGAGTGCATTATTTCTTCCCGTTGGCAATCCTGGCCGGCATGGCGCGATTTTTCCCTTATATTGGCCCTGTGGTGACTTACACCACCATGGGATTGGTGGCGTATTTTCAAGGGACAACTCTGTTTGGCCTCACGCCTTTCATGTACGTAGTTGTTATCATCGGTGTTCCACTGATTATCGATAACGCCATGGACAGCCTGATCACTACCCGGCTCATGTCGAACGCTTTGAGAGTCCATCCCGCGGCGGTGCTGGTTGCCGCGCTGGTAGCAGCCAACCTGCTCGGCATTATTGGGATCATGCTGGCAGCGCCTGTTTTAGCTTCGCTCAAGTTGTTCTTGAATTACACTTTCTACAAAATGCTCGATCAAGACCCCTGGCATCAAATAAATTCGGAAAATCAACCGCTTCACACCCCGCCTCCGATATTTATTCGCTTTCTGGTGTATTGGAACCGCTTAAAGGAAGTAGTTCAGAAAAAGTTTTTCTCTGGCGGGAGAAATAAACCTGTGGGATAATAGATCATATCTATCAGAAAAGGAGATTAAGAATGGCGAATCCCCAAGAACCAAAGACGGATACCTTGGCAGAGACTGAAAATTATCTGGCCTGGAAGGCTGACGAGCCGGATGGCGAAACAACCTTTCATCTGGAATTGAACAGCGTCACCCTGCACTTTTTCACCGAAGAGTGGCACGAATTCCTTGATCTGGCCAGGAATTTGCTCAAAGCGACGGACTCAAACAAGTAATCAGTATATTTTTCCGTACGATACAACCTTGCGAAAACTGCGTTTTCGCAAGGTTGTATTTTAAGCAGGCGCCTTTACCTCCGGACCGGGCAGTGCAACTGCCCTGGATCAGCAAAGGGAGAGTGAGGATGTAGGGCAGTTGGACTGCCCGACCCCGACCGGACAGCACGACTGCCCTGGATCAGCAAGGGGAGAGTGAGGATGGAGGGCAGTTGCACTGCCCGACCCCGACCGGACAGCGCGACTGCCCTGGATCAGCAAGGGGAGAGTGAGGATGGAGGGCAGTTGGACTGCCCGACCCAGACCAGGCAGCACAACTGCCCTGGATCAGCAAAGGGAAAGTGAGGATGGAGGGCAGTTGCACTGCCCGACTCGGACCGGGCAGTCTTGAAGAAAAGGAATTAATAACGGCCGCGCGCCTGCGTGTTCTCAGGGTGGCGAATCTCTTCCAGTTTGGCGGGAACGACCCTTACCGCGCACACTTTATATTCCGGTATTTTAGCCTGTGGGTCGATCACGTCATTGGTAAGCAGGTTGGCGGCGGCCTCTGCAAAGTGAAACGGGATGAAGACTACGCCCGGAGTGGTCTTGGCGGTGACGCGTACGCGCAGCACAATCGACCCTCGCCGGGAGGTCACCCGCAGTGGGTCGCCGCTTTTCACCCCAAGCCTGGCTGCATCCGCCGGGTTTAATTCTATCAGCGCTTCAGGGTATAGGTCATCCATCCAGGAATTGCGCGTCATCGAGCCGCCATGCCAGTGTTCCAACACCCGCCCGGTAGTCAGGATGAAGGGGAAGTCCTCGTCAGGCATTTCTGCGGATGGCGTATAGTCGACTGGATAGAATTTTCCGCGCCCGCTGGGGAATGTTTCGCTGAAGAGGAACGGCGTCCCCGGATGCTGGTCATCCCAGACCGGCGTCTGTAAACCCACCTCTTCAATGCGGGGATATTGGATGCCGGCATATTCGGCGACCAGGCTGCCCATTTCTTGCATAATTTCCGCAGGGTGCTGGTAATTCCAGTAAGCGCTGGCCGGGCGGCCCAGGCGCTGTTCGATGCGCATAGCCAGGTCGCGCAAGATCTGCCAATCCGGGCGAGCCTGCCCGAGGGGGGTAAGCGCCTGGCGGACGCGCTGCACGCGCCGGTCGGTATTGGTAAAGGTGCCATCTTTTTCGGCGAAAGAAGCTGCGGGCAGGAAGACGTCTGCAAATGAACCGGATTCGTTGATAAACATGTCCTGGGCAACCAGGAATTCCAGTTGTTCCATCTTATGCCGGGTGTGGTTCAGATCGGGTTCTGACATCATCGGATTTTCACCCATGATATACAAAGAGCGCACCCCGCCTGGGCCTACCGCCGCCATAATTTCTGTCGTGGTAAGCCCCAATTTACGGTTCAACCCACCTGGCTCGATGTTCCAGCCGTGTTCGAATTTTGTAGCCGCAGCCTCCGCATCCACGCGCTGGTAACCCGGGTAATGCCAGGGCATGACGCCTGAATCCGACACCCCCTGGACGTTATTCTGGCCGCGGATCGGGTTCAATCCGGTGCCTTTGCGCCCGATTTGACCGGTCATCAACGCCAGGTTGATCAGGCTGAGCGCGTTAGCTACACCGTGAGAATGCTCAGGAATGCCCAGCGCCCAATATATGGCGCTGTTTTTCGCTGTGGCGTACATGCGGGCGGCCTTGACGATCAGGTTGCGGTCGACCCCCGAAATGGTTTCGGCATATTCCGGAGTGAATTTTTCCATGGAGGCGGCAAATGCCGCGAAGTTTTCCGTCCGGCGCTCGATGAAATCCCGGTTGACCAGGTTTTCTTTTAGAATAACGTGCGCCATTGCCGAAAAAACTGCCACATCCGTACCGGGTTTTTCGGGCAGCCACACTTCAGCCCAATCGACCATCTCGACCCGGCGCGGGTCGACCACGATTAGCCGGGCGCCATATTTATCGACGGCCGCTTTCATTTGGATGGCAATGATGGGATGGTTTTCGGCCGTGTTGGTGCCGGTCAGGATGAAAACGTCATTTTCGATCACTTCGGCGGCAGTATTCGACATGGCCGACGAGCCCACTGCCATCTGTAAGGCCACCACGCTGGCAGCGTGGCACAGGCGCGTGCAGTGATCGATGTTGTTGGTGCGGAACAAGGCACGGAACAGTTTTTCCAGCAGGTAATTATCCTCGTTGGTGGCTTTGGCGCAGCCGTAGACTGCCATGGCATCTGCGCCGTCGCGCCGGTAAATTTCTACCATGCGACCGGCCACATAATCCAATGCGTCGTCCCAGGATACTTGCTCCCATTCGGAGAGATCGAATGCCTGTGTCCTTGCTCCTGGTTTCTGTGGTGATTTACGGATCATAGGGCTGGTCACCCGGTTGGGCGAATAAATAAAATCATAGCCAAAGCGCCCTTTGACGCACAGGTTGCCATGATTGACGACATTGTCAAATGGAGAAGTCACTTTGTAAATAAAATTATTGCGGATGTGCAGTTCGAGGTTGCAGCCAACCCCGCAATAAGGGCAGGTTGTCAGTACCTTTTTATCGGCTTCGATCATTGCACACCTCCCTCATGGCGCTGGCGCTTGCTTTTTCTCTCAGACCGGGTGAGTTGCGTGATCTGAGGTTCGCTGAGCCCGTTTTCGAGCAGCCACTCGCGCTTGGGTTTTAATGCGCCGGTCGGGCACACGCCCACACATTGGCCGCAGAATACGCAGGTAGTTTCCGGCATCGGCCGGTCGTAAAAGGTGCCGATCGAGGTTGTGTAACCACGGCTGCTGAAATTGATGGCGTAGGTATACTGGGCGTCGGCGGCGCACACCTGGACACAGCGCCAGCACAGAATGCATTTGGCGTAATCACGGATGTACATCGGGTTATCGTCGATGAGAGGCGGGTCACGCCGTTCGGCCTGCGGGAAGCGTTGCACGTCGGCGCCATATTCATGGATATAAGCCAGGATATCCGGCGCCTCTGAAAGATCGACGGTTGACGCCAGCATTTCGAGGATTGACCGGCGCGCCAGGCTTACTCGCTCGGTCTGGGTGCGTACCTTCATCCCCTCGACAACTTTGGCTACACAGGATGCCACCAAAGTGCGCGAGCCTTCTACCTCGACCACGCAAATCCGGCACAGGGCGTTGGATGTACAAAATTCGTGGAAGCAGATGGTTGGGATGTCGATACCCACCCGTTTGGCGGCTTTCAGGATCGTGGTTCCTTCTTCTACCTGGACCGCGGTATCGTCGATGAGCAAGTTAATCAGATTGGGCATTCACGCCTCTTTGTAAAGTAAATAAGATGGTTAGCGCTCGCCTGACTGGCTAAACATAGCCGGCCATTTTTGGATGGCGCTGAGGACGGCTGACGCGGCGGTCTGTCCGAGGCCGCACAAAGATGCATCTGCCATCGTATGGGCCAGGTCGGTCAGGCGCTCGTCGTCACCCGGCAGGGGGGTGTGAGCGGCTATCCTCTTCAGGATTTCGAGCTGGCGTTGGGTGCCGATCTGGCAGGGATAGCATTTGCCGCACGATTCCTCGGCAAAAAAGTGACCGATGCGCACCAGGATATCGGCAAGGTCGCGTGAATCATCGATCACCGTGATAACCCCTGAACCAAGCGTCAGGCCCGCCGCTCGCAAGTCTTCAAAAGACAGGCCCACATCCAGGTTATTTTCGCCGGCGAAACTGCCGGCAGCCCCGCCAAACAAAGCGGCCTGGAAATGCCTGCCCGGACGCAGCCCGCCGGCCAGGTCGTACAGCAGATGGCGGATCGTCACCCCAAACGGGATTTCATACAGACCGGGGCGTTGAATATCACCCGAAACGCAGAACAACTTGGGCCCGGGCGATTTCTGGGTGCCAACGGCCCGGTAAGCTGCGGCGCCTTTATCGATAATCAGGGGTACGTTGATCAGCGTTTCCACGTTATTGATGGCGGTCGGCTTTCCGAACAGGCCGTTGGCGGTTGGGAAAGGCGGTTTGATGCGCGGGAAGCCGCGTTTGCCTTCGATCGATTCAAACAAGGCCGTTTCCTCGCCGCACACATACGCCCCCGCTCCCCGGCGGATTTCTACGTCGAAATTAAAGCCGGCTCCGAGGATATTTTTTCCCAATAGGCCGGCCTGGTAAGCCTCGGCCACCGCCTGCGCCATCATCCGGTAAGCGTAAAAATATTCGCCGCGGATATAGATGTATCCACTCGCAGCTCCAATGGCGCGCCCGGCGATAACCAACCCTTCCAGAACCCGGTGAGGATCGTCTTCCATGATGACCCGGTCCTTGAAGGTGCCCGGCTCGGCCTCATCTCCATTGCAGACCACGTAACGGGTGTCAGCCTCGCCTTGTGCGGCGCCTTCCCATTTCACGCCGGTAGGAAAAGCCGCTCCACCCCGTCCAACCAGGCCGGAGGCTTTTATTTCCTCGATCACTTTTTCCGGAGGCATGGCAAGCGATTTTTGCAAGGCTACATAACCACCGGTTTCCCGGTATTCTGCCAGCCGGGTGGTGTGCCCCTTGCCACAGTTGCCGGTCAATAGGGATATTTCTCGATAAACGGGTGTGGGTAGACGGGGTTGCTTGCCTTTGACCAGGTTTTCCCACGTGCGCGCCTCCGCATGCCCACCGGCGCTGCCCTGCACTATCAAGGCCGGGGCATGTTCACATAATCCCAGGCACGGCGATCGCTCCACCGTAACGGCTGGCAAAGCCTGGCGCTCTGCAAGGCCCGGTGTGATCCTCTTTCTGATCAGCTTATACATTTCCTCCGATCCGGCCATGGCGCAGGCCGGATCGCCGCACAGGTGAATGACCACACCGGCGACCGGTTTGCGGTAGAACAGGGCGTAAAAATCGATCACGCCAAAAATGTCTGCCAGGGGCACGTGCAGGAACCCGGCAATTTCCTGGGCCGCTTCCTCGGGGATGAAACCATACATTTCCTGGGCGGCATGCAGAGCGGGCAAGAGCGACGTGCGGCTGGCCGGTTTTAGTTCGAGCAGCTTGTGGGTAAGCAAAGAGAGATCGATTTCAGCCATCCAACCTCCATGTATAATAAATATGTCCGAAAATCAGGCAGCTAAAAAAGAATCTTTTCGAATTGAAAATTATGGCACGTACACTTGTTATCCAGGCTGGCGGAGAATCACTGCGAATGGGGCAGGATAAAGCCCTTTTACCCTTCTGTGGAAAACCACTGATCGAAAGAATACTTATGCGCCTCAGCGGCCTGGCTGACGAAGTCTGTATCACCTCCAACCGGCCGGCTATGCTGAAATACCTGGGGCTGCCTGTCATTGCCGATATTCTACCCGGTAAAGGCGCCCTGGGCGGCCTGTATACGGCCCTGGCAAGTGCCGCCAACCCTGAAGTAATCGTAGTGGGCTGCGACATGCCGTTCGTAAATGCCCGGTTGTTGTCAGCGGAATGTGAGTTGTTAGCAGCTACCCGGTCTGATGCGGTCATCCCGATTTCATCCTATGGATTTGAACCTTTACACGCAGTTTACCGGCAAGAAAATTGTCTGGCGGCGGTGCAAAGTGCTTTGGAAGGTGGGCAGATGCGCATGTCAGCCTGGTTTTCAAAAGTCCAGGTATACCATATGCCTTCTGGCGAAGCATCTGTTTATGATCCGGATTTACGCTCTTTTATTAATGTGAATACTCCTGAGGAATTTCAAAACGCAGAGACACTGGCACGCATGCTTGGCCGGGATTGCTAGGACCGGAGGAACGGATAAAAAAGGAATTACCTGCCGGCCTGAGCCGGTTGGGCAAGCGCAGGCGCCATCAGGCGAACGGAATGCGTATAGACTATAAATTGGCTACCTCGTGCATAACCAATCAACGTGATGCCGGCCTGTTCAGCCTGGGAAACCGCCAGGGAAGTCGGTGACGTGCGAGAAACAACCACTGAAACTTTCAAACGCATTGATTTCTGCAACATCTCTGAGCTGACTCGCCCGGTTGTCAGGACCATCCGGTCAGGCATGACCATCTTGCGGATCAAGAGCTGCCCGGCCAATTTATCGAGGGTATTGTGCCGGCCAATATCTTCCGCCACCAGGCGAATATTTTCCCCATCACTCAACGCTGAACAATGCAGGCCGCCGGTTTCGTGGTAAAGATCCTGTTTTCTCAAGAGCTGCTGCATGTTTTCAAGGATAATTTCAGGTGAAAACTGCCTGGAGGACGAGACTGTTTCGATGGAAGGCCTGACGCCGGTCAACCCTCCGCTGCAGCCAGAAGTGCGCGTCCATTGCGCAGGGCGGGAGACTTTGTGTTCCAGCCACACGTCGATATTCGTCGACTGGCTGCACACGTGCATCGAGGCAATCTCTTCAAAAGATTCGATGACCCTTTCGTTATATAAAAACCCGGTGGCAAGTTCTTCTAATTGATTGGGGGTACAGGAAAATGTGAGCCACACCTCACCGTTGACGGTAAGGGTCACCGGCGTCTCGCAGGCAACTGCAGCGTCCTTACCTTCAAATGAACCATCGCTAGAAAATTTTATGTAATGGATTGGCCAGTTTACAGGATTCATCCCCATTTCTCCACTAAAAGACCGGTAAGTTTGAGAGAATTGAATTCATGGGTTATACCAAGGCGGTTACACCGCCTTGGTATAACCCATGAATTCAACCTTTTTCCCTGACCCGCACTGACATTAAAATTATTCTACAATAATTTATCTTGTTGAACGTGAATATATGGTTAGAGAGTGGGTGACCTCCCGGTTCCAGTGGATCAGGGCGCCCTAAAATCTGTTGTTCGAAACGGGATATTTTGCAGTAAAATCAATTTATTCACGGTTATCGTAGAGATGATTAGACAACTGTTCTTTTATTTTGCCATCCTAACGGTTTGCAGCCTGGTATCTTGTAATTTGCCAGTTAGCCAATCGGGGACGGCTACCATGAGCGCCGAGAATGTATTTTCGACCGTCGCGGCAAACCTGACCGCCGAAGCGCACCCGACCACGGATGAACGTGTCACCCAGGCTCCCCCGTCACTCACCACTACGCCAACCCGCACGAACCGGACAACTACATCGAAAGCGACCGCTCTGTTAACCGTGACTCCGCGCCCAAGCGGGACTGCTCTCCCCTGCGACCAGGCTTCCGCCGGGCACCCCATCGATATTACCATCCCGGATGATACTCAGATGAAACCGGGAGAGAGTTTTTCCAAAACGTGGCGGCTGGTCAATTCCGGCACCTGCGTGTGGACCAATTCTTACGCCGTTGTCTGGTTCTCAGGTGAAGACATTGGCGTTACCCGAGAACAATTTTTCATCACTCAGGTTAAGCCGGGCCAGGCGATTGATGTCACCGTCGATATGATTGCTCCCGAAGAGGCGGGCGCTTACCAGAGCAATTGGAAGCTGAGAAATCAAGCCGGGAACCTGTTTGGCATAGGCCCGAATGGGGGATCGCCTTTCTGGGCAAAAATTGTCGTAACCGAAGTGAGCACCCCCACTCCCACTGAGCTCCCTTCTGAAACACCCACGCCGGAAGCGTTAGTAAGTGGTGTGGTCTCCATGGAAGTCGACAACGCGCTGGATCTGGATACCGGAGAAATGAACACCGGCAGTAACGATGACATCCAGTATGTGGTCGTTGCTGAAAACAAGCCCCAGATCCAACCGGTAAATGGCGCCAAAATGTTTCTAACCGGGACAAAGCAGCCCTCTGAAACTATTTGTAAAACGTCTGGCCTCTCTGAAGCTGCGATTAACCTTGCAGAAATGAAGGAAGGCAGTTATCTTTGCTATACTACCGGGCAAGGATTGCACGGTTATTTGAGGGTAACTTTGACCAGTCTGGCGGAGAATATTCTGACGCTTGAATATCTGACCTGGGCGAACCCTTGATCGGCAATCGTACACTTCTCTTTGTCTTCCTTCAGATTGGCAGGCGGGTTTGATGGTCAATATTTTATCTTGACGGGCGGATATCAATATTTTATAAGTCTCAAGGAGGAACGCTTCTATGAATGAGCTATATCCATTAAGGTTCAGCCCATATTTCAAAGAGTTCATCTGGGGTGGAAGAAGATTAGAAACAGTATTTCATAAAGATCTTCCCCCTGGCAAGACCATTGGCGAGTCCTGGGAAGTTTTCGATAAAGATGTAATCACCAACGGTCCTTTGAAAGGTAAAACTCTCCTCGAAGCCATCGGCATGTATGGCAATGAATTGTTGGGCAAACAGGGCGGCCGATTTACAAAATTCCCCCTGATCGCCAAGCTGACTGCTACTGAAATGAACCTTTCTATCCAGGTCCACCCCAATGATGAACAGGCGGCTCGGATGGAACCTGAAAGCGGTTTTACCGGAAAGACCGAAATGATTTACATTCTGGATGCCAGACCTGGCGCCAAAGTGTATTTTGGTTTTGACAAAAAAGTTGATCCGCAATCATTGCGCGCCCACATCTCGGGCGGAGGGGAAATCATCAATTTGATCCAGGAAGTAGATGCCAAAGCCGGCGATGTTTTTCTCATCCGACCTGGGACCGTCCATGGCTATGGGGCCGGGTTGATTTATTTCGAATTACAGCAGAACTCGGACATTACTTACCGCCTGTATGATTGGAATCGTGTGGATTCATCCGGTAAACCGCGTGAACTGCACATCCAAAAAGGGCTGGAAGTGATTGATTACGATGTGGTTAAACCTGAAAAGATTCAACCCGTCTGCCTGAAAGAAGAGGTTGGCGAGGATTGTTTTCTAACCGCCTGTAGACAATTCCTGGTGGAGGACCTGGGCCTTTCAAAGAGTTATTCAACCTCCACTGAAGAAGATTCATTCCACCTGCTGTGTGTGACAGGCGGAGAGGTTACTTTAGTTGCGGATAGCCATCTCGAGCCAGAGCTAAAACTCGGCCTGGGTGATGTGGTATTGATCCCCGCTTCGGTCAAGGGTTACCAGCTTGTTCCTGGCTCTCGAAGTAAAGTGTTACGCTGCCGGCTTCCGGACCTGCAAAAGGATGTTCTGAGTTACCTGGGCAGGCGTGGGGTATCCACCGAATCGATCCTGGCTCTCGGAGGCTCCGCCGCTAAGAATGACTATTGACCTGGCCCTTTCAGGTATGTAAACTGAAATAGATGGTAAACCGTAAAATCCTGCACCTTGACCTGGATGCGTTTTTCTGCGCCGTCGAGGAGCTGCGCAATCCCGATTTGCGCGGTAAGGCGTTCGCGGTTGGAGGCCGGCCGAACGAGCGCGGGGTGGTTTCTTCCTGCTCGTACCCGGCCCGGCAGTGCGGGGTACACTCGGCCATGCCGACCGCCCGGGCGCTAAAATTGTGCCCAAGCCTGATTCTGGTCACCCCGGAACACCACGCCTACCATGAAGCTTCGCTGCAGGTAATGGAGATCCTCAACCAGTTGACCCCATTGGTCGAGCAAATTTCCATCGACGAAGCCTTCATGGACGTATCCGACCTGCCTCAATCCGGCCTGGAATTAGCCAGAAGTTTACAGGCCAGCATTTTCCAGAAAACCGGCCTGCCCTGTTCGATTGGGGTTTCTACCAACAAACTGGTGGCGAAAATCGCTACCAATATCGGCAAATCGAGCCACCGTGCTCCCACCCCGCCGCTGGCGATCCTGGTGGTCCCGCCCGGAGAAGAAGCCGCTTTCCTGGCGCCGCTGCCCGTGCGTGAGCTGTGGGGCGTAGGCCCAAAGATGTCTGCCCGCCTGGTTGAACTCGGTATTACCACCATCGGCGAGCTGGCCAGGATGCCAGAAGCCTGGATGGTCAAGCAGTTCGGCAAATGGGGTTACGAGATGGCCCAGCATGCGCGTGGCATCGACGACCGCCCGATCGAGCTGGTGAGAGAGGCGAAATCGATCAGCCAGGAAGTAACCTTTGACCGGGATGTGGCCGACCAAAAACGCCTGGAAGATACTCTGCAAGAAATGTCCACCCAGGTTGCCTACCGCCTGCGCAAAGAGAGCCTGACCGGCAGCACCGTGCGGATCAAGCTGCGCTGGCCCGACTTCAGCACCCACACCCGCCAGCTGACCCTGCAGCAGCCCACCGACCAGGATGGGATTATTTATAACGTGGCGCGCCAGCTTTTCCACAGCCTGTGGCAACCGGGCCTGGCCGTGCGTTTGCTGGGGGTAGGCGTCTCTGGCCTGGCGACCCAGGTCTACCAGATGTCTTTGTTCGACGGCTCAAATGAGAAAGAACGCCGCCTGCTGGCCGCCCTGGACTCCTTGCGCCAGCGCTATGGCGAGGAAGCCGTGCAGCGCGGCCGTACGGTCAGGCGAAAAAGTAATAACCTGCCTACCAAACCAGGCCGTTAGGGCAGAACTTTTTCATATACCTGTAAAATGCGGCTGGTGATCTTTTCCCAGCCGTAGTTTTGTGCCTCGGCTGAGGCCTGCTCGCTCATGCGCTGCCTTACTTCTGGTTGAGAGATCAACACCGCAAGGCGCTGGCTCAGCGTGTCGATATCCTCGTCCGGCACCACGAAACCGGTCACGCCATCTTTGACCAGGAAAGGCAAACCGCCAACCTGTGAAGCGATCACCGGCGTGCCGCAAGCCATGGCTTCGAGCGCCACCATCCCGAACGATTCGTAATGCGAAGGCATAATCAGGGCATCCGCTGAGGAATAATAATAGGGCAGTGTTTCCTGCCCGCGCTTACCGAGGAATACCACCAGGTCGCCCAGGTTCAGTTCGCCGCACAGGGCTTGCAGGCGGGTCATTTCAGCCGTCAGATGGTCGTTGGATGCATCCGGGTCGCCGCCAATGATCACCAGGCAGTGGGGATGCCGTTCCAGGATGCCGTTATTGCGCAGGATTGCCAGGGCGCGGATCAGCGCATCCACGCCTTTCAACGGTTCGATGCGCCCCACGAACAACAGCATGCGGCTTTCACAGGGGATGCCGATCACGGCCCTGGCTTCGTCGAGTGAGATCGGGTAGAAATGGTGGAGGTCCACACCGGGCGGGACGACCGTGATCCTGGCAGTAGGGGCATGGTAAAGGAATTCGAGCTGAGCCTGTTCGGCCTGGGTGGCGGCAATGATCTGGGTGGCCGCCCGTAACACCTGCTGTTCGCCCCCGATACGGTATTGGCCTTCTTTTTCGGAATCGTCCCTGGCCACGCGGTTTTTCATCAATCCCAGCGTGTGGAACATGTGCACGAAAGGGATCTTCCAGGCGCGTCCCAACTCCTCGGCGGCAATGCCGGACATCCAATAATGGCTGTGGATGATATCGTAGCTCAGCCCTTTTTGGGCGGCGAATTTCTGGATATTCCCGGCAAACTCCGGCAGATAATCGACGACCTGGTCTTTGGGCAGGTACACTTCAGGGCCGGCGGGGATGTGCACCACCCGGTTGCCATACCCCAAATCGTGCAGCACGTGCGGCACGTGGTCATCCTGGGAACGCGTAAACACGTCCACGTGGACGCCGGCCTGGCCCAGGTAGCGGGTCAGCTCGCGCACGTAGACGTTCATCCCGCCGGTATCCTTACCCCCCAGGACTGCCAACGGGCAAGTATGGTAAGAAAGCATCGCAACTCTAAGCATAATCTTGTCTATTTTAACGTGGTGCTGGTATAATTTGCAAGTTCAAATTGCCACCTTAGCTCAGTTGGTAGAGCAGACGATTCGTAATCGTCAGGTCAAGGGTTCGACTCCCTT
>VFSW01008155.1_pt1 | contig 15091 bp, 17 predicted proteins | sample 5358111 | NCBI WGS metagenome assembly VFSW01 (sample SAMN11554181, study PRJNA540505) | mine drainage metagenome | isolation source: sediment from site ElyBrook_90M | place: USA: Ely Copper Mine, Vershire, VT | collected 2017
AAGTGTTAACGATGTCTCCGGAATAAACTGTAAACCATGTCTCCGGAATAGACCGGGAGGATATGGTGGGCCGTGAAGGATTCGAACCTTCGACCAATGGATTAAGAGTCCACTGCTCTACCAACTGAGCTAACGACCCATTTGGGCACCCAACAATCACTGGTAGGCCGTGCTGGATTCGAACCAGCGACCAACGGATTAAAAGTCCGCTGCTCTACCAACTGAGCTAACGACCCAACACAATCCGAAATTATAACTTTGCGTTACTGATGGGTCAACGTTCCTGCAACCGTGCCTTGGCTTTTGCCGCTGCCGGACTGTTGGGATATTTGGCCAATAACATTTTAAGGGTTGCCTTTGCGTTGGCAGCATCGCCCAGTCCCGTGAACGCACTGGCAAGATTAAGCAGGGCATCTGGTGCCTTTGCAGAGTCGGGGTGTTTTTTGAAGAATTCCTGGTTGGTGGCCCGGGCTCCCTTGTAGTCCTTCAGGGAAAGCTGATTCATGCCCACCCAATACAGGGCATTAACCGCTTTGGGATCCTTCGGATTGGCTTTCAGAAAAGCTTCGAACTGTTTACGTGAACTGGCATAATTACCCGAGTTAAATGCCGCCAGTGCGCTGTCATAGGAGGAAGACGGCACCGCTTCAGCATCAGTCGCCGCGGCTGTGGCATCTGCAGCAGGTTTGGCCGCAGCCGTTTCCAGTAGTTTCAGACGGGAGTCAAGATCGAGGTACAGTTCGTGGACGCGTTTGTCCACGGTATCGATCTTGTTGCCCAGGTCATCGAGCTTGCCGCGTAGTTGGGCCTGCTCCTGGCTCAGCGAATCCAGTTTGTTGACCGTATCGGGATAACTCTGCAACACGGATTCCGTCCTTGTAGCACGCTCGTCCAGGGTTTGCTGTTGTTTTTTAAGGGCCTCCTGTTGCGCCCGCAAATCCGCCACCCCCTGGCGTGCTTCATCGTCATTGAAAATGCCGGCCTGCGCCCCGGATACGATCAGCAACAGGCCAAACAAAGCCCCGGGAAGTCCCGGGGCCTGGAATGACAAATACTTGCGTTTGTTTGACAATTATTCGCCTTGGTAAACGATGTCGGTACGCCGGTTTTCGGCCCACGCAGCTTCGTTATGGCCAGGATTACGGGGCTTTTCCTTGCCGAAACTGACAGTCTCGATCTGGCTGTCCTTCACGCCCTTGGCCGCCAGTACCTTGCGTACGCTGTCAGCACGCCGCTGGCCCAGGCCCAGATTGTACTCGCGGCTGCCACGCTCATCGGCGTTCCCTTGCAGGATCACCTTGGCAGCGCCGTGCCCGACCAGGAAGTCACCATGAGCAGCTACGATTGGTTGGTATTGATCCTTGATAACATACTGGTCGAAGTCGTAATAGATACTCCGTTGACCCAGAGCACCACCCATCCCCTTGGCCGGGTAGAGCACGGATTTGACGCCTTCACTGCCTGACTGGGCAGGGGTCATCGCAGTTGCCGGCGCTACGGTCTTGTCAGCGGCCGGTACGGACGTTGCCGTGGGGGTGGAGCTACAAGCAGCCAAAAAACTGGTCACTGCCAGTACAAAAATTGTTTTTTTCATGATTTTCCTCAAGTGTTGAGCGGAATAATAAATAGAATCGTCTGCATAAGGATTAAACCAGCACCCGGCTAGCTAACGGCTCAACCCCACAATCGGTTTACTGGACCGGGCCCCAAACCGGTTCATAAACATCCCCGGTCTGAGTTGTCAGTTTTTGCCGGATACGCCCATCGGTGCTTACGATAGCAAGAATTCCACGATCCTGCACCTCGGTCGAGTACAGAATGTATTTACCATTGGGTGCAAAAGTGGGCGATTCGTCCAGCGCCGTGTCCGTCATCACCTGGGTCTGGCCGGTGACCAGGTCCTGCAGCATCACATGAAACTGCCCATCATTACGCTGGACGTAGGTAAGCTGCTTGCCATCCGGGCTCAGGCGCGGTGACACTGCATAGGTGCTGCCGTAGGTCAGGCGCTGGGGGGGATCGCCGCCATTTAGCGAAACCCGATAGATTTGAGGCCCGCCATCGCGGTCCGAGGTAAAGTACAGGGTCTGACCATCCGCCGAAAACACGGGTTCGGTATCGATTCCTCCACTGGTCAGCAATCGTCGCACCGGTCCGGTGCCGTCGACATTGATCAGGTAGATTTGCGAGTGCCCATCCTTGGTCAGTACTACCGCAAGTTGTTTGCCATCGGGCGACCAGGCGGGGGCGCTGTTACTGCCCTTGAAACCTGCCACAATCTTGCGCGATCCGGTGGCCAGGGTTTGCACCACCACCATGGGCCGTTTCAGTTCAAAAGTCACATACGCCATCTGCTTGCCATCTGGCGACCAGCGTGGCGAAATGATGGGCTCGTTGGCACTTAGCATGGTCTGTTCGTTAAACCCGTCACTATCTGCCACCTTGAGGCTGCGCATATTGCCCTGCTTGGTAATATAGGCAATCCGGGTACTGAACATACCCTTGTCGCCAGTCAGGTTTTCGAAAATGGCATCGGCAATGCGATGTGCAATCGCCCGGTATTGGTCGTGGGTTCCCTGGAAAGCCATGTTAAGGCGGGCGACCTGGGTATTGACGTCCATCAGGCGGAAACGGGCTTCCATACGATGTCCCGGGAGTTCCTGCACATTGCCCACCACCAGATAATCGGCATGGCGATTTCGCCAGTCCTCCCAATGCACTTCTTCCACATCGGATGGCGCGGGTTTGACATCCGAAGCATCCAGCACGGAAAACAAACCGGAACGGGTCAGATCAGCGCCCACAATGGGCGTAAGCGCCTTGTCGCCGGCGCTTTCGTTGGCAAAGGGCAAGATCACCACGGGAATCTGGTGGGAACCCTGAGTCACAATCTCCAGGGTGATATCAGCCCGAACGGAAAATGTTGCAGAAAACAACGCCACTGCAATTAGACAAATAATATTATTTTTCATGTTTCAGTTGTAAATGAGTCACTCTAAATTCACGGCGCAACTCCGGCTCTGTTGGGAGGGGCAACGGTTGGGAGCGAATGATACCGCGAACCACGGCCTGATCGTAGAGTGGATTGCCACTGGGCTTAACGATTTTAACTGGCAGCAAAACTTCGCCCGTGGGCAAAACCGTCAGGTCAAGCTCCAGGGTCGTACCATTCTCAACTCCATCGGGTACTTCGGTGTTCCCCCGGATTTTGTTGATAATGGCAAGCTTGTACTGATCGATCAACGAGGCTTTGCCGGCCTGGGCAACTTTGGCAAGTTGCGCTGCCTTGTTGCGCCGCTCTGACTCCTCGGCACGCCGGGCATTATCCTGTTGTTGCTCCTTCAAGGCTTCGACACGCTGCTGATGGATTTGTTCGGCAAGTACGCGCTCCTGTTCTTTCTTTTTCTTTAGAGAGATATCTGCCGCAGACGGGGGTTGTGGCACTGACTTCACGGCCGCTGCAGGCTTGCCTGGCGGGGGAATGTCTTTTACTTGAGCTGGAGGCGGCACTGGCGTGGTCACCTTGGCGGCAGAGGGTATATCAGACCAGAGTTCAGCCTCGACCGGAGCACTTACCTGGTGCTGCCATGCCACGCCAAACACCAGTACCATCACAAACAGGACATGCACCAAAATCGCCAACGGCCAAGCCCAGCGACCCGCACCGCGTTCGGCGGAGAGGGGCTGGTTCAACTGGGCCTCTGTCGCGCCAGCAGCCCGATCCGCTTCACATCGGCCTGTTTTAGCAAATCCATCAGGCGCAGTACTTCTTCATAGCGAACGTTGCGATCCGCTGCAATCACCACCGGTTGGTCAGGTCGGCTTTGCTGTCTGGTTTTGAGCAACTCCACCAGTTGACCACGCGCCACCGGGGTTTCGCCCTGCCCTTTAAGTGGATCGAGCACGCTCAGGCTGCCGTCAAGTCGCAACATTACCTGAATGGGTTGCTGCGGCTCGGCAAGATTCTGTCCTACAGAAGGCAGATCCACCTGTCCCGGATTGATCAGGGGGGCCGTCACCATGAAGATGACCAGTAATACCAGCATCACATCAATGTAAGGCACCACATTGATCTGGCTCATCATGCGACGGGGTTTGCGAAGCATGGTCTAGCGCCCGTTGGTTGGTTTGATCTGCCGTTGCAGGATATTGGAAAACTCTTCCATGAAACTTTCAAAACGGATGGCAAGACGGTCAATTTCGTGGGCATAGCGGTTATAGGCCACTACTGCCGGAATTGCTGCAAACAATCCCATGGCCGTTGCCACCAGGGCTTCAGCAATGCCCGGCGCCACGTGCGCCAGAGTGGCCTGTCCCACATTGGCCAGCCCGCGAAACGCGTTCATGATGCCCCACACCGTTCCGAACAACCCCACATAGGGACTAACCGACCCGACAGTGGCTAAAAATGCCAAGTGGGATTCCAGGGCGTCCATTTCGCGTTGATAGGTTGCTTTCATGGCGCGCTGTACGCCGCTGGTAACAGCGGTGGCCTCCTGGGTGCCGCTGGTACGATGACGCAAAAACTCGCGGAATCCCGCCTCGAAGATGCGTTCCAACGAACCGGTATCAACACTGTTGGCTGCGGTACGTTGATAGAGTGTATTAAGGTCCGTGCCGCCCCAGAAACTTTCTTCAAATTGGCTGGTTTCGCGCCTGGCACGGCGCACGGTCAGCATTTTCATGAAAATGTAGGCCCACGACATCAAGGACACGACCAGCAGCAAACCCATCACGATCTGAACCAGCACGCTGGCATGGGTAACCAGTGAAAGCAAAGAAATATCCGTGGTAACGTTCACGCAGCAACTCCCAAGGCCTGGCGCATGCTGTCTGGCACGCTGACCGATTTAAAATTTTCAAGACTGACACTGATCACCCTGACCAGTGCACGCGTCAATTCAACACCACCGCAGGTTACGCGCTGGTCAAAGGTCATCATGCCATGGCGCAGTTCCATCAGGTCCGCACTGGCCTGTAAATAATCGCCCAGACGCGCAGGGCGCAGATACTTGATGTTTACCGAGCGCACCACAAACAATATCCCCAGTTCCTGCGCCACCCGATCATGGTCAAAACCGCGTTCCCCCATCCATTCGGTGCGTGCCCGTTCCATGTAACGCAGGTAATTGGCGTGATACACCACCCCTCCGGAATCCGTGTCTTCATGATAAATGCGCAGAGTCACCAGTGTTTTATTCGGCTTCATGAAAATATCTACAATAATGTGGGAGTTCCCTGCCCCGTCGGCAATCCAAAATGCTGATAAGCCAGCACGGTGGCAATTCGGCCCCGGGTGGTTCGCTGCAAATACCCTTGCTGAATCAGATAAGGTTCAAGGACATCTTCGATGGTATCGCGTTCTTCTCCAATCGCAGCCGCCAGGTTGTCAACGCCTACCGGTCCACCGGAAAATTTTTCGATGACGGTAAGCAACAATTTGCGGTCCATCATGTCAAGCCCCATCGCATCCACATCCAGCATGTGCAGCCCGGCATTGGCAACACTCTGCGTAACTTCTCCCGAGGCTTTGACTTCGGCATAATCGCGCACACGACGAAGCAGGCGGTTGGCTATCCGCGGGGTACCACGGGAGCGCCGCGCAATCTCGTTGGTTCCGTTGGCATCAATCACCATCTCAAGCAAGCGACCTGAGCGCGCCACGATCTTTGCCAACTCCTCCACGGTATAAAACTCGAGTCTTGCCACAATGCCAAAACGATCACGCAAGGGACTGGTAAGCATGCCCGCACGGGTTGTGGCCCCTATCAGCGTAAATGGCGGCAGGTCGAGCTTCACCGAACGTGCACCGGGGCCCTCCCCGATCATGATGTCAATCTGGAAATCTTCCAGAGCAGGGTAGAGAATTTCTTCAACCACCGGGTTGAGGCGATGAATTTCGTCAATGAAAAGCACATCATTCGGTTCAAGATTGGTCAGCAACGCCGCAAGATCCCCTGCACGCTCCAGTACCGGCCCCGAAGTCTGGCGCAGGTTAACACCCATTTCGCGCGCGATAATGTGCGCAAGAGTGGTTTTGCCCAATCCGGGAGGGCCAAACAACAGGGCATGGTCAAGCGGCTCCTTGCGGCGCCGCGCCGCTTCAATAAAAATTTCCAGCTGGGAACGGATTTTTTCCTGGCCCACATAGTCGCCCAACATTCGGGGTCGAAGCGCCCGCTCCAGGACTTCTTCCTGGGGCGATGCTGGTGCGGCAGCCATTAATCGGTCGGTTTCGATCATGTTATTCCATGCGGGACAACAACTTCAGGGCACGTCGGATTCCCTCTTCCAGAAGCAGGTCTGCGGGCAATTGCTTGATGGCCCAGACTGCTTCGCGGTCATTATAGCCAAGGGCTGCAAGTGCATGGGCAATCTCGTTGGTACTGGAAAGGGGCGCCCCTGCAGGCACTGCGGAACTGGCCAATGGCGCCAGTTTTTCCTTGAGTTCCAGTAACAGACGTTCGGCAGTTTTTTTGCCCACACCCGGAATTCTGGTCAGGCGGGCACTATCCTGACGCGTCACAGCGTCAGTTAAATCGGCCAAGGAAAGTCCGGACAGGACCGACAGGGCAAGGCGTGGCCCAACGCCGCTGATTTTAAGCAACTGCCGGAACAGCGCACGTTCGGATTCAGTTAAAAAACCAAACAGCAGATGGGCATCCTCGCGCACCACAAGGTGAGTAAACAGCGCTATCGGTTGTCCCAACGCCGGAAGGTCGTAGAACGTGCTCATCGGCACATCCACTTCATAACCTACCCCTTGCACATCCAGCAGGATCAAGGGGGGGGTCTTTTGCAGCAACACGCCGGCCAGACGACCAATCATCGCAGCACCAAACGGCCACGCCGCAGTTTAAGCCCGGTAAGCGGAAGCGCCATCGCCTGGCGCCCTTCATGCGCATGGCGAATGGCACAGGCTAAAGCATCAGAGGGATCAGGAGGGGGGGCTTCCGGAAGTTGAAGCAAACGCATTACCATGGCCTGCACCTGTTCCTTGCGCGCATGGCCATGCCCTACTACAGCCTGCTTGACCTGCAGTGCCGTATATTCAGCTACCGGCAGACCTTGCGCCACCGCAGCCGCTATGGCGACACCGCGAGCCTGGCCGAGCAGCAACGTGGATTGCGGATTGACATTCACAAAAACAAGCTCCACGGCAACAGCATCCGGTTGGTGTGTGTCAATGACCTCTGTGATCCCATCAAACAATGCTTTCAGCCGCTCGGGCAGCGGAGCCCGTTGAGGGCTGCGAATGGAGCCGCTCACCACATAGCGCAAGCTCAACCCCGTGACTTCCGTATCGATCACGCCAAATCCTGTGATCCTTAACCCCGGATCAATACCCAAGATACGGATAAGCATCTCCTTGGCAACTGATTATTCCTCTAAAACAGCAGTGGTATAGACCGCCTGGACGTCGTCCAGATTTTCCAGGGCTTCAAGCAACTTCTGCATCCTGCTTGCATCGTCCCCCGAAAATTCAGTCTCATTTTGTGGCTTCATCGTCACTTCGCCAAACTCCGGCTTGAACCCGGCTTTTTCCAGCCCTGCCTTGATGGTTGAAAACTCGTAAGGCGGCGTTATTACCTCGATGCTGCCATCATCGTTGGTTACCACGTCATCCGCTCCCGCCTCCAGGGCCGCTTCCATCAGACGATTTTCGTTCGTCCCCGGGGGAAAAACCATCTGACCACAATGCTTGAACAGAAAAACCACTGAACCGTCGGTGCCAAGATTGCCGCCAAACTTGGCAAAGGCATGACGCACGTCAGCCACTGTACGAATTTTGTTGTCGGTCAGGCAGTCCACCATGATTGCCGCCCCATTGATGCCATAGCCTTCATAACGCACCTCTTCGTAATTGACTCCCTCCAGATCGCCGCTACCCCGCTTGATTGCGCGTTCTACGGTATCCTTGGGCATGTTCTGCTCAAACGCCTTCTCCACCGCCAGGCGTAGCCGTGGGTTGCTGCCTGCCTCATTGCCACCAATACGGGCGGCCACCGTAATTTCCTTGATCAAGCGGGTAAAGATTTTGCCGCGCTTGGCATCAACCGCGGCTTTCTTGTGCTTGATATTGGCCCATTTGGAATGTCCTGCCACAATCGTATCCTTAGGTCTTAAAGCTGGCTTGAATCAAATGAAGGCATTCTAGCATGGCCTGATGCCCGTCCCGGACAGTGTGGTGTACCATCCGCTGTCAGTGGCCATCAGAAAAACCATGCCAAGGAGCGAAAGCATGACCACAAAAACAGGCGAGCGGCGCAACGAAATTTTACAAACTCTGGCGGCCATGCTGGAACAGCCGCTAGCGGAAAAAATCACTACGGCAAATCTGGCTCGTCGTCTTGATTTGTCCGAAGCGGCACTGTATCGCCACTTTGCCAGCAAAGCCCAGATGTTTGAGGGATTGATCGCTTTTATCGAAGAAACCCTGTTTAGCCGCATCAACCGCATCCTTGCCGAAAAACCGCTTGGACTGGATCAGGTGGAGTCAACTCTGGCGCTGTTGCTTGCCTTTGCCGATAAAAATCCGGGCATGACCCGGGTTTTGATCGGAGATGCCCTGGTACATGAAAACGAACGTTTGCAGGCACGCATCAATCAGGTCCACGATCGCCTTGAAGCCACCCTACGCCAAAGCCTGCGCATTGCAGCCAGCAGCGCCGAACTTCCTACCGATACCCCAACCAGCGCGTACGCCAATGCCCTGTTGTGCTACGTTATCGGGCGCTGGGAACAGTTTGCCAAGAGCGGTTTCAAACGCTCTCCCCTGACCGATTGGGAAACACAATGGAGGCTCTTCCGTCCATAAAAAAACCACATCCCATGGATGTGGTTTTTAGGCAACTTCGGGTTGATTCACGAATTACTTGGCAACCTGGCGTTCGCGCATTTCTTCCAGCTGTTTGCAGTCAATACACAAGCTTGCAGTGGGGCGGGCCTGCAACCGGTTGAGCCCGATTTCAACCCCGCAGCTGTTGCAGTAGCCATATTCGCCTGCACTGATCTTGGCGATGGTTTCGTCAATTTTTTTGATCAGTTTGCGTTCCCGGTCGCGATTACGTAGCTCAAGCGCCATATCCGATTCCTGGCTGGCGCGATCATTGGGATCGGCAAATACCGTGGCTTCATCCTGCATGGTATGAACCGTGCGGTCGATGTCCTCACCAAGCTCGGACTTCCAGCCTTCCAGCAACCGTCGGAAATGATCCAGTTGCTTTTTATTCATATACGCTTCCCCTTTTTTGGGGATGTAAGGTGCGAATTGTTTAAGTGTTGCTTCTACCATGGCATTGAACCGAAGTGAACTGTCAAGGGCCGACACGGCCCGACTAAACGGCGCATTCTAACACAAGCGGCGACTGATGATAGACTACCCCGTTCCATGGACCTTCCCCGCTCCCTACAGCAGATTACGTTGCGTTATTCTGCCATCTACCTGGCGCTGGTCTTTTGTACCAGCGTCGTGGGGGCAGGCGGGCTTTATCTGTGGCAAACCACCACCCAGGAATCCCTGCGCCTGCAATCCATGCTTCACGAGGTGGACGCCATGCGTGGCACCCTGTACCGGCAGATGAAAGAGGTCTTCAACGCCGCTTTCCTGGACGACCCCCAGGCCCAATCACAATACCGCAAATTTGGGCAGCAGATTGAGGACAGTCTTAATCGCCTGACCCAGAATGCGCGGCCAGGCGATGAGGCCAACGCGGTCACCGAACTGAAGCGCTCCTACCGCGAAATCTACCAGCGTACCGATCTCGTTGCATTCGGACCCGTTCCTTCGGACGAGCATTTGCTGCAAAGAGTGTTGGATGTGGATCTGGAATCAAGGGGTATCCGCGCGTATGAGGCGGCATTCGGTCAGATTGACCATCTTCTGGTGCAACAACAGGAATCCCTCCAGCAAAAGCTCTCGTCGCTTGCCCGCTATACGCCGCTGCTTTTGGTTGTTCCCATTTTACTGGCAGTGGGTTTGTGGCTGCTGACCCAACGTTTCCTGCGCACCCATTTTATGCAGCCGCTGGCGCAGGTGTTGCAATCCACCCGAATACTGGCAGCCGGCGAACTGGCCCACCCGGTGCCGCGGCAAGGCGCCCTGGAACTGGTCACCCTGGCCGATGCCATCAATCAAATGGCCAGTGATCTGGCCCAGAGTCGTAAGGCTTTGGTCAGCGCGGAACGCCAGGCAACCCTGGGCTCATTGGTCCCTATCGTGGCCCATAACATCCGCAACCCTTTGGCCAGCATCCGGGCCACTGCTCAGGTTCTTCAGGACCCCCGGCTCACCCCTGAAATGCGCGAAGGGCTACAGGGCATCATGGACAGCTGCGATCGCCTGGAAAGATGGACTGAGTCCCTCCTTTCCTACCTCCACCCGCTTGAGGCCCAACGTCAGAAGACAGCACTGGCTTCCCTGATCACCGACTTGATGGCCATGACAGAACCGCTTGCGCGACATCGCGGCGTGCGCATGGTGTTTCAGGAGCCGGTCACACCACTGTCGGCATCAATAGACCCTGAATTAGTGGAACAAGCTTTGCACGGCCTGTTAGTCAACAGCATCGAGGCCTCTCCTCGTGGCGGTACGGTAACGCTGACGCTGCAGTCCGAGCCTTCCCGTATCATCCTTACCTTGTGCGACGAAGGCCCGGGGATTGATTATGCCCCCGAGGCCGGAAAGCTGACTCCTGGCCCAACCACCAAACGAACCGGCACCGGGCTTGGCATTCCCTTTGCGCTTAAGGTATTCGAAATTCACGGCGGCGGTGTACGGTTTGAAATCCGTCCTGAAGGTGGTACAAAAGCTCTGCTATGGTTGCCCCTGTTATGAGCACGCCCCATATCCTGATTATCGAAGATGAAATCCTGTTTGCCCGGGCGGTAGTCAAACGCCTGGAAAAAGCCGGGTATGCCTGTACCCCAAGCACTACACTTGCCGAAGGCACAGCATTTGCCGGCCGGCACATTTTCGATCTGGTACTGCTTGACTTGCGCCTGCCTGACGGTGACGGTCTTGAACGTTTGACCCAGTTGATGCAAGGGCGCGACGATCACCCCACTCCTGTGATTGTGATGACAGCCTTTGGCGAAGTCGCCGATGCAGTACGTGCCATGAAACTGGGGGCAGCTGATTACCTCAAAAAACCCATCGACCTTGAAGAAATGGTGCTTGCGGTGGCCGCCACCCTGCATCGCGCCGGCGTGCAGCAGCAATTGTCCTGGTCCCGCGAACGGGAAGCCCGAAACATGGAAAGCGTCGTCATGCTGGGCGAAAGCGCGCCTCTGCGCGCGTTACGTCAGCAAATTCGACAACTGGGCAAACTTACCGGTACCGAGGCCGCAGGTCCGACCGTCCTGATTCAAGGCGAAACGGGCTCCGGCAAGGATGTGGTGGCTCATTTACTGCATCATGAAAGCACCAACCATGCTGCCCCTTTCGTCCATGTGGACTGTGCAGCCCTGCCGCGTGACCTGATCGAAGCCGAGTTGTTTGGCCATGAAAAAGGCGCCTACACCAGCGCATTGCAGGCGCGTACCGGACTTCTGGAAGCCGCCGAAAATGGCACCCTGTTTCTGGATGAAATTGCCGAGTTGCCTTTGGATCTTCAGGCTAAACTATTGACCGTAATCGAACGACGGCGTGTACGTCGCATCGGTTCGATCCGTGAACGCCCGATTTATGCCCGCTTCGTGGTTGCGAGCAACCGCAATTTACGTCAGCAGGTAGATCAGGGGGCATTTCGTTCCGACTTGTATTTCCGGTTAAATGTCCTGACGCTTACCCTGCCTCCGTTGCGCGAGCGCGGCGAAGATATCCTGCTACTGGCGCGGCACTATGCCGATCAGACGGCCCAGCGCTATCGGCTGGCAGTTCCCCGCTTCAGCGAAGATGCTCTGGAAGCCCTGCTAAGCTATTCCTGGCCTGGTAATGTGAGGGAATTGAAGCACCTGACAGAGCGTGCGGTACTGCTTTCAGGGGATACGCCATTGACAGCCCAGGCGTTTGCCCTGCCGCTTAACCTGCAGGAACCCGCATCGCCATTTCCGGAAACCCTGGGTAGCGTCACGCTAAGAGACGCCGAGCGCACCCTGATTCAGCGAGCCCTTTCAGCCAGCCACGGTAACATTTCTGAAGCAGCCCGACGTCTGGGTATAACCCGCATGACCTTGCGCTACCGCATGGAAAAATACCGTATCCGAATTGAAACCCCGTCATCCTGATTTGGTGGCACGATAAATGCTCGTATTTTGGCGAGGATCGAGCGGATTTTTTTCGAATGCCTCCTATTGTGGATCTACTCGCCGGATTCTTAAGCAGAATCCGGCTTTTTTTTGGGGGGAAATCCCAAATGGGACGCCCCCCAGAAACCACAATGGTGGTGCAATTAAACCAAATTCTGGCTGAAATGCACCAGAACGGCGCTTATTGCTGGGCAGGAGCTTCTGTAGCAGCGGGTTCCAGCAAGGCTTTCATGCTAAGACGCAAACGACCTTTTTCATCCGCCTCCAGCACCTTGACCTTGACCTGCTGACCTTCCTTCAGGTAATCCGCTACGGCATTGACGCGCTCATTGGCAATCTGGGAGATGTGCAGCAATCCATCGCGGCCTGGTAATACGCTGACAATGGCACCAAAATCCAGCAACTTGAGTACGGTTCCTTCGTATACCTTCCCCACTTCCACGTTGGCCGTAAGGTCTTCAATGCGCTTCTTCGCTAGCGCACCTGCTTCTGAACTGAGGCAGGCAATGTTGACGGTACCGTCATCCTGAATGTCAATGGTAGTGCCGGTTTCTTCCGTGAGGGCACGAATCACAGCACCCCCCTTGCCGATCACGTCGCGGATTTTTTCGGGATTGATCTTGATCGTGATGATGCGCGGTGCGTACGTAGACAATTCCTGACGGGGATCGGGCACGGCCTGTTTCATGATGCCAAGGATATGCATGCGCGCTTCCTTGGCCTGGGCCAGGGCCACCTGCATGATCTCCTTGGTAATACCGGTAATCTTGATGTCCATTTGCAGCGCCGTTACGCCGCTGTCTGTTCCGGCCACCTTGAAGTCCATGTCACCCAGGTGATCTTCATCTCCCAGAATATCGGTTAGCACAGCAAAGCGGTTGCCTTCCTTGATGAGGCCCATGGCCACGCCAGCGGTATGCGCCTTGACCGGTACCCCGGCATCCATCAAGGCAAGTGAACCGCCACAGACCGAAGCCATGGAACTGGAACCATTGGATTCGGTAATTTCCGATACCACGCGCAGGGTATAGCTAAATTCTTCAGGGCTTGGCAACGTTGCCACCAAGGCCCGCTTGGCAAGACGCCCATGACCGATCTCACGGCGTTTGGGACTTCCCACACGACCGGTTTCTCCGGTGGAATACGGCGGAAAGTTGTAATGGAGCATGAAGCGATCCTTGTATTCGCCCTGCAAGGCGTCAATGATCTGTTCGTCCCGCCCTGTCCCCAGGGTTGCCACCACCAGTGCCTGCGTTTCACCGCGCGTAAACAAGGCAGACCCGTGAGTGCGCGGCAACACGCCAACGCGGATGCTGATGGGCCGAACGGTACGGGTATCGCGCCCATCAATGCGTGGTTCTCCATCCAGAATCTGGGTGCGCACAAGACTTGCTTCAAGATCACCAAACAGGTTTTTAATGTGATTTTGTGCGTCAGGTGTGGCCTCTGGGCCAAGGACGGCATCAAGGACTTTTTTCCGGATCTCGCCAATGCGCACGGTACGTGCCTGTTTGGCCCGAATGCTGTAGGCCTCCCTCAATTCGGCCAGTGCGAGATCGTTGATCTGTGCAATCAGCGCCTCATCCTTGGCCGGTGCCTGCCATTCCCAGGTTTCCTTGCCGCCTTCATCGGCCAGTGCGTTGATTGCATCAATAGCCACCTGCATTTGTTGGTGGCCAAAAACCACCGCCCCCAGCATGACATCTTCGGGCAGTTCTTTTGCTTCTGATTCCACCATCAGTACTGCATCACTGGTTCCTGCCACCACGAGATTCATCTTTGATGTGGCAAGTTCGGTGGCTGTTGGGTTGAGAATGTATTGCCCGTCAATGTAGCCCACGCGAGACGCACCAATTGGCCCATTGAAAGGGATGCCGGCCAGGGCAACCGCAGCAGAAGCACCGATCATGGCAGGAATGTCCGAATCGATTTCATTGTTGCTGGACATTACCGTGGCAATAATCTGAACTTCGTTATAGAACCCCTCGGGAAACAAGGGGCGCAGGGGACGATCAATCAGGCGGGAAGTCAGGGTTTCCTTTTCAGTGGGGCGCCCTTCACGCTTAAAAAAGCCACCCGGAATGCGCCCACCCGCGTAGAAGCGTTCCTGATAATCCACAGTCAGGGGGAAAAAATCCTGGCCGGGTTTGGCTGATGTTTGCGCCACGCAGGTAACAAGCACCACAGTGTCTTCCATGGTGACCATGACGGCCCCATCAGCCTGGCGGGCGATTTCGCCAGTCTCGAGGGTGACCTGATGGCGTCCCAGTTGAAATGTTTTACGAATTGGATTCACGCGAAAGTCCTCGTTGAAGCTAGCTTCACAAAAGAAAACGCGGTGCGATCATCGGGGACCACACCGCGTGCATATTCTATGGGGAAACACTCCCCGGGATTACTTGCGAATACCCAGGCGCCCGATCAGTTGACGATAGCCGTCAACGTTCTTGCGCTTGAGGTAGTCGAGCAAACTACGGCGCTGGCTGACCAGCTTCAGCAACCCACGACGAGAATGGTGGTCCTTCACATGAATCTTGAAATGCCCAGTCAACTCGTTGATGCGCCCAGTCAGCAGGGCAATCTGGACTTCGGGTGACCCAGTGTCCTTCGGGGCGCGCTGAAATTCGCTCATGATTTGCGCCTTTTGAGCGGCAGTTGCTACCATGCAATTCTCCAAAACTCTAATGTCATCAGGAAAGCCCGGCATTATAACGACAAACCCTTCGCTTCTGCAAGTTTTACCAGGCCACGGGGTAGTGCCGTCCGAGGGGGGTGTAGAGTTGTGCAATAATGGCGCCATGAATGATGCAGCACGTCAGGGCAATGCCCAACAGCGCTGGGT
>VFSW01008156.1_pt1 | contig 15091 bp, 8 predicted proteins | sample 5358111 | NCBI WGS metagenome assembly VFSW01 (sample SAMN11554181, study PRJNA540505) | mine drainage metagenome | isolation source: sediment from site ElyBrook_90M | place: USA: Ely Copper Mine, Vershire, VT | collected 2017
ATTTGGCATTAATCTATTTTATTATATTTGTATTAAATTTGATTTTATGCCGATCAAGAAGTTATACTATATTTAATCTAAAACAATTCGCTATGAAAAACTTTTTACTGATAATCCTTTCAATATTTCTTGTTAATAGTCTTTCTGCACAGACATTCAAGTACATCGGGGCAGACAAATGCAAGATGTGCCATAATAAACCGGCATCAGGTGAACAATATAACAAGTGGCTTAAGGATCCTCACTCCAAAGCTATGAAGACTCTTTCCAGCCAGGCAGCTCTTGATTATGCTAAAAAGAATGGAATTGCCGACCCTGCAAAGGATCCGAAATGTCTGAAGTGCCACTCTACATATGAAAAAGCAGGTGCCAATCTCCGCGCCGGCATCCGTCCTGAGGAAGGTGTTTCATGTGAATCATGCCATGGTCCGGGCAGTAACTACAAATCACCCACTGTAATGAAGAATCGGAAGCTGGCTATGGAAAACGGACTGATACTTCCCGACAAGACTGTCTGCCTTGGATGCCATAATAAAGAGAATCCTTTCTTCAAAGAGTTTAACTTCGAAACGGCTTCTGCCAAGATTGCACATCCTGATCCATTAGTCAAAAAGAATTAACCCAACCTGACCGTAATAAATAAACGAATCCTTTGCCGTTCATGAAATGGCAAAGGATTTGTGTATAATAACCTTAATCAAGTCACGTTCTTAATTTTTACAAATGATAAATCAATACACTAAAAGATGAAGAAAATATTCTTTCTGTTTACATTGTTGCTGGCGTTTACTTTCTGCAAAGGCCCCGGATCAGGCCCCCTGGTAAAGGAATCTTTTAATAAGAAAGATCAGAGTCAGGATCAGAGTCAGCCTGTGGCCGGACAGGCACACCAGGGCAGGGTTGTCACTGAAAAGGCTAACGTTAAGATTGAGCCCTGTTCAGATTGCATTACAATCGCAAAACTCTATGGAGGGAAACAGAATTATTCCGGTAAAGTTATAAAGGTAAAAGGACAGGTAGTCAAATTTAATTCCGGAATTATGGGAAAGAACTGGATACATCTGCAGGATGGCTCGGAGTATGATGGCAGTTACGATCTTACAATTACTACCGATGCAACAGTTTCTGTAGGGCAAACAGTCACGTTCGAGGGGAAGATAGCCCTTGATAAGGATTTCGGATATGGTTATTCTTACAGCGTACTGATGGAGGATGGCAAATCCGTGCAATAGTACATGGGGCTGATCAAAACATTATGCAGAGGGTTCAGGATATCAGAAAAACTTTCTTTCCCGCCCGCTTAATGCTTTTAGTGTATCATTCAGAATGTTGCAGTCGTCCACTACCTGGTAATCAAACAGGCCGACACAGGCGAAATCAGCTCCCTTTTCAAAAGCGTATTTAAATCCCTCTTCAGGTTTTATGGCGCCTGCTGCCAGGACCTTGAAGGCTATCCAGGGCTTATTTACCGTGCCCATATATCTGGCCGTTTCCTCCGGCTCCCTGCACCAGTAATTGTCAAGCTCATTCTTTACAATCCTGCCCTTGGGTTCATCTCCCTGATAAGACCAGTAATTATTATTATGAAAGGTTTTAAAATGGAAATCCACCGGGAACCCCTTTTCTTCCATGGTTCTGACAACCTCCAGTTCATGGCTTCCGACTCCAAGCGGAATACCTTTGCCTGAAAAATGGCTAAACCATTTTTCATATAGATCCAGACGTCCCTGGCTCACCCAGGTATCAGCAATGTTTCCCTGGATAAGCAAAGCATCTGCACCATTATCGATAGCTATCTGAGTGTTTGTGATAACATCATTATCCTGTGGGTATGTAGCTGCGAGCCATTGTATTTTCCCCCCCTGTTTTCTGTACCTTGTTAAAGGAGTGACAATGTCGGCTGCATTCCGCATCAGTACTGTATTTATTCCGCAGGCCTCACATAATCTTATGGTCTCCCATATCTTTTCCTGGGTAAAATATTTCTTAAGAAGACTTGATACATAGATCAGGTCACGTGCATGCGCATAGCCTACAATAAGGTTTCCTCCGCAGATCAGGCGGCTTACCTGCAGGTTGCCTATTCTTCCCATGGGAACCTTTTCCTTAAGATCAGTAAGCCTCGAAAAATTGGTAAATTTCGAAGTCGCGGAAGATACTGCATTTACTTTCAGATCTTTTTCTTCATAACTTTCATAGCCAAAATTTTTTAAGGCTGCGTAGGCAAATCCTCCCATAAAGGGAATTGTGATGAGGTTTTTTAATACCCTTCGCCTGTCGAGAACCGGAAGATCCTCAAAAGGAGGATTATCAGAATCAGGAACAACAATTGATCCTTTTGATTTTATGCCGCTCTTTTTTCTGTGACCCTGCCAGTCAGCTATCAGGTTGTCAGTTCCGAACATCCATGAGGGGGGAATCCTTGCAATAAGTATAAGTACAAGAAGTTCGATCAGGTTTTTATTTACCCAGATGTAATTGCCTTCCATGGCATTTCCATCCATGATGCCCACAAACGGAGGCCGGGCGATGTAATAAAGAAAAAGCAGAGCAGCTCCTGCCCACGAGGCAAACCTGGTAAAAAGGCCGGTCATCAGTCCTGCACCGATAAAGATCAACCCCCAGATATTAAGGAAGTCAACCACTGAAAGCAGGGAATGATTTGTCGCAGCAGCCTTGAATATCCCTGAGAATATCCATGTTGACTCGAGCATATAAGGTCCTGCACTCCAAGCGGGGCTTGCCAGTTTTATTATACCTTCGTAAAGGAAGTGCCATCCTATAAGAATTCTAAGGGAGGTAAGAAGCCAGACAGGAGCCTTGATTTGATCTTTCATTTGAGTATAATTATATTTATTTAAGAAAAGACCTGATCCGATTTCAAATGTACATGGTTTTTTGAAATATGGCTATTTATCGGAAAATAAAAAAACCGGACATTATCTGTGAATGTGGAAATAAAGACTGAAGCTTTTAATGGCACACAGATGACGCAGATTGAACTGATTTGCACAGTAATCGGTAACCGGTAACCGGTAACCGGTCAATTTTGCCAACTGCTCTTTGCCAACTGCCAACTTAATACCGAATATAAAGACGACGTACCAACCGGACAATTATGTGAAATTTTATTAGTTTTAAAAAATGAAATAATTAAAATTAGAATCATTATAATGAAAAAAAATATATTCCTCTGTTCGTTACTTGTTTTGGTTAACATTTTATTGCAGGCATCGGTAACTCCGGGCAGGCTGACCTGTGAGAATCTGACCAATCCAACGGTTGTTGATATTCAAAATCCCAGGCTTTCATGGATTAATATAACCGATGGAAATGATCCGGGCCAGTACCAGACGGCCCGGGAGATCAGGGTAGCCAGTACCCGCGCGAAACTTGATAACGGAGAAGCCGACCTCTGGAACAGCGGTAAGGTCATTTCTGCTGAATCGGTGAACATCCCGTACGGGGGAACTCCTCTTAAATCACGCCAGGATTGCTGGTGGCAGGTCAGGGTATGGGATATGAATGGAAATATGTCAGGCTGGAGCGAACCTGCTTTCTGGAGTATGGGACTGCTCAGCAGTCAGGAGTGGCGTGCCCGGTGGATCGGCGCTCCATGGCAGGGTGAAGATCCGTTACCGAGGCCCTCTGCTCCCAAGTCAGGCAATGCACCCGGAAGCAATATTCAGCCCGGTTCAGAAAATTCCCCTCCTCCCGCCCCTATGCTGAGGAAAACTTTTCGCCTGGAAAAGGAAGTTGCCTCTGCCCGCGCGTTTGTGACAGGACTTGGCTTTTTTGAATTTTATGTAAACGGTGAAAAGGCAGGGGAAGATGTAATGACCCCTGATCTGACACTCTACGGAAAACGCAGTGACCTTGGGCCAATAGGCGTAATGATCAGAAACAATTTCAGGGAATACAGAATAATGTATCTCTCCTATGATATCAGGAAATACCTGCATAAGGGAGAAAATGTGATCGGGACTATCCTTGGCAATGGCTTCTTTAATCCTGCCAACTACTGGACCCAGGGATACGGAACTCCAAGATTCCTGGGACAGATCTATATTACCTACACTGATGGAACTGAAGAGATCATAGTCAGCGACAAGAGCTGGAAAGCCTCAAAAAGTCCGGTCGTCATGGACCTCATTTATGACGGCGAGCATTATGATGCCAGGCTGGAACAACCCGGGTGGTGTTCTCCGGGTTTTGATGATGCCTCGTGGGCACCTGTTGCTGAAAGAAAAGCCCCTGAAGGAACTCTGACAGCACAGATGTCACCGCCCGACAGGGTGATGGAAAGTCTCACTCCGGTAAAAATAGAAAAAGCCGGTGAGGGACACTATAAAATAGATTTCGGACAGGAGGTCTCCGGCTGGCTGCACCTTTTGAACGTTACAGGTGAAAGCGGCAGAAAGATTGAAATAAAATATATATGTGAGTCACCGGTGGGTGACAACTCCTATATTATGAAAGGGGGCAAACCTGAATCCTATGCGGCACGTTTTACATGGTTTGTTTTCAGGGAGGTGGAGATAATGAACTGGCCGGGAGAGCTAAAGCCTGATCAGATCAGAGCCGAAGCAGTCTACTCAGCTGTTGAAACCACAGGAAAGTTTCAATGTTCAAACAGCCTGTTCAATAACATCAATAAGATCTGGTGGCGCAGTCAGACCGATAACATGCATGGAGGCATTGCCAGCGATTGCCCTCACAGGGAGAGGTCGCCATATACGGGCGACGGACAGGTATCATGTGTTACCGTGATGTATAATTTCGATGCCAGGGCTTTTTATACCAAGTGGATACAGGATATCCTGGGCTCCCAGAATCCCGAAACCGGATATGTTCCTAACGGCGCTCCGTGGCAACCTGGATGTGGCGGAGGAGTTGCCTGGGGAGCAGCTATGGATATTATGCCATGGGAATACTACCTTCAGTATGGAGATATAGATCTCCTGAGGAAAAACTATGATGGTATGAAGGGTTATATTAAATATATGCTGACCTGGACAGATCAGGAAGGGATAATGTATTCACAGGCACCCGACAGGGCCAATCCCAACCAGTGGATAAATCTTGGAGAATGGGTAACCCCGGGGAAGCTGCCACCGGATGAAATGGTTCATACATTCTACCTGTGGCGGTGCGCCGCTATTACTTCAATGGCAGCTAAAGCTCTTGGAAAACCAGAAGATGGGGAATTCTTCAATGCTCTGGCAGAAAAGACAAGGAAGGCTTTTCAGATAAAATTCTTTGATAAGGAAAAGGGGAGCTATGGACCCTGCGGAGGGAACATTTTTGCACTTAAGATGGGTGTCCCGCCTGAACAGAAAGAACGAGTGATCAGTTCTCTCAGGTCAGACATAGAGACAAATGGCGATCACCTGGATACGGGGATCTTCGGTACACAGTTCTTTTTTGAGGTTCTTTCAGAAAACGGACTGCATGAGCTTGCCTGCAAAGTAATGAACCAGCGTACCAGGCCGGGCTACGGATGGTGGATTGACCAGGGAGCTACAACCACATGGGAGGAATGGGACGGGAAAGGTTCACATAATCATCCTATGTTCGGAGGAGGAATCACCTGGTTCTACAGGAAACTGGCCGGGATGAACAGTGATCCCGAACAGCCAGGTTACAGGCATATCATATTCAGACCACAACCTGCAACAGGAATAGGGTCTGCATCGTATTCCAACCTCACTCCGTATGGAGAAGCCGGCATCAGCTGGAAGAAGGAACCCGGTACATTTATTCTTGATATTACTGTTCCTGTAGGAGCAACAGCCACAGTTTATGTACCTGCTGCATCGGAAAAGAGTGTAACTGAAAACGGGAAAATTATAAATCATCAGGCAACTATCTCCTTCTCACACATGGAAGAGGGATATGCCGTTTATAATGTAGCCTCCGGAAGATACAGGTTCGCTTCAGCTATGTAAATTAATAGAGCCGAAGCTCAGAAGCTGTCTGCAATTACATTGATAATTTGTCTATCCTGATTATGAGAAATTTAAAGTTTTCACTGCTGACCATTCTCGTCCTGATATCATGCTCCGGACCAGCTACCGACTGCCGGAAGGCCATAGATGACATGCGAAAAGAGCTTGCTGCAGGCAACCTCAGGATAGTTAATCATCTCGCCGATTCTGTAAAAAGGAACTGCCCCGGTGACCGGCAGATGATACAGATTTCAGATTCCCTGGACCAGATTGCCGGAAGGATAGCCCTCGATTTTTCACTCTCCGGCGATCAGATTATCGCCAGGATAAAATCGCAAACGGGTTCATATTCTGAAAGCGAAATAGAGAACTGGGAAAAGAGAGGCTGGCTGGAAGGAAGGCTTATTAATGGGGAAAAAATGTACTTTAACAGAGCTGCATCCAATCTCCTGCTCCTTAAAAAATTCTATGAACAGAAAGAGATCCGGCAAAAGGAAAATGCAGAAGACCCTGATATGAACTTCAGGTTGAAACATACAGAAGAAGCCAGTAAATTATCCGGGGAAATGAGCATGCCTGTTGTTCCGGTAAGGATGGGAATAACCTATACGATAACTGTGCACGCCGATGTTGTACCCGACGGAGAGACCATCAGATGCTGGATGCCATGGCCAAAATCGAACCACGCCAGACAAACAGGAGTTGAATTGCTGAATACATCCTGCACGGAGTATAAGATCTCCCCCGATTCCGCCATACACTCTGCCATTTATATGGAGGAGAAGGCTAAAAAGGGAGTCCCCACAGTTTTCAGGGTCTCTTTCAAATATCAATCAAGCGCGCAGTATTTCAATATTTCAGGGTTAAGAATTCTTCCTTATGACAAAGGTTCAGATAATTACAAAAAATATACTTCGGAACAACTGCCTCAGATAAATTTCGCACAAGAGATCAGGAATCTGGCCGACAGTATTACGGGCAACGAAAAGTCGCCTGAAATAATTGTCAGAAAGATTTATTACTGGTTCAAGGAGAATATTCCCTGGACCGGGGCGCTCGAATATTCAATAATGCCCGATATACCCGGTTATGTATGTCACAATCATCGAGGAGATTGCGGCATGCAGACCTTCCTATTTATGTCAATGCTCAGGTATAAGGGAATACCTGTCAGGTGGCAAAGCGGCTGGATGGTACCACCGGGGGCAGAGAACCTGCACGACTGGTGCGAGGTATATTATGAAGGCCCCGGCTGGATACCGGTTGATATCTCCTACGATCTGCAGAATTCTGATAAAAAAGAAGTTAAGGAGTTTTATATGTCTGGTATAGATTCCTACAGGCTCATTGTGAATGACGGAGTTGCAGGTACTTTATATCCGCATAAGCAATTCATGAGAAGCGAGCCCTATGATTTCCAGAGAGGAGAAGTTGAATGGAAGGGAGGGAATCTCTACTTTGACAAATGGGATTACAATATGAAAATTGATTACCTGGACTGATTTAGAATACAAGCAGAGGTCTTAAGCCGCATCTTTTCCAGACGTGATACAAATTCCTGAAAAAAAATAAATATCAGATGCAACCTTTTGATAAAAATTCTGGTTTATCCGGTAAAAGGTCATTCTCATCAGATATTCAATAGCTTTTTTATCACTTGTCCCAAAATGAGAAAATATTGCATAATGAACCCTTACATGAATAGTTGCGGATGATGATTTCACTATATAAATGATGTAATTAACAGCTCATTATCAGCTTTTTAACCAGTACAATCCGTTCGTTCTTTATTATTAATTTGTTATGGCACAATTTTTGGCCTGTTTTAAACAGGCAGCGTAGAAAGTTAAACCACGATCCATTGAGCTTTTCCTATAAGTGACATATATGACTTGCTTTTACAAAGTAAATGTCGTTTTTACATACAAAAAGAGGATGAAAGTCTGCCTTTATTCCTTTTTTTTAATGTTAGTCTCTTCAGGCCTGGCAGGGCAGAATTGCAACCTGTTGTCAAAAGCCAACAATATAGTCCCAGACAAATTCTGTTCTCCCGTAACAGCCACCTGGCAGGTAAGTTATACGGGAGTTAATAATGCCGGAACTCCCGTCAGTATCAGATATGACTGGGGTAATGGCAGGGTTGTAACTGTTCCTGCAATAAATGTAGGTCCGGGTATTTTTGAGGCAACAGCGACCAATACGTATACTTCAGCAGGTGATATCTGCAACTATCATCCTCAGTCGACTCTTATTGTAAATGGAGTGGTTTGCAGCTCATCCACCCAGGAACAGATTGTTACAGTCTGGGATAATGATGATCATAACGGAGGCCATATGCACATTAATCCCGTTGTTTATCCTGTCTGCCTGGGTAACAGTGCAGATGCCCGCTTTCAGGATCTGACGCAGTTTAACTGCGTTCCTCCCCAGGAACGGGATAATCCCAATGTGAATACCAGGTGGGTCCAGTGGATATACGGAACCGACATTACGATGACCGGAATTCCGGTTACAATAAATGGCACAGGCAGAACATACCCTTACCGAGGTAGTATAATTACTTTAAATGGTCCAGTCACAGGTTCAGGTGTCTGGTCCGACATAATCAATGTTGCGAATGACAAATTATTAGGTCAGTATTTTCAGGTAACACTCCGTAACTGGAATTACTGCAATCCCTATGACGATCCGAATATTCCCGGACCTCCTTCTGACCCGGTCAACGGAGACCATCCTCCGGTAGTAACTACAGCCATTATCCTGATTGTGCCTTATCCTGATGCGACTATAACGCCTGTCGACAGCATGTGCCTGAACAATGGTCAGGTAAATCTGACCGCCCATGATCCGGGAGGAAACTGGTCGGGAGACGGTGTCAGGGGCCATACTTTCAACCCTGCGCTGGCCGGGGTGGGAAATCATATAATAAGATACAGCGTTTCAAATCAATACAACTGCACTGATGTTGATGAGATTACAGTAACGGTTTTACCGGTGCCTGATGCAACAATAACTCCGGTGGGTATATTATGCTCGAGCGATCCTCCCGTTACTCTCAGGGGTCATGATCCCGGAGGTACCTGGTCAGGAACAGGAGTGACGGGCAATACCTTTGACCCCTCCGTGCCCGGTCCGGGAAATTATACAATTACCTATAGTATTACAGATAAATTCGGATGCAGTGATTCTGATCAGACAGTAATTACAGTTGCTACTCCGGACGCCACAATTACCCCGGTGGATACATTGTGTGTCAATGGTCCGGGGATTACACTTACTGCACACGATCTTGGCGGAATATGGTCAGGGGCAGGCGTTTCCGGGGATACTTTTTTTCCGGAGATAGCCGGTACGGGCGATCATGTAATAAGTTATAATATTGTCAATCAGAACTGTACAGACTTTGACACAACTGTCATCACAGTAGTACCTGCACCTGTTGCAACATTAGAACAACCTGGAATTCAATTTCTTACAGATCCTCCGGTAACCTTAACCGCCACTCCGGTGGGAGGAACTTTCTCCGGGAATGGTGTTACAGGGAATATTTTCAGCCCCGCCAGAGCTGGCCTGGGCACTCATGTTATTCAGTACCAGACACTACCTGACCACTTTGGCTGCATCGGGACAGACACTATACAAATAACGGTTACCTCATTGCCGGTTCCTTCTGCAGAATTTGAACCTGATACATCTGGATGCACCCCACTGAATGTCCGGTTCAGGAATCTGAGCACTTACGGTGAATCATACCTCTGGGATTTCGGAGATAATACTTTTTCCCATGACCGGGATCCCTCCCATACCTATTATATTCCCGGAGAGTATATTGTAAAACTGACAGTTACTAATAAAACAGGTGAGGCCTCATTTGTCGGGTCAATAAAGGTATTTCAAAATCCCACAACAATTTTTAATATCTATCCGACAGATGTTATAAATAATTCGCAGGTGGTCAGGTTTTATAATTATTCCTACTATGGGGTATCGTTTCTCTGGGATTTTGGTGACGGGAATACCTCTACGGATGAGAACCCATGGCATAAATATGAGAAATCAGGTGTTTACCGGGTTTCCCTGACCGTGACATCAAAAGATGGCTGTATTGATTCCCTCCAGGCCAATTCAGGTGTAAATGTTGATTTTAAATTCGGAGATATCAGATATCCCAACGCTTTCAGATGGAACGGATCCGGTCCTACAGGAGGCTACTGGGATGAAAATCAAATGGATGACAGAGTATTCAGGCCATTTTATACAAATATCAGGGAATACAAGCTGCAGATATTTAACCGGTGGGGTGTACTGATATATGAGAGCTCCGACCTTCATAAAGGCTGGGACGGATATTTCGGTAAAAGCAACCTAGCGTTGCAGGGTGTATATGTCTGGAAAGCAACCGGCCAATATGAGGATGGTACATATTTCAATAAGGTTGGAGATGTTACTTTCCTTCATTGATAAGGCAGAGAGTGATTCTTCGTGGGGGTTGCAGTATACTCTTATCCCGGGAATCAAAAGATTTTTTTATCCCCTCTCAGGGTAATATTGAGGGTAAAATATCGTTATACAACAGTGGGTGCAAAGTCGCAAAGCGATAGAACAAAAGAATAAACATAATGTTTGAAGTGAGTAATATGGCACATATTTTGTGTCTGTAATTTGCTCTGAAATTAACTTAAAGTACAATTTAAATATTATAACCTATGAATAAGAAGATTATTTCCCTTATTACTGTAGTTGGCCTTATTGGCTGGAGTTGCACTAAAATTGATACAAACCACGGGCTACGGCAATCGGTCGAACAGGGTGTTGCAGAAATAAATAGTGCCGTTGCCAGTATTTATGGTTCAAAAGGTTATCAGTTGCTTTCAACGTCGGGAGGTGACACAAAATCCGATGCCGGTTTTAATGACAGCCTGAGTCTGGGTCTTGTGGCCGGGATCTATGACTTCCAGCCGGACACGATGATGCGCTTTCATCATTTTTCACCATACCGGCTTTTTAAAAAGACCGGATCGAGCGAGTTCATGATTGTCAATCTGCCGGAAATGCTGGTTATGCATCCAAAATATCTTCATTATTATGAACCGGCAGATACCCTGCCAGCCAACAATTTTACAATAAAGGCTACAGACTACCATCTCTACTATAACTGGTGGAATAGCTATGATTATAAACTTGCCGCCGGGTTTACCCTTAATTCGGAAGATCTTGGCAGCATGAATGTATCTTCTACTTTAAGTTCGTTACGGACAAATTCCTATCTTTCAGAATATACGTTTCCTGAAGGATATAGCATAGCAGCATCCTGGCAGGACGGGGACACCGCAACTTCATCCTTTGCCCTGAGCAGCAAAGGCAGCACGCTTTTTAAAGAGACCTCGGTTTTTATATGGCACCAGAATCACAGGAGTGAGAGACAATATGCCCTTTCAATAGGAGATGTCGAGATCAAAAGAGCTACGGGAATGGATTCAATACAGGTTTTCCTAGGGGGAGTACTCCAGAACGCCGGAGCAACTTTAATAACTGACAGTTCCGACTCAACAGCCTCTGTTTGCCAGAAAAGGGATTTCCTGCTTAAATTCAATGACGGAACAACTGAAAAGCTGAGTGATCTCATTAATCCGGTGCGTGTCCAGCTAAGCACTCTCAGAGATTCACTTCATAATATGTACTTTGCCAAAAATATTGTCGATTATATTGCTCTGAGTATTTATTACAATACTCATTGAGAGCGGGCTGAAACTGTCAGGAATGGGCTGTCACCGTGTTTAATACAGGGCAGCCCATTTTTTAATCATTGTAACTCTGTGAATACTCAGTGAGTCTCTGTGGTCAGACAGCATTATTATGCTCCCAATAATCCCCCTATCTGATATACAAGAAAAGAGAGCACCCAGGCAATCCCTGTAGTATATAAAACTATAAATGCAGGCCATTTCCAGTTTCCCGACTCCCTTCTTATAGCTGCCACAACACCCATGCAGGGGAAATATGTAAGTATAAAAAGCATAAATGAGATAGCCATCAGTGGAGAGAACAGATTTTTCCCTGAGGAATTCTGCTGTGATCTTAATTTTTCAACAAGAGAGCCCGAACCCGAATTACCGTCTGCCTGGAATAAGACTCCAAGGGTACTGACAACTACCTCCTTGGCAGCCAGACCGGATACAATGCTGACTGTAAGACGCCAGTCAAATCCCAGGGGTTTCATCACCGGTTCAATTGTCCGGCCAATGATTCCCATAAATGAACTGCCCTGTTTTTCATTTTTCTGCTCCATGATAAGCTTGTTAACAGACTGTTCCTTTTCGACCGGGGCAAGATCAGATTTTTCAACCCGGCTTATCTCGCCCGCATAGTCTTTTGATAGTTTTGTATCCCGGGGAAAATTGCTTAGTACCCATACCACAACTGAGGCAATAAGGATTATTCCTCCGATCTTCCTGAGGTATAATGATGTTCTGAATGTGACATGTTTGAATATACTTCTCGCTGTGGGAATCCTGTAAGGGGGCAGCTCCATTACAAAGGGAACTTCTGCTGATTTAAAGAATACCTTCTTCAGAAACAAAGCAGATAATATTGCAAACAGGATCCCGAGAATATAAATCATAAAAAGTACCAGTCCCTGGTATTTGGAGAAGAATACTGTTATAAAAAGTATGTATACGGGCAACCTTGCACTGCATGACATGAATGGTGTTATAAGCATTGTAATCATCCTGTCGCGGCGGCTTTCAATGATCCTGGTTGCCATTATTGCCGGAACATTGCAGCCAAATCCCATGAAAAGGGGAATAAATGATTTCCCGTGCAAGCCTATCTTATGCATGAACTTATCCATAATAAACACTGCCCGTGCCATATAACCGGTATCTTCCATAAAAGAAATAAAAAGGAACAGTATAATTATGTTTGGCAGGAATACGATTACTCCTCCCACTCCTCCCAGTATGCCTTCAGTAAGAAAGTCTTTGAAAATTCCACCGGGCAGCGTAACGGATAGTAATCCGGAAAGCCTGCTGATTCCCAATTCCATCCAGTGCTTCGGATAACTGCCAAGCTTAAAAGTTGTATAGAAGGTAAGCCACATAAAAAAAATGAAGATCGGGATGCCCATAAATTTATTAGTCAGGTAGTTGTCTATTTTTTTTGTCCTTCCTGTCTTTTTAATTTTATTTGGTCTCAGGGTCTCTTTTAATGCTCCTGAGATGAAGCCATACCGGAGGTCCGTGATTACCGTTTCCACAGGATCTGCGAAAAGTTTTTCAAGCTTAAGCCTCTCTTTTCCTGCCACACTGATGATCTCGGCGGCGTTTATACAGCGTGAAATGCTTATTGAAAATTCCTTATCATTTTCCAGAAGCTCTATGGCAAGGTATCGGGCCGAGATTATATTGGTAAAGGCCCTGTTTTCTTCTATTTTTATTTTTGACTGAATAGCGCAGATGGAATTTTCGATTTCGGTCCCATAATTGATATGAATGTGCCGGACGGAAGGGTCCCTGTTTTCGTAGACTTCAATCACCTTGTCGAAGAGTTCTTTCACTCCTCTCCCCTTTGAACTTACAGTTGGTATTACAGGCACACCCAATAATTTTCCGAGAGAGACAAAATCAAGAACATCACCCTTTTTCTCAAGTTCATCATACATGTTGAGTGCGATCACTATCTGAACACCCATGTCTATGAGCTGTGTCGTCAGATAAAGATTTCTTTCAGGATTGGAGGCATCAACTATATTTACTACAATATCAGGCTTGTTCTCAAAAATATAATTTCTGAGAAAGATCTCCTCGGGCGAAAAACTCTTAATTGAATAAGTTCCGGGCAGATCCACTATGGAAAAGTTATAACCTGACTGTCTGTAGAGTGCTTCCTTTGAATCTACGGTTACCCCGGCATAGTTCCCTACTTTTTCCCTTGAACCGGAAGCATAGTTAAACAGAGTTGTCTTTCCTGAGTTGGGATTACCGATCAGCGCAACCTGAATATCCTTTGTCTTCTCTATCCAGGAATCATTTTCAGTCTCGCTGACCAGAGTACCATTGGAAAAGGAAAATTCTTTGCCGGCTCCTCCCCTTTCAACCAGGATCAGTTGTGCTTCGCTGTTTCTCAGTGAGATGTGATATCCCATTATCCTGTATTCAACCGGATCCCGCAGAGGTGCTTTCTTTATGACAGATACTTTTTTGCCGACGACAAATCCCATCTCAGACAAACGCTGGCGGAACTGACCTCTTCCCTTGATCTTTAAAATAATCCCCTCTTCTCCTTCAGCAAGATCAAATAATGTAATCATCCTTTCTCCCCCATAGTAACAAGTAACCACGGAAGTTGCAGAATGTTCATAATTACCGATTTCTGATCAGAATTACAGCAAATTCAACCGGGATATTCAGACTGGAACCGACTGAAAATAAAAATCTTATATAAAATCTTCACTCAGCTTTAACCTTCACAACAATTTTGTGCACCTCTTTATTTTCCCCGATCTTAACACTTGGACGGTGAACATCTGAAGGGAAAAATATAAAAAACACCCCGGGAGTGGCAACCCGATTGTCAGCTTTCTTTACTGTCACAAATTCAATATCTTTCGCAGGATCATATGGTTCCAGGACATCCTTTATCATTGAACGCGGAGCAATGCTCATCTGCTCGGTTCCGCTTATTACATATTGAATATCGATATATTTCTGGTGGGCCTCAAACCTTGCATCCTCTTCGTTTTTGGTCATATAACTGCTTACCAGTGCGTACAGGTTGTCACCGTCAATATCATACCGCCTGGCTTCCAGCTTTGATAAGTCAGTATTCTTTAAAAATGCAAATGCCTTATCCCATCTCTCTTTATTTTTAAAATAAGAAACAGCAAACTCCCTCCTGTTTATTGAAGCATCAGGTTTGACATTCCAGCCATTAAGCCAGTCATGCTTCTCAAACCACTTATCGATCTTCCCGCTGCTCCAGCTGGCAGGGTCATCTGAACTTTTGCACCCGGAAAAACAGATAACAGTGGTGAATAACATAAAGAATACAGTAGACTTTTTCATAATACCAACAATTTAAATATTAATATATAACCTGTAAATTTCTGATATATAATAGATTGAAATAAAACTAATCTCATT